>Ga0131853_10000187_pt1 | contig 107939 bp, 82 predicted proteins | sample TergutLab28metaG_FD_92764 | JGI IMG/M metagenome (GOLD analysis project Ga0131853, IMG submission 92764) | Labiotermes labralis P1 segment gut microbial communities from Petit-Saut dam, French Guiana - Lab288 P1 (version 2) (version 2) | ecosystem: Host-associated > Arthropoda: Insects >...
CATCCTCTAAAAGTACCCTGAGCCACTGCGCTGAAAGCGAAGACGAAGGCAGTAACCAAGGCGAGTACTACTATTGTTCTCTTCATGTTTAGTTCTCCTTTAGATTTACTTACAAATATAGATTTTGTTTCTCTCATTCGAACACCTCCTTTCCCGAGAAGAATATTTAACCGAGTATCTCTCTTACTCAATCAAACTTTATTCAAGCGCGCCGATTTCGAAGCGCTTAAGTAACAAATCAGAACAGTAAGATTCTAGCAACTCGAAGGTAGCTCGTCTAATTGCTACATACTAGCTACACAAGGTTTCATAGGTCGCTCACTGCTGTGAATAATTTATCAAATATGACTGGTGTTACAAGGCATATAATTGCAGGTCAGAGTATGAATTGAGAGCCCTTGCCTCTGCATGAACGAGTTGTGGATTTCAGTTGCGAGAGATGTGTATTCGACGGCTTTTTTGACGCCTGCGCAACGCCTTGCAGCACCAGGTCGTGACGAGAGTTACAAGCCCATAAGAGGATATTGATGTAGCTACTGGAAGGCTTGAGGGAAGGTCAAGGACGAGATGCCGTGTCGGAGCACGGCATGACAAGCGAAGGTCAAGGACGAGACGCCGCATCAAGTGCGGCGTGACAAAACGGGGCGCGGCATGACAAGGCGGGAGTAGTAGAGCACAAAGTGCCGAGAGATACGTTCGCCCCGTTGCACGCAAGACCCTTCGCTGCGCTCAGGGAGTTTCGGGGTGTGGGCCTACTCCCCCTATTTGGATTAGGCTTGTTTGCGCTTGTTACTGTAGACGATGAAGGCAAGAGCTGCCACAACGACACCCATGACTCCGAGGATTACGACCGTGAAGCCGCCCAGCAGGCTGCCGCCCTGGGCGATGAAGCCGGTGCCCGCAGGAGGATTGTAGGTGATTTCACCTGTGACAGGCTGAAAAGCCGGCACGTCATTATAGATTCTGAAAAACACGAGGTAGCCGTCTGCGTCTTCACCCATGAAGGTGACATCCTGATCGTTGACAACCGTTTCTGCTGGCAGGTTTGTCATGAGGCGCAAGATAGGGGTGTCAGTGGCAGGCGTGTAAGCCATAGATATGCGGTACTGCCCGGTAGCGATACGCTCATTGGGGTCGTTGTTATCGAGGTTGTATTCGATTTGTACGACCGGATAGTGCTCGAGGGTAACGGTGTAGATGTCGAGTCCGTTTTCGGTGCGCATATTAAAGGGTGCCGTGAACTCGGGGTCATTTTGGATCGGTCCGCCGGAGACCTCGCTAAACCACATGATTTCAGAACCTGCGGGAATGGCGACCTCGACGGTTGCGGGCAGCGGGGTGTCAGGGGGTAAAAAGCCGGTTGCCGCTGCTGAGTAGGCGTTGAAGTGGCGGGCGACAAAGTAGTTGATAGCCTCGAAGGGGATAACGGCTGCGTCAGTATCTGTTTCTGTGGCGGAGGCAAAGTGTGCCGGCAGTATGAGGAGTGCTGCCATTAACAGTAGCAGTGCGAGCTTTTTGAATCTGTGGTGCATGGACGTACTCCTCCGATTGATAATTGATACTTAAACACTGTTTTGCTGCTGCAATTCTACACTAGGAGCTAGCACCTGATGGGGCGAGCGTGTAAAATGGTGAGGTTGTTTGTGACTAGGAAAGGTCAATTCTATGTATAAATCGCATGCCTTTGAAGGGCTGGGAAACAAAAAATTTATTCTGGCGCTGCTGGCTTTTGCGCTGATTATGGCTGCTGCCATTGGCGTGGCTAGTGTTGCCAATGTGGCTGGCGCGGTACCTGGTGCTGAAACTGCTCAGGACGCTCAGGCTGAAATCGATGCGCGTGCGCAGGAAGCGATGGCTGCAGCGGCTGACGCGGCTGAGCCTACGGAAGAAGAGATTGCTGCGGCGACTGCTGCGGCAGAGGCTGCTGTGACGCCTGACGGATTTGCGCCGGTTCAGGCAATGTGGATTGTGCTGTTTGACGATGCTGAAAACGGCCGCACAACGGTGAGCTTGCAGGGTGCGATTGACCCCTACACTCCCCTGCCGGCGAAGGTGAAGTTCTACTTTGCTGATGACTATGTGCTGGAGAGTGCCGAGCAGGTCGACTTTGACAGCGGCGATGTGATTGGTGATATTTCGCATGACTCTGCGCCTAGTGAGAGTGAAGATTTCGAGAACCTGACGACCTATACTTTGGAGCTGACCGAGGGTCATGTCTTTAATGTTGGTTTCTCGATTCCGGTACAGTTGTTTGCCACTGAGGCTCAGATGGGCGATTCGCCTTTGGCAAGCTTTAGCTTTGTGCCAGCTGACGACCTCTACGGCCTGGTGGTAGGTTTTGTGTCGCCCAGCCCTGACTTGGTCGGTGCAGGTGGCCAGGAGCAAGTTCAGCTGATTGGCGAGACAGAAGAAGGTGAAGTCTACGGCATCGTACGCGAAAACGTGGCTGCTGGAGAGCTTCAGGAATATCTGATTGCCTTTGGCTCGCGCGCTGATCGCGATGCAGCATTGGCTGCAGCGGCAGAGGCCGAGGCTGCTTCTGTCGAGACGACGCCGAGTGCCTTTGCCTGGTTTACGACCCCTACAGGTATGACCATTACTGGTGTTGTTCTGGTTTTGGTAATTGCTGCTGGTCTGGCGGTGTGGCTGGGGCTTCGCGGACGCGGTGCGGTTGTCGAAGGTGACGACGGTGATGATGACGGTGCAAGCTGGGGTGCTGATGGCGATTGGTCAGGAAACCCTACTGCCGAAGGCACAACGACGATTGCCGCTGATGAAGCATCGCCTAAGAGTGCTGGCAACTGGGGTGGCGATGGCCACTGGTCAGGTGACGATAAGTAATAAGGTCGCGGTTTTGAACCGGACTATTAAAGCCGCCCCTCGAGTTTTCGGGGGGCGGTTTTTTTGTGGTTTAGAAGGGGCGGAGGCCGTACTTTGTTTTAAGGCGCTGAAGCTTTCTGCCCCAAGGGACGAGCGTCAGACCCAGAAAGATCAGCGTCGATGCCGCGTGCATGACATTCATTGGAAAGCCCATAGACCAGGTGGTAATCAGACCCGCCCAACCGGTCTCCCAGGCGTAGGCGATGAAGAACTGCAGATCGAGCACCATGCCAAAGAGCAGTGATGCTACGGTGCCGTAGGCAACAACGATGACTTGCAGGATGAGCGTGCGTTTGCGGGCAGCTGCCCTTTCTGGTGTACTTTCTTGAGAAATATCGCTGTTTCGTTTTTGGACGTACTCCCCCAGGACTCCCGCGCCATAGCCCACGAGCCCCCAGGCAAGCATTTGCCAGGGCGTCCAGGGTCCTTGCCCCATGACCATATTTGAAACCAGTGCGGTGAGTAGTCCACACATGAGACCTGCCCCTCGTCCGAAAAAGTAGCCAGCGAGGACAATCAGTGCTGTTGCGGGCTGAAAGTTAGGGATGGGCATGGCGACGATGCGCCCTAAGATGGCAAGGGCAGCCAGTACCACAACGGGCATGAGTTCACGGGGGCGTGGGCGAGAGCGCTCGTAGATGAAGACGGCAAGGGCTAGGACTGCGATAACGAGGAGTGTTGAGGTGAGCAGGTGCATGAGGGGTCAGTCTTTCTGTGAGATAAGGGTGGTGGCGGCGTCTGCTACGGTGACGCAGCCGTCGATGATTTTGCGGGTCATGCGCTGCGTCGGAGTCGTATAGAAGCTGTTCCCGATGAAGAAGTCGCGGGTGGGTGCTGTTGCGATGATTTCACCGTTGGCAAGCAGCGAGCAGGTCTGCGTGTAGCGGGCTGCAAAGGGCAGGTCGTGGGTGACAAGCAGGATAGTTTTGCCCGCAGCTGCGAGGTTTTGCAGGACCTGTCCGATGTCTGCCTTTGCCTGTGCGTCGAGTCCCTTGGTGGGCTCATCAAGCAGCAGGATATCGGGGTTAGTGAGCAGGACTTTTGCGAGCGCTGCTTTTTGCGCCTCGCCGCCCGAAAGATCATAGGGATGGCGGTCGAGCAGGGCTGTGAGGCCGAGTTGTTGGGTAATGTTTGCGACGGCGTCTGCGGCGGGGTATGTGTCAGGGTCAAGGTCAAGGGCGAGGTCCTTCGACTCACTACGTTCGCTCAGGATGACAGGGGTGGAGTGCGGGGTGACAGGAGTGGAGTGCTGGGTGACATTACTGAGGTCTTCGCGGAGGGTGTCGCAGGTGAAGCTCGCTTTGGGGTTTTGAGTTAGAGCTGCAAGGCGTAGGCCTTTTGTCAGCTTGACCTTGCCCAGTTGGGACTTCAGGACGCCTGAAATAAGACCCAACAGGGTCGATTTGCCTGAAGCATTGCCGCCTACAATGGCGTGGATTTCGCCAGCGCTGAAGCTTGCCTGGAGATGGGTCAGGATGTAGGGTTCTGTTTTGTCATAGCGGAAGCACAGGTCACGCAGGGTGATGGCGGGATTAGTGCGAGTGGCGTCAGACACCTTTTCTTGAGAGACGCAAGACCCTTCGACTGCGCGCTGCGCGCTGCGCTCAGGGAGTATATTTGTGAGCCAGGTGCGGCCGGTGCGGACGTCAAGGGGAAGGTCGGAAGGAGCAAGAGCTAATGCGATTTGGGTGGGTTCGGGTAGGTAGAGTACGTAGTCTTTGTTCTCTTCTGCACAACTTTCGACAAACTCTTGAGGTTCATAGCTCAAAAGCGCTGCAGTTTGAACGGGCTGGGTGCTGGCAGCTGCCTTGGGGGTGGGGGTATGGACGCACTCCCCCGCCTTTTTCATCAGGAATACTCTGTCTGCGAGGGAGAGGACTTCATCCAGGCGGTGCTCACAGCAGATGATGGTCGTACCTAGCTCGCGGTTGACGCGCGCGAGGTGTCGCAGGAAGTTTTGCGCAGCGATGGGGTCAAGCTCGCTGGTAGGCTCATCGAGGACGAGGATGTCGGGGTCAGTGACCAGCGTTGCCGCAAGGTTAAGAAGCTGCTTTTGGCCGCCAGAGAGGCTATGGGTGGGTGATTCTAGCAAGTATTCGAGGCCGAAATAGGTGGCGATTTCTGCAACTTTGCGGCGGATGACTTGTGTGGGCAGACCTTGGTTTTCGAGCGCAAAGGCCAGCTCATGAAAGACAAGGTCAGTGACGATTTGATTGTCGGGATCTTGCTGGACAAAGCCTGTCTGACCTGCGATTTCGATACTGCCAGTGATGCTACCGTGGGGGCGAAGCGCTGGCACCAGCTGGCGCAGCAGGGTAGTTTTACCGCTGCCCGTGCGTCCGCACAGCAAGATGAACTGCCCGAACTCGACACTGAAATTGATGACCTGCAATGCTGCTGTGGTCGCCTGCGGGTAGCTGAAACAGAGATCTTGAGCTGTGATTATTGGCTGTGTATGCGTGTGCGTAGGGACCATGTGAGCTTCTCCTTTCCTTCAATCAGGAGGGGAAAAGCCATGAGGGCAAGGGTAGCCGCGAGTCCTACCGGCGACAGCAGGTCAGCCCCGCGAAAGACCGGAAAGAAGGCGAGGTCGCGTGTTGTCGCGAAAATAGTGACGGTCGCGATCGCAAACAGCGTGGCGATGAGGGCCGTCGCGGCAGCATCTGTTGATGTGAAGCGGTAGGCGCGAAAGCTGGTTCGACGATGCTCTTTTTTGGAGCGGTAGCCGCGGGCTTGCATGGAGTCGGCCGCCTCTATCGCGTCTTCCATGGACCATGACATCAGCGCAGATAGTGACTGAGTCAGCGCGCGATATTGGTCGCGACGTCTTTTTCCAGAATCAATCTGAAGGGATTTTTGGGCGCGACGGATTTGCTGCCAGCGGTACTTTGTCAGAGGGATCCAGCGCTGCACCATGGCGATGGCAAGAGCCGTTGTCGGCATGACAGGAGCCGCCAAATACAGAAAGCGATCACTGGTCATAAAGTGCTGGTACAGACGAAACCACAACATAATAGCCGCAAGCATGAGCGCAATACTAGCACCAAAAAAGAGGCTTTCCTGCGTGAAGGTAAAACTACTACCAAAAAACTGCAGCGTCGCAAGCTCTGTCGCACCGCGCCGGTTAAACAGGACATTAAAGCCGACCACAATGACAGCACTGGGAATCAACCAAGCAAAGGTCTGCAGCAAACTGCGCGAACCTAAATAAAGGGCAACACCGGCAGCAGCAAGCACCAAGGACAGCAGCAGTAGCAAGGGATGGTAGCTTATCAGCGTCACCACCAACACAGCGACAAAAAAGAGCATCATGACGCCAGGATGAAGCAGCGAAAAGCGTTGTGGCAAGGCGTAGGACTGGTAACTTCGCCTACCCGCGCGCGCCTGCTTTTTTAGATTACTGCCACCTGCAATGGTAGCGGCGGCCTTAGCGGCGGGCACCCAGATCAGCCCCATTATTTATCGTATAACGCCAGGCAATGGCATCACCGGCACTCAAGCGTTGCGCCGAAGCAGAGGCGTTAGGAAAGCTACCATTAACACTGTACATCCAGCCGCTCTGCGGACCCAGATCGCCCTCTGACAACCCGCCAATACCGGCAATATAGGCACCGCGCGCATTCACCCGCACACCACTTGCATCTAGCGCCTGACGCACGGTCGCGCCTTCGGGCAGGGTCAGGTTGCGCCGCGCCAAGATGACGCCATTGCTGGTGATGCCCGCCACAGCTGCTGGGTCAGAAGCAAAGGCCGTACGGGCCTCGATTTCGATTGATACCGTAATGGTTCGGGGAACCGTCTGTGCAGGTGCCGAACTAGGCGGAGGAGTCTGTCCAGACCCGCCGCCACTACCACTGCTGGCAGCACCACTTGAAGCTGCAGACCCCCCACCGGAGCTGCTGCTACTGCTACTGCTGCTACCTGATGAGCTTGATGCGCCTGATGAACCCGCACTGCCGCCAGACCCACCAGAACTGCGGGACTGACCGCTGCTACCCTGGTCACCCCTTGAAACGCTCGAGCCTGCGGCGGCAGCCCCCTCATCAGGGGCTGACTGAGCATCGAGGTCAGCGCCCTCTGGTGTGGGCAGCTCCTCCTCGACTTCAGGGTCTTCTTTTGACAGAAGCGCATCCGCTTCTTGATGGTATTCAGTTTCTACCTGCTGCGTCGTCCCTGGCTGAGGGCCTGTGTGCTCAGGGCGATTGCTACATCCGCCCAGGCCGAAGGCAAGCAGGGCTGTCAGCGCAAGGCTGACGCCTAGTAGGACTTTTTCTTTCCCCATGCCTGTTGTCCTTCATCTGATTTCTTCGTAAGTTTTTCGATTTCTTCAGAGCTGACGTCCCAAGCTGCATGTACGTGGTCGGTGACCGTGTCGTTATATTCAGGCTCTGGCTCTTTGGGCTCCATGTCTGCAACGGGTACGCCCAGACGTGCCTTCAGTTCTGCGGTCTTGGGGTCGTCGTCTTCTTTCATGACCAGCTTGCGCGGCTCATCTTCTGTGCCCATCTGCGCCTTCAGGGCATCGAGCTTCCTCTTTTTGCGCGCCTGAATCTTGCCTGAAATGACCATCGTGATGATGGTGGCTGACACCGCTGCGATAAAGAGCCAGCGCGTGGCATTTCCGTCATCTGCCGTGTTGGGGCCAGTCGCGGGTGTGCGCGTCGCAGACTCGCTGTCATCATAGCCATTGCCTGCGCCAGGGTCAGTGCTTTGCACATCGCCCGTGCCACCGCTGTTTCCGCTGCTGCTGCCAGTACCACCGCCGCTACCGCCACCAGGGGTCTGATCAGGCAGAGGGTTATTCGATGCCGTCAGTGCGGTAAAGGTACCTGCTCCATCTGTGTAATACAGCGTGCCCGCACTGTCTGCAAAGACAGAACTTAAGGTAAAAGAGCCACCCGGGCGGAATATGGCCTGGGCGACCATGGGCACAGCAGCTGTTTCTGAATCGACAATGCGCACGACATCATCGCGTGCATCATTGAGCGCAACGAACAGTGAGACCTGGTAGCCATTGGCAGCCGTTGCACCCGCCGTTGAAAGCAGGGGCGATGACTGGCTAAAGCCGGGCAACTGCACCGAACGTAGCCGCTGTAGGGTCGTGGCATTAAAAACGTCAACAAAGCCCTTTGACAGCAGCTCGCCACTGACGACGTACAGGCGGTCACGATACAAAACGGGCGTCGAGGTCGAGCCAGCGCCACTTAAGGCTGCGGTAGTGGCAGTGCCCACGAAGCTGCCGTCAGCAGCAACGGTGATGCGCGCGACCTGGCCGCCTCTTGTTGCAACATAGGCGATGCCTCCGCCCGCGTCCCCACTTGCAGGCGCAAACAGCACAGGTGACCTAACACCAGCTGCCACGCCGCCAGGCAACTGCAAGGTATCGATGACGCCAGCTGCAGCTTCAGCTGTGCGTACACCCGCATCAGCAGCTCCTGCCGTTCCTGCCAGGTGCGATACGACGATGCCATCGTCACCAGCAAACAATAGGGCAGGGCCCTGCGTCGTATCAATGTGAGCAGCACCCGACCAGTAGAATCCCCGTTGCGTCGACGTAGACGTGGAGGAGTAGGTCCATACCCGCTGCCCGGTCGCTGCATCTAGACAAAAGAAGCTGCCCTCGCTTTGGCGCATGAAGAGGTCAAAACCAGCAGCCCCATAGACATGGCCGTCGCGATAGGACAGCGCACCTAAACTAAGCCAATTGCTGTCAAAGGCCTCTGATGTCCACAGAGCTGCAAGGGTGTCTGCATTAAAAGCTTGCACCTGTCCGGCACCCAGAGGCACAAATATCATGCCAGCACCATCTGCCCCACTGCCACCTGCGGCCAAAAAGCCAGCAGGACCTACCGGCGCTGCAAGCGCGGCTGTCGCTACCAGCTGGTTGACTTGAGTTGCCGTATTGAACTTATAAAGAGTGCTACCACCCGCTACATAAATATAGTTACCCACTTTGACGGGCGACAAGGCTGATGCGCCATCTGACACCCGATGTGACCAGCGGACCTGTGCTGATTGCTCGATACCAGGCGTCGTAGCACCCGTCGTACCAGAGTTATGTCCATCCCCGTGCGAAGAACCAATCTCTGGGTTAATCGCAGGTGGAAGCTGCACGGGAGGCTCATCACTGACGGTCACCACCGCAAAGGGTCGCGTAATATCTATCGAACCCAGCGCCCCAATACGAGTAGCACTCAAGACGTATACGCCCGGCTCTGTAAAGGTAATTGATGCTTGACCTTGGGCATCAGTCAAAATGCCGGTAGGCGTCACGGCACCATGAGGCGCAGCACTCGCGACGTCTTTCAGGATTTCTGCTCCTGCCATTCTGGTGAAGGGTACATCGCCAAAATCATCAAAGCCGTCGAGCCCGTTAAGCGTCAGCTCAAGTGGCTGCCCAGGCGCCACACTATAGCTGGTGCTGTCAAAGAAGCTCATCCAGGGGGAGTGAACTCCCCACTGACCGCCCCACATGGCCAAAAAGTCGATAGCGTCACCTTGCTGAACAGGATACTCATTCGAGGCATAGCCCCAGCCACTGACAGGATCAGTGGGCTGCGACTGGTTAGCCGTCCACATCCACCAGACGTTTGGCTCGCCTGCTACAGAGCCATGAGAACCATCGATGGTCAAAAGAATGCCAAAGGCACCAATTCTATCTGCGGCAGCCCCTGGTCCGTAAAGGTCTTCAAAGGCTTGCGCCAATACATGTAAAGGGGTGATAAATCCCGGGTCAGACATCCCTGTCACACCGTAGCTCGCCAGCGGCCGGTACTCTACAGTGACCTCCCGCTGTAGCATCAGGGTGTTTTCAAGATTTTCGACCCGCAGGGTTGTGGTAAGGGGGCTAGCCCAGGCTGCAGGAACCGCAGCTATCAAAAACAGGGCAAGCGCTAGCGACAACACAGTCGCAGCTCGCGCAAGTTTTGGACGGACTAGATTCAGCTCTAAACGCATTAGGTTTCCTCTCTCGCTTTGCGACGAAAAAAGGGAGCTCGGTTTGTCCAGAAATAATGAGACGCTCCGATCTTTCCCGCCGAAAGACAGACACTAGGGCTACGCTGGCAGGTCTTCCGGCTTAGGGGTCAGATGAGGTTCCAGCACCTTCCCGGCGAGCATGTGGCTGCCAGTGGTCGAGTCAATGGTGACTGCTCGAACCTCGTTCCCAAATACGGCAACGGGGGTTGCGCTGGACTTACACCAGCTTCCCTCTTAATCTGCGACGCGCATCAACACGTCCAGAACCAACGGAGTACACTTCAGTGTAACAAAAATGAACAAACGATAGCGGCGGAGTGTGTCCATCGTCCCAAATGAGCAGAAGATGCACACATAATTCGCGGCTAGCGGTGCTGGCCACGTCCCCAACAACAGGAAGAAGCGCCCTTTCGAGCGCTTCTTCCCAATCTATATTTGTAGGCAAATCCCTACATCCATAAGGCAAGGTGTCTTCAATTCCTTGCCTAAATGACTAGACTTATAACGCTAGCGATACAAGAACAGACGAGATGAACCTGTGACTAGGCCGCCGTTCCATATCGGGGCTATTACTGTTCCGCCAGTATTTGTTCTACCTGGCCACTGGTGATAAAGAGCGTCAGCAGCAACTGAGCCGCGAGCACTCATCGAGGCGCTATCGATAGCAACGTGACACTTCAAACATGAGCCATCAGTAAGACCAGAGTTTCTGTTGAGCGTTGTTCCGATTCCCGCCCAAGCGTATCCTGCACTCTGATCGTAAGGTCTGTTGGTATCAAGCCCGTAACGGCCAGAGCCAATACCTGTCAGCACGGTCCAACTCTGATCGGCAAACCCGGCATTTACGCTCGTGCGACCCTGGAATGAGCCCACAATCGGAGTTGCTCCGTTACCACTTGCATTGATGGAGCGAGCGATACTACCGCCGTACATCCACAGATTACCAGCTGCTGGTGTTGTTTCATGCTGCACACCAGCTGAATCCCACTCGTATACGCGGATATTACGGTTACCGTGTGGCCATGCGGTACTGTTCGTTGCTACACCAACCATGTCGTGGCATTGGTCACAACCATAGGCGCGACGGGTATCATCACGACGTCCCGCATTCGTTGATGCAGTTGGGAATCCGGCAGGGTTACCCGCATGACATGGTCCGCAAGCCTGGTTATTCCCACCTCTTCCATTGCGCAAACTGGGCAGCACGTGACCCGTGACTTCTACTGTGCCATTTGGGCTCATACTGAGGCCCGTTCTAACCTGATTATCCTTGGTGAATCCCATACCCCAGTTCAAGTTGAACATGGCAGACGTGCGGTGACATCCGATTTCACCACAGGTATAGGCAGTTGCCAGCGAGCGTGCTGCAGCATAGGTGATGTCATTTGTGCCTGGTGCTGCTGATCCAACGGGACCCAAAGCTCTCGTTCCGTCAGCCCACCATGTTGAGCCGTTTGAAGCTGCTGCCACGGGAGCGCGATTAAACACAGGTGCACCATTAAAGGTAAAGCTTGCAGGGATATCTAATACACCACCGCGCAGAACCTTTCCGGCATTAATCTCTGCAACGATTTGTGCATCACGGCTTCTGCCATTTTCGAAGGTATTAGTGCTTGCTCCTGAAGTGGTTGGTGTCGATGTATCAACATTGAAGGTACCGCGAACGGCACCGCGCGTTGCACCCAGCATAAAGACATTCATCACGTTGAAGCGTGAGCTTGTCAGACCGTGGATACCCGCATTGTGACACATGGTACAACCTCGAGCGGCTGAACCGTGGGGTCCACCTCCGGTATAGTAACCAGCAGGACCGCCCCATTCGACGAGCAGGCGTGATGCCTGGCCGCCAGAGCTGACGTGGCATTCTGAACAGGTTGTTCCCCCTGCAGTCAGGAAGAATTGATTCCTAGCATTAGCGAGACTTACGGAATCACCGGTACTTTGTGCACCAGTTCCTTCACCGGCGCTTGTAGTGATTGTTGTAAACACTGGTGTCTGCCCACTCCATGCAGTTACTATGTTGCGTTCTGTATTTGAATTGACGCCGCTTGCGCGGTGAGCACTGTGACAGACAGCACATTTGGTAGTTGTTGTGATGTATCCACCGTGTGCGGTATTTTGCAAAGCAGTAGAAACACCATTGCGTGTCATTTCAACACGTGCCTCTGGGAAAGTAATGTATCCCTGAAGTATTCCGGCATCTACCTCTGCCTGAGTACGGATGGGCGACCATCCTCTAAAAGTTGCTTGAGCGACTGAGCCAAAAGCCAGGACGAAGGCAGCCACCAAAACAACAATCATTATTGTTCTCTTCATGTTTAGTTCTCCTTTAGATTTACTTACAAAAGATTTACTTACGCATAGATTGTTTTCTCTCATTTGTATCACCTCCCCCCTCGAGAAGAATTCTTGACTCCTCATCCCCCCGGACCGAGTCAAGTTGGCAAAGTTCCAGACGCGTCTTCATGCATGTCTGGTTGTACTTAGTTATCGCATAGGCAATTCACATTGCTTGCACATTTAAGACTGTCGCAAGCATAACATGTAACAAATCGCGACATGCGAATTAATTGGTGTACTTAATTCAGTTATATTTTGATGGTTTTGTGGAGAACAGAATTATTAATGGGCACGAACTGCGCCTATTCAAATTTTCATCACTTTATTCAAATCTTGTGAAATGACTCAAAAGCACAGGAATCGCTCATACTTGTACCGAATTATCACCGTGAACGGTCGCGACAATTCTGGGCCCGTGTCCCCATGCACAGAGTGAGGGCGTCCACCCCCGTAACTGGTATGGACGCCCTCCCCCTCAATCTATATTCGTAAGCAAATCGGCAAAGGAGTAGCTAATTTGCGTTACGCCATGTAATGCGCATTAGGTGCGCGGTCGTGCATTCGTAGCGCCGTGCTAGCGATACAGGAACAGACGCGATGAGCCAGTAAAGAGAACACCGTCCCATGAAGGATCGGCTGCTCCGCCGCTTCGTGTCCACGCGTGACGCAGGGCATCTGCACCAACGTGATCGCCCGCCGTGCGCGAAGCTGTGTCAAGCGCTACATGACACTTCAGACATGATCCGTCAGTGAGGCCGGTGCCTGCACCAAGCATTCCGTAACGCCCCGAACCGACGCCGGTTAAAACAGTCCAGCTTTGATCAGCAAAGGAGAGGTTTTCACTGGTCGCACCACGGAAACTGTTGCCACCACCAACATCCGTGAATGCCTGACCGTTAAGTGGACCACCGTTGACGTTACCCTGTTGATTGCTATTGTTGACCGTCCCAATAGCTGTTGAGCGCGCAATACTGCCGCCATACATCCAGAGGTTACCAGCTTCAGCGGTGATTTCGTGCTGAACACCCGCTGCATCCCATTCATAGACCTGAATACGACGGTTGCCATGTGGCCACGCCGTACTGTTGGTTGCTACACCGACCATGTCGTGACATTGGTCACAGCCATAGGCACGGCGCGAATCGTCACGACGTCCAGCGACTGATGATGCTGTTGGGAATCCAGCTGGGTTACCTCCATGACAAGGACCACATGCCTGATTGTTGCCACCCGCGACGCGGATAGAAGGCAGTACATGGCCAGTTATTTCAACGTCACCAACGCGAACCATACGGTTTTCGGGTGGTAGGTGATCTGCTGTCGTTCGAATCGAATCTGCGCGATCAAACCCCATACCCCAGTTCAGGTTGAACATGGCACTGGTCGTGTGACATCCAGCCTCACCGCAGGTATAGGCGGTTGCGAGCGAGCGTGCTGCTGCAAAGGATGCTCTGGTTGCATTATTTTCGTCAAGCGATGCAGGTACGCCCCCAATGGGACCTAGTTCGCGGATACCGTCATACCACCATGTTGTGACAGCTGTCGGGGTGCCTGCTGGAGCGCGATTGTTGAAGGTGTCCGAATTCGCGGGCACGTCTAGGATGCCGCCACGCAAGACGCGGTTTTCGAGGACCTCGCGGATGATTTGCTCATCGCGGCTTTCGGCGACCGTTGGTGCTGCGCCACGAACCGTACCGCGGGTGCTACCCAACATAAAGGCATTCATGACGTTAAAGCGCGAGCCTGACAAGCCGTGTATGCCCGCGTTATGACACATAGTGCAGCCACGTGCCGGTGCGCCGTGGGGACCGCCCCCGGTGTAACCAGTTGTTGGCCCGCCCCATTCAACCAGAAGTCTTGAGGCCTGTGCACCATGACTAACATGGCATCCTTCGCAGGTCGTGGATCCAGCAGTCAGGAAGAATTGATTGCGTACATTTGCCAGATTGATGTCACCACCGGTCGAAGAGGCCTGATCTCCTTCTGCCGCCGCTGGAACCGTTCGAGTAACCTCCCAAGCATTCCCGCTGCCACCGGGATTGCTCCAGGCATAGATGTCGCGAGGCTGATTGTTGACGCCGCTGGCACGGTGGGCACTGTGGCAAACCGCACACTTTGTCGTTGATGTTACATAGCCACCATGTGCTGTACCTGCAAGCGCAGCTGGCACATCGTTGCGAGCCATCTCGACACGAGCTTCTGGGAAAGTTATAAAGCCCTGCAAAATGCCTGCATCAACTTCTGCCTGCGTGCGTATGGGGGTAAAGCCACGGAAGGTGGCTTGCGCGCTTACCGTAAAGGCAAGCACAAAGGCGGTCACTAACATAAGAATTAATACTGTTCTCTTCATAGTTAGTTCTCCTTGTTGTGTGTTTTCGGCAGCGAACGCCACCGAACTATCCTCTATTTGTCTGACCTCCCTTCCAGAGATTCGTGCTTATATGACAAAATTTGCTTTTGTAATCGTGCTGCACAGACGGGCGATCGCCCGCGAGAATACCCCCGTTTGATTGCCGCAGATTGTGACGAAGCAACTGCAGCAGGCTCATTATGACACATATACACAGAATAATGATGATAATTATTATTTATGCAACTAATTTTGTTGATTAAACTGAAGAGATATACGAATATCGAATGTTGATTCATTGCAGGGTCACAAAATATGGGCTAAATCTGCTGATGTCGCAGGCATCGTGTATCATTTTCTGTAGTTGCTATTGAGAGGAAATCGAATGCACTACAATGCCATTTTTTGGGTGATTATAGCCATCGTAAGCGTCAGCTTTGTGTGGGGGCAGATTCGCGCGGCCCTGAACCGCAGCATGATGAGCGACGAGCTGCCGCCCCAGCTGGTGGGAATCTACGAGCCTGATGAATATGCGCGACAACAGCAGTACCAGCGCGTTGACGGAAAGTTCAGTCTAATCAGCAGGAGTGCGTCCACGCTCCTGATGCTCGCGGCTCTGTTTACGGGTGCCCTAGGCCTGCTTGAAGCGCGGCTCTCTATGGTGACGACAAACCATGTCTTGCTACCCTTGCTGGTGATGCTGGTAATTGCGGTCGTACTGCTAGTACTTGATCTGCCCTTTGACTACTATGACACCTTTGTGATTGAAGAGCGCTTTGGCTTTAACAAGTCGAGCAAGCTGACCTTTTTTATGGATGCGCTGAAAGAGCTGCTGCTGACTTCTGTGCTGATGGGTGTCGTAGTTGCGGTGATTGCCTTCCTGTATCAGTTGTCACCCACCTGGTTTTGGCTGTGGGCCTGGGCTGCACTGACTTTCTTTAGCGTCGGGCTGTCCTATTTCTATTCGCAGTTGATTGTGCCGCTCTTTAACAAGCAGACCCCTTTAGAGGAGGGCGCGCTGCGCGATGCCCTAATGCATCTCGCGGAGCAGACGGATTTTCCCATATCTGAGGTCTTTGTCATTGATGGCTCGAAGCGTAGCACAAAGGCCAATGCCTACTTTGCTGGCTTTGGTAAGCGCAAGCGCATCTGCTTGTATGACACTTTGATTGATGATCTCGAGGTTGAAGAAATTGTCGCCGTTTTGGCTCATGAGATTGGGCACTATAAGAAGCGCCACATTCCTATCAACATTGCGCTGACGGTGGGGCTCATGGGCATGCAGCTGTGGCTCATGTCGCTGCTGCTGGGCAGTGCGGCACTGGCGACTGCCATGGGTTCGACGACAGGTGCGCCTTCGCTGATTCTGGGGCTTATTGCCTTTAGCCTGCTCTTTGGTCCGGTGTCAGAGCTCTTGTCTGTGGGGCAAAACATGCTGTCGCGCCGCTTTGAGTATCAGGCCGATGCTTATGCCGCTCGCTTTGGTTACGGACAGGCTCTGATCAATGGGCTCTGTGTCATATCATCAAAGGCATTGTCTAATATGACGCCACACCCCGTGGTGGTCTTTTGGACCTATTCGCATCCGACCGTTTTGCAGCGCATGCAGGCCCTGGGTATTGCCCACTTTGAACGTAAGACAGAGGATGAAGGTTAAGGTCAAGCCCGAGATCCCGCATCGAGTGCGGGATGACAACCAGGAACACCACCGCGTGTGAGCGTGGGATGACATTAGTATAGTGTCTGGGTGCTCCTGACGTTCACAATCAAGGAGAATGAGAAAAGGGAAAGTCCTAGCGTGGTAACCATGTGGACTTTCCCTTTTTGATACTTCGACGCTGAGTGTGGGCGTCAGGTGTACCCAGACTAGCCGTCGCGCTTCTTAAGGAAGATAATGAATCCCACAAAGGCGATGAAGACAAAGCCTGCCAACGCAAACCACACAATGTTATCCATCCAGATATTACCCATGGCGGCAGTGGGGTTGTAGTTCGTAAAGAGCACGCTGTTTTCACCGGCGCCAATCACGCGGTTCTCGACCAGGAATGACTGCCCCAGGGCCGATTCAGTCGACAAGGCGCGGTCTGGACCTTCAGCCGTAAAGGTGAAGGGGTTTTGGCCATTAATCACAACAGCAACACTGGGCGTGTAATCAGTCGCCGCTTTTTCTTCTACCATGAAGGCCGTACCCAGTGGCACATCATCGATTTGCATGGTCCAGCCATGTTGCAGCGTAAAGTCATACCACTTGTCAAAAGTCTTAGTCTCACGTGAAGGAGAGTTGCCAGCATCGGTCACAATGTTTGCGGTAAAGGTCGCATCAGCTGGTGTGAAAGCGGTTGCTGTCAGTCTGATTCTAAAGTTAAACTCGGTGCTTGTCTCGCCACCAGGGCCAGATACTTCTTTGCGCACGCTCATTGAACCATAGGGTGTGTAGGTACTGACAAAACGGGCAGGAGCAGGCGTTCCTGCGGCGCCGTTTTCAAAGGTGTAGGTCGCGACATTACTAATGGCGTTGCCATCAGCGCCAGCCGTCACCGTCAGACGCAGCACAAAGGCCGCTTCGGTATCGACAACATCTTCGTGGCTTGTTGGGGCGACCTCGACTAGGTAGTCATAAGTACCTGGCTGGTTAAAGACCAGGGTACCCAGCTCGAAGCGTGCCGTTCTTTCAGTTGACTTAATGCCCAGAACTTCAGGTACGGTATCGACCCAAATGTCGGGTGATACACCGTCTGCAGAACTCAAGTTAGCAGCACCGATGCTGGGGAAATTCGCAGCATTACCCGGTGCGCCGCCATTGAAGGCAAGCGGTGTTGTGGTAAAGGTAAAAGTAACTTCGGGTACGCCGACTCCCATGGGGCGCTGAATGACCTTGGTCACATCTGCATAGGTATTGGGGTCAGTGGGGATGGGTGCGGGCTCTGCCATCGCTAGGTTGGCAGCAGCCAAACCAAAGACAAGGGCTAGCGCGAGCACCAATTTAATCTTGCCGAAAAATTTCATGTCGAACCTCACGTTTCTTCATCGTGCCAATCTTCAAGCCACTTCGAAGCTTCAGTGAGGTAGGGCAATCAAGCATGGACGTACTCCCCCAAGTCTTTGCTCGATAAGTGGCGATTACTAGGGAACTGTTCATGGGCAGCTCCCCATCGTTGCATCCACTTTAACCTAAGCTGGGGGCAAAAACGGCAACTCCATAATATATGCAGAGCTTAGTCCCGTTTGTTGCATATATTGAGAATGGTCAAGGTCAAGAACGAGACCCCGCATCAAGTGCGGGGTGACGGTGGTAGCTTAGTCCTGTTCTTAACCTTGTTTGTTGCGTGAAATTTCGAAAAGACAGTTAAAGAGCTTCGTCACATCTGCGGCGAGGTCAGCGTCAAGCCCTTCTGTCACGCGGGCCAGAATGCACTTTTCGCGCTCTGCCTGATGGATGGAGATATCACCCGACTTCTTGATTTCAGCGACGCGGTCAACATAGACCATGCGCTGCAAGAAGGCATCCAGAATCTTTTCATCAACTGAATCAATGCCCTGGCGAATCTCTGCGAGGCGAAACTGAGCCTTTTCGACAGATTCAAACATGTCAGTCGAATATTTTTCTGAAATTTTACAGGGGTTGACGTCTGTTTTCGTTTCTTCATTCATGTTCAATCACCATCTTATCTGCGAGTACAAAGGCGGTCACAGCCTCGATGCAAGGCACTGCTCGGGGCACGATACAGGGGTCGTGGCGACCCTTAACGCTCAATTCTACCTCTTTCATACACTCGAGGTCTACGGATTGTTGCTGCTTTGCTATCGATGGCGTTGGCTTGATGGCCACGCGAAAAATCAGCGGCGCGCCCGTCGTCAGACCACCGACAACGCCCCCGGCATTATTCGAGAGATGCGCAAGCGGAGAAACCCGTGGCCCATCACCGTCGCCTACTGCCAACCCAAGGCCGTCATTGTGCTCGCTGCCCAGCATGCCGGCGGCTTCAAATCCTGCGCCGAATTCGATGCCGCGCACGGCGGGCACGGCAAAGATCGCCTGTGCCAGGGCATTTTCGATGCCATCAAAGAGCGGCGAGCCAACACCGACGGGCAGCCCTATGACGGCACACTCAATGACGCCCCCGACAGAATCACCTTCTGAAGCGGCTGTCAGGATGGCATCCTTCATGGGCTGTTCGACCTGGGCATCGATTATCGGAAAGCCCTCAAAGCGCAGGTCATCTACGCAAAGCTCAAGGGTGTCAAAAGGCTGGTCAAGGACGTGATAAATCTGCTCGATGTGAGCCCCTAGGTGCACGTCCCACTTTTCCAGCAGCTGCGCGCAGACAGCCCCTGCAAAGACCAGACCCACGGTCAGGCGACCAGAAAAGTGCCCGCCGCCGCGGAAGTCTTGCGCACCAAAAAACTTTTCATCGGCGTAGTAGTCTGCGTGTGAAGGGCGCGGCACGCGACTTATTTCATCATAGTCCTGACTGCGGACATTGGCATTGTCAAAGATCGCACACAGGGGTGCCCCGCAGGTCACACCGTCCAGCAGACCTGACACGATACGGGGGGTGTCAGCTTCAGCGCGCGGAGTTGACCATGCGTTTTGCCCACCGCGCCTGCGGTCAAGCCAGGTTTGGACGCGCTCCATATCAATAGGATAACCAGCGGGTAGACCGTCGATGACCACACCCACAGCCTCGCTGTGCGACTGTCCAAAGACCTGCAGCTTGATGTTTTGTCCAAAGCTAGATGACATGGACCACTCCTCCTAATTTTTGGAAGTCTTCAAAAAAGCGGGGGTAGGTTTTATTGACCGCATCAGCACCGGTGATGGTGACGGGCTTTTGTGCGAGACTGCCCGCGATGGCAGCCGCCATGACAATGCGGTGGTCGTTTGCGCCGTCTACCGTGTCGCCGCCCGGGATGCGATCGTCGCCGTAGACGTAGATTTCATCACTGTGCTGGTCCGTCTCATTGAAGGTGTTCGCGCCGCGGTCGACGTGTTCGGTCTTCACGCCCAGCTGCGTCATCATTGCAAGGGTCGTCTCGATGCGATTGCTTTCCTTCAGGCGCAACCTGCCCAGCCCCAAAAAGCGTGTCGTGCGGTCAGTCAGGGCAGCACTGACGGCAAGGATGGGGACAAGGTCGGGGATGTCGGTGGCGTTGACGGTCTTGCGCGAACGCATCAGCGCGAACTGGCGGTCACGCTGCAGCGAGTCGGGCTTGAGTCCGGTAACTTCGACGTCTGCGGCAAGCCAGAAGGCGGAGTTTGACCAGTCCCCCTCGACGGCGATTTGTGTTGGCGATACATAGGTCTGGCCGCCGGGGACGTGGTAGATCAACGCGTCGTCCACTTCTTTGTTCGGGGTCGTTTCGACTTGTATGCCAAAGCGCTGCAGGACATCGAGGGTCATGTCGACATAACCGGCTGATTCGAGCTTTGTAGTCAGCGTAATGGTACTGTCGCCCGCAAGCAAGGGCAGGGCAAAGAGCAGTCCCGAGAGGTACTGCGAGCTGATGTTGCCCGGCAGTTGATAGTCGCCAGCTACGAGCTTACCGGACCAGCTGATGGGTAGCTGCATCTGGTCGAATTGCAGCTGCGGAGGTCTGGCGATGCTTTCGCAGAGGGTATCAAAGGGGCGGCTCATCAGCGAGCCTATGCCCGTAAGCGTGCCGGCATCAAAACGGGCGGTCAGTACGGGCAAAAGCAGGCGGGCTGCGGTACCGCTTTCGCGGCAGTCGACGGTGGGCGCCGCTGGGATGCCTTCTGGGAAGCTTGCGATGGGGTTAACGAGGACGCGGTCGCTGTAGTCTTCAAGGCTGGCGCCCATGGCACGCAGCGCATCGATGGTGGCGCGGACGTCATCTGAAAGGTAGTCAATCAGCACGACGGTAGGGGCGTCAGATAGAACTGCCGCTATGAGGATACGTTGCGCATAAGACTTTGAAGGAATGGCAGTGATGCTGCCTGACAGCTTTTGAGGCTCGATGCGGACGTCCATTGTGTCTCCTATGCTTAGCCGTAGAGTTCTTTAGCGCGTTTACCTTCAGAGAGCAGGGCAAGCAGTTTTTGCTCATCGCCGTCTTGCAGTACCTGGGCGTACTCCTCCAGGCGTTCTCGCAGGCCTTCGATTTCTGCAATCAGGTTGTCGCGGTTGGCCATGAAGAGCTCTGCCCACATGACTTCGTTTAAGTGCGCGACGCGGGTCAGGTCCTGGTAGCTGCCGGCGCTGAAGCCCAGCTGCGTTTTGGCCGTTTCGCTGCGGATGAAAGCGCCTGCGACGACGTGTGCCAGCTGCGAGGTGAAGGCGATGATGCGGTCGTGCTCGGCGCCGGTGGTGATGGTGATGTGCAGAAAGCCGATGGAGGTGAAGAGCATTTCGGCGGCTTTCAGGGCGATGATGTTGGTGTGCTCGTCGCGGCACAAGATCATGGTGCCGCCGCTGAAGAGGTGGGCAAAACTTGATTCGTAGCCGCTGCGCTCGATGCCCGTCATGGGGTGGCCGCCCACAAAGTAGAGGTCGCGGCTGGCTGCTTCTGCCGAAAGGTCGGCGCAGATTTCTGCTTTGACGCCGGCGCAGTCGATGATGACGGTGCCCTTTTTGAACTTGTCCCAGTTGTCGCGGATAAAATCGATCGTTGCCTCTGGATAGAGAGCGATGACGATCATGTCGCATTCTGCAAGCGCCGCGCCGCCAGGAGCTGGTGCAAGGGCTGCATCGAGGACCTTTTCTGCCAGTGCCTGCTTGACGACGTTGGGATTGATATCATAGCCCAGAACGCGATTCGTGGTATTGACGCGCAAGGCTTTTGCAAGCGAGCCGCCAATCAGGCCCAGGCCGACGACGCCAATGGTTTTGTCGGCAAGCGTTGGGCGGCTGGTGTCGATGTTGAGGTCTGCTGTCATGTTATATCCCCTCGTTGCATTGGCCGATCGCGACGCGCATGGCGGCGATGTCTTTGGCAAGGCTGTCAAACTGCAGCGGTGTAATGGACTGCTGCCCGTCGCACAGAGCTGTTTTGGGGCTGTTGTGGACTTCTACCATCAGGCCGTCTGCACCTGCAGCAACCGCTGCCAGTGACATGGGACGCACGTAGCGGGCCACGCCGGTTGCATGGCTGGGATCGACTACTACGGGTAGGTGCGAGAGCTCCTTGATGATGGGAATCGCAGACAGGTCGAGCGTATTGCGTGTTAGTGGCTCGAAGGTGCGCACGCCGCGCTCGCACAAGATGACTTCTTCGTTGCCGCCCGCCATGAGGTATTCTGCGCTCATGAGCAGCTCTTCGATAGTGGCTGCAAAGCCGCGCTTCAGCAGAATCGGCTTTTTGATTTTGCCCAGCTCGCGCAGCAGCACAAAGTTTTGCATGTTACGCGCACCGACCTGAATAACGTCGACTTCATCAAAGAACTCGAGCTGGTTTAAGTCCATGATTTCAGTCACGATGGGCAGCCCGGTGTTTTTGCGGGCCTCGAGCAGCAGCTCGATGCCGTCTGCCTGCATGCCCTGGAAGGCATAGGGCGAAGTACGCGGCTTGAAGGCTCCACCACGCAGAGCCTGGGCACCGCTGTCTTTGACCGCCGCAGCAATCTGCGAAATCTGTTCTGGCGATTCCACGCTACAGGGACCTGCGATGACCATGAAGTTGCCGCCACCAATCTTTGCGGCACCATCTGCGCCCAGCGAGATAACGGTATCCTGGGGATGGAACTTGCGATTAGCCTTTTTGAAGGGCTCTTGAATACGCTTGACGTCTGCCACGCAGTCCAGAGCGTTTAGCAGGTTGATGTCTACAGCAGAAGTGTCGCCCACCAGACCCATAATGGTCGTGTTTGCGCCTTCGCTCATGTGGATTTCGAGCCCCATATTTTCGAGCCAGGTTATGAGGTTGTCCAGCTCTTGCTGGTCGAAATCTTGACTGAGAATGATAATCATGCGAGCTCCTTTAGCTGCGGTAATGCGTGAAACACAGTGTATCTATGATAGCAAGATTAATTGAGGGAGGGCGCCCATTGCTGGACGCCCTCCCTTTGAGTGATTAAGGTCAAACCCGAGACCCCGCATCAAGTGCGGGGTGACAAGTGCCATCAGGCGACGTTGACTACTTTGGTGACGCCGGGAACGTTCTCTTTCAGGACGCATTCGACCTGTGAAGCCATGGTCAGTCCTGCCATGGGGCAGCCGCGACAGGCTCCTTGCAGCTCGACAATAACGGTGCCGTCGTCCTGGATTTCTTTCAGTTCGATGCCGCCGCCATCTGCTTGCAGGCGTGGGCGAATCTTTTCGATTTGTTCTTCTACGAGTGCTTTATCTACAGCCATCATGTCTCCTTTGATGTGGTTACGATGCGGACTTTGCCGCATACCTGCTGATTAGTGCAGAGGTCATTTTAGTCTAATTATGATGTCTCTGACAACAATTCTGGCTTAGAGAAGCCCTGAGTTGTCCTTTCTATCTGCTCTGGTGCTGGCAGTTCTTTGCTCATGTCGAGCCTCTGGAGCTTTTCTGCCTGCGTCAAGAGGTTGCGCTCGAGGCTCGAGGCGAACTCGTTATACGACTTGACCGTGTTGTCCAGATTGCGCTGAAGCTTTGTGCTGTGACCTGCAAGGGTCGCCATGCGCTTCAGCAACTCTTTGCCTGCTTCAACTATTTCTTGGGCGTTTTCGCTGGCCTCTTGCTGCTGCCAGGCATAGGCGATTGACTTGACTATCGACCAGAGCGTAACGGGGCTTGCCAGAGCCACGCGCTGCGAAAAGGCATAGTCGACCAGTTGAGGGTCTGCTTCAAGTGCCGCTGACAGCAGAGCTTCTGCGGGCAAGAAGGCCACCACAAAGTCTGGAGCACCGGGCAGCGATTCGCCATACTCTTTTCGGGCAAGCGCCTTGATGTGGTCTTTCAAGGCAGCTGCGTGTCCGCGCAAGAGTTCGTCGCGACGGGCAAGCTCTGCTGGTTCTGCGCTCAGGGGGATTTCACAAGCCTTGTCGTAGGAATCAAAAGGGACCTTCGCATCAATAGGCACGATGCGCCCATTGGGCAGTTTCAACAAAAAGTCTGGACGAATGCGTGTGTCCGAAGTCGAGCCCTGCGCACTGGTCGATTGACGTTCAAAGTGAACGGTCTCGATAAGGCCTGCGTTTTCGAAGATCTGCTCTAGTTGGACCTCGCCCCAGCGACCGCGCTCTTGCGATTTGGTCAGCGTACCTGCCAAGGTATTGGTGGTCGCCTGCAGCTGTCCGATAGTCTTTGACAGGTTTTCATCCTGGCGTAGACGCGCTTCTTCTAGTTCAGCTATCTTCTGTCGCATGGTATCCATGCTCTTTGACACAGGAGCCAGCTTTTCGATGACGCGGCTTTCTTGCTGCTTTTCCGCAACCTGCTGCTGGTTGAGCTGCTGCAACTGCGCTTCGGTTTTTTCAAGCTGCTCGCGATAAGCTGATGACTGCGCCGTTGCTGTGGCGGTGGCTTCACGTAGGGTGGTGATTTCTGACTGTGCCGTGCTGAGGCTGGATTGGACGGACTCCGCCGCTGTTTTTGCTGTTGCCAGTTCGGCCTCGAGCACATCAGCCTGCTGCGCACGTTGGCGCAGGGGAAGGCCTTTGCTGTGGGCAAGTACCGTCGCCAGCAAAAAGCCTAGCGCAGCCCCTGCAATCAGGCCAATTATCAGCAGTATCGTGGCGTCCATAGGGCGTCCTTTCATGAAGGTCGAGTGCGCGGGCGCGCGGGGGCGCGCGCCCCTACAAGGGCAAGGTCAAGAGCGAGACCCCAAGATCCTTCGACTACGCTCAGGAAGTACAGGGGGACATTGTAGGGGCGAGCGTCCCCGCTCGCCTGCTCGTGCGGGGTGACAGGGGTGGTGCGGGGTGGCAGTCTAGCTCAAGAGGTACATGGCGATGCCGGTGGCGACCGCCGCGTTCAGACTTTCTGCCTGATCGTTCATTTTTATCTTGAAAGTATCATCGCATATCGTCCGGACATGGCTCGAAAGGCCACTGCCTTCGCTGCCAACTACCAGCGCGATCTTATCAGCTTTTGGCAGCTGCTCGCTGCCACCCATATCAAGGCCCAGCAGGCGGAAGTCTGCGGCTTTAAGATTTTTCAGCTGCGTCACAAAGTCCTCTGCGCTGATTGCCGTGTAGGTCGGCAGCGCAAATGCCGCTCCCATCGAAGACCTGATGACCTTAGGCGAGTAGACCTGAGCACAGCTTTCTGACAGCACAGCGGCCTCAAAGCCTAGGCAGTGCGCATTGCGCAGGATCGCGCCCACATTGCCAGGATTTTGCACACCGTCAAGCACCACAATGCGACGAATCGCATCAAAGTCAAGCGTCGCATCAGGTAGTTCGAAGACACCCAGGATGCCCTGACTGGTGATCAGCTCAGAAGCTGCCTCGAACAGATTGTCGGCAAAGACCGTGACGGTTTTTGCCTCGAGGTCAGCTGCGAAATCGGGGTGTGCTTGTGCATAGCTTTTGCTGACTACGGTGTGCAGCAGGTTCAGGCGAGCATGCGCATCGCGGTAGGTCTTGACGCCTTCTGCAATCAGAATTCCGTCACGGCGCCTGGCCTTGGCGGTCTGATAGGACTTAATAGTCTTGAAGAAGTCGTTGTCTTTACTGCTAATAAGATGTAAGTTTTCCATGCTTCGACTATACCGCAAAGCCAGCTACCATGGGTCAAGCGCAAAAAGAAACGGGGGAAGGCTGGACGCCCTCCCCCGCTTTTAGATTTTGATGGTGCGCGATACTGGACTTGAACCAGTGACCCCATGCGTGTCGGGCATGTGCTCTCCCAACTGAGCTAATCGCGCACTTTGTGTTGCGCGTGAAAAACGCGCGAAAGCTAGTTTAGCTGAATTTCGCAAGCACGTCCACTATTGCGTCTGCCAGCTGGGTGCCGGCGCGGACTTGAGCCTCTTTGGTCGAGGCGCCCAGGTGCGGCGTCAGGACGGCTCGGTCGCTTTTCGCAAGGCAGCAATCGACGGGTGGCTCTGGGTCAAAAACGTCGATGCCCACTGACCAAATCTTGCCGCTGTTCAGACCATCAAGCAGCGCCTGCTCACTACAGATGCCGCCGCGCGCGACGTTCAAAATGATGACGCCGTCCTTCATTTTGGCAATCTGCTCATCGCAAATCATGTTGGTGGTCTCTGGAGTCTTTGGCAGATGCACACTGATAACATCTGAAGTCTGGAGGAGTTCGTCCAGTGATGGCAGCAGTATCGCGCCATACTGTGCGACGTAATCTGGGTCACAGTAGGGGTCGTAGGCGTGCACAGTCATACCAAAGGCTTTGGCGCGATGTGCCAGCAGGGTGCCTATTTTGCCAAAACCGATGATGCCCAGGGTCTTGCCGCAGAGTTCAAGCCCGGTGTACTGAGCGCGGTCCCAGCGGCCTTCGTGCATGCTGGCGTTTGCCTGACAGGTGTTGCGGGCACAGGCAAGCATCAGGGCAAAGGTTTGTTCTGCCGCTGATACGACGTTTGCTGCAGGCGTGTTGACGACTTCGATGCCGCGGTCGGCTGCGGCCTCTTTGTCGATGTTGTCGGTGCCGACACCTGCGCGGCCGATGACCTTCAGGTTCGTGCCGGCTTCGATGATGGGACGCGTGACCGTGACGGCACTGCGCACGGCGATGGCGTCATACGCGGGGATGATGTCGATCAGTTGGGCTTCGCTTAAGTCGAGCTTGACGTCAACATCATAGCCTGCAGCTATGAGGGCATCGATGCCAGCTTGGTGAACTTTGTCTGCTACCAATATTTTCATCTTAGGCTCCTAGAAATACGGATTCGGCGGCTTTGATGCTGGCGCCCTGTTCGAAGTCATAACCCAGCTTTGTCAGCGCCATTTCAAGCGCCGTCAGGGTCGTGATGATGTCGAACATACCAAAATAGCCCAGGTGACCAATACGGAAGATGCGGTTTTTATAGTCATCTTGACCGTTCGTGATGGTGACACCGTAATCTTCTTTCATAATTTTCACGATGTCGCCTGCTGAAAAGCCCTCAGGTGCCCAGACTGGTGTCACGGCAGAGCCGCGTCCTTCTGGTGGTGCAAAAAGCTTCAAGCCCAGGGCTTCGACGCCCTGACGGGTTGCCTCTGCCAGCAAGCTATGGCGCGCAATCATGTCCTCGCGCCCTTCAGCACGCATCATCTTCAGAGCTTCGTTCAGGCCTTGAATGAGCGTCAAAGCAGGCGTGAAGGGGGTTGTGTTCTTTTCGATGTTGCTTTGGTATTTTTTCCAGTCAAAGTAAAACTTGGGAATCGTCGAACGCTCGACTGCACGCCAGGCCTTTTCTGAAACTGACACGGCAGCGAGACCGGGTGGCAGCATCAAACCTTTTTGAGAGCCCGTCATGACGACGTCAAGCCCCCAGTCATCAGTTTCGCACTCGACCGCACCAATACCGGTGATAGAGTCGATGATGATGATGGTGTCAGGGCGATCCTTTACCAGAGCCGCGATTTCCTTCACAGGATTCAAGACACCTGTTGAGGTTTCAGACTGGGTCACAATGACGCCGCGTACCTCTGGGTTTGCCTCGAGTTCGCGGGCAATGTCTGAGACCTGGACGACCTCATCCCAGGCGTATTGCAGGTCGATGACCTTGAGGCCATAGGTGTCTGCGATTTGCTTTTCGCGGTCACCAAACTTGCCATTGCGGGCAATAATGACCTGGTCGCCGACGCAAAAGCAATTGACAATGGAGCTCTCCATCGCGCCTGTGCCGCTTGATGCAAAGAGCAAGATGTCGTTTTCTGTGTTGAAGACGTACTGCAGGCCGGCGCGGACTTCGCGGACGGTGTCTTCGAATTCTGCGGTACGGTGGTGGATGATGGGGCGTGCCATCGAGAGCAGGATATCTGCAGGTACGGGGGTGGGACCTGGGGTCATCAGATAGCTCTTGTTGAGTGACATAGTGCTTCCCTTCTGATCAGTCGTGCTGCTTTTTCCAAACCATAAAAGAAAGCGGGATTGCTCCCGCTTTCTCATAATAACCTATGTGCTTGCTGTTTAGGGCGTCGAAGTAGGCGTATCGGTCACATCATTAGATGGAGGTGGAGTTGTGGGAGCAAAACCAGGGCTTTGGTTGTCACCGAGGTTATTGTTGCCACTGTTCACCAGTCCAGCGTGGTTAATGTAGTGCTGCGAGATGACGAAGCCATTTGATGTATCATCTAGGGTTACTGCTGCGTGACAGCGCGAACAGAAGACCTGTGCCGCAACATCGGCCGTGAGACGTCCATTATTCAATGCGTCTGTCTGATCACTATTTAGGTCAAGACCAAGAAGCATGGTGTCGCTATTGCCTGAGCGATGTGGCCAGTCGCTAGCGCGTGCCCAGCGTGCATAGTCTGCCGTACCAAAGTGGCAGTTACTGCAGGCAAGGTTACGAGCCTGCTGATCTACCAGTGAGCCATGCTTATCAGTGTCATTGCTGAGTGAGAAGTAGCCCAGTGCACGGAAGGGAGCAAGGCTTCTTTCTGAAGGATCAAGCGTTAAGTTGGGATCATTCCAGGCAATGTCAGGACTCACGGCCTCATCTACGGGAATGATTACGCCATCAGCATCAAATGATGCGTTGGGGTCACCGGCAGGTCCAAAACGAATGGGGCTGTCTGCCGTAACACCCAGGTCACCTCGGTGACAGGTATAGCACTGGCCAGGACCTGAATAGTTACCAATAAAGGCAGTGGGGTGTGGCTGCGCCTCTGGGTCAGCAGCATCACCATAGCCTGCCGCAAAGCCGCCATCAGCATTGTGAACGTCGGCACTTTCCGCTGTAAAGGTTGTGACGAGCGATTCCCACACAGGAACTGCTCCATCTTCTTGCAGTTCAATACCACCACTGGGGCGGATACTGGTCATTTTTACATTCAGATTGTCAGCGTTGTGGCAGGTGGCGCACCAGGTATTCATCATGAACTGATTAACGGTATTGGGATCTTTTGCAGGCACGCCTGCATAAGGACCATCGCTCGCATCTGGTCTCACGACACTTGCTGCAGGCACTCCTTGGTTAAAGTCGGCAGCTGGGTTGGCACGTAGGAGCTTGTAGCCAAATTCTGATGTCGTTTCATCATTATTGAATTGGCCAGCACTGGTAAAAGTCTCATCATCGATTGGGTCTGAGCCATCACCAACGAAGAAGTCTGGCGGCTGCCAGGTGCCGATGTTCCCATGCACCGCATGGCAAGTCGAACAGGTTAGTCCATCAGTAAGTACAACAGGGGATGTTCCACCAACTTGCACTGAGTTAGGTATGGTCTGATTGGGGACAAGCAAGCGGTGCCCAGAAAAGTCTGCGTCATCAATGAGCACATCACCATTCCAGCCGATATTGCTCTCGGCAAAGTCTCCGCCGTGGTACACGACGTTTGTGCTCATTCCCGCAGCACCAACAGGCGTTCCTGTCAGGTGGCAGAATTCACAATTGGTTGCGCCTCCGCGAGTCAAGAAACGTTGACCGCGCACATTGGCTGCACTTATGGGGTCGCCAGTAGAACCTGCACCGGCGCCCTCTTGGGCACCGTCGCTCACAGCAGGTGAACTGTGAGCAGAGTGACAAACGGCACACTTGGCTGAAGTGGTTGTATAGCCTCCATGTGGTCCACGTCCACGGAGCTGTGGCATATTATCAGGCAGCTCGCCCCCCGGGAAGACGTACTGGTCTCCGTCACTGGGGAAGAATTGTGCCTGTACGGGAGGTTCAAAGACCGTGTTGCCGTCTGCATCCGTATGATATCTACGCATCATCTGCTCGATAGGTACTGCGTCACCCGTACCTTGTGGGTTGCGGTAAAAAGAGCCGTTTACGAGGTAGACTCGATCACGATTGATGTCGAGGTAGACTGGAATTTCCTCTCCATTAACCACCACAAACACCGGACGCGCAGGACCTGCGAGGTCCGAACCTTCCGTGAACATACGAGGAGGTGGCACCTCACTGCCGCCACTGAGACTCGCATCAAGTCCCACGATGGAGACCTGATTAACCTGTGCGGCAAAGGCGGGTACGGCGGCCAGAACGGTCGCGGCAGCAACGAGTGCTGAAAGCCCGAGTAATCTGGTAATTCTTGTATACTTCTTCATGATGTGCCTACTTCTTTTGATACGCAAAACAGCGGACGTTCCTTAAAAACAGATAATCCTACAACTACATAATACAATCTTTTATTCAATTTTAATAGGGAGCGGCCTCCCTATTCCTTTGTTTTTTCTTCGTCTTTTATGTCAGTTTCTGTGGTGTCTACCGCTTTTTTGGCGTCAGCAGCCTTTTGATAGTCATGCTTGTGGTGCTCTTCTTCGATGACAGAATGTGCCAGCGAGCGGAACTGTGCGTAGCGCTCGACCTTCAACTTGAGCTCGCCACCAGCCTTTTCGGCACTATTTGATGCCGTGATCAAATAGCTACGCCCGCGCTTACGGGCAACTAGCGCCAAGGCCTCTGCACTAAAGTCAGTAACCTGTGGGTGCGCCGCGATAATGTGGTCACGCTTCGCCTCTTTAGGCACTTCTGATTTCCAGAAGTGGGCGGGTAGGATTTTCTCCGCCAGGGGTTCGGTGCCTGCGACAATCGTGACATGGTCGAAGTGCTCGATCAGGAAATGAATCGTGTCCGTGTCTTCTGACAGGCTTTCAAGTGCAGAGAGGTCCATGATGTAGCGGGGCATGCGGATGCTGAAGGCGCGCAGTAGTGCCAGCAGCAGTAGCGCAACAGGCAGCAGCAGCCACAGCCAGCGATTAGGCGCATCAACGGGGGTGACTTCTTCTTGCATTGGTGTGGGTGGCGCGTCTTCAAACAGCGATACGCGGTTGTTGAAGCTGTCGGCGACGTAGACATTGCCATCGCGATAGTCTATCCCCGACGGATAATACAACATGCCGTCACGCGAGCCGATGGTTGAAATGTTGTACAGGAACTCGCCGGTGCGGGCGTTTAAGACGACGATTTCTGAGCTCAGCCCGTCGACGACAAAGAGGCGTCCATTAGGCGATACGGCCATGTCGACCGGTGCCGACATATAGCCTTCGATGGCATTGGTGAACTCGTACTGCATCTGTACCTGGGCGGCGTGGTCCAAAATAGGTATACCATACATCCAGGCGACCTCTGGATTGATTTCAAAGTTCTTAAAGGCCTGCACGCGGTTGTTCAGCGTGTCAGCAACGATGGTCAGGATGGCGGTATCGGTTGCCGCTATCGAGGCATCATCTGATTTCAGTGCAGGGTCAGAAATGACCACAGCACCAGGGCTGTCGAGCTCGCCAGAGAAAAGTCCCCAGTTCAGGTAGGTCAGACGGAAGTTTCCGTCAAGGTCTGCCTCGAGGATGCCCGAGCGGGTCGTGATAAAGAGCTGCTCGCTGTCTGCGGTCTTGTTGACCTTGACACTGATGGGCGCCTCTTCTGCCAAAGTAATGGCGTGAAGCAGCTGGTCGTCTGCGTTAAAGAACATGACCATGCGCATGGCCTGATCGACGGCATACCAACGCCCGTCAGAGGCAAAGGCAAGCGAAGTCGGTGCCACAAAGGCTTCCGGCGTGCCTTCGAGCGGCGTGACATAGTCGCCCGAAACAGCAGGCGGTGTTTCAGCATCAGGATTTGCGGCAGCACCTGGTGTGGTGTAGCTGCCACCGTCATAGGGCGCGATTTCAGTAATACTGCGCACGACGTTGCCATTATCATCAAAGACAACCACGCGCGCATTATTCGTGTCGCTGACATAGATTTCACCAGTCGGTGAGATCGCGATGCTGGTCGGGCGATCAAGCAGCGCGTCAGCAGAACCATAGTAGGAAGTTATAAAATTTGGCACGGCTGAAGAAGTATGCCCACCAAAGCCCGGGGGTCGCACAGCATCAATCAGCAAAACTACCAGTAGCAAGGCAATACACAGCAGCACGACAAAGAAGGTCGCCAGACCCCAGAAGATACGCTTGCGGCGAATGTCGATAGGTAGCACCATGCGTTCGCCGTCTTCTTTCAGGCGCGCATGCAGCTGTGATGCGGTCTCTTTCGCATCAGATTTTTTGTCAGCCTTCACTGGTGCCGCGGTATCCGCAGCCCTGTCTTCAGCGACTTCCGTGATTTCTGCCTGTTTAATGTCTTTTTTATCAGTCATGGCGCGTCCCTATGGCGTTCCCGAGTTCGTGGTGACGTCAGCAAAAGCATTGCCCCCGCCGGTCAAAGCTTCCAGCGCAGATTCTGCATCCGCCCGGTGGTCTGCCTCGATAGTCTTCAGGCGATCGAGCGCCGTTGCATTACTGGGCTCAAATCGCAGCACCGAATAAAAATGCAGGGCCGCCTGCTGCCAACGCTCCAGCTTATAGGCAAGGTCGCCCGCGGTCAGATGCAAGCTGATAGATTCAGGTGGGATGATGGCTGCCTGGGTGAGTGCGTCCAGTGCCTGCACTTCATCGCCCAGATTCAAAAGGCTATTGCCTATCCCCCGCAGCGCTTCACGGCGAAACTCGGGGTCGAGCCCTTCGGAACGGTCCATCACAGAGCGGTAGCGACTCAGAGCCTGATTGTAGTCCCCATTGAGCTCGCTGATGTTACCTTGTACGACAGCTGCCCTCATGTTGTCGGGGTTTGCCTTGACCAGAGCATCGACCATGCGTTGCGCAGCCGTGAGCTGACCCAGTGATATTTGTGCTTCGACCATCTGCATGCGGGCACTGACGACCGCCGGGAAGGTGTCGACTGCTTCGCCCTGGGCAAGGGCTGCCGTTACGGCTGATGATTCAGCCTCGCGCGCACGGATGAATTCTGATTCTGCCGCCGTGGTGGGTGTTGGACTGACCAGCTGTGTTTCGACCACGATGACCAGTGCGATCGACGCCACCAAAAGCAGCACGCACAGGATGGCAGCCAGCAGCAATGCCTTGCGCTGACCCTTTGTCGCAGAGCTCAAATAGCGCTGCGCCCAGCCCATCTTTGGAGTCGCTACGGCAGTCTTTGCAGAAGTCTTTTTGGCATCAGGCTTTGACGCCCCATCAAGGGCCTTTTCAGGGGTCTTTTTGGGTGTATTTTTATCCATTCATTCATTATGCCACAACATGTAGAGAATTTGTGAAGAAAGAAAAGTGCCAGCTTTGTGAGCTGGCACTTTGTAGCTAAATATTTTAATTCAGGATATTAATCTCTAGCGAGGGCGAGCCAGTACATTAGTTGCAGGACGGCAACCAAAGCGGCGGCTACATAAGTCAAAGCAGCAGCGGTCAAAACCTTGCGCGCCTTCGGCAGTTCATCAGCCGTCAGCACACCGGTCTCGCGCAGGTAAATCATGGCACGGCGACTTGCATCAAACTCGACCGGCAGGGTCACCAGCTGGAACAAGACGGCAGAGGCAAAAAGCGCCACACCCAGCCACATGAGGTTCATACCCAGGGCGGTACCACCAAACAGAAACAGACCGGCGATAATCAGCCAGATAGAAATCGATGAACCAAAACTTGCCACGGGTGCCAGCGCACTGCGGATACGAATCGGTAGGTAGGCCTGCGCGGTTTGCACAGCATGCCCTACTTCATGAGCTGCAACGGCAGCAGCAGAAATCGAATCAGCACCGTAGACTGAATCTGACAGTCCCACCGTGTTGCTGCGCGGGTCAAAGTGGTCAGTCAGCTTACCAGGAACCGAGCGAATCGACACCGGACGCTTGCCAAAAGCCGTCTGACTGACATTGCCTGAAGAGTCCACCACGGGCAGGCTGTTTTTTTGCAGCGTGCGCGCAGCTACCTGTGCACCCGTCATCGGACGCGCCAGGGGCTTTTTGCTGTACTTCTTAAAGGTCGATTTGATATACCACTGAGTCAGACCACCCAGCACCATACCGACCACCATGATGGCTATAAAAAGAGGATCGAAAATCATAAAATACCCTTTCAACATAAAATCGTTCATAACGCCAACTATCTATCATACGACAGCTCTACGACAATCGACCATAATTACACATATAGGTTCAAAGTAGACACAGAAGCGGCGGAGCGAGTCCATACCAGCAAGGGCGATGTCTGAAGCATCAACTATAATTAAGGTGCTGACTTTCGCCTGTCGCAGGCACACCCCTCGAACAAAGGACAATTCGTGAAATACTTTCAGCAAGAGCTCGATGCATCAACTCAAGGCGCTAGTGCATTAGTGGACGCTCTCCGCCAGGTTAAGGTCTTATATACCGACATTGATGGGACCGTGCTGGGCAAGCGTGGCTGCCTGCTGGTCGATGGTGATAATGCGCCGTGTGCGGATACGGCTGTGGCGATTGTTGAGGCAAATGTCAGCCCCGATTTTGCCGTCGTGCCGTGTACCGGGCGCAGTGTGACTCAGCTGATTGAGATTTCGCGCTTGCTGGGCTGGGATGATTTTATCGGCGAGGCAGGAGCGGTGCGCTCATACTGGAATGCTGCATCGGGGACGCGCGAGAACTGTTATGACACGCCGGGCTGGTCGATCGAGCTGCAGGCGCAGTTGTCTGAAGATAACACGCCGCTTGATGTCATAAACGCCAGTGGTGCGATGGAGCGTCTTTTTGAGGCCTTTCCGGGGCAGATTGAGTACCACAGCCCCTGGAACGTGAATCGTCAGGCGACTAATGTTTTGCGCGGCCGTGTTGACCCTGTCCAGGCAACAGAGCTCTTTACCGATTTGGAGGTGCCCATTACGCTGATTGAAAACGGCGTGATTGCGCCCAGTGCCCACACCTTGATTGATGATGGTCAGCCCGTGCGCGCCTATCATTTGGCGCCGACTGGTGCCAGCAAGGGGGCTGCCATTGCGGCAGACTTAAAGCGGCGCGGCCTGCGTCGCGAGCAGGCGCTGATGGTGGGCGATGGTATGGCGGATCTGGAATGTGCTCCTGAGGTTGCGGCGATTTTCATGCTGAGCAATGCGCTGCATTCGCCCCGTATGGCAGCAGCGATGGAGCAGCTGGACAATGCCTATTTGGTTGAGGGTGCCCAGGGTACGGGTTGGGCGCAGCTGGTGCGTGCTATACTTGCGAGCAAACAGGGACGCTAAAGGGTCTTTTCTGTGAGTCGCTTGCGGCTGCTTTGGTGGGAAGCGCAGCCGCGGTTTTGAAGGCGACAAGGTGATTTTGAAGGGGAAATCATGCTGTATTTATCTGAATTTCTACATCTGCCCGTTGTTGATGCCAAAGGTAATAAGGTCGGCGAAGTCAGCGACCTGATTGTCAATGCAAAGGACATCTTTCCACGCGTGGTTGCCCTGTCTTTTAAGACGGGCGATGACACCGCACGCATCCTCGACTGGAAAGACAATGTCGCAGATTTCAAGCTGGGAGACGCAGACGATGAGCCTGGTGTGGGAATACTCCTCAAAAGGAATCTCGATGCCCTGGAGTTCACTCATCTGCAAGATGACGAGCTGCTGCTGGGGCGCGACTTGCTGCATAAGCAAATCGTGGACGTCAAGGACAAGAAGGTCGCCCGCGTTAGTGACCTGAAGCTCTCTGCGGACGGCAGTGCGCTGCGCTTGCTGGGGGCAGAATGTGGCCTGACGGGCCGCCTGCACTTCATGGGTCCTTTCAAGGCGGGGCTGACCCGCGCCTGGATGGGGTTGACGGGCCACCAGATCAAGGAAGCCCTGATTGCCTGGAACTACATCGACATCCCCGGCCGTGATATGTCGCGTCTTGAAATGTCGATTTCGCATAAGCGTCTGGCGCAGCTGCGCCCGGCAGATATCGCCGACATCATCGAGCAGCTCGACCCGGAGACGCGTCGCGCCGTGTTTGCGCATCTAGACAAAAAGGATGCTGCTGATACGGTCAGCGAGCTCGAGGACATCTATCAAACTGACGTCATTGGTGACCTGCCCGAAGACCACGCATCGAGCCTGCTTTCCGAGATGGAACCAGATGACGCCACCGACATCCTTTCAGGGCTAGAATATGAAAAGGCCGAAAAGATTCTCCAGCTGATGGGGATAGAGGATGCAGAGGTGATACGAAAGCTCATGGGATATCGAAATAACAGCGCGGGTGGCATTATGACCCCCGAAGTTGCCGTCGCTACAGAAGACATGATTGTCGCTGAGGTCGCACAGCACCTGAAGGCGATTGATGATGACACCGGCGACCTGCACTACGTTTATATTGTTGACCGCGTGGACGGCGAAGGCAAGGCAGACCCCGCAGGACGCCTGCTAGGTGTTGTGACGCTGCTGGAGCTTCTGACCCATGACCCGTCGACGAGGTTGGCGGAGTTTGCCCATTACAACATCGTGAGCGCAAGTCCCGAAGAAGACCAGGAAGCCGTCGCAGAGCTCATAACCAAGTACAACCTGCTGGCACTGCCCGTTATTGACCAAGGTGGCCACCTGCTGGGCACCATTACGGTTGATGATGTGGTCGAGTTCATGGGCAAGGGCACGGGCAGACCTGTCGGGGTACCTGCGAGCGCAAAGTCTGAACTCGAAGGCACCGGCGCTGGTGCGTCTGCCGGCAAGGACGGGGACGGTGCAAAGCACCAGACCCTTGATGGTGGCACCATTGGGCAAGAGATTGGCGGCTTTTTCCGTAAGGCTTGGAACGGCTTTACCTGGGTGCTGCCGCAATACTTGACCTGGGTGGCACTGTGGATGGCCGCCTCCCTAATGGTCTTTGCGGGCCGCCCCGTGGTCATGAACATCATGGAGCGCATCATGGTCAACGTTGACCCTGCTCTTGAGACGGGTGCAGAAATCCCTCACTGGCTGCTGATGCTTGATTTGAGCTTAATCTTTGTTCAGGTGACTTTGTTTGCCCTACCCTTTATCTTACTTGCGGTACACCACAGCGTACTGCGTGGCATAAGCGTCTACACTGACAAGGTCGTTCTGGCACCAAAGGCCTTGATTCGCTATCTGTTGGCACTGGTTATTGGTGCGGCACAGGCCTGCCTGGGCTTTACCCTTGCTATTGCCCTCTATGTGCTCAATACCAGCTTTTTGGGTATGTCGATAGAGATGGACAGCCTTGCCACCTTCTGGCATGAATTCACTGATTTTGCAGGCATCCTCGCAGTGCCCGTCTTTGTGCCCCTGCTGTTAGCCTGCCTGATAGCTTCGCTGTTTGCAGCATGGCGCATTGGCATCGTCGTCGATGCCGAAGAAGCCGGCAAGACCATCCACCCACGTCGCAATGCTGCGGCAACGATGCTGGTCTTCATGCTGAGCTTCATCATGATTACCTACCCCTTTGCCTGGATCTGGAATGCCTCGCAGCAGCGCAATGCAGCCATCGAGCAAGAAATGATGGGTGGCGATGAATGGGCAGACTGGGGCGACGAAGAGATGATGTTTGATGACCAGATGCTGCAGGAGCTTGATTTAGAAGCACTGGGACTAGAGGGGCTGGATGGTCTGGATCTTGAGGGCATCAGCTTTGATGATGAGCCGGTCTATCATGAAGACTTGATGGGAACTGACGATCAAGGCGAAGTAGTCCTAGACTAAGGTCAAGGTCAAACCCGAGACCCCGCATCAAGTGCGGGGTGACACTGTGGAACTTCAACTGTAGGGGCGCGCGTCCCCGCGCGCCCGCCCTGCGGGGTAACAAAACCAATAAGGAGGAGTTAGCATGACGTGCGCCGACGAAAAGAAACATGTTCGTGACAAGGCGACCGCCATCCGCAACGAGATCGCCGCAGACCCCGGAAAAATTTCCCGCGCTACAAAAGGCATTGCCACACAGCTTCTGAGCGTTCCGGCCGTGCGTGAGCTTCTTGCCTGGCCGCGCCAGGGCGGGGTTGCCAGCCCGCTCTTTGCCAGTTACGCCCCGCGTAGTGGCGAAGCTAATCCCAATGGTTTTCTCGACATCATTGAAAAAGACGGCGGAGCGCGTCCAAACATGGCCTTTCCTCGCGTTACGGGCAAGGCGCAGCTGTCGATGCACTACGCTACCGTAGAGGAGCTCGCGCCTGGCAGCTTTGGTATCGCAGAGCCCGGTGCAGACATGCCGGTAGCACGTTTGGCTGATATCGATGTGATTCTAGTTCCCGGGCTCGCCTTTGATGCTCAGGGTAATAGACTGGGCTACGGACGGGGCTACTTTGATCGCCTGCTGGGCAGCTGTGATGTCTGCGACTTGCCGCTGCTGATAGGCATTACCTATGATGAGACGCTGCTTGAAAGTGTCCCCTGCGAGACTCATGATATTAAAGTGGACTATATTGTCACACCCACCATGTACCTTGAAGCGCACTAAAAAAAGGTCTCGCCTTGGCGAGACCTTTTTCAATTCTTGAACGCAATGCGATGAGCTACTTTATTTCCTGGAGGACTGCTTCGAGCTGGTCGAGCATCCAATCCAAATCTTCCTTGTTGGTTGAAAGCGGTGGCGCAAAACGAACCGTCGAGCCATGGGTGTCTTTTGCAAGCACTCCCTTGTCCATCAGCAGCTCACACACCGCGCGTCCTGTTGCGCGGTCAGGATCGATGTCGATGCCAGCCCACATACCCGCACCACGCTTATCGAGCAGCAGACCCTCGCGAACCATGGCGTCAAGACGTGATTGGAAGTGCTCACCCAGTTCACGTGCACGTGCCTGATACTCGCCGGTTTCCAGCAGGTCACAAACTGCCATACCCAGCGCACAGGCGATGGGGTTGCCGCCAAAGGTCGATCCGTGGGTGCCAGGCGTCATGAGGCCCATGACTTCTGCCTTACCAACGCAGGCCGACACGGGGTAGATGCCGCCGCCCAAGGCCTTGCCCAGGGTCATCAGGTCTGGCTTTGCGCCGACACGCTCCCAGGCAAAGGTGTAGCCGGTGCGGCCCAGGCCAGACTGGATTTCGTCCAAGATAAACAGGACATTGTTTTCTTCGGTCAGACGACGTACCGCTGGCAGGTATTCTGCAGGAGGAATGACAACGCCCGATTCACCCTGAATGGGCTCCAGCAAGACGGCTGCAAGGCGATCAGCGTTTTCCGTGATGGCCTTTTCAATGGCATCGATATCGCCATAGGGAACCGCCAGAAAACCGCCAGAGAAGGGCCCAAAGTTGTCGCGTGCCACATCATCGCTGCTAAACGAAACGATGGTCGAGGTGCGTCCGTGGAAGTTGTCTTCGGCGACGATGATCAGGGCTTCGTTAGCCGGAATGCCCTTGACTTCATGACCCCACTTGCGCGCTGCCTTGATGGCTGTTTCGACAGCCTCTGCACCGGTGTTCATCGGTAGAATCATGTCCATGTCACAGAGCTTCGCAAGCTTGTCTGCAAAGGGCTCGAGCAGCTCGAAGTCGAAGGCACGAGACACGAGGGTCACGCGGTCCATCTGGTCTTTGGCTGCCTGGATAAGGCCGGGGTGGCGATGCCCAAAGTTCAGTGAGCTGTAACCTGCCAGCGCATCATAGTAGCGCTTGCCCTCTACGTCTATTACCCAGCAGTCTTCTGCTGTCGCGATCTTGACGGGAAGCGGCTTGTAGTTGGGGGCCATTCTAGACTGGTGTGACATGATTCTCCTTACTGGTTTGCGTGAAAGTTCTTATCGATGTTCAGGTATGTGCCGACAGCTATGCCGGCAGTCTGAAATGAACGGATTTTACAGCGAGCCTTTAGCTCGAAAAGTCCGTATTGACTGTATCACATTTCCCGTGTGTCGTGCGACTGAAGAGCCGTTCACACAGACTCAGCACAGCATTCGCAAAAAGTGCCAGCAACATGGTCAAAAGGGTCGCCCACAAAAGCAGGTTCAGACTGTTCGTTCGCAGCCCCGTGAAAATGAGCGCGCCCAGGCCACCAGCATCGACAAGCGCCGCAATAGTGGCAATGCCAATGGTCGATATGGTCGCCAGTCGCACGCCCGCAATCAGGATTGGAGCCGCCAGGGGCAACTGCACGCTGGTAAAGGCTTGCAGACGCGTGCACCCCAAGCTGCGCGCTGCCTCATAGAGGCCCGTATCGACCGAGGCCAGACCTGCGCTAAAGTTGCGCACCAGCAGAAACTGATTGTAGGCAACCAAAACGATGATGGCCGTAGCTGTGCCGATGCCCAGCAAGGGAATGGCTAGCGCAAACAGAGCCAGACTGGGTACGGCATAAAGGGCAGCGAGGCTTGATTGGACAGACTCCGCCAGTTTATGGGCAGCATGCGGAGTGCGTCCATTACTTTTGAGCTGCCTGTTGTTTTGCAGCGCATCGATGCCTGCCGTGATGAGCGCTGCCAGCAGTATCGACAGCAGTACCGCGGTGATGACGAGGCTCAGGTGCTGGCCGGTTGCCGTGGCAAAGCGCGCGGTGTTGGCCACACCAAAGTGCCAGAAGTCGATCATGGCTGGCTACCGTTCACAGTGCTGTGCCTGCTTCTTATCACGGTGGTCACTGGCTAGTGATTTCAGCTGCTGGCTCTACCGGGGCAGCTTGTCGCGTATGAACTGGAAGTACTGGGCGGCGACCTCTTCGAAGCTGAGTCCGTCGACATCGACCTGTGCGTTGAGTTGCGTCATCTTTTCACTGGTCAGATTAGCTGAAATGGCATTGAGGATGTCTGCTATCTGTGGGTAGGCCTCGAGTGTTTGGGCGCGGATGATGGGCGCGATATTGTAGGGTGGCCAGGCATGTTTATCATCGATCAGCAGGACAAAGTCGGGGTCGGTGAGCTGACCTTCCGTGGTGTAAGCAGGAGCTGCGTCTGCTTGCCCGCTGCGCAGAACTTCGTATTTCAGCGCGTTATCAAACACGGTCGAAGAGGCGAAGTCGATGGGGCCGTAGACCTGTCGCAGCAGAGGCAGCGCGTCTTCACGCACGTCGAACTCGCCCTGGCTGGCGAAGCGCAGATTGTGGGCTTCGCGCTGGAAGTCGGTCAGGGTCGTGATGTCGTAGCGTTCGCTTGCCTCGCGCGTGATGACGATGCCCTGACTATTGTTTGCTGCAGCCATGTCGAGCCATATGATTTCGAAACGCTCTTTGTATTGCTGCGCGACCGTGTCATAGACCTTCTGAGGGTCAGTTTCCATCGGCAGCTGTAGTACCGTCAGCAGACCCGTTCCTGTATATTCTGGGTACAGATCAACGTCACCAGCCAGCATGGCTTCGTGCACGACGGCACTGGCAAGACCCAGGCGACGTTGCACGGGAATGCCCGCATCTTCGAGCGCAAGCGCGTAGAGCTCGCCCAGTATCAGGTTTTCAGTAAAGTCTTTCGAGCCGACTTGCACGGGCGCTGTTTGAGCAGGCGAATTGCTGCCTGAACCTGTGTCATTTGCGCAGGCAGTAAGTGCAAAGAGCCCTGCTAGCAGTGACAAGCACGCTATGAGATAGAGACATTTCTTCATGTGATTATTACCCCCTCTATCCATTATGACAAATATGAACAGGGTGCGGGGTGCAAAGCAAGGTCAAGGTCAAATGCGAGACCCCGCATCGAAGTGCGGGGTGACAAGGGTGAGGGACGCAATGACGTGGATTGGGTAAAGGCGGGGTGTTAGCTGGGGAGGTGTTTCCAGGGGATGAGGCGGCGTTCGCACAGGTTCAGGAGCGCAAGGCTCGCAAGCGACAGGGCGGCAACTGATGCCCCGCCAATGACCAGCAGGTCGGTGCGCATCAGGCCAAGACCCGTGAAGATGAGGGTCCCCAGGCCGCCACCCCCAATGAAGGCTGCCAACGTTGCAGATGCGATAACTTCAGTGGTGGCCGTCTTTATGCCCGCGAAGACTACCGGTGCTGCAAGGGGCAGCTTGACTTGCCAGAAAATCTTGAAGGAGCTCATTCCTAGGGCCTCGGCAGCCTCGACCGTCGCTGGGGGCAAGTGCGAGAAAGCAACGGTTGTGTTTATCATTACCGGCGGCAGAGCAAGCACGGTCAGGGCAAAGAGTGCCACCTGAAAGCCCACCTGTCCGGTTAAGACGACGATCAGAAATAAGAGAGCCAAGCTGGGTATGACACGCAGGGTTGAAAGCGTGCCAGTGACAATTGAGCGCGCCACCCTGTTGCGAGAAGATAAGACCCCCAGCGGAAAGCCAGCTACAATTGCAAGGGTAACCGCAGCCACAGCGATTGCGATGTGTTGCCACAGGGCATGGACGTACTCTGCCGATGAAGAGTCAAAGTAGCTGATGATTGCGTGAATCATGGAACTATCTTAGCTTAAATGCGGGATGTGGGCTTGACGTGCGCGGGTGTTGGTGGCATTATAGTTAGTCGCTTGATTTTTGCAAGCGTTGGTATGGGCGCCCTTACCTCAGCTGGATAGAGGGTCTGACTACGAATCAGAACGCCGCAGGTTCGAATCCTGCAGGGCGCACCATTTCTTTATTCATTTACACGGATTTGAAGAACACCCCTTCCCGAGTGCAGAGTACTGGGGATACTTAAGTCTTGTGACGAGGGATCTTTGGGTGGCAAGCACCCCGATATGCCAATAATGAGGACACGCAAGATCCTTCGCAAAAGGCTTGGCGAAACCAGAAACTCGTTGCGCTCAGGAAGTGCTGCCAGCAGGCTTGACCCGCAATCTACTCTTCTTTCTCTTTTGATTTCATCTTTGTCTAAATTTCCATGCCGTTTGTGGGTGTGTGGGGCACGGGGGCTTGTGGTCTGTCATGCTGTGCAGGTGTCTTTGCGTATGCAAGCATGTCCCTATCCTTTTTGCCTTGGAGGTGTCCCGTGCTGGGAGTCAATTTAGTCTTCGCTGGATTTGCCTTGACCTTGAATGGTTTGAGCTACTTGACCGCTGTTGATGAGCGGGTCAAGATGGCCGTTAACATCTTTGTCGGAGCCGTCATTGCCATTAATGCCGTGCTGCAGACGCAAATCGCCATTGCGGCAGGCGAGCCAGCTGCCTTTGGCTTTGCTGCTGCGACCTGGCTCTTTGCTATTAACTACTTTGTCATTGCGGCACACCTCTTCTTCAAGTCGACAAACTGGAAGGTCTTCGGTCTGTACTCGCTGTTTGCGTCCATCGTGTCACTGACCTTTGCGACAGAGACTGTGGTGCTAGGTGGGCCTGGGGTTCTAGTCTACCTATGGCTCATGTGGGCACTGTTGTGGGCGCAGAGCTTTCTTGCCATCTTAGTGGGGCTTAAAGCCGTGGACAAGCTCACCCCTTATGTCTTGATCACCAATGGCATCGCCAGCACCTTCGTGCCCGGGCTGCTGATACTGCTGGGGGTTATTCTGTAAGCGCTCAGGAAGGTGAAGCTTGAGCGTGCTGGCGAAGTTAAGTGCGGGGTGACAAAGGTTAGCTACTTCAGGGAGAGGAAGGCGGCGAGAGAGCCGCGGGGTAAACCCGTTGCGCGGTGCGAAAAAAAGAGTTCAGGGTTGCAGGCCGTGCAGATGCCGGGTAGCTCGATGTTTTCCGCAGGAATACCTGCGCGTATGAGCGATTGACGGTTGATACCCTGCAGATCAATGAAGCTCTTTTCAATTTTCGTGGGGTGTTCTGCGATGAAGTCCTTTGACCAGGGAAGCTCTGACTTGAAGGCATCTGCGACATCAAAACTAACTTCAAAACATTCCTTGCAGATTGATGGGCCGATGCCCACCAGGACATCATGTGGGTCGCTGCCATAGTTTTCCACCAGCGACTGAAGGGTTCGCGCGCCAATTTCACCTACGGTCCCCCGCCAGCCTGCGTGTGATAATCCAATGGCATGCATGACAGGGTCGACAAAGTAGAGCGGTACGCAGTCTGCATAGAAGGTCGCAAGCACCACATCTGGTTCATTCGTCACGAGGCCATCAATGCCCTTGTAGTCGCGCTGGCGCAGGGTGCCCTTGCCGCGATCTGCTGCCCCCACAGCTAGTACCTTGCACTGGTGGGTCTGTTGTGAGAAAACCATGCTCTCAAGCGGGAATCCCAAGGTGGAAAAGCGGCGAAAGTTTTCTTCGACGGCAGCTGGGTCGTCACCTAAGAGACCGCTTAAGTTCATGCTCGACCAGGGACCTGATGATACGCCACCAAGCCGGGTCGAGAAGGCGTGATGGACGTGCTCCCCCGCTGTGCCTTGCGAGAGATTTTCAAAGCTGAAGTAGGTGATGCGATTGCGGGTGTTGCGAATCATAGTTGCCTGGCTTTCTGGCGGAGCTGGAAGGTCAAGGGCGAGACCCCGCATCAAGTGCGGGGTGACAAGGTCAAGTGCGGGGTGACAAAAATGGCTCAGGGTAAGGGGGTACCTGACTGGTTATCGATGATTTCGTCGAGGCGGGTGAGGGCGCGGTCCTCCCAGCCAATGCGGTCGGGCGTGTAAAAATCACCGCGAGCCAGACCTTCTGGCAGGTAATCCTGGTCGACCCAGTGATTGGGGTAGCTGTGCGGGTACAAGTAGGGCCCGTACTGGTCGCTGCCCGGGCGCGTGCGGTCGCGCAGGTAGGAGGGCACGGGTCGCGCCTTGCCTTCACGGACCTCTGCCAGAGCCTTGTCGATACCCACATAGGCCGCGTTGCTTTTGGGCGCAAGGGCTAGATAGACCGCCGCCTGTGCGAGGTTAATGCGACACTCAGGCATGCCAATGATTTCTGCTGCGCGAAAAGCCGCGTCTGCAATGAGCAGGGCCTGCGGGTCGGCATTTCCCACGTCTTCTGAAGCGAAAATCAGCATGCGCCGGGCGATGAATTTAGGGTCCTCGCCACCGTGAATCATGCGCGCCATCCAGTAAAGCGCCGCATCCGGGTCAGAGCCACGCATCGACTTGATAAAGGCGCTAATGACGTCGTAGTGCATGTCGCCGCCCTTGTCGTAGGGCAGCATGCGCGAAGGCATGACGTCTTGCACCAGCTGCAGCGTAATGGTGCCGGGCTGGTCCGAGTGCGCAGCCAGTTGTGCGGCAAGTTCTAGTGAAGTCAGGGCTACACGGGCGTCCCCACCTGCGGTTATACTGAGTGCGTCCAGAGCATCTGAATCGACGGTAACAGCATGGTCGAGCCCGCGTGAGCTCGAAAGGGTGCGGTTTAGCAGCTCGCGGATATCGTCGTCAGACAGTGCCTGAAGCTCGAGAACACGCGAGCGGCTCACCAGAGGAGAGTTGACCTCAAAGTAGGGGTTTTCTGTGGTGGCGCCTATCAGGACGACGATGCGGTCTTCAACTGCATGCAGCAGGGCATCTTGCTGTGATTTCGAGAAGCGGTGGATTTCGTCAATGAAGAGTATCGTGCGCTGTTGCGAGATAGCAAGTCTGTTACTGGCTGCCTCGATGGCTGCGCGCAGGTCTTTAACGCTGCCCGTGACGGCAGAGACTTCTTCAAAGTAGGCTTCGGTGCGGTTGGCGATGATGCGCGCAAGCGTTGTCTTGCCCGTGCCGGCAGGTCCGAAGAGGATGAGCGAAGTCAGTGCGTCAGCCTCGATCATACGGCGCAAGTAGGAGTCGGGACCGACGATGTGTTGCTGACCGACGAAATCATCCAGCGTGCGCGGCCGCATGCGCACAGCAAGGGGTGCGACGCGTGCGCGGCTTTCAGCCGCTTGCGTATCGAAGAGTGAGTCCATACAGGAATTGTAAAGCAATGGCGGTTAAGGTCAAGTTCAAGGGCGAGACCCCAAGATCCTTCGACTACGCTCAGGAAGTGCGGGGTGACAATCTAAGGTGACTCGTGGTAGGTTGGGGCGGCTTCGATACTACCATCCGCAAGCCCCACTTCAAGTTGTTCGCGCATTTTGTACTTCATGATTTTTCCGCTGGTGGTCAGAGGAAATTCGTCAACAAAGAGGACGTATTTTGGTGCTTTGAAGCGCGCCATCTGCTCATAGCAGGCCTCTTTGACATCGACCTCGTCGAGTTGCGCGCCCGGCTTCAAAATGATGAAAGCTGCGGGTAGCTCCCCATATTTGCCGTCAGGCGCTGCGACGACCTGAACGTCTTGAACTTCAGGAAGCGTATAGAGGAATTCTTCAATTTCACGCGGATAGATGTTTTCGCCCCCGCGGATAATCATGTCCTTGATGCGCCCGGTGACTCGGTAGTAGCCTTTGTCGTCAACGGTGCCCAGGTCACCTGAATGCAGAAAGCCATCTGCATCTATCGCCTCGACCGTGGCTGCGGGCATCTTATAGTAGCCCTTCATGACCTGGTAGCCTCGACAACACAGTTCGCCTACCTGGTTTGGACCGCACTCCTCCCCCGTTTCGGGGTCAATGACCCGCACGTCAGCGTGTGGCATGGCCTTGCCGACCGTTTCGGCGCGCACCTCTGGCGGGTCGTCGGTGGTCGTCATCGTGAAGACGGGGCTGGTTTCGGTGAGCCCGTAGGCTATGGTGATTTCGCTGCAGTGCATGTCGGTCATGACCTGCTTCATGGTTTCGACGGGGCAGGGTGAGCCTGCCATGATGCCCGTGCGCAGGCTGGTCAGGTCGAATTTGGCAAAGTCTGGATGGTTCATGACGGCGATGAACATGGTTGGTACGCCGTAGAGGGCGGTTGCGCGCTCTTTTTCGATGGCTGAGAGGGTCAGGAAGGGGTTAAATTCTTCGAGCAGGACGTGGGTTGCGCCGTGGGTCAGTACGGCCATGACGCCCAAAACGCAGCCAAAGCAGTGGAAGAGCGGGACGGGTAGGCAGACGCGATCTGCAGTTGTTAATTGCTGACACTGGCCGATGTAGTAGCCGTTATTTAAGATATTGCGGTGCGAGAGCTGCACCCCTTTGGGAAAGCCAGTTGTGCCGCTGGTGTACTGCATCATGGCGACGTCATCTGGCTTGACGTCGTAGAAGGCGTCCATGACGGTGGCACCCGGGGTGTGCTGCCCGAGGATCAGCAGTTCTGGCATGCTGTAAAAGCCTTTGTGCTTTTCAGGACCCATGTATATCAGGTGCTTCAGATGGGGGAAGCGCTCTGATTTGAGAAAACCGCGCGGCATGGTTTGCGATTCCGGAACCAGATCGCGGATGGTCTTGACGTAGTCGACGTCACGGAAACTGTCGATGACGGCCAGTGCGTCGAGATCTGCCTGTTCTAGCACGTAGGCGAGCTCGTGAGCCTTGTAGGCGGAGTTCATGGTGACCATGACGACACCGATTTTTGCTGCCGCAAACATGAAGGTTAGCCAATCAGGGACGTTGCGCGCCCATACGCCCAGGTGCATGCCACGTCGAAGCCCAATGGCAAGCATGCCTTTTGCTAGGGCGTTGACGCGATCGTCAAACTGCGCGTAGGACCAGCGCAGACCGCGGTCGGGCATGACCAGAAAGTCCTGGTCGGGGTTTTGGGCGACTTCCTTTTCGAGGAATTGACCAATCGTCAGGTCTGTGAAGGGGCCTGCGTAGCTGGCTTGTTGTTGGATGACTTCGGGGACCTCGTAGGCGTCGAGATTGTCCAGACCTGCGGCCTCAGAGGCGGCAAGGTGCAGAGCGACGTTTATGGGCAGGTCGGGGCGAAGCTCATAGGTCTTTGCCGTGGGATTCATATTGATGGGCGTGCTCATGGACGTGCTCCTCTGGTTGAGGTCAAGGGCGCGGGCGACCGGGGACGGTCGCCCCTACAAAGGTCAAGGGCTCAATTCCAAATCAAGTTTGGAATAACAAACAGGGTCAAGGGCGAGACCCCGCATCAAGTGCGGGGTGACAAGTGTCTAGCTGGGGGTGTAGACGCAGGCGAGGATGCGAGAGCTGCCGTCACCGGCGCCGCGCACCTGATGGGGCACGACGGTGTCATAGTACAAACTGTCGCCAGGACCCAGGAGGTAGGTTTCGGTGCCGTATTCAATTTTTATCGCGCCGCTCATGCAGTAAATGAATTCTTCGCCTTCGTGGGTGTCGAGCTTGCGCGGGGTATTGGGCGCAATGTCGATGATAAAGGGGTCCATGTGGCGTGAAATCTTGCCTTCCGCCAAAGAAAAGAAATCCAAGGGCGCATCGCTGCTGCCCGTTTCCAGTGCGAGGGTGCGACTGCCAGGTTCGAGGTCTTTGGCGCGCGTCAAGGCGGGCCCCATCCCCTGGTCGTCGTCGAGCAGCGTTCCCAGGCGCATCCCCAGGGCGCGGGCGATGGTGATAAGCGGCGAGAGATTCGCGGCAGTATTTGACTGCTCGATCTGCGCTAAAGCTTCAACGGGCATTTGAGTGCGCTGCGACAGCTCATCAAGGCTAATGCCGTGAGTCTCGCGCAGGGACTTTATGCGGTCGCCGACGTGGCACTGAGACTGCTGCGCTTGCGGGGAGCTTTGGGAAGGCGTCATTTCTTTGATTCTCCTTTTTGCAGATAGACGGGAGGCAACGAAAGTCTAGGTTAGCACACTGGCGGAGTGCGTCCATGAAAAATGGACCGCAACAGCTTGTGCGTTGCGATCCACTCTTTTGAGTTCATTTGCCCTGCGCTGGCTTGCTGCAGGTGGTGCTAGCGGCTTTCCTTAATGGCTGCCTCAAGTGGTGCCAGTACTGAAGGTACCAAGCGCTCGTTGCCGTAGCTTGACCCGAGGTTCAGTTCTGCACGTGTCTGTGACGACAGGGCCGTAAAGAGTTGTGCGGCACTGAGGGCTGAAGGTGCGGGTGCGACGTCACGACCCAGAGCTCTAGCCAAGTCTGGGTCAAGGTCACGAACAATATTATGACCGCTCATTGCCTCCACCATACTTGCTGGCGCCTTATGACAGGTCGTACAAGTGATCTCCTGACCCGCTGCCTTCGCCGCATTAATATGATTCAAAATGGGTGTTCGCAAACGATGATCTTGACCATCCGCGCGCGAGTGACATACGCCGCAGGCTGAAGGGTTTTCTGCGGTCATGTCAACGCTAGGGTTGCTGGTCTCGCGGATAGCTCCGCGTTGTACAGCATCCCAGTAGTCAGCATGTGCAGAGGCGAGATCCATGGACCCAAAGCCAAAACCTTCCCAGCGTTGTTCATCTGGGTTATAGGTTGGTGCGCCATGACATCCAGAACCAGAACAACCATTGTCCCTGCCGTCGGCAATAATGAGACCCGCGTCTACCGTATGCGCTTGAAGCATACGAGTTGGGCCACGGTGCACTTCTGCATCAGGGCCGCCGTGACAGGCCAGACAACCAGAGGTCTCTGGGTCACAATCGCGCAGCTCTTCTTTCAGCTCTGGATGCGCCAGCCAGTTGATCTTGCCGCTGTCAGGTGCTGTCTCGAACTCGACCCCGTGGCATTTCTGGCAGCCATAGTCGTAGTTAAAATCTGTAATGCCGCGTGAGGTCACAAAGGCGTGTTCCTTGCGCAGGCTTTCGGTAAAGTGGCAGGTAGCACAGGTCGATGCGTCATAGGTGATGGTATCGCCCGTGAAGACGTTTTCATCCAGGAGGCCTGTTTTGAACTCCCAGCTAAAGGGCGTCATTTCGACATAGTCTTTCGAGCCCAGGAAGGCATCCAAAAAGCCGCTGACCGTAACGAAATGCCAGGTCATCTCTGTGCCCAGGTTCATGGGGATGGTCAAGACCGTATCGCCCTGTGACCACACAGCGTTGTCCCAATCAAGCGTCACATCAACCGTAACAGGGTCGCCGCCGCGGTTTGCTTCGCTATAACCAGTAAAGCTGATTTCACCACGCACATCGACGCCTGTCTGCATGGGGCGGTCAAAGCGCACTACCAGGTCAACTGACAGGTCATCGCCCACCAGAACGTCCTCGGCGCCATGCTGTGGTGACACAGCATCAGGTGCCGGAGTCTTATCGTTATCAGAAGTGGCAGCTACTGAAGCTGTCACCATCCAGGGTAGCCAATTGTTGGTGCCGGCACCCGGTGTCGCAGGATTGGGGGTAATAATACCCTTGCCCAGCTCGCCCTGGCGATTGTCACCCCAGGTCCACAGACGACCGTCACTATCTTTGGCAGCCGTATGGGTGTAGCCTGCATCAACCTCTGTCCAAGCATCAACGCCGGCTGCGATGACCTGGACCGGTCTATTGCGCAAGTCGGTGTCGCCCAGACCGTGCTGACCATAGCTGTTGGCACCCCACTTGAAGAGGCGTCCATCCGTGGTCAAAGCAGCAGAGTGGTTTCCATTAGCTGATACGGCAGCCCAAGTAGGCGTACCGGGCACATCTGTCACGCCAGGCACATTCGTGATGCGCACTAGAGAGCTTGTTCCAGTTGACATTGTCCCCTGCCCTAGTTGCCCAGAAGTATTGAGGCCCACGCCATAAAGATTGCCAACCGCGTCAATGGCAAGGGTGTGATTCGCGCCAGCAGAAACGGCAACCCAGGATTGCGGCGGACCTGCAATACGCTCAGGAGTACGATTGTTTGCGCCGTAATTCCCAATGCCCAGCTGGCCTGAACCATTGGCACCCCAGCCATACATAAAGCCATTGCTGTCGATTGCTACGGTGTGATTCACACCGGCAGATACTGCTGTCCAGTAAGCGCCTGCACCCGTTGGGTTTGCTACACGCTGTGGCACATTGTACTGAGCCAGGGCAACGTTACCGAGTCCTAATTTTCCTTCGATGCTGCCACCCCAAGACCAGAGGCGACCTTCGGTATCAAGGCCCAGGGCATGATTGCTGCCGCCAGCGACCGATGCCCACTCGACCGCAGGGGTTACCGCAGGTGCTGTTACCATCTGAGGTGTGCTGTTAACAGCCGACAGGCTGCCAGCTCCGAGTCCCAAACGGCCGTCCTGCCCATTACCCCAGGTCCACAGTTGCCCGTCCTGATCGATGGCCATCGCAAAACCGCCCGACTGTCCCATCTGGTACATGCCGTCTTGTGTCTGGCTAGCACCAGCAGAGGCACTGACATAGCGCCAAGCGCTAACCCCATCAGGGAAGGGTACCATCGTAGGCACATGGCGATAGTCAGTATCGCCCAGTCCCAGCTGACCATTGTCATTCAGACCCCAGGACCACAGCGTTCCATCGCTGCGAATCGCCAAGGTGTACTCGAGTCCCGTTGCCGTCTGCAAGACATGATAGCGACCACCAAAGGGGTCATCTTCTACCGCTGCAAGCTCATCTTCAGTCATGACGACGCCGCCGTCACTGACAACATAGCCATCGGCGGTCAAAATATTTAACGTTACATCAGAAATCGAATGGTTCTCTGCAGGATTTGCAGCAGAGCTCACCACAGGGTTTCCGTAAGATAGTTCACTTGGTGAAGCGAAGGTAACATTTGTTACTGCTAGAAGAAACGTCAAGACCAGCGATGTCAACAAAAGAACTTTGTTTGTGTGCCCAGAACTCCGTTGGATGGACGTCATTTTCACTTTCTGTGGCGGTCGCACGTTCATAGTCTTAACCCTCATAGCATCGTTCCTTCTTATGGCATACCGCCCCCCATTCGACGGAGCAGCATAGTTCATGTATTAATGGACGAATCATTACACAGTAAACGTAGTCCATTATGCCATGTATGCAGCGATAATTACTAGTCTAAGGGGGGTCGTGAGCACCACTTATTCACAAGTGATACATATGATTTGCCCATCACTCACAACTTATGTGCTTAATATAAGCGCATTGAGCTCTTTTGCCGCCTTGTGGAGGAGTGCGTCCATCTCCTCAAGCGAGCTACCTCCATAGATACGCAGGCGATAGGTACCGCGCGGGTCATCTTTCGGGATACCCGTTTGACCGCGGACAGTGCTTCGCTCAACACCACTCGCGACCAAAATTTCGACCGCAAGGTGCTCGAGCAGATGCACCGTCTGGGTCTGGCGCGCTTCGGTCCGAAAGCTACGATGGCGACCACTGTCGCAGCGGTGGATGCGCAGGCCTGGGTAAGCCTCAAAGAGGGGGCCGACATCGAGACCTGTTGTCATGACGGGTGTTCCGGGTTCCAGCGTCACATCAAAGCTCGCACACGACAGGTCCTGGTCGTAGGAAAGCGGAGTTATGCGAAAAGGACTACGCGACATTTTCTGGGTCAAGAGGCTCTGGTGCTTTGAGCTTCACGACACGCATGCGGGCGATGCGGCGGCGCCGCATCGTGATGACCGTAAAACGATAGCCCTCGTATTCGACGTATTCGCCCACATGGGGAATATGCCCCAGCTGTTCCAGCAACCAACCGGCAATCGTTTCATACTCATCAGAGACCTCAAGCGGCAGGCCTTCTTCGATGGCATCTTCGATGTCGCAGGTGCCGTTTACCAGCCAGGTGCTGTCGTCGGTCTGCACAATTGATTCCATTTCCTGGTCAGTCTCATCGATGATCTCACCTGTGACTTCTTCCAGGATGTCTTCCATGCTGACAAGCCCAGCCGTACCGCCGTATTCGTCAACAACGATGACTATCTGGATGCGCGATTCCTGCATCTCTGTCAGGGTTGACATGAGGTCTTTTGTTTCGGGCACGAAGACGGGTTCACGCAAATAATCAGTGATCGGCTGGTCATACTCCCCATCTGCCAAAGGCATGACAAGGTCTTTCAGAATCAGGATGCCGATGATGCGGTCGTAGTCTTCTTCGTAGACGGGCACGCGCGAAAAGCCGCGGGCGTAGAGGCGTTTGGCCGCCTCCCCTACGGTCTCACTGCCCTGGGCAAAAACGATGTCAACGCGCGGCACCATGACTTCGCGCACGACGGTGTCTGAAAGCTCGAATATTTCGCTGATCATCGACTTTTCTTCATCTGACAGGTGCTGTTGCTCGTCAACAATCAGTTTGATTTCTTCTTCGCTGACTTGAGCTGCGGTGACGTCCTTGCGAATACCAATGAGCTTGCCCAGCAGGTCAGTCGAGGCCGAAAGCAGCTTGACAACAGGGCCCATGAGGGTCGAAACAAAAATCACCACAAGCGCCGTGTGGCTGGCAATGCTGTCAGCGCGCTGCAGACCGAGCTGCTTTGGGATGAGCTCGCCTATGACGAGGGTGAAGTAGGACATGATGATGGTGACGAGGAAAATCGACACAAAGGATGCCACGGGGGTCAAAAAGCCAATGCCCAGCGACAGAATCCATGAGGTCAGGGGGTATTCAAAGGTAAAGGCCGTCAAAGCTGCTGCAAAGACACCAATGAGCGTCATAATGACCTGGGTTGTCGCAAGCAGGCGCGTGGGGTCATCTTTAAGCTTCAGTGCCGCAGACGCGCCTTTCGAGCCGTCAGCTTCGCGCTGTTGCAGGGCGGACTTACGCGCAGATATGACGGCAAGCTCGACCATGGCGAAAAAGCCGTTGACCAGAATCAAAACGAAGATGAAAAGGACATACCACAGATAAGTAATCATGATGCTATGTTATCTCTTCTGGTTCCTGCTGCAGGTCAAATCCAAACTTTTCTTTCACAGCTGTTGCTATTTGCGCCCGTGCACGACTTAAGTTCGCATACGAACCGGCAGATTCATTAATCAAGATGAGTGCCGCCTTGTCGCTGACACGCATACCGTGGAGGAGTGCGCCCTTGAGTCCCGCTTGCTCGATAAGCCAGCCACTGGGGATTTCCCAACGACTACCAATCAAGAAAATCGGGATGCCCTCGAAGCGCTGCCTCAGAGCCGGGATATCTGCTTCGTCAACGGTGATGTTTTTGAAAAAAGAACCGGCGCTGGGTGTGGTGCGCGGGTCAGGAAGCTTGTTGTCGCGAATGTCGCGCACTGCTGCGCGAATGGTCGCGGCCCGACGGTCGCTTTTGCCGTGGGCGACGAGGTATTCATGCAGAGAACCATAGAGTTCACCTGCGATTTCTGAGCGGTTCAGTCGAATGTGTGCTGCGGTGATGAAGTAGCGTCCGCGAGCAGAATCAGGTCCTGCGCTGTTAAATATCGAATGGCGATAACACAGGTTCATGTCGTCTACGGGAATATGGACGTACTCCCCCGCATTAATGTCATAGGCGTCCACGCCCACCAGGACCTGGGACATTTCCTGTCCGTAGGCGCCGGCGTTTTGCATGACGGCTCCGCCGACCGTGCCAGGAACGGCGGCAAGCGCCTCGATGCCATACCAGTCGTCGTTGACGGCATAGTCGACCAGGGCGTTGAGAGAGGTTCCCGTGGCGACGCGCACAAGGAGCTCATCTGCCGTCTGCGACTTGATCTCGATGCCGGTCAGAAGGTTGTGCAGCACGACGCCTTCGTATGCTTCGTCGCGGCCAATCACATTGCTGCCGTCGCCGAGGATGTAGGAGGGCAGGTTGTGGGCGCTGACGAAATCATAGGCAGGGCCCAGGTCGTCTTCGTTTTCGATTTCGATGAGATAGCGCGCAGCGGCTCCCAAGCGCATGGTGGTAAGCTGCGAGATTAGAACGTGTTCTCGAATTTTCATAGTGCTATTTTAGCAGGATTTAGCGGGGGCTACCCTTCTTCAACGCGTACTGACACTTTTGCCAGATAGTCGACGGGGTTGCGCAGGCAAATCTCGTCGTGGAGGTATTCCGTGTAGACCGGACCTGTGGGCTTGAGCTTGTGCTGTGTGGCGTAGTCTGCCAGTTCCTGGTGGATGTTTGCCAGCTGGCCGTAGAAGCCGCGCACGTAGCCAACGAGGTAGGTGCCTTCGGGGCTGACGCGGTTGCCGCGCGGATCGATGGAGATGAAGTTATCAGGGCCGCCTGGCATTTTCAAGAAGCTGTCAAAGCGGTCGTGGCGCCCGGCGATGGGCAGACTGAGCTTAATGCGCGAGCCGTCGGCCTTTGTGACAAATTCGATCAGAGAGTCGAAGAAGTCGCCGCTTTCCGTAAAGTGATTGCGCGGACCGAGGATGTAACCTATCCCGCCCCCTTCGAGCAGCTGAATGGCCGTCTTGCTGGATTCTTTAGACTTGCGTTCTTCGTCGCTGAACTCGAGGTCGAATTCGCTTAAGACGCGCATGCCTTCTTCTATGAGGCGACGGCGCGTATGCAGGATGGTGAATTGTTCCTGAATGCGCAGAAGTTCGAGGCCCAGGCCGCGTTCGCGTTCGCTAATCAGTTCAATGATTTTTTCTGGGGTGCGCTGTTCTTCGATGTGAGCAATGGCCTTGAGCGGAACATTGAGATCGCTGAGGACGCCGATGAATTTCACCGCGATGATTTGTTCCGGTGAATAGTAGCGGTAATTATTAATGGGATCGCGCTTGCTGGGTGAAAACAGACCGATGTCATCCCAGTACCTCAGCGTCGTTTGTTCGATGCGAGAAAAGCGGGCAAATTCCTTAATAGAAAGGTTTTCTTTCAACTGAGACAAAGCTCCTATCAGTGAATAAATTTTTATCTCCCGTCAAATCTATTCTACCCGAAACTAACCAGGCGCTTTGTTTAAGACTGTGGTGGCGTATGCGGCGGAAGAAAAATGCATTGAGAGCCCTGGAGGGACCGCCAAGTACTCGAGGGCTCTTAATGCTATAACTAACAGCGCTGCAGCGCTGGTAGTAATGAGGCGTGCTCAGCAGTTTGTGCGGTAACTCCTGAGCACTTAGTGAGGTATTCTCAAGCCTTGGGATCAAGGCTGTTGAGACTTCTTCATGGATACTATCTTGTGCCCTGTACCCACTAGAGGGTCAACACCTTTTTCAAAAATTATTTTTAAGCTTGATTTTTATTCGTGCAGGAGAAAACTGTAGCAGATTATGCATACAAACCTTAAAGTTACCCCCAAGTTTTGCCAAAAAAAGCTGGGTGCGCAGGTGCGCTGGCATGGCAAGAGATGAGGCTTGTTTGCGTTTATTGGTGGAGATGGTGAGAGAAGTGGTAGTGAGAATGGTGATGGTGGACCCGGGCTGACTCGAACAGCCGACCTCACGGTTATCAGCCGTGCGCTCTAACCAACTGAGCTACGGGTCCGTTTGTTTTTCAAGCCTTAATACTCTATATGAAAACGAGCTGTAATGCAAGTATCATTCTTTCAGGTTTGGACGTACTCCCCCGCATTTATGCTAGCTAGTATTTGATGAGGCGAATCCAGATAAGCCAAATCACAAAGCTGATGGCGGTGATGGCAGCAAAGACGGGCAGGGTTGCTGCGGTCATGGTGCTTGCTAGTCCGACGTGGGGGCCGATGAAGTAGAGGCCGAGGAAGTAGCCGCCGAGGGTGAGGATGAGAATCGTCAGGTTGTGCAGATTGAGCGGCCAGCAGGCGCGCAGCACGTTGTAGAAGGTGATGATGCCGAGGCAGCAATACATGAGGGTGATTGAGTCGATTTGGCTCCAGCCTTGTGCCTGTCCGTAGAAGTGTACAAAGACGAAACTAGCTGCAATCAGTACGGCATTCGGAAGGGAGCGCATGAGAGCTGTTTTGAGGAATTCTTTTTGCACGGGTGCGCGGTCCTTGCGGAAGGAGAAGTAGAAGGTGGGCCAGCCGATGGTTTGGTCGGCGAGGGTTACTTGGATTGCCACGAAGGGAAAGAGGAAGAGGTTTCCTGCCAGCATGCTGACGGAGCTTGTCAGTACGATGAAGAGCGAATAGATAGTTTTGATGAAAAAGATGGACGCGCTGCGCAACATGTTGTTGACGACACGGCGAGCCTCGTAGAGGATTTCTGGGACGTCTGCAAAGTCAGACTTTAGCAAGACGAGGTTTGCGATTTGTTTGGTTGCGGCGTCGCCGGTGGCCATGGCGATTGAAAGGTTTGCTTCACGCATGGCTAGGATGTCGTTGACGCCGTCTCCGGTCATACCCACGGTATGCCCGCGCTGCCGCAGAGTCGAGACGATGAGCTTCTTTTGCTGGGGAGAAACACGGCCAAAAATCGCTGTTTCGTCGAGGACTGCAAGGAGCTGGTCATCTGAAAGGGTTGATGCATCGACGTAGCGGTCGTGCTGATCAAAGCCTGCCCGCTGCGCGATGATTGACACGGTCTTTGGGTTGTCACCCGAGATGATTTTGAGGCTGACACCCTGTTCGCGCAGGTAGCCCAAGGTCTGGGGCGCACTTTCACGGATGGGGTCATCGAGCATGATGACGGCAAGGGGCGTCAGATCTGTGAGGGTCTCATCATCGATGCTGGGTAGCTGGTCACGGGTTCCGAGCAGGAGGACGCGGTAGCCTGCAAGCTGCATATCAGTGATGGCTGCAGGCAGGGGTTCATCGCGTGGTAGCAGCATCTCTGGTGCGCCGAGGACGAGCGTTGTGCCATGAGATGTGGCGAGCTGTGTTGCGAGTGGCGAAAAGTCGATGGCGCCCCACTTGCGATGGGACGAAAAGGGCACGGCAGGCAGCTGATGCTGGCTAGCCTCGACAGGATAGGCATCGCGCAGAGCGGTCATTGTCGAGTTCATGTCAGTAGCTGCTGCCAGGTAGGTGCGCAGGTCAGACTCCGCCTGCTGTTTTGCCTTTTCAGAAGATGTTGCAAGGATGCGCCCTTCGCTTATCTCGAGCGGCTGAATAGATGCCACGCGTATGACGCCTTCGGTGATGGTTCCGGTTTTGTCGAGGCAGAGGGTGTCGAGGTGCGCCATGGTTTCGATGGAGTACATTTCCTGGACCAGTACCTGGCGGCGGCCGAGCTTGACGACTCCGGTGACGAGGGTGACGGCGACCAGTACCACCATGCCGCGCGGGATCATGCCCAGCAGGCCGGCGGTGGTTGCGAGCACGGCCGTTTGGTAGTCAACGTGGGCGAGCACGAGGGCTTGAATCAGCAAGATGACGCCCAGGGGGAGTGCTATCCAGCTGACGAACTTCATGACGGTGCCCAGGGCCTTCATGAGGCCTGATTCGATGGGGCGGTATTGCTTTGCTTCTGCGGTGAGTTTCGTCGAATAGTTGTCTGCTCCGACGTGTTCGACGATGGCCATGACCTGGCCGCTTGCGATGAAGCTGCCTGAAAGCAGGTGGTCGTTGGTCTGTTTAATAAGGAGGTCAGATTCGCCGGTCAGTAGGGCCTCATTGACCTCTGCGTATCCGCTGATGACCTGTGAGTCTGTGGGGACTTGGTCGCCGGTGTTGAGCACGAGCAGGTCGTCGATGACGATGTCGCGAGGGGCGATTTTGTGCTGACTGCCGTCGCGGATGGCGATGACGGGGTCCGTGTTGAGCAGGGTGAGCTTGTCCACGATGCGGCGTGCACGGATTTCAACGACGATACCGAGGGTGACGTTGAAGACCAGCAGCAGCATGAAGAGGGAGTTGATGATGGAGCCTACGGCAAGGACGGCGATGAAGATGATGAAGCTGGTGACGTTAAAGAGGGTGAAGGTGTTAGAGCGAATGATGTCCCAGTTAGTCTTTCCGGGATTTGCGACGTAGGAATTGTCGAGACCACGTTGCTGTCTCGACTGTACTTCAGCGGTGGTGAGACCTGTTGAGCTGTTTGTGCTGTGCGTTTGCAAAGGCATCATAGATGCTTGAAATTGTAACAAAGCGCGGTGTGGTGGCTGGTGAGCTTTGCCATTTGGTTGTTTTAAAAGGTTTCTGGAGACAGCTGGCAAATGGTCTTGAGGTGCGTGAAAAAGCCCTGTTGTCAAAGACGTCGCGTAGTAACTACGTAAGTTTTTGACAACAGGGCTTTAGTACGTGCATCAAGGCCATTTTGGTGGAGGCTAGGGGGATCGAACCCCTGACCTCTGGCTTGCAAAGCCAGCGCTCTCCCAGCTGAGCTAAGCCCCCACGGATAACAGCGACGTACTACTATACAGCATTTCAGAAAAAGGTCAAATTTTCTTACGACACCTCGCGAATATGTGCCGATATTTCTCGCTCTCGACCATTCTCAGTCGGTGGTGGAATGGTAGTAACATAGCCCAGTACGAACAGAGCAATGGGGGCAAACACTGCTTGATCAAAAACAACTTCAAACAGCCCGAAGGATAAAAGCGCAATGGCAAGAAGCTTCGGAAAAAACGGAGCCATTTTTGACCGCGGTTTCCATAATAGCCAAACCAAGAACCATAGGTAGAGTGCAACTGCTACTGGACCTCCAGTTATCCACCTATTGAGAACTTCATTATGTGCATGTCCATTGCCGTCAAGCAAAAACCCTGATGGTTGCCAGCTTCCTAAGGGTTCTGAGGCGATTCTTTCAAGAGCCTGAAACCACAAGTCTCCTCGCCCAGACGTAAACTCGTCTACGAATAGAAACACCCTCTTTTCGTAACTCGTAAGCTGATCCAGTTGCACTTCATAATCTGACTTTGGTTGCTCTACATAAGAAGTGACACTCTCTTCTGGTATGCTCTCAGAAGAAGAGGGGATATTTCTAACTACATTATTTGATTGTACAAATACACCGACCCCCCCAATTAGCACAACAATTAAAGCGTTAACAATCAGGAAAGTCTTGTAGTTTATTTTGAACCAAGAAACCAATTCTCCTCTCTTTGCCAGAAGAATTATGAAGGCCATCAGAACTAAAGCAAAGGCAAAAAAAGCTGTACGCGTTCCTGTTAAAAAGCATAAGAATACACTCATGACTACTACAGCAGAGCGAAGAAGAACGAGCTTTTTGCTCGCCAGTGCCCAGCAAAATGCAATGAGGGCAGTAAAAGCATAAAGAGAAGGATAGTGAGCAAGTCCCTGTGCTCGGACGGGCTCAGCCTCATTCCATATGTAAACAGAATGAAGCGTTAGGCTGATGTCATTAACACGACCAATCCATGCCCCAATAGGATTATGAAATCCACCCAAATGAAAATATTCGCCCAGCGCCAAAGTGAGCATGCCCCCCAAAGCCACAACAAGGGCAATTCCCAATTTCTTGTTTCCCAAAACAGATATTCTTGTTCCGATGTACCATGCACACAGTACTGATAACTGGGTCAAGAAAAAATTAATCCACCATCGTTGCAGCCCAATTGAGACATCGGCGACGGTCAATCCGTTGATTACTATATAGGAGACTACAACAAACAAAATATTAAAAGACAAAAATGCAATTAGTGGAATATTGGTGCGAAACAGCTTGGTGACCTGCCTGAATAGTTCTCTTTCCTTGATGGCGTAAGCAACAAGAAGGCCTGCAATAAATACCACAAGGGGGGCAGCGAAAAAGAGTCGGGGTGCACCCGACAAAAAGAACAAATGTCTTTGCGGAATCACCATGAGCACAACAATGGAGACAAAGCTCAACAAGTAGAGCAAGCCTCTTATTTTATTATCGAGCTTATAATCCTGAATGAGTGTTTCCTAACCGAAATAGTCACGTGTCAGTCAGCTAGTATACTCGCAAGAAGGAGTTTACATCAAGCAAGTCGAATCAACACAGGGTACCAATATCATGCAACAATTTCTCGCTTAAAGATGACATTCCTGGATTTGCCTGAATAAAATTGTCATAGTTTGCTACAAGTCCCTGATAAATCCAGTCTTGATCAATCATTTCTCGGATGAGCTCACTCTGCTGCTCAATTGAAATTGAGCTACTTAAGTAATAATTCATTTGATGAACAAGCATTGACAGCACATCATATCTGAGCGGAAGCAACCTACCACTTTTCTCGAGTATCTCACGAAGTCTGCTGATAGCATCGATGGCACTAGTCTTTTTTCCTACCATGCCCCCAGTAAGACTTTCATCGTTATTTGCGCGATAAGTAATCAGTCTGCGATCAAGGGTCGTTATTTTGCCCGCGAGTGCAAGCGCAGAGTAGGTAAAGCTGATGTCCTCACAATTGGGTAATGATTGAAATCTGAGGCCCTTGGACCTCACGAATGAACTCTTGAACAATTTATTCCACGGGGCAGGATTCGTGATTCTGAACAACCCGTTGTGGACATCGCGATAGTCGAAAACATCAAGCTCGGGCAAAAATTTCTGATTCAAATAGTGCGTTGGCTCACTTATCTCCCGACTTGCCTGGTCGAATATCTTACCGTCGAAGATGGTCACATCGGCATTTGTTGCACAAGCCTTTGAAAACACTTCTTCAATCGTCGTATCCGCGATGAAATCATCGGCATCCAAGAAGAGGAGATACCTTCCTCTCGCCATATCCATGCCGCGATTACGAGCGGGTCCAGCAGTTTGATTCTTTTGTGTAACATAGGAGAGTCTTGAGTACTTACTTGAATATTCAGCTAATATCTGGACCGAATCGTCAGTGCTTCCATCATCAACACAAATGACTTCGAAATTTTGAAAAGACTGTCCTATGACGCTGTCAAGTGTCTGCTCGAGATACTTGGCAGAGTTAAATACAGGTATGATGACCGATACATCGAAAGCAATGTTCCTTGCAACATCAAGAGATTGAACAAAATCCTCACTGAGTTCATTCGTTTTAATAAGCTGCTTATCGTTCATGCTGGATAGCGCGCTGCCTTCTTGAACAAGTGCAATAATCATAGATCCACTTGCCAAGTAATCAGCATATTTTGAAGGTAAATATGGATTATTCTCTCCAGAGTATTCAGTATCATTCAGGAAGAGAAAGTCCATTCTGGCAGCCAGGCTCAGCATTTCCAAGTACCCAACCGAGTCGTTAGTTTTCAATTGCGAATTTTCAAAGCCCATTCGCTTAATGTCATCACGAATACCGTCATAACTGGACTTGAAATAGTCGGGCGTGAAAACATGCAGAACAACTCTTGGGTTTTTTAGCAATTCAATCATGGGGTCATGACGCCTATTAGTGTAGAAGGAGCCGAAGTAGGCAATGTTTATTTTGTCAGCATCGAGCGGATACGCAGGTGTCACGGCCCCAACAAATGCACTGTCGATTTGCGGGTGAGGCCAAATTAAACTGCGCTTCATCACTGACTCTTTTTCTTCACTGCTTAACGCACTCTTATCCAGCATTAGTTTCTGCTGGTTACTATTGGTAAAAATAATTTTATCAGCGCGTTCATAAACAGCTGCTTCAACTTCTTGATAACACTGACGCTTCGGGCGTCCCTGTACATCTAACGACAGGGGATCCGAGAATTCAGCGAACCACGTGGCTTCTGGGTAGAGCTCTTTATACTTGTATGCCGCAAGGTGTGATCCCGACATTTGTGATCGCGAATAAACATATGGCGTCTCATCGAAAATCGCTCTTTCAAATGCTCGCTGCCCCCACCATTCGAAGTCGCCAATTTTTTTAGTATTGACCTCTGACTTTTGATCATACTGGTGCTGTGCATAAATCAAGTCGTACATAGGGTCTGTGCTTCGAAGTGAAGACCAGTCCTGTTTATACACGTTCCAGCCCACAATTTCGCCTACATAGTCTGATATCTGTGAGAGCCTCCGCGAGGCGACATATGCAGAAGGGTCTGCCTCGGGTGCAAAGAGCTGGCAAAAGACGGTACCGCGGCTAGATGCAAATCTAGCTCGGTTTATAAGCAGCGCCTTGTCGCTTCTCAGCCTTCCCCGGACCAGTCTGGCACTCTCTTGGGTTTCATCGCGCGCGCAATAGTCTTCAACCTGCAAGCTTTGGGCTTTAATCTGCCTTATCAAGAATTTCTTGTGGGTTACGCTTGTGCTGCCATCCAACACTAATGTCGAGAGGTATTTTAAGATATCTAATTTGTCGGTAACATAATCTAGGAGTTGTGAAGGTTCTGGGCGAGACATGCTCTTCTCCATGACTCTTCGCATATATGCTTCATTGGACTCTTGGCTCACAAACGCAAGTTCTCCACTTATATTTCCAAAATTTTCTGCCCAAAAGAGAATGTCTTCTGAATGTCTGACGTACTCGGGAATGCGATAGAAAGCGGTTCTCATGAGATCAGTTCGGATGAGCTTGCTGGTACAATTGCCAAAGAGCGACGTTGCCCACAGGTAATCAGTTGAATACTGCTCCTTTTGCTTTTCAAGGCTTCGATTAATGTATGTATCTGTTTCAATCTGCCCACTATCAACATCGAAGAGCTTCCCGAAGATAATGCTTACATCTTTCATAGCGAGCTCAAGCATTTCCTGCAAATAGCCCCTGCTAAGCCAATCGTCATCATCTAGAAAAGTCACATAGTTCTTACTGGCATGCTGGACGCCCACATTCCTTGCGTGCCCAAGACCCGCCTGCTGGGTGTAGATTACACTAACGTTAGAAGTAGAATTGTACTCACTTTGGAGGTGCTCAAAATGGATGCGGTCACTTCCGTTTACCACAATGAGCAATTCAACGAGTGATTCATCTATAGTCTGACCCAGTACAGAATCAATTGCCTCTTGCAAAGTTGGAGTCACTTTCCAAGTGGCAAGTACAACAGTCACCCCCAGATCCAGACCTTCAACTGGCCCGGGCTCATTCTTTGATGCTATCATTACTTCCGCCTTTTTTTGACTGCGGCGGTTGCTCTCTTGCCAAGCATGCAAATTCTTCGCGCAACTCTGGTCAAGAAAAAAGATTCGAAAGAGGCAAGTTTCTTTGTCTCAATACGCAAACTGCGTTTTAGACTCTCAATTTCTTCATCCTGGCGAGCAATGTCACTCAAGTAGTTCTTGCATGCAATCTCTGCAGCCTCAATGACTCTTTGGCATTTTTCTAACTCTTGAGCACAGTCGCGCTGCTTAAGACAGGGGGTTTCGACTGCACAAGAGCGTATGTGGTCGTGATTGCTCATAGAACAGTCATTATAGCACTGGCAGTAGGTATCATTCTGTTCTCACGAGCCCAGATGCTTCACAAAGACATACTCGATTTTTATTGGCAGGTACCCCATCTTTAAGTGGGCTCTAACCGAACCGGGATTATTTGTCGAAACTGACGTAGTTAGCGTTTGACACCCCTTTCCTCGAGCATATAAGATGCCGCTACTAATGATGAGATATGACAGTCGCTTGCCTGCGAATTCGGGGTAGATTCCTACAAGATAACTGTGGCACGAATCCTTGCCAGTCTGTCGCAAAAGCGCGAAACCAACAGTTTCTCCGTCAGATTCGAGCGCGAGCAATTCCCCCCCCCGGTTCTTCTCATCATCAATCCAGTTAACGTATCGTTGCGCAGACTGCCCTTTCGAAAAGTGCGGATCCCTCGAAATCCGATCTGTCCCAAATAATCCAGCCTTGATAACTTTGTCGAGGTTATCCTCTTCCTCCTCGGTCATAATGTGGTATTCGGCTGAACGAAAGTTCTCTGATTCATCTGTCGCAATCTCCAGCGTCATTAGCGCCTCAGAGAGATAGAATCCTCTTTTATGTAGAACTTCGGACAGCTCCACTTGCTCAGCAGGTAGCTTAACTACCTGATAGTCTGCATCGATGGTACTAAGATTTTCGGCCAGACTTCCAGCAGTGTCACTCGCCTCAATTATTATTTCCTGCACTTTACATCCAAGATTCTCATACTCCCAAACAGCATCAATGACCCGCATGTTTAACCTCTTTATCTTCTTTTCTTATATACCCTGAACCATTTTCATTTGTATCATCTTGCCGGACTACATCTCTGATGACATATTGAGGGCTTGCGCTCTGAGTAATATACATTCGTCCCAAATACTCTCCCATAATTCCCAGCATTACCATTATTATTCCAGACACAAAAAGGAGGGCTGCCATCATGGAGGTGTAGCCGGCAGGCACATAGGGATCTAAAAGTCTGCGCACCACAATACTAATGCCCAGAGCAAAACCACTTAATGCAATGAGCGAGCCAAAAATTGTAGTTACACGCAGCGGCTTGACTGAAAAGGCGGTCGCTCCATTTAGCCATAGAGACAAGAGTTTCGCGAGAGTGTAGTTCGAAGTTCCGCTTGCGCGTGAGCGATGCTGCACCTCTACAGCTGCAATATTATTTGTGCTCCGCAGTATCAGACCGATAACATATGGATAAGCACTGCAGTATCTCACCACTTCATCTATAATGAATCGCCTCGCAACAAAGAAGCTCGTCGTCTGCAAGTTCTTTGGCTTGTTCATTAGAGTCTCAAGCATGATGGTGTTAACCTTTGTGCCAAATCTCCTAAAAGTGCTTTGCTTTACTATCGGATATTGAGCATAAACCACATCGCTGCCCGCCTCAATGAGATTAATGAGGGAAAAGACTTCATCGACCGGCGTTTGCCCATCATCATCAAGAGACACTATGATATCTCCGGTTGCGTGACGGTATCCTGCCATGAGGGCAGCATGTTGCCCAAAATTCTTGGCCAGCTCGATGCCCCTGATTCTATTATCCTCGTGGGCCATGGTTCGGATTATGTCATACACATTATCCGGAGAGGCATCTGAAACCAGAACAACTTCCCAAAGATAGTCAGAGTTCAACAGCATGACCTCATGTATCTCTGAAATAACCTTAGGCAGCACTGCTGCCGAATTGTAGCAGGGGATAACAAAAGATATTTTTTCTTTTTGGTCCACTTAATATTCCTTTTCATCACAAGGAGAGGACATCAATACTACGTTGATTGACGTTCACAGAAACTACTCTTCTTTTAAGGTAATCGCTTCAACACCCATGTATTGCGCCAGACCCTGATTCCTCCAAAAGTCTGGATCGCCTGTTATATCACCCAATTGGTATCCTGCACGATACTTTGTTTTAGGGTTGGGAATGGCACTTACTTGGATGTCAGTTTTTCCCATCTCCTTTTGAACTTGAATGTACTTCATGCGGGTTCGTTCTGCGCGCCACGCTTGGGCAGTGTCCACTCCGGCCGGTATTACTGAAAACACAAATAACAAAGCGAGTACCAAGACCGTACTCTTTCCAAGAAATTTCGACAGCTGAAGATCGCTTTCAAACAAGCGTGCGAGAAGGACTGTTGCCGCAGCTACCAAGAAGAAAGTTCCGAAGCTATAGGTGCGCAGCGCTACCGTGCTAGCAGGTGCAAAAATCATTACGTAGGTTACTGCAAAGGCTGCAGCAACAAAGCAGCCAGCAACATAGAGTGACTCCCTGTTAATTCTCATAGTAGTGCAAGCAGCGTAAAGCACAACTATTAGAATTAGTAGCCATTTCAATTCTGAAAAATATACCTCACTTATACTTTGAAATTGCACTATAGTGCTCATTGAAATCAAAGAATTGGTGTTGATATACTCTGCACGACTTGCATTCCCTGGTGAGGCCACAACCGCAACCAAACCTCCCAAGCAGCCAATCCATCCTGCCAGCATCCAAAGCTGTATGCTCTCCCGATTTTTCGCGAACGCATAAATCACAAAGAGGCTGATGATTACCAACGCGCCTCCGGAGCCATTTTGAGCCGCGTTTCCGGCAACAAGCCCAACCAAAAATATAAGGGGAACGCTCACAACCGCAGGTAAATTTAAGGGTTTATTAAGGAATACCGAGCGATGAAATAGCCAAATTAGCACAAAGATTTGCGCAGCGCCCCATAAATATATGATTGCGCCCAGCTGCCACAGAATTATCTGCCCATACACTGGCATAAATACCCAAATCAGCAGTGATATACTCAGGAAAACCCAGCTATTGTATCTCTGCTTTGGTGCCGCAATTGCATACAAAAGAAATACAAGTGCCACGTAGACACCTGTGTTAATGATGTTGAAAAGCGCTTTAGGCACAAGGAAGGAGCCAAAGCCGAACAACGAATTGAATAGTCGACCATCCCAATTGAAATAAAAGCTCCATGCATCACTGATGGCCTTGCTTAGTGTACTCGCCATTGATGCACGAACCCAGTCATCAGCCACAAGAGGTGTAAGTGCGTTAAACACAAACATCCCAGCAACAACAAAGGCCACGCTAAAGAAAAAGACCAGTTTGTCCTTTGTAAAACTGCTCGAATGTTCTTGAATGTCTTCCATGACCACCCTTCAACCAGCATCACTGCAACGAAAATACCTTCAATAGAAAGCGTGCACCCCCAGTTTATTGAACCTAGCCTTCAACCCAGATAGCTGAAGAAGGATGTGCTTTAGCGAAGCTCATTATAGCATCGCACACTTTGGATATGTCCTCGATGCTTAAGCCATAAAACAGGGGTAAGCGCAAAATTCTTTCACTTTCCCTTGTTGTATGCACATCTACGCCATGAAATCTACCCAGAAGCCTCCCGGCGGGTGCTGAATGTAAGGGAACATAGTGAAAGACCGCTAATATACCCCTTTTCTTCAGCCAACTTATTAACAAGCTCCGCACACCAATATCCCTTACCTTAATGTAAAACATATGGGCATTGTGCTCACACTCTGCTGGTATAGTGGGCATTTCAAGAAAACACGCATCAGACAAGGGCTTCAACTGTTCATAGTACGATTTCCAAGACTCTAGCCTATTCTGATTTATCTTTTCTGCGTCAATAAGCTGTGCACAAAGAAGTGCTGCATTAAGGTCGCTTGGGAGATAAGATGATCCGATGTCAACCCAAGTGTATTTATCTACCTGTCCTCTGAGGAATTGGCTCCTGTCTGTTCCTTTTTCACGAATTATTTCAGCCCTCTTATAAAGCTCGTGATCCTGTATGACAATTGCCCCGCCCTCACCCATACTATAATTCTTTGTTTCGTGGAAACTATAGCAACCTATATCGCCATAGGTGCCCAAAGGCTTCCCATGGTATTTGGCCATCATAGCCTGTGCAGCATCCTCGATCACAAACAAATTATGATCAGAGGCAATCTTCATAATTGATTTCATTTCGCATCCAACGCCCGCATAGTGTACAGGAGCGATTGCCCTAGTCTTTTCAGTAATTGCCTCTTCGATCTTTGACTCATCAATATTCATAGTGTCAGGTCGAATGTCCACAAAAACAATTTTTGCACCACGCAGAGCAAAAGCATTGGCGGTTGACGAAAAGGTGTACGACGGCATAATCACTTCGTCACCAGTCTTGATATCAGCTAGCATGGCTCCCATTTCGAGAGCATGAGTCCCTGACGTGGTTAGTAGTGCCCGCCCATTTTCACCGTATTCGTTTAGCCACTCAGTGCACTGTTTGGTAAAAGGTCCATCTCCACAGAGCTTGTTGCCAGCAATTGCCTGCGCAACAAAATCGTACTCTGTACCAAGAAGTGGTGGCCGATTAAAAGGAATCATTTCGCATCTCCATATATTGGTTTAGATTTTCCTGCACAGTCAGGTGCAAGACGCTCATTCTTCTATGCCGAAGTTGATGACGATAACATCATCAATAATTGCAATTCCACCTTCGCTTGGCCAGGCTGGCATATCTGAATCAAGTACTGACTTACGAAGCTCTACCCATTTCACGTCATCAGACAATAATGTAACTGGCACTCCATGTAGGTTCCGGAGATTTGCAACAAATTGGTTTTGTTGCCACCTTCCGTCATTGTGCATCTGAAGAAAATGAGGGTTGGCTAGTGGATGCCCCTGTAGGGTCGACGAAAAAGGATCATCAATTGCAGGATAGTGCTCATTGGGGATTCCCCCAAAGTATACTATGTCCTTCTCCTCTGACGAAACTTCGGGAATGAGCCGATCAATCTCAACAGCCAACCTGCCAGCAAAAGAAATTATCCTCTGATTCGCATAGTATGCCTTCAAGTAATAAACATTGTTGACTATTACATGATTGGCGCCAATGAATAACACGCAGACGAGCATCAAGGACTTAAATATCCCCCAAATATTGGACCTATTATCAGCACCAGCTACAACAAACGCCATAGGAAGCATGAATGCAAGCCCCATGAGCGCACTGAACCTAAAGCCTGGCTCGGTAAAGAAGGTGGCAAAATTACTGGCGAAAGGAATAAGTAGTGTCAGCAGCAGAAGCAGTGACAGCCTCAGCGGTTCGCGATATATCCTCTGGTTAATAATCACGGTCATGAACAGAATCAGCGCAATGATAAGGAAAAGTATGTATGCCATATGCATGCTGGGCACTACCTGAAAGCGCGCACCGTCGAAGTTGACAAAAAAGTACTTTGAGGTCGAGAGAAATGAATCTAGCAGCCAGCGTGGTGACAGCATACGGCTTAGCATGCTGTCACCAGAGAGACCTCCGTAGCCCGTAAGCGTTATGCCGGTCATGAATTGGGAGACAGGCAGCGAAATACCATACAAAGCGCCGCCTCCTGCAATTAAGAGTCCGAGCCTCGCAGAAAGGTTTCCCAGATACTTCCAGTTAAAACGCTCAGAGACAATCGTAAATACGAGCAGCATTACTGAGAGTACAAGAGCGACATTAAGGAGCGTTTGGTATATTGCAATCGCTATCATTAGTAGCACTGCACCTATCAAGAAACCATACTTGTACTTCTTTGCCAAATAGACTGCAAGGACGGCTAAGGCTGCGCCCAAATGTACGTTTGCAGAAGTAAATTGAAACACATTCGCTATAGCTACGGTTGGGTACGTAGAGATGATTAGCGCAATGAGAAATGCACTGATCTTCTCTCTGATGTCGAAAATTTTACAGAACAAGAAGGCAACTGCCGCAAGAGAGACTGTGGCAAAAATGCCGATAATGGCCGGCATAAGGTAGCTATACGATAGCTGAATGGCAATTTCGCCAATCCACCTGCCTGCGCCAACCATGTGACCCGTGCGTCTGGGCATCGCAATGCTGTGATCCCCAAATATTAAACTCGAATAGACAAATATATTGGTGACAAACCCGATAATTAGTGCTGCAAGAAACGAGTGCTTTGCTGCGGGAGATTCGCCTATCCACCAATTGATGAGCTCCGCACCCAAATCAAAGGACTTGACTTTGACAATTAACTCTTGCATATACTGTGACGAGGCTCCTTCTTGCACTTTGACAACACCCTCAGAACAATGCGGCCAGCTCCACTCTATCGTCTCGCAAGCAGAAAGAACTCTCTGAATTAGTATTTTCAACCTGTTTGCGTTACGCGTCAGCTCGATATGATAGCATGATTTCCTTGTATTACACTACAATGAAACGGAGGTTACCCTCGTGAAGGGTCTCATTCTTGCGGGAGGTAGCGGTACACGGCTGTACCCCATTACCATTGCCACGTCTAAGCAGCTCCTGCCTGTTTACGACAAGCCGTTGGTGTACTACCCGCTCTCAACACTGCTTCTGGCAAATATTAGAGACATCCTCGTAATCTCAACTCCTAGGGACATTGAAGCATATCAGAAACTCTTAGGGGACGGATCTCGTCTCGGAGTTAATTTTTCCTATAAAGTTCAAGACGAGCCACGCGGACTAGCTGACGCCTTCATTGTAGGAGAAGATTTCATTGGAGGCGACAATTCTTGCCTGATTTTAGGCGACAATCTTTTCTACGGTCAAAACCTTACTCACACGCTCAAAAGTGCAGCGTCTCGAACCGATGGAGCCACTATTTTCGGTTATCCCGTAAGCGATGCACGAGAGTATGGAGTGGTAGAGTTTGATAAAAAATACCGCGCTCTTTCGCTTGAGGAAAAGCCCGAACATCCTAAGTCAAAGTTTGCCATTCCCGGTCTTTACTTTTATGACAACAATGTAGTCGATATTGTCAAACAAATTGAGCCTTCTGCACGTGGTGAGCTAGAAATCACATCAGTCAATTCAGCCTATCTCGAAGTTCAGAAATTGCACGTGCAACTGCTTGGGCGCGGCATGACCTGGCTTGATACAGGCTCTGCTGATGGCCTCTTAAATGCTGCAAATTTTGTGGAAGTTACCCAGTCACGCCAGGGCTTCTACATTTCCTGTCTCGAGGAAATTGCCTGGCGTCGCGGCTTCATCGATGACTCGCAGCTGGAAAAACTTGGCCACGAGTTGAAAAAGACAAACTACGGCAAGTACCTGTTGTCTCTGCTTGAAGAGTCTTCTTTGCTTTTGTCTGAAAATGAAAGGTAAGCCAGCATTATGAAGATGCTCGTCACTGGAGCTGCCGGTTTTATTGGCTCAAATTTCGTGTTCCACCAGTTGAAGAAGCGTCCCAAGACCCAAATCGTTGGCTTGGACGCACTCACATATGCAGGCAATTATGAAACACTCAAGCCACTAGAAGGACACAGCCAGTTTCGCTTTATAAAATCTGACATTACAGACAAAAGCTCTATTGATGTGCTGTTTGATACCGAGAGATTTGATGTAGTTGTAAATTTCGCTGCCGAATCACATGTAGACAGATCGATTGAAAACCCATCGATTTTTCTAAGCACGAACATCATTGGTACTCAGGTACTAATGGACGCTGCACTGCGCTACGATGTAAGGCGCTTCCACCAAATTTCGACCGATGAGGTTTACGGTGATCTGCCTCTGGAACGACCCGATTTATTGTTTACAGAAAGTACGCCTTTACACACATCAAGCCCCTATTCAGCATCAAAGGCTAGCGCTGACCTGCTGGCTCAAGCTTATTATCGCACCTTTAATTTGCCATTGAGTATTTCGCGGTGCTCGAATAACTATGGCCCTTATCACTTCCCGGAAAAACTTATACCTCTGGCCATAACTAACGCGCTGGCAGACAAGCCGATCCCTGTGTATGGTACAGGTGAAAATGTTCGCGACTGGCTATATGTCGAAGACCACTGTGAGGCGATAGACTGCATCATTACAAGGGCGGATTCAGGTTCCGTCTTCAATGTTGGTGGACATAATGAAATGCGAAATATCGATATCGTGAAGCTCATTCTTGACAAGCTTCAAAAGCCTGAATCCCTGATTGAATATGTTTCAGACCGCAAGGGTCATGATCTGCGCTACGCAATTGACCCCTCCAAAATTGAAAACGAGCTGAGCTGGACCCCGAAGACACAATTCGCAGAGGGTCTCGACAGAACAATTGAATGGTACCTGCGCAATGAAACTTGGTGGTCGCGTATTCTAACTGGTGAATACCGGAAAAGCCTACCGCGTTAACAATTACTCAATAGGTTTTTTTAGCGTTTTGACAAATTCAACAACATTAGTTGAAACCTTAATTAGCTGACTGTCGCTGCGCTTCGACAGCGGACTACCAGAGTTTATCAGCGCTATTATCTCTGTGCCACTAGCAAGATAGTCGGCATACTTGGATGGCAAATAAGGATTCATGGCGCCCGGAAAATCTATATCTGCCAAAAGCAGGTAGTCCATTGTGCTCGCAATTGTAAGCATTTCCAGATTCCCCACAGAGCCGTTTGCTCGCAGCCTTTCCGGCTCATACCCCAATTCTCTAATATCGCAGTTTATGGTGTGATAATTTGAAGCGTAATAATTCGGTGTAAAAATATGCAGAACAACTTTTGGGTTGCTGAGGATACTCAGCAGTTCTTTATGACCACGCTCGTTGTAGAACGAGCCGAAGTAAGCGACATTTATCATATCGCCATCAAGGGAATAATCGACCTGAGCCCTACCTACATACTCTCTATCTATGACAGGGTGCGCCCACACGATACTGCGCTCTCTGATTGAATCTATGTCACGTCTTGCACAGTATGAATGCATGAATTCGCGCTGATTTTCATTGGTATAGATAATAAAGTCCGCCTTGTCATACACCATTTCCTCGACACGAAAAAACCTACTATCTCGTGGCTTGTTGTTCGTGCCGAAGCCGAGCGGGTCTGAGAACTCTGCATACCAGACGACACTAGGATACAATTCCTTATACTTAGATGCCGCAATATGCGAACCAGGCATCATTGAACGCGAATACATCACATCAGCCTGATAAAAGATCGCACTATCGAACGCTCGCTGTCCCCACCATTCAAAGTCAGTAAGTCGACTAACAGAAATTTCTTTTCTATGACTGAACTGTCGTATTGCATAAGTCTGGTCGTAATGCGGGTCGGTATTTCTCTGTTCCGAATAGTCTTGCTTAATTACATGCCAATCTATCTCGGCGCCATAATGAGTTGAGACTTCCGCAAGCCGCTTGGATGCAACATAAGCTGAAGGGTCTGCCTCGGGAGGAAATAGCTGGCAAAACGCAATCCCTTTTGCTATGCAGCTTTTCCCAAGGTCGAACTGCACTTGATGTCCTGAATCATTGAGATTCTCCGAGCTGGACTCCTCAAAAGAAAGTATTGGCGTGGACTCATCAGTCATTTGATCAATTGGTATGCCTGCGGCCACTATGCACTAATAATGCTTTGGTACTCTCGCAGCAACCTGCGCCGGACGCGCAGTGCAAAAGTCACCGGTGGCAAAAATCTATATCTTTTGGCGATCTTCCTAAGATAAAATCCGCGTGGGAGATCTGGCAGCCCTGGAACATTGTCACTTGGTATGTTGAGCTCTTTGCGGAGCCTGATATTCTCCCTTCTCAGTTCCCTTAATTCCAAATCATTATGGAACTGAGCTTGCCGAGCCGCCTCTACAATTCGTTCCATTTGGTCAATTTTTGAATCCTTGATAGATACCTCTTCCTCGAGGCGTCTGGTTAGTGCTGTAAGCTGCGTAACGTTTTCTCTGGGATCAAGCGACTCGCAACATTCTTGCAGACCCTCCCGAGCCTGCACATTTGACCCGTCAAAGCGAGTAACTGTATCTTCATAAAGATGTTTCATATTCTGATTATGATACCATTTACCAGCATCAAACAGATTCTTCACAGACAGAGAAGTGGACTAGGCCAATTATGAACCAATTACAAGGCGGGAATAGTCTTCCCCTTGGCGTGAGCGTTATCGTTACAACATGGAAGGAAGTTCCCAGCATCTACGAGGCCGTTGCCTCGGTAGTAAACCAGAGTCTCAGTCAGTCCAAGATAGAAATTATTATTGTCGTTAATGGAAGTAATGAACAATACTTTGAAAAGTTAGAGTCTACCTATCAAGAATCTGAAAACGTTAGGGTGCTTTACACGTCCCGCTTGGGAGCCAGTCATGCATGCAACCTTGGAGTTGCTGAAGCATCCATGCGCTATCTAACCTTTCTTGACGACGACGACCAGCTTACAGAAGGCTACTTGGCCGAACTGCTTAATCTTGACGAGCCTGAAGTGAGCATTATTATGGGAAAGCTCTCAGACTTTGAGGCAGGCAGCTTATCGCGTGACACATACATAAACCGAGCAATTCAATCAAGCAGCAAGAGGAGAACAAGCGATTATTTGTCAATAAGTTCACTCTTTGCGAACAAGACAGCAAAGCTTATCAGAACCAATCTAATGAAAGCACGCTTTTTGCCCTTCCCAGAAGAATTCTCTCACAGCATAGATGTAGTCTTTTGGTGCCGCAATTTTGGTCGTCTGACTGGCTTGGTTGCCGTGGCTTCTGCGCGCACTAAAGAGACTTACATAAGGAAAAAGACATCGGACAGCTTGTCCCGACCAGACTCTGCAAAACTCATGCAATACACTGATGATAAGCTGGCCATGATTAAGGAGTTTTCCGAGCTCTATTTAGATGGCAACACAAGGCCTTCTCACAAAACTTTCTTGCGAAACGTCATGAGTCGTCAGTCACTGTTTCTAAAGGACTACACGGAAAGTGACCCTAGTGGACAGTGCCTGCAATTGATTCAAGAGCGACTGCTTGCAGACGATGGACTGTTGATAAAGCGTTCGCTGTTTGCACAGGTCAAAGGTTTAGCCTTCTGTCAATTGTTTTTACCTGAAGCAAGTCCGTCATCCTATGTTTCCTCACGACGTCTTTGGCAACTTTCAAAGTATCTCGGAAAAGTAATCGACTGGACAGTGCTGAAGCAAGATCTTTCTGAGCGTCGCCACGAGGATAGAGCTTATTACTCTGGCTTTGCCCAATATTTTTGCGGTAATGTAAAGAATGTTTTCGTTAGAAAGCCTAATGACTTCATGCTGTGGGGACAAAATGCCTTCGAATCAGCCTTATTTTACAAAGTTCCTTACGTGTATTCTCGCGCACAGTTTCCAGGCTCACATGTTGCCGCTTCAAAATATAAGGCACTGTATCCTGAGACCACCTGGTTTGCAGAATTTTCCGATCCTCTTTCGCGCGGAACTGATGATTGCGCAAAGACTGATCTTCGGTACGAAGAAATTGAGAATTTGGTATACGATGGCGCTGATTGCATCATTTTCACCAATAATAATCAGCGAGAATACATGCTTGGCTACTGCGGTCGATCAGATACTGAGTCCATACGAGAGCGAAGCCTTGTCTGGAACCACACCGTCATAGATAAGGCATTTGTAGGCTCTGTCCAAGTGAACTATGCTCTGAATGAAGAGCAGATAAATGTCGCATACTTTGGCTCTTTCTATATGAATCGCGGTCATGAGAACATGCTTCGGCTACTAAATAATCCCAGGGTCGTGCTACACATATTTACACCCGACTACTTCAAATCAAACTACGGCCAGATTGATGATGACATTAAGCGGATGGGTGTTGATCCGGGACGCCTTCGTAGAAATGACGCTGTTAGCTATATGGAGATGCTGGGGCTTGCACAGCGCATGGATTATTTATATCTGGGTGATGTTTCATTTCCAGGCACAGTCAACCCATACTTACCCTCCAAGTACTCTGATTACGTTGCTAGCGGAAGCAAAATTATTGCCGTAGTCGAACCAGGCAGCCCTCTTTCGCAGCAAAGATGCGATCAGCTTATCAAACTTCAGAGCCTAAATGATGATTTTATTGCCACCCTAGCAAAGCCCATCAGCTAGCAAGAGGGTATCAAGGCTTATTACCATTCAGCCAAGCATTTGACGTATCAAATCTTGCAAGGTTGTTGCTAGCGCTTTACATACTTGCGAAGCCTTGCCCGATAACTCTTCGGAACCATCCTGCGAACCGCAAACACAAGAGCGGTCTTAATGCTTTTTAAAGCCTCATTCCTGGAGCGCAAATAATTGATATCTTCCTCGTATCGGTTGCACGCAATTTGCGCAGCATCAATTATCTTATTTTTTTGCTTCAGAGTTCTTTGGGCACTCGCGAGCTCTGCTGAAAGGGCTTCGACACTTCTGTACTCTGGCTCAAAAGCCGGCTGGGGCAGTACGGAATGGTCATCCTCGGGGCTTAAGAGCTTGAGCTCATCTTTGATTTGCGTTGTTGAAATGCCTTCGGTCCTGTCCAGAAAGACGAGCTCACAAACATCTGCAAGATACTCAAATCGATCACTTCCGGCCCAGTCACCGCCCATGACGACGACATCAATGTCATTGTCTTTTACATCTTTGATTTTTTGATTCCAATTTCTTTCTGGAATAACCTCATCAACATCACACAGAGAGAGGAGCATCTCGCGACGAACATCATAGCTGTGGTATGTTTTCTTACCCTTCTGCTCGAGATTGAATTCGTCCGTTGATAAAGCAACGGTTAAGTGGTCCCCCAGAGCACGTGCACGCTTGATAAGTCGGATATGACCATAGTGCAATAAGTCGTAAGTTCCGTATGTGAGTACTTTTTTCACGCTATCCTCTTTGCTCTAGTTTGTCACGAAGTAAGTTTATCAGCATTTGGTTGCTCTCTCTTGAATTGCAGTATTCTCCCGTGTGGTCATCCAGACCCAATGCCTGTACTTCTGAACGAATAATTGCTTTTGCTAGGTCGCCTTCCTTTTCGAAGACTCGCTGCTTGAAAAGACCCCACATGTCCGGATAGACTCCACGGCTCTCTTCGTACTGTTCGAAATCGTTCACATAGAGATAGACTGGCTTATCGATTGTGAGAGCATCGAAAACGACAGATGAGTAATCAGAAACTATAATATCAGCGCCCAGAAGCAAGTCCTGCAGATCCATGGATGAAGTAGAGCGCTCCAAGATATCATCCTGAAAGTCGTGCCCTTTAGAGACTACGAAGTATGCGTCGCCAAGGCATTTCTGAAGCTCCTCAACATTAAGCAAGTACTGTAAGTTGCACTGTTCTGCACTCACCTTGTAATTGTAGTCCCGCCACGTTGGTAGGTAGAGAATAATCTTTTGTTCTCCGCATGCCCCTAACATCTTTCGTAATGCGTTCCGCAATTCATGGTTGTACATGTTGGCGTTTAGGTAGTGTACACGCGGGTAACCCCAAGGCAACATCTTTGACTGTGGCATGAGAAAGCCCGTTTCGAAATAGCGCGATGCCCCCCTTGAATCGAGAAGAAAGTAATCCCACTTGAGTATATTTGCATACCTGCTTTGCTTATGACGCGGGTAATTCTGTGTTATTTCTGTTTCAGGCGAATCGAAGAGAAGCCTTTTTATGGGCGTACCATGCCAAAGCTGAATCCAAACACAGTCCGGGTGCTTCGTGATAAAGCTCGGCACCCACGATTCTGCAATAATTATTCGCGCTCTGAACACTGCCCTGAGGAGCTCCTTTGACTGCGGCTGAAGCCTGAACTGCTTGGGGACTCTCTCATCATCGGTAACAAAGTAGAGATTCGTAAACCCTTTAAGACGTAAATCGTCGAAGAGGTACTTCGAGTTCCCTGAATACTGGAAGTCGAAGCCCAAAAAGACGACTGTTTTCTCCCGAGCGAAAGACTGTGCTTTCTTAGCTTCAAGCCTACATCGCATGAGCCAGACCATTCCGCCAAAAAAGCCACCCTTGTATCCGCTAAAATCAAGTTGTAGTACGCGCCTGATTGCTCTTTTGGCAGCAACCGATAATCGACGAGCTCTGCACACCAATATGAACAAAATTGCCCGCTGAGGATTCAGGAGCCTAATCTTTGCGCATCTCCTCATAAAAGCATTGTCTTGAAGCAGGGATTTTTGTGTCAATGGAGCGATAGCCTCCAGGTAGTCACGAGCGAAGCTGCCCTTCAACCGACCTGGAACTCTGAGCTGGTAGTAGAGTGCAAATTTCATGCTGAGCGATGTGAGCAAGTCGCTCGTTTCCGAAAGCTTCTCTCTTTGAGCAATTCTTACTGCGTCACTAACTGCTGCTATGAAACCCTTTGCATGAACATCGGTCTGATACTTTGTTTTTGTAATTGAGTACTTGTTTACTCGAATAGTATAGAGAGGAGATTGAATAATTGATATTCTCTCAGCTGAAATAACTGATTTTACCCAAAATGGAATATCTTCATAGAGGTAGCCTACGCCAAATTGGATATCGTGCGAGACAAGAAACCGCCTTGAATAGAGCTTGTTGACCGTGAAGTATGTTTCTAGGCTGAGCAACTCAAGGCATTCTTTCCCTTGCAGGAGTTGAGATCTATTGCACAAATCATTACTGAGGTAGCGAATAGACTGAGATTCTTCGTAATAGTACTTCCAATCAAAGAACACAAAGTCTGATCTGTCTTCCTTAATGCGCTCATAGGCGAGTTCGAGGCAGACGGGCTCGATTGTATCGTCAGCATCAAGGAAGAGAATATAATCGCCTCGTGCTTGCGTAATACCCAAATTGCGAACGAAGCCTAAGCCACAGTTCTCAATGGTCATTGTCCTGAAACAAGTGTACATTTCTTCATACGACTTCAGAATGGACTCAGTCGAATCTGTCGAGCCGTCATTAATTGCCAATATCTCGAAGCTCTTGAAGCCTTGACCAAGTACCGAGTCGATGCATTGGGACAAATATTTTTCTGCATTATAGCAAGGAATAATTACGCTAATTTCTGGCTTCACGTTCAATTCGCCCCCGAGACGTTATGCTGCCGCTGGACTTCATTCTGGGTTGCTCGCTTTGACCTGACAACTCCAGATGAAAGGGCTTTCCGAAACAGCTGCCTCTTTACACCTGCACTGTAGCGCCCTCCAAGTATGCTGACAAATGTCATCACACTGCAAGAGATGACCAGCAGGTCAGCTCTTCGACCCTGTATAATCCTCAGCCTGTGTAAAACAGATACAAACGGGCTTGCGATTTGACCAGGTCGAAGCTCGACTTGTGATAAGACTGCTGCAAAATCAGACGCGAACTGTGCTCTCTTTTTCTTCGGTACGCGTCTTTTGTAGTAGACGTAGAATTTCATTATGAGGCTTTCATACAGGTAAGAATATTGGGGCTTATACTCAGACCTTGTGTAAGCAAGTGCTGCCTCCACGGCCTTCAGGAAACTTGAAGAATGCCAGTCTGTTTCATGACCCCTCCCCGTCGACGAGGACTGATTAACCCTAATGACGTAGAGTGGTTTCGACATAGTGCTAATCTTTTTTGCCGCCGTAACTGCTGCAACCCAAAAGGGAACATCTTCATATAAATAATCTTCTCCGAACCGAATCTTGTGTTTAGCAAGGAAGTCACTTCGGTAGAGCTTGTTAACTGGAAAGTAAGTCACCAGTCTGAGGTAATCAAGGCATTCATCTCCCCTAAGGGGACTCTTCGTCGCCACGGACTTATCGGGGAGATAGAGTCGCCTATCGTAAGCATCGAAATAGAATTCCCAATCAAAGACTACCACGTCAGACTCGTCGCAAAGTGCTTGCCGAAGTGAAAGCTCAACGGCTTGATTAAGAAGAGTGTCATCAGCATCGAGAAACATGACGTACTCACCTTTTGCTCGAGCTAGTGCAAAATTTCGGGCGTGCCCCTGCCCCTTATTTTCGGTAGTGAATACGGTCAGATGGGCGTGCTCCGCAGAGTAATGCATTAGTATCGCAGGTGTTTCATCATATGACCCGTCATCGACAACTATTATCTCAAGGTTTTTATGGGTCTGGGCGAGCACTGAATCAAGGCAAGGCGCAAGGTAGGCCTCGCCATTGAAGACAGGTATTATGATGCTAACTAAGTGCATACTCTATTGGCTAACCCCTGGTCTATAACCACACTAATTATGTTTCTCATAAGTCTCGATAGCTGTTTCCACATCACCGTCATAGATGAGCTCACCTTTTTTGATGTAAAGAACTCTGCTACACAACTCTTCGACGCTGGTCATCGAGTGGCTGACGTAAAGTAAGGTAACGCCACTTTGGGCTAATTCATTAATTTTCTTGTTGCATTTTTCGCGAAACTTTGCATCGCCCACACTGAGTGCCTCATCAACCACGAGGATATCGGGATCTGAGTTTGCGCTAATGGCAAATCCCAAGCGCATCTTCATGCCGCTTGAATAGGTGAAGAGCGGTTGATCAATGTATTCGCCCAGTTCTGCAAACTCTATGATGAGTGTCTCCATCTGCTCTATTTCATCTTTGGAGTAGCCCATTATAAAGCCCTTGAGATAGATGTTTTCGCGACCCGTCATTTCATTTGAGAATCCTGCAGTCAGCTCGAGGAGAGCCGCAACATTGCCGTTTACCTCTACTTCCCCGGACGTAGGGAAGGTAACACCCGTGACGATTTTGAGCAAGGTCGATTTGCCGGCACCGTTTCGACCAATAATTCCCACGGCTTCACCGCGACCGACCTCAAAATTGATATCTTTGAGCGCATCATGCCTCTTCAGTTTTTTACTCTTATGAAACAGTGCAGCAAATCGCTCTCTGTCAGACTTATACAGAATGTATTCCTTATTGACGTTGCTTATCTTCACAGCTGTCTTGCTCTGACGCGCGAGGTCTTTTTGCTTGTCGTGATTCTTCATCATAATACGTCTGCCATATCTTTGCGTAGGCGCTTATAGTTGTACACACCAAAGGCGATAGTTATTGCCAAAATTCCCAGAAATACATACACTTCGATGGGTCTCTCCCATATCCATTCGTGATAGAGGAATGTCTTTCGGTACCCGTTCACGAAAAAGGTCACTGGGTTGAATATCATGAGCTTCTTTAACCAGGGCAAGCCTAAGTCATAACTATTCCAAAGAATGCCAGAAAGCCAGAAAACGGCAGTCATCACAGATGAAATTAAGTTTTGCAAATCCCTTGAGTACACAACCCATGGCGCCAATGTCCACGTTACAGCCAGAAAGAAGATAAACATAAGGGGGAAATAGATAAAAAACTGCAAATGATAGAGAGAGGGAGTATTACCCATGGCAACCAAGTATAAGTACACGCATGCTAGAAGCATCAAATGCACTATTGCATATGAGATTGCAGAAAAAGTCATGATAGTTGATACGGGAAAATGTATCTTAGTCACATACTGTGAGTTCTGACGAATTGTTCGAGCCCCTTGATTCAGCATGTCGCGCATGAAATACCAAGCTACAAGTCCGACCATGAGGAATTGAAAGAAGGGAACGCCGTTTATATCTCCACCAGCACGCAGCCCAATGGTGAAAACAAACCAGAAAAGCATCAGCGTCGTAAAGGGACCTACAATTGCCCAAGCTGACCCCAAGAATGAGCCTTTGAACCTCTTTTTTATGTCGAGCCTGGCGAGCTTCCAGATTTGACCCCAAAAGCCTCTATGTTCTTGAATGATTGAGGGCACTACCCATTACCTTTCTGTCAAAACACCAGCTGACTATTATACTCTTTTCACTTTACGCTCGTTGTTTGGTTGTGGAGGGCGTCCATAGCTGCTGGTTTGGACGCGCTCCCCCACGGTATTTTCATCACGCGCTCGTTGTCAGGTGCTGGCTGTTAGATGCTAGTTGTTCGTCATGTCGCGGCGCTTATACATAACAAAGGCTGCCACGATAAACACCACAGCAAACGCGGCCATCGCAATGAGTGTTGGCCAGTGTATCGGGTCTTTGGTGATGTTAGGTGTCAGGCCAAAGGGCGATAGCTTGGGGATCCAGGCGGGAATCTTTGGAAAGAGTTCGCCAAAGTAGCCCATGAAGAAGCTGAAGGCGAAATAGCCCCAGATGGCGCCCGATGCGATGCGAGGCCAGACGGCGATCAAAAACAGTGTCGCGCCGGTAAAGAGCCACACAGCAGGCAGGTAGACGCCCATGGACTTGAAAAAGAAGCTTGCCGCAATGGGGTCTTCTTTCATGACCAGTGCTGACGCGCCCCACAGACCCAAGGCTGCCAGCAGCGGCAGTATCGTCGCCATCACCATGGCGATACCGCCGTAGGTCGCGAGAAAACTGCTGCGTGAAGTCGCGGTCCCTAGCACCAGTTCTGCGCGGCCGGATTCTTCTTCGCGCCAAGCTTTGAGCGCAATCATGATGGGGCCTGCTGCCATCATGGCAGCCATGACAACCATAATCAGTGATGCAAAAGCCTCCGTTGTAGTGTAGCCCTGCGCGGTCTCGAGGGCCGCCTGGAAGAAGGGGCTGGTCTTAATAAAATCAGCAATGTAGTTCATGATTGAGCCATAGCTGGCGCCCAGCACCACCGCCATGTAGACCCAGGCGATGAGCGTAATGCGCAGCAGGCGCATGGCCAGACCATAGTTCGAAGCCAGCTGTGCGTTAGCATAAGCCGGACCGGGCTTAGGCGGGATGATCCCCGCACCCAGGTCACGACGTGCATTGAGCAGGTAGGCAAGAGCAATCAGCACGACGACCTGCGCCATCAAGATAGGCAGCGGCCAGAAGTAGTTGCCCACAAAGGCCTCGACACGCAGGCACAGACCCAGCGGCGAAATATAGGACAGCGACCGTGCCCAGCTGTCACCCATGTGGTTGAGCATGTCACCCGCAGCACGCATCAGATAGAAGACACCCAGAATTATCCCTGAATAGGCCAGCGCCGCACGCCCCGTACTTGCCAGCTGCGCACAAATGGCAGCGATGCCGGCAAAAACCATGCCGGTCACACCACAGGCAGCCGCGTACAGGAAAGCGCCCGTGCTGGTGACGGTCGGGATACTGATGACCACAAGCCCCAGCCAGGTAATCAGGACAATCACACTATTTAACAGGAGTGCGCCCAACAGTGCCGCATTCAGCGGTGCTAGACGACCAACGGGAAGCGAGCGAATTACTTCGGCGCGCTCTGCTTCTTCGTCTGCGCGCGTGTAGCGCACCACAAAGAGGATGTTCATGAAGCACACCGCAAGCACCGTAAAGAGCAGCATTTCGCCTGAAATGAGTGAACCTACGGTGTAGTTGTGCGGGTCAAACACCGGTCCTACCAGCGCAATCATGGCAGGATTTTGCAACATGGGCACCATGGCCTGCAGCGTTTGCGCGTCTGTTCCATAGATGTTGTGTATGGCCATGGGCACCGCTGTCGCAAAGACCAGCAGTCCAATCAGCCAGGTCAGACTGCTACCACGGTCACGACGCAAGAAGAACTGGGTCAGGCGCAGGCTGCCAGTGGAATTAAGCAACAGATTCTGCATAGCGCTTTGCCTCCGCTTCCATCTCTGCGATGGCAGCTTCAGTTTCGGCGCCATCTTTGACCAGCAAGCCCTGTCTAATCACCGCGACACGATCTGCGAGGTCGCGGACCTCTTGCATAATGTGACTGGAAAGAAAGATCGTCTTTCCTGCCTGCTTTTCACCGCGAATGCATTCCTGAAAGACTTGCTCCATGATGGGGTCAAGTCCGCTGGTGGGCTCATCCAGCAGATACAAGTCAACGTCACTGGCAAAGGCAGATATCAGCACGACCTTCTGGCGATTACCCTTCGAGTAGGTACGACACTGCTTTGTGGGGTCCAGTTCGAATTTTTCAATCAGCTCATTGCGGCGTTTGCGCACCTGACTTGACTGAGCCTTGCCACCGCGCAGGCTGACAAAGAGGTCAATGACCTCGCCGCCGGTAAGATTAGGCCACAAGTTCACATCACCCGGCACATAGGCAAGACTGCGATGAATCTTGACGGGGTCCTTCCAGGCATCAAGCCCAAAGACCTTTGCCTCGCCACTGGTAGCTTTCAGCAGCCCCAGCAGCGTGCGAATGGTTGTCGACTTACCTGCACCGTTATTGCCAATGAAGCCAAAGACTTCACCCTGATGAACTGAAAAGCTGATGCCGCCTAAGGCAACGACACTGCCAAAATGCTTTACCAGATTGTTGACCTCAATGACGGCTGATCCACTGGGAACCTGGGGCTTTTTCGCCTGTTCTTTGGCAGCGATTGCTGCAGCTTTTTCGGGGTGCTTTGCTTCGAAGCGCTCTTCGCGGGCTTCATGTTTTGCCTCGCGCGCGTCTTCTGCTGCAGCGACTTTTGCCTCATGTTTTTGTTCGTGTGCGGCTACTTTATCCGCCTGCTTTTCAAAGAAACTTTCCTTTGCATCAGCGCCAACTCCTGTTGCGGCTGCGGCTGCGGCTGGCTCGCTTGCTTCTGTCTGCTTCTTGTCCTTGTGATGTGGCATGACTAAAGTCCCCCTTTTTCACGGCAGTCCTCGGTATTGTTGTCTCGCGTACCCTTCACCCTGGCAAACACAAAAAGTTCATAACTCTATCATTTTACCACCATGTTAGAATACCTGCATGAGTAAACAGGCTGCAAAGATACATAAAATGCGCGAAAAAGAACTGGGATTTCCCTTTCCTGCCGCGACCAGCCGCATCGGTCCAGTCACGCAAGAGCGCGCCCGCGCGGTCGCCCGCAGACTCGAGGCTGCCTACCCCGGCGACCCGACGCCCTTTTTGCACTTCGCCACGCCCTACCAGTGCGTAGTTGCCGTCGCGCTTTCGGCGCAAACGACGGACAACAACGTCAATAAGGTGCTGCCGGAACTCTTCGAGCGCTGGCCGGACTGCGCGACCCTGGCACGCGCCGATCAAGAAGAGCTGGAGGAGTGCGTCCATTCACTGGGATTTTACCGGCAAAAGGCGCGCAACCTCAGAAAGATGGCAGCAATCTGTGTTGAAGACTTCGGCGGGCTCATTCCGGATTCGATGGTCGAACTCCTCCGCCTACCCGGGGTAGCACGCAAGACTGCCAATATTGTGCTCTCTGAAAGCTTTGGTATTGTGCAGGGCATCGCGGTTGACACGCATGTGTATCGTGTCTCGACGCGTCTTGGGCTGACCCATGCAAAGACGCCCGAAAAGTGTGAAGGCGACCTTTTGAAGGCTTTTGACTATGCTGATTGGCGCCGCATTAATCACGACATGATAAGCCTGGGGCGGGCGATATGCGATGCACGAAAGCCCCTGTGCGGGCGCTGTCCGCTGGCTGAGCTTTGCCCCAGTTATGAAAAATTCAAAAGAAGTTAGCACAAGGCGGGGCTCATGCACCATAATTGAGCGATAAGACCGCTGTCAGACAGAACATGAGTCAGGCAGCAACACATCGGCACACCTTAATCCACCATGAGCGACAGGACAGACCATGACCCGCTGGTACCAGCTCGACCGCACCGAAGCATTGACGAAAATAGGCAGCGATGCCACGACCGGGCTGTCCAGCGATGAGGCCCGTCGCAGGCTGGAAAAGTACGGCCCGAACCAGCTTAATGAGGCTCCGGCTACCCCGCTGTGGAAGGTCTTTGTGCTGCAATTCAAGGACTTTTTGATCTACATTTTGCTGGCAGCCGTCCTGATTGCCGCCCTGCAAGGCCAAATCATCGAGGCCATTGCGATTCTGATAATCCTCATAGTCAACGGCATCCTAGGCTTTGTGCAAGAGTACCGCAGCGGCAAGGCCCTCGAAGCCCTGAAGCAAATGGCAGCGCCCATGGCCTATGTCATGCGCGACGGCAGGCAGCAGCATCTGCTGTCAAGCCAGCTGGTGCCCGGCGACATCGTCATGCTCGAGGCCGGCAATACCGTGCCTGCCGACGGCCGCCTCATTGATGCCGCTGCCCTGCAGATTAATGAGTCCGCCCTGACCGGCGAAAGCGAACAGGTCCGCAAGACCGCTGACACCCTGACAGGCGACCACGACATCCTGGGCGACCAGGAAAGCATGGTCTTTGCTTCAACGACGGTCAGTGCTGGACGGGGCACCCTTGTCGTGACCAGCACCGGCCAGTCAACAGAAATGGGCAAAATCGCCACCCTGCTGGACAGTACCCAGCAAGGCGACTCGCCGCTGCAAATAGAAATCGAGCGCACTGGCAAGCACATCGGCATCGCCATACTGGTCATCGCGGCAATCATCTTTGTCCAGGGCATCCTCGCCGGCAGCCTGCCCCTGCTGACCGATGCCAGCAGCAGCCTGAGCCTGGGCCAACTGCTGGCAGACCCCGGCTTTCGCGCCATTTTGACCTCGACGATGCTCGTCGCCATCGCGCTCGCCGTCGCCGCGATTCCTGAAGGCCTGCCCGCCATCGTCACCGTCACCCTGTCACTGGGGGTCAGACGCATGGCCGCGCGCCACGCCATCATGAAGCGCCTCCACGCCGTCGAAACCCTGGGCTCGACGACCTACATTTGCAGCGACAAAACCGGCACGCTGACCCAAAATGTCATGACCGTCAAGCGCCTGGTCCTGGGCACCCAAGTCCTGCGCGTCCACGGAAGCGAACTGGGCGTCTTGCCCCGCGCGAGTGAACTGACAGAGGCCGCCTCCACAAAAGCGGAGGAGTGCGTCCACACCAGCAGCCCCTGTTCGCCCGTGCAGGAACTGCTTGACGCTCGCATCGTCAATGAAGCTGCGCTGAAAACACTGCTTTCGATAGCTAGCTCCTGCAACGACGCGCACTACACGGCTGGCGGTGAACTGGTAGGTGACCCCACAGAAACAGCACTGGTCGCTTGCGTTCGCGACCTGATGCCTGATCTGCAATCGCAGCTGCCGCCGCGCGTGTCAGAAATCCCCTTTGACAGTGACCGCAAACGCATGTCGGTCATCTTAGATGACTCCAGCGCGGGCCTTCCCCGCTATATTACCTTTGCCAAAGGCGGCTTTGACACCCTCATCCCCTGCTGTACGCATGCTCTCGTCGACGGTCACATCGTCGCCTTAGACGATGCTCTGCTTGCCCAGCTGAGCGCAGAAAACGAGCGCTTTGCCAGCGAAGGGCTGCGCACGCTCGCCTTCGCCCTGCGCGAAGACACAGCACTGCCACAGCGCGACGATGACGTCGCGGGCATCGAGTCACGCCTGATTTACGTTGGCATGATGGCCTCGCAAGACCCGCCCCGCCCCGAAGTCCCCGCAGCGGTACGCACCGCGCAGGAGGCCGGAATTAAGGTCTGCATGATCACCGGTGACCACATCCTGACAGCTAGCGCCATCGCCCGCGAGGTCGGCATCCTGACTGATGACATGATGGCTGACGGACGCAAGCACAGTATGACGGGTAGCGAAATCGAAGCCTTAAGCGATGACGAACTGGCAGACATCGCCTGCGACATTCGGGTCTATGCCCGCGTCAACCCGGAGCATAAAATTCGCATCGTGTCAGCCCTGAAAGCTCGCGGCCAGGTCGTTGCCATGACGGGCGACGGCGTCAACGATGCACCCGCCCTGAAGCGTGCAGACATCGGCGTCGCCATGGGGGTTGTGGGTACCGATGTAACCCGCGAAGCCGCAGACATGGTGCTGTCCGACGACAACTTCAGCACCATCGTTGCCGCCGTCGAAGAAGGCCGCACCGTCTTTGCCAATCTAAAGAAAGTCATCATCTACCTGATGGCATCGAACTCGTCTGAAGTCATGGTGGTCGCCCTGATCGCGCTCTTTGGAAGCTCGCTTGCCGCCCTCCTTGCCGGCGCTGGTTCAACCGTTGCCGTCGCAAACCTGCTGCCCCTGCAATTGCTGTGGATCAACCTCATGACTGATGGCTTCCCCGCCCTTGCTCTGGGCGTCGACCCCGCCGAGCGCGACGTCATGGCCCGCCGCCCCCGTAACGCCCGCAAGCCCATCCTGAGCCGCCAACGCTGGACACAAATCCTGGCCCAGGGCCTGGTGCTGACCGTCGCCGCCCTGCTGACCACCTTTGTCGTGGCGCCGTGGATGGGGGGCTTACTCCGCCCCGAAATGCCCTCGCTGGCAGACGGCGAAGCCCTGACGCGCACCATCTTGCTGATGAGCATCGCCTTCAGTCAAATGTTTTTCATCTTCATATACCGCAGCGAAAGCTACAGCGTTTTCTCGCGCGATAGCTTCAGCAATAAGTGGCTGAACGCGACCTTCGTCTTTACGGCGCTGGCGCAATTCGTGGTGATTTACGTGCCGGCCTTTGCAAGTGTCTTTGGCTTCGTGCCCTTGAATGTGGCGGAGTGGCTGTCCATTCTGGTCATGTCTCTGCTGGCGCTGGCCGCTGCCGATGCCATCGGGATTTTCGCGAGTAAACGTCTTCGTGCCATCGAGTAAATTCCGACCGCAACGACCTGCCTTCAGACCGCTCTTCCAGCTGGTCTGGGCTCATCTGGGCTCGCCCGGAGCTTTCTAGGGCTGCGGATTTAAGCGTGGCATTATTGGATAATTCTGCATGCCAAAAAAGGATACCCTGCAGTAACTACCGCTATATCCCCATTTTGAATATATGCCAATTATGCTTACGCTGTCGTTCTATGCATTGCAACAATCTATCCGTAACTGGGCCGCCAGGTCAGGAAAGCAACGATGGATATTCAGGATGTGGTTTCTTCTAGTACTTCTGCCCGGATTATCACAGGTCTCGGGATTCCAGCGCTGACAATTATTATCAGCCTTCTCATAATCTTTAGTGTGGCAAACTTTTCTGCCAATGCCGTGGGTGAAGCAAACATTACGGCCATCGAGGCAACACCGACAGCATCTCACATGGCGGCAGGATCAGCCGCCCTTGACCTCGTAGATGTGCCTGACCTTCTGGCTACTGCAGACCCAGCAGCCTCAGCCCCAGACCCAGCAGCCTCAACAGACGACGGCGACCTCGCTCTCATCACCCCCGGCGAGGGCCCGCGGGTACGCCAGGCAACAAGAGGAATCGATGCGCCTTTAGGTGGAAACACCCTGCAGGCAGGTGACACAACGCGCCTGGTTGTCATGGCAGTAGTTGGCGACCCGGCTGAAGGCTACTATGAGTCCTATCCGGCCAGCCATGCAGGCGTCAACAGTGCTCTTACTGACCTGCACCAAAGCGGCGACCCCAGCAGCAGCTACGTCATGTATGTGGGTGCAAACATCACCGGAATTCCTGTTGCACGCTATGCCAACACAGAGGCACCCGGAACCTTTTCAGGTCTTGCTGGGCGCATCCACACTTTGGTGATTACCGGCAATGCGCAAGACCCCATAAACACCGCAGCAGCACTGAATGCTGCTCCTACAGAACGTCGTCAGTTTACCCGCGGTGATGGGGACAGCTGGTTTGGCTCTCACATCATCTTGCGCAATGTGCAGCACAGATTGGGCAGTAATGTCTACATGAAGGGTCATAACCTGACCCTGGGCGGAAGCTCCTGGCAAACAGCTGCTACTAATTACTTTGGCGGTAGCAACACAGGCAACATCACCTCGCGCGAGGGAACGACGACGCTCACGGTCTATTCAACCGGCACGGGTGATTCGAACTTTTTTGGCGGTATGAATGCGGGAACCTTCACCGGTAATACCGCAATTGTCATCAGGGGTTCAAGCGGCAACGCCATCATGACGCGTGGCGGCGGAAGCGGTACCGATGGTGCACGCGCCCATGTCATGGGCAACGTATCAACGACAATCACGGGTCTCGATACACGCACCTGGGGACTTTCAAGCTTCCTGGGTGGTGTCCACTACGGCAACATTAGCGGGCAGATCACGAACCATATTTCGGGACCTGGACGTTTTGTGTGGACTGGAGGATCTACCAGCGGTGACGTAGGAGGGGGCCACTATGTCGGCGGATCCCGCACCGGCAGCGTAGGTGGCGCAGATACCATTGCAGCTCCCATCAAAACTGATGGTCTTGATATGGACTACTCCCCCCTTTTAGACAACACAAATTACGCCATCTTCAACGATATCGACACGTCGGCCTATACCAACGGACGCAAATACTTCATTGGTGCCAACACAGCTGCAGGCACCATCACAGGCAATGTTATTAATGTAGTAAAGGCCGGCACGGTGAACGCAGGTGGGCTTACGGGTCTCCAGGCTCTGGGCGGCATTGGCACAACTATAAACAATACCTGGCCCAGCGCCCTGTCTGGCTCGACCAGCACCGGACGCGTCACCGGTATTGAGCGTGCGCGTGAACTTGCTGAATCGCAGGCAGGATTTCGTGTCTATGGTAACGCGGTGACCGTTGTGCGCGCGGGTCATATTACGGCCGGTGGCGATATTAATTATTATCGCGGTGCAGGCTATGGTGGCTATATCGAAGGCGACATTTATTCTGCCATCGGGACAGAAGGCCTGGTCTATCAGACGACCCTCAACACCTATCAATACCGCGTCAACCCGAATGCCGGCATATCCCAGGGTTACTCGACCACCTTTGATCTGGTGGGTGGTGGCGGTCGCGAAGGCTGGAATGACAGCACCTTCATCGCAGGCGATACTCATATCGTCCTGAAGGAAGTGCGCGCCCGCTGGACTTACGGCTCAAGCTTTGGGGGTGTGCTACAGGGTGACAGCCTGATAGAGCTCCACGCGGGCGTTGTTGACACCCTCGAAGGCGCCGGGTATTTAACCTATGTGCACGTGGGCGACAGCCGCGCAGAGGTTCACGGTGGTCAGGTCGAGTGGTTTCTTTCTGGCGGCGGCTGGAACGACCACTGGCATGACGGCAATGTCAGCGTCGAGGTCTTTGACGGCCCGCCCCCAAACACGCCCATCATTAACGCATCTATGGGCGGAACTTATGGCAATTCGACAGCTCACTATACCAGCGGGGATTCGACCATGGTGATTCGCGGCGGCGACTTTAGCGGAGTGCCCAGGAGGGGACCTTCCGGGTTTTCCAGTGGGCCAACCAATGCCGGCTACATCTTTGGCAATGCATCTATGACCCTTGATTTACGGGGCAACCAGCACGGCTTTAAAACCTCTGCGGCTAATGCCGTGTCTGCGGGCAGATCCACCGTAGCAAGTGGAGACAGCTACCTGGGCTTTAACCACAATAATACGATTGAGCTCAACATCTTCACTGATGACGATGGCGGCGACCTTCTAAGCCGCATGAACATCTACGGGGATGCATCTGCAAGTGGCGTACATGACCGGACGCGCTCTGGCCACATCACCATGAACATCAATGCACCGGGCTCGACCATCGGTAACCTCTATGCGACCAGCTACGTCAACCTAACGGGAACGGCCACGAGTCGCATGCTGTGGCGCAATGTTGAAATGAACCTGGTATCTGCAGCAAATATCGAAGGACTATCTGCGGGCAACGGATTTACCGACACAGGGGCAGGTGCTGATACCAATACGCTGCGCAGTGATGTGGCGCAGCGCAGCATTGCTGCGGGCAGACAGGCCATCATCAAGGTGGGCCCCCACACTGACGACCCCGCCCACCCCCTGGGCGAGCGCGAAACGACGGTGCCAGAAAATGGACGCCCTCGCGTCATTAATGTCGCCGGCGTCGGCATCACCGGATTTACGCGGATGGATATCACGCGGCGCCTGTTGACAGCAACGGATGGTACGGTTAAAAATGGCGGAGCGCGTGCTAGCCTGGCCACCTTTGCCGAGTACAACAACCACGGTTCGGTCTACCTGCACGCGGGTCAGGGCGTCGATGCATCAGGCTTTGGCATAAGGCGTGCGGGGCAGTCACTGATTGTCGCCGGAGACCTGCATGTGGTGGGTGAAGGTACGGCCTATATTCAGTCGCAGGGTGCGCTCAATCAGGCGGTGTTTAACGATGTTCACATAGCTGATACGCTGACCTGGCTGCGTGTGGGTGACACCTCTGCCGCGAATTTCAGCCCGCTGACCAGCTGGTTTGGTGCAGCTCGAGGCTGGCATGTCTTTACCTTGAATCCGCAGCGTGAGCGTGCGCTGAAAGTCAGCCCCTTTAATTTGGAAGGCATCGACGAGTCAAATGGTCACACCTATCTGGGCGACAGCGTGGTACCTTCCAGTGGTGCCAGCGGCTTTGCCGTCTGTATTCCCGGTGCGAAATATCGCTGGCAGGTTACCGCTGGCGAGGGCATGGTCACCCATGATGTGGACATTACGGTAAGCACGGGCGAAACACCCTCGAGCCCTGTGCACGGTATTGGCTCGGTTGGCAAGGGTGTGCCATCGCAGTCAGGCATGATTGCCGTGCCCTCAGAGTTTGTTCCTGACCCGATGAACTATCCGACCTTTAGTTTTATCCCCCATGCCCCGCGCGGCGAATGGGTGGAGGGCGTCCAGATTCACCGTTCAGACTGCCTGCTGACAGACCCGCAGCACAGCTTGCGCTGCATCACTATTCCTGAAGTTCCGCTGCCAGACTATCACCAGGACTATGTCGATGGCTTGCCCCCAGGCTGGGCCACCTGGACAGCGCAGGGCGATGATCGCTACTTTAGCTTTGACATTGCAGCTCAGTACACCCATGACTGCGAACTGCAGGCACGCAGCGTCATCATTACCGAGTCTGAAGCGGCAGCGATTGCAGATGCTGGCTGTATTACGGGCTATCAAGAGGCCATGGGACGCCCCTTCTTTAGGCATGACATTGACGACGCACTGCTTGCAGCAATTCGTCAACCACTGGCTGATGGCCTTTACTTAAGGTCACATCCCGTGACCTACAGCACGGGGCGCGCCGTAACAGGCGACGTCGCCTCAGCTGCACTCACGACGCTGACGGTTAAGGTCGTTGTGGTGCGCGATGGCAGCGTACTTTCAGAAGATCGCAGCTACGGCGTATGGGCAAAAGATGCCCGCATGACCTTAAGCATCGCACAGGAGATGCAGCGCGAGCGCTTAGATAGTCGCTACACCCATGCGATGGCCTTCACCTCGCAGGGAACAACAGATACCCCGACCCTTGCGGCAGGAGTGCTTGAAGACATCAGGTCAAGTACGGCAGAACAGGTGCCGCGTGACGTGGTTGCCAGCTATTCGTTCCTGCCCGCAGACGCAGCAGGTTCCGGCACGGCAGATGGGCAGACCTTGGTGCCGGCGAGCATCGATGTCATCATCAGCATCATCCCGAACTGGCCCACCCCGACGGGTCTTCGCATGAGCAGTGTCAGGCTGGGCAGCCTGTTGCTGTTCCCCCTGGGGCTTGCCGTGCTGGGTGCCTGCGGCTACGCCGGTCACACCCGGCGCACGCTGGGGCAGCTGATGCCACCGCCATCGCAACAAGGCGAAATCCTTGACGCAGGGCACGATAAGCCCAAGCCGCCGCCGTCACCATCGGCAGCAGCTACTGCAGAAGCAGCTGCAGTAGCGCCTGAACCGAAGCCATCAAGCCAGCACGTCATCTGGAAAATATAGAGGCTGCCCCCAAGACGACCTCCCTGGGCTCGACTGACCCCCATTAGCGAGCCCGCTCACTTCACCAGAAGTCGGCCTGGAGCCCTGCAGTGATCCCCTAGTCACCTGACAGGACATGCGACTTCTGAAAAGTCCCTCGGTACACCCTGGCCGAGGGACTTTTACTTTCCTCTACAGCCCCCGCGCCAGCATCCCGCTTCTGTCATGCCGTACTCCGACACGACATCTCGCCCTTGATCTTGTCCTGCCTTCTACGCATCAGCGAAACTCGATGTGGAGCTTCTTGCCAAAGCCCATTGCTATTTGATTGAGCGTTCTGACATTGGGAATGCTTTGGCCCGTCTCAATGCGACTTATATTTGACTGCTTTATGCCACTTCTTTCAGCTAGCTCTTGTTGGGTAATACCCGTTTCGATGCGAGCTTCGATAATTGCATTCAGTGCTTGCATCTCTCCCTGAAGTGCGTCATATTCACTGCGTATAGCTGGATTACACAGAAGCTCTTCCTTATGCAGTTCATAGTTAGTCATTCTTCTCATTAACACACCTCGCTAAATAATCCTTCTTATATTTTTGAGCCAAAAGCAATTGTCGCTGTGGAACCTTGCTTTGCTTTTTGATAAAACCATTGGTTATTACACATTTTCTTCCCCGACAAAAGAAATACAAGATCCTAACCTGCCCATCTCGAGTTCTTGTTCTAAGCTCAAAGAGACCTTTTCCGATATGTTTTGATTCGGGCTCTCCAATCAGATTTCCATACTTTTCAAGTACGTCGATTATCGCTAACACACTCGCTATTGCACCGTCGCTGAGACCCTCAATAAAATCTTTAGCAGGACATCTTCCGCTGGGCAATTGGTAATACTCAATTTGAAACATCCCGACCTCCTCTCACAATATTACTTTTTTGATATATTGTCAAGCCAAGTGCCGACTATTGATACCTTATCCAACGGACATTAAAGAGAGATTAACTCGAGATGAAAGAAAGCTGAAAGAAAGGTGAACACACTATGAAAGAAACATTAAAGAGAATTAACGCAAGATGAAAGAAACCTTAAAGCAGGTGGTTGAGTGCGTCCATTATTGCTTGTCACCCCGGCTCCTGAACCGTGGTCACGCCTGGCTGTCATCCCGTACTCCGACACGACATCTCGCCCTTGACCTATACACTACCAGATAGATCTGCTAGGTTGACCATCTGTATAACAATTGTGTACACTATTGTTATACAGATAGCTCAAACACCCAAACTAGCCAAAGGAGCCTTTCATGGTTTTCTACACAGTCCGCGAGCTGCGTAACAACACAAAAACGGTACAGCAGGCAATCAAAGGCGGCGGGGAAGTCGTCATTACCAACAACGGCAAACCCTGGGCACTCATGCTCGATATTGCAGAAGACGACCTGTTCGAAGTGGTCCATGCAGTCAAGAGTGCCCGTATGGCGCGGGCGCTTGAAAAGATTAGAGAGGATGCTATCGCAAACGGCACCGCGGATCTTTCCATACAAGAAATCGATGCAGAAATAGCGAGCTACAGAAATGGAAGGCACATTCAGGCGTTGTAGATAGTTCCCAGCTCAGACACATTTGGTAGGGCAACACTAAAGATTTCCCCAAAGAGCCGCACATTATGACTCCAGCAGAATTCATCGACTCCATGCGCCTAGAATAAACAGCAGTGAATACCCCTGTGCCTACCGGCACAGGATCTAAAACAGTCGCTCCGCGAGCGTCTTAGTCATCTGGATACCTTTTAGGATCGTCGAAAAATTCCGCCATATCATCCCAGCCGAAAAGGCGACATATGAGCGACTGGATTTTCATCCCCACAGCAATCACGACCAGACTTAGACCAGCAAAGATGGCCACCCCAACAAGTAGTGCTAACAGCTGTATTATCCCCTGCACTTCACACCTGCCTCCCCGTCACCCCAGTCTCCGAGCCTCACACCCGCCCCTAGTATCGGTCCTTGTTCAGGTCTTTTTGGACTTCTTTCATCAGAGCGATGTTTCGAACCCCCGTCATATCTTGCCGCACCCGCCTCTTGGGCTTCTTCGGGGTCAGAGCTTCATGAATCTCATTAAGAACAATAATTCCGGCCAACACAATGAAAATGGCAACTACCACCTCAATCAACCCCCTCTTTCATCTGATTCAACAATTATGACACTGCGCCTTGCACAGCACGCCCAGCATCCCCCACTCCTTGTCACCCCAGCCTCGATCCGCAACATCGAGGGTGGTATTGTAGGAGCGAGAGTCCCAGCTTGTGCGGGGACTGTTAATCTTAGGGCCTCAGTGTGTAAAAGAACAGGAAAATGTGCTTAAGGATAATGAACGGAAACGCAATCATAAGCACCAAGCAACCGCCTTTATCTTTGAAACGAGCCATAATCTAACCCCCTTAGCCTTATCGTAGTTATGATTTACGAGATACATTTTCATCTTCCCACCGTCACTTCCTCCACCTCATAGATTCCTAGTTTTGGCATCTTGTTTGTCACCCCGCCTGTACGGGAATTACCGCGAGTCTACCCAGCGAGTTGCACCTTAATCTAAGTAATCCCACTGTAATCAATGAAGCGATCACTTCTATTCCCTGTAAACATCCACCATGCGGCACATACAAGAATCATGGGCGGGAAAACGAATCCATAGAACGCTACCCACATGAACCTCTTGAAATAAATCCATCCCATAATCTTCTCCCTTCTTTATGCCAGCCTTCCCCAGCTGGCTCATCATCTGGCGGAGCACGTCCAGCATCCCCCACCCCTCGTCACAATAAGTCTCCCAAACACCTCAGACATACTAATTTCACAAATACCACACAAATGAACGCCCATCTCAATCGCACAAAAAAGAGCCCCACTCCCGCGAAACTCTCCATTTTCTTGCAACAGAATGACTTCCTTGCAGCGCTAACTTGAAAATATTTTTACGAAACTTGTAACTTTACTTTCAAGTTATCTTGGCGGAGTACGCCCAAACCTCCCATAGCTGTCCACTTCCTGAGCGAAAGCTGCAGCTGTAGACCAATTTGTATTTATATATGTTAGAATATGGTCATATGTTAGACATTAGAAAGTGAGGTTTAACCTTTATGAAGGTATCTATTTCGGAATTAAAGACCAATCCTGGATATTATATCGACCTGTCGCAGAATCAAAGAATCGCCATCACAAAGAACGGCAAGGTTGTTGCTAACATCATTTCTGCGATACCCTCAAAGCATGATTCGGCACGCAAACTGATTGGCTCACTACCTGCAAACCTCGATTACGATGCGCTCAGAGAAGAGCGGATCGCACAATGAAAAAAGTTTTACTCGACACCAATGTCATACTCGACGCAATGACCGCTCGAACAAACAACCAGGCACCTGCCCGTATACTCGAACTGGCCGGCGAGGAAGCTTTCGAGGCCTGCGTTACTGCAAACAGCCTGACTGATATTTTGTATGTAACACAGCGGCATTATTCTCAGGCGCGAGCCCAAGAACTTTTGCCTTACCTGCTCAGCTTGTGCACCATTGTCAGCGTTACCGACAAGGACTGTTATACCGCCGCGTCATGGGACTGGAATGACTTTGAAGATGCACTGCTCTGCGCTAGTGCTGCGCGCGAAAATGTCGACCTTATCATCACCAGCGACCAGGACTTTATCGCCCAAAATGCACCAATCACCGCCATGACACCCCAGGACTTCCTCTCATTCTCCTAGCCTATCTCAGTACGCCCAAACCACCACACCACATCACCCACCCACTCACCCCTATTGAGCATCTTTACTCAAGACACTGAGCAGATTTGTTCAGTGTATTGAACATTTTTGTTCACTATACTGAACAAATCTGCTCGTATAGACATCACAGACTCAGAAAGTGGCCAAAACTGGATACAAGAGCAATGGCTTGCAGCGCGCATGCTCATTACAGAACAAAGCCCTTCTGCGATTCTAGTACTGGATGAAATCCAAAGTGTTTCACAGTGGGCAACCATCTTAAAAATACTCTGGGATCAAGATGCTCGAACGGGAGTCGACCTCCGCGTAGTGGTGACGGGCTCTTCTGCGCTGCTGCTTCAGTCAGGCTTGTCAGAATCTCTCATGGGGCGATTTGAGATTATTCCCTCGACTCACCACAAACCCATCTTACAGACCCTGCAAAATATGGCCGACTCGCAGAAAGTGCCATCGGAGCTTATCTGCTGGGGCGCGGAAAGGTCGATGGCTTTGACCTGTACTGGTGGCGCGATGGAAACCTAGAGGTCGACTTCGTCATTAAAAAAGGAGTCCATGCTATAGGCATTGAGGTAAAGTCTGGCAGCATGAAAAGCTACAAGGGCATAACAAAGTTTCGCGATAGCTTCCCTGATGCAAAAGTTATCTTAGTCGGGGATAGCAACATTACCATTGAGGACTTTCTGCTGGGCAAAGTCCCCCTGTTCTAGAGCCAGCAAACATAAAGCGGCGGAGTACGCCCAGCATCCCCCACCCCTCGTCATTCTGAACTTGATTCAGAATCTCGCCCTTGACCTTCATTGCACCTGTGCCTAACGGCACAGGACCAGTATCCGTTGCTTCGCTACGGGCAAACTGTCGCAGAACCGTCATTGAGGATCAAAGGCCGCAGTGACGGCATTTACACTCTGCCCCTACCCTCATCAATTATGCGTAGAGCTTCAATCTCCTGGCGCTCGCGCACAAGCTCTGCCTGCAACTCCTCTTCACTCGGCAAGTACAGCTTGTACCTTGCAGAATGAAGCTCACCCACATCGGCCATGACCGAATACCGCACGATATTTGCATCCCCGCTTGATGACAAAACGATCCCGACAGTAGGGTTATCGTCATCGCGCCTAACTTTGTCATCGTAGATGCGACGGTAAAAATCAATCTGCCCAATGTCTTGATGAGTTAAAGATCCAACCTTTAAATCAACCAATACAAAGCATTTCAAAATATAGTTGTAGAGGACTAGGTCAATATAGTAGCTCTTATCGCCAGAGCTTATTCGACGCTGTCGCGCGACAAAAGCAAAACCCTTGCCTAACTCGAGCAAGAACTCCTGCAGCTTATCAATCAACGCCTGTTCAAGTTCACTTTCGAGATAATTTGCACGATCCCTAATATCTAGAAAATCAAGCATGACGGTTCTATTAATAATCGTGTCCTGCTCTGTCAGAGGCTCCAGCACTTGAACCTCATTCCTGACCTTATCTCTAGCCTCATCGTGCGCAGCCAAAAGTCGTTCATAGTAATGTGTATTAATTTGGCGATCCAGCAGACGTGTAGACCAGCTTTGCTCGATACATTCTTGTAGGTAGAAGTCCCTTCGGTGCTCATCATCCACCCTAATCAACCTGCGATAATGTGTCCAACTCAATTCTTTACGCAGCGCGTAAAAATTTGGAAAAGTAAGATAAAACTTGCGCATCAAATGCAAATTCAAGGCTGTGAATCCCCTGCCAAACTCTTCGGTCAACATCGGAGCAAGACTATCAATAAGTCCAGTACCATACTCAGCTCGAGCCTCACCACTCTGCGCCTCGACAATCTGCTTGCCCACCTGCCAGTAGGCCTCAACCATGGCAGAGTTCGCCGCTCTGTAAACGCGTCCGCGCGCGCCCGTTATGATTTCGCGGATACTCTCATGCACCCCGCCAATTCGAATGTTTTCATTCTTGTTTTGCATTGCTATACCTCCTACAAACCACGAATTAGTCCAAGCACGAGCGCAGATAGTAGCATCCCGACTTTAAACGGAGATTAACGCATGCTGAAAGAAAGATGAAAAATTCCTGATAAGAATATTAAAGAGAATTAAAGCAAGATGAAAGAATCATTAAAGAAGGCAGCGGAGTGCGCCCAGCTTCCCCCACCCTCGTCATCCTGAACTCGATTCAGGATCTCGGATCGTCACCCCGCATTCCGAGCCGGGGTCTCGCCCTTGACCTTTCCTGTCATTCTGAACTTGATTCAGAATGACGCCCTTGACCTTCATGGCACCTGTGCCTAACGGCACAGGACCAGTATCCGTTGCTTCGCAACGGGCAAACTGTCGCAACACCGTCACTGCGGCCTCCGAGCCGCAGTCTGATTGTAGGCAGTGTGCTGTTTAATACGTTACAGTGAATGACATGGTGACGATTGCCAGAAAGACCTTGCTGACAATTAGATTGCGCGTCGGAGCGCGCAATGACGTGGGTTGAATTGCAGGGGCGAGCGTCCCCACTCGCCCGATCCTATCTCGCACCAGATTCATCGCGGCGAGGCACGGTTACAACCATAAAAAAACTCCCCCAATTCGTAGCTGAGCCAATACCCTGAAAGTTAAATATTATCTACATGATGTATGCAATAAACGAAGAGTCCGTCCTGCATACAATATGTGGTAGAAGCTCCCATCAACATATGCGTCTGTGGAAGTTACCGGGAAGTTAAACTCTAGCCGCAATAAAAGACGTCCAGGATTCCACCTCTCATGCAAGCACTCAACCTCTTTTAAGCAAAGCTACGAGCAAAACTATTCAAATTATTGCCCAACCCTCCACACCACTACCCAGCAAGAGGCTGCCGACAATAGGCACAAATCCCAAGGGTATCAGTCTTCACAATATTAGAAGCACCGCACGAGCCACAAACAACAACGCTCGCTTCGTCAGAAACAACCTCTCGCCCATCTGCTACTTGCTGGATCAAGGGCCGCTGCCTGGCAGCCGCAGCTCTCATCAGCACGCCCTTTACCTGCTCGACGACATGCCGGTCATAAGAAACCAGAAAATCAACGCGCTGATCAGGCGTTTGAAATGATATGTTTCCGCCCACTATCCCGTTGCCATGACCGCCAATAGCCCAGACGTCATCAAGCAAGAAATCCATCACCACCTTGTTGGTCCGCGACCCCGCAAACAAGACCTGCGAATCAGTAATCACAATCACACCCGGAAGAGAAGTCCGCTTACTCGGATCTTCAAGCGACGCTGCCGTAAAGTTAGTTGGACCAATATACAGAAGCTCATCATCTAGACTCAACAGACCTTCAGCTCGCTGTATAGTCCACTTGTTGCCGAAAGAACGCAACTTGTACTGCTTCATAATTCTTCGCGTGTCATCCCGCATGCGCAACCTCACTATCGCATCTCATTACACCTCTTCAAAGTGTATCAGCTCAGTCAGAAACTCCACTCTGTCACCCCAGCCTCAAAGCCGGGGTCCCACCCTTGACCTTCATGGCACCTGTGCCTAGCGGCACAGGACCAGTATCCGCTGCTTCGCAACGGGCAGGGTGTCACAACTCCGTCACTGCTCGCCCGCTCCAGCCTCCCCCCTCAGCTTCCCGGGCGCTGTGCTCTCCCGTGATGCTCGAACACTTCGCGAGGGATCTTGGATGTTGCGGCAATATGAGACTTCCACTTGTGCGGAGAGTATACGGCGGTGAATCATGTCCAACCTGGCCATCTTCATCCTGTATATTGGAAAAGATGTGCATCAGCCTAAATGGCTGATGCGTAAAATAGTGTTTTTTTCGGTCATGCCTGGATTTAATCATGTGCACCTGGTACTGTTAATATCATGAAAAGCGTTGCCCAAATGAACATCGTTGATATTTTTGCTGGACCCGGGGGACTTGGCGAGGGATTCAGCTCTGTCCGAAGTGATGATGGCTGCGGGTCGCGCAGATTCAAAATTGTAGCATCGGTTGAGCAGGGGAAGCACGAGTGTCAAACACTTAGGCTCCGAGCCTTTTTTCGCCTTCTGGAGGATGCCAAAGACACATCGAGCTACTTTGATTATCTAAAGAACCCAACTGCAGCAATGCTCGAAGAGCTAATATTGCGCCATAAAGATGCATGGGCTTTAGCAGACAAAGAGGTGATCGAGCGCACAATCTGTTCAGACTCGATGGATGCCATCATCTCAGAGGTAAAGAGTCGCATAAACCCGGAGGAACCCTTGGTGCTTCTGGGTGGTCCTCCATGCCAAGCATATTCACTTGTGGGCAGAGCGCGAAACGCAGAGATCATAAAAGCTAACGGCGAAAAATGGAAATCGGATGTAAGAAGGACCCTTTACAAGCGGTATCTTGATTTTGTAGAGATGCTCCGACCAGATGTGTTTGTTATGGAGAACGTTAAAGGAATTCTTTCGGCGAGTCTGCCCAACGGGGCTTCCGTCTTTGAAAGAGTAGTCTCTGACCTAGCACACGCTGGAACAGGATACTCGTTATATTCGCTCACTACCTCAGGAGATATCAGCCAGCTATCACCTAGTGATTTCGTAATAAGATCAGAAGAATACGGCATTCCGCAAGCCAGGCATCGAGTAATCATTCTTGGCGTAGCAAATAGAATTGCCAAAATTCCTAGGATTTTAAGGAAGAGACCCGATCAAATTGCCTTGGAAAAAATCATCGGTGATTTGCCACCCCTAAGAAGCTCATTCTCATTAAGAGAAAAAAAGCTTACCAACACAGCATCTGAATGGAGGAGATTCGTCACCGAAGTGCATAAGAGGTATTCTATGAAAGAACTAGAGGATTTGCCTCATAGCACTGGTGGAGAATGGGTAAGCTACACCGGAAAGAGTCAGGAGCTTTCTCACTGGCTTCAGCCGACTACAATGGATGGGGTGCCTAACCATCAGACACGGTCACACATTTCTGAAGATATAGAACGATATATCTACTACGCATTGACCACCGATGCCTTCAGCTCATCGCCGAAGATACATCAGTTGCCAATTGAATTATTGCCTAATCATAAGAATCTAATCGCCCTTAAGAACTCTAAGAATTCTCACACGTCTGAAGTGGTTAAATTCTCTGATCGATTTAGAGTTCAGCGCAAGAGTGAACCTTCACGAACTATAACTTCTCATATTTCAAAAGATGGGCACTACTATATTCATTACGACTCAAGCCAAGCTCGAAGCCTCACTGTAAGAGAAGCGGCGCGGATTCAAACATTTCCAGACAACTACCGCTTTGAAGGTCCGAGAACAAGCCAGTACCATCAAGCAGGAAATGCAGTTCCGCCATATCTCGCCTATCAAATTGCAGAAATTGTCTTTGAGCTAATAAATTAATTGAGGATGTAGCTTAGCTCCACTCTTTGGGTTTTGTCCTAAAGCCTGCTTCTCTGCACTTTTCAAAAACTTGATAGATATACTGGCTTTGCCTCTCTGTCGGCAAACCGCTTATTGCTCTTCCAACTATTTCTGAATCTTTCGCATTCATGATTTCACGAGATTCGCCCCACGCAATAAGCTTCTCCCAAAAGCTTGCCTCTTGTATGCCAACAAAAATTTCTGCATTAAGGTTGATGTTCTCCCTTTGATCCTTTCTAGCCTCCCGGACCTCCTCCTTGTACTCGTTCGAGCACTCCATCTGTTCAATAAAACTCTGCTGGTACTCATAGCACATCTCCGAAACAGCGTCGGTACATGACTTGTTCTTCGCCCACTCCGTCACGAGTTGCCCGTGAGTTGGTGGATACAAAACAACTTGCGAAACAGAAGTTGTAAGAGACTTCATTTCTGACATCATCTCTTCACCTAAAGACTGTCTGCGCCAAATTGTCGCAAAGGGGAATATCAGCCCCTTCTTCTTTAAGTCGGCACTCAGCTTTCCTATAGTATGCAGCACCACAGGCGGCTTCGTTCCTCCACCTTCATACCAAGGCTGGTTCCTGACAATCGAGTCAATCTCCTTGAACACAATAGCTTTTGCAATGCATTCTTTAAAGTACATTTCATTACAAAAGGCAGGATTTGCATCCCACGCCTTTTCGATAGTCCCCGCAAACGCAGTGAAGCACTTTGCTGCGCCACGCTGTGCGACATGCGGCTCACCCTCCCATGGAGTTAAGAACTTTGCCAAGTCAGTCTTTGTAAACATTTGATTTCTGGGATTCAGGCTTTCAAATTCTCTCTTCTTGGCATCTGTCAACAGACTCTTGGCGTTATTGTATTGGCCGCGCATTCTTTCGTAAAACCAGAGGCTCGTTTTGAAATTACCCTCTCTTGCGGGTGCGACAATTCTTCTAGAGAATTTTTCCATTTCAACATGATAAGGGTGGTTCGAAAAGAAATCTGCATCACTAACTTTGTTTTGACTATTGGAAAACCTTGATATTTTTGGAACTACAACTAATGCGTCGCTTGCTGGCACAACAGACAACTTCATCTGAAGGAACACTTTTGACACATCGGGGGCAATTCCCCTTCGCCACTTCTTTTTGCAGTAATGGCTCATGTGATAGATCGACGCCATTGTTTGACCGCCGTTTACTATCTGAAGATTCCTGATCTCTTTCAGTCTAAGGCCCTTGTCGCTTTCTTCAACCTCCAGCGCTTCCGCAGTTGCAGTAAGTCCGTTGTTGTAGCAAAAGAACATATCTGGTTCTTCAAGTATTGTTGACTGTATTCCTTTATTTACTTTTCCTCTAGCTTGAAGAAAGACTCTTACATTCTGCTCAAGTAATCTTGTGCCATAAGCATCATATATGTCTGACAGAACCGTTCCTGGCATTATTCCCAAATATGTTTCAAATTTTCCCTTTGAAATCTCAGTCGGCAACACATGTATTTCTCCGTCAAAATCGCTCATGTTTATCAGTAGTGGCTCGCGCTCGCCAGCTTGAACGTTTATGCTTTCAAGTCTATGCAAGTCCCAGATGTTTAACACAACTGGAGTTTCAAGCACTTCGGTGATTTTGAAGCTTTTCTGATTCACTCGCTTGCTAACTTGTCTGTTTGTAATCAATGTAATGCGCACCTTTAGAACGTTTGACCATTGCCCTTTGATGGTGTTCGCCAAGCCAAATGCTTCACTTGACTCCTCAAGCTCATTGATAAATTTTTGCGAGTGCGCTTTTTCGATGAAATTAGTGCATCTCCTGAGAAGTGTCTCGATTTCAGATTTGGTTATAGTATTGGGAGCTTCTTGGTCGGCGCTATAGTCAACCAAGATAAGTTGAACAATCCCGTTTTCATCACTGAGATTTCCACCGTACCCATCAACCTGTATGCCAGTCTTTCGGAACTGAGCATAATTTGCCTCTGAGATGTCACCGAAGTCAACAAGCATTGCAGTTATAGTGTCAAAGAAAGCCTCCTCCTGCATTACGCGATTTGCATCCGCATATGAGACGACTACACTTTGCAGCTCCTTATAGTATTCACTATTTGACATTTATCATCCCTTCAAGAATTGATACATCGTACTCAAATGGCTCACATGCTCGCAAGGAGAGATTGTAATTTACCTTCGTGATTCCTTGTGGTAATCGAGATGCCTCAATCTTCGGAAATGCTTCGGCTACCTCGAAGATTCGCGGCTTGCTCCACGTCCAGTGATAGTCTTGATAATCCTGCTCGAACGAAAAGCCATAAGCAAACAAATGCTCATAGAAATTTTCAATCAATTCAGGATGACTATCTTCGAGAGAATCAGAAATGTCCAAAACCAATTCCGTCAGAGTCATCGCTCCTTCACTTCCCGGCTTTCCTCGCTGAAAGCCCAAAACAAAGAGCCAAAGTAACTCTATGTCACGATTATCGAGCTGGTACTCTGAAGAAATTTTTATCACCGGTCTTGCATCATTCAAGTGTGATTTTACCTCGACAGCATGTTTTCCCCACGCGAAATCTTTTGGATTGCCAAAAGGCCCCGTCCAAAAATTTATTGCATGGCTCCACCCAAGGCTCACCGACAGCACATCTTTCAAAAAGACCAGCTCTGCAATAAGACCTCTTTGCAACTCGTTTGAGAGGGCACCGTCACTTTCCCCTCTTAGAAATCTGTACCAATTCCATAGATACGAAACTGCCCTCCTTTCGACTTCACCAGAATTACTCACCTCTTCCAAAGATTGAATGAGTCCAATGCAAAATTCAAAGAACACTTCAGTATAATTTGCCTCCTTGAGCAAAAAGGTAATCGTTGTCCCGACTTCAGAATTGTGAGCTATCCTAGTTTCAAGCTCCTTGAGACTCGGAGGCTTATACTTCTTACCGTGTTCATAATCACACTCAATTAGTATTCCCACATTTCCGAACAGATCGACTATCCAGAATATATCCCACCTTGAGTCGACGTTTATCAATCTAGAACTATAAGATTCAACGCTATCTGGCCTTATTAAATCATCCCAAGGAAAACTTCTAATAGTCACATCTTTCCCTTTCGATGATGCTGTCATCTAAGATACTGTCCCCAAAGTGCTTTTGGAGCTCTCTTTGATAAATAGTATTTGCTTTATACATTACTGTTTTCACCTTACGTTTAGCGTCTGGGAAGCTTGCACTCCATGCGACGACAGGCTTATTCTCTTTGTTGCAAGGATTTCCACCATTAAATTCAAGCAAGTGAACCACTAGCAGAGGTCTAGTCCTCATCAGTCGATAGCACCAGTCTGGATAGGATTGTTTTTCTTCTTTTCGAAAATGCTCATCAAAAAATTTCTCAGCCTCAACCTCTTGTCTTTTTGTCAGTGCAACAGATTCGACTCCACGTGAACCAATTCTGCGCTTTACTGACTCAATTGTGTTTTCGTCGGAAACATCGGCCATCGTTCTTCTTTGGCAGACAATTGATAATGAACCCGTTAAATCTTCCACCAACCTTGATGTCACATCACCTCGTTCAATACTTGGGAAATAAATATCCCACATTGCCAATTCGTCATTCTTGCCACTCCTAATGTAGTCAATAATTAGTCTGGGGTCTGACTTCATGTCAGTGGGAGAATTCTTGAACGATTGAAAAAAGGGTACAACGTGATCGTATGGAACATTGCGAAACAGGTATCCGTTTCCCAAATCTTCAAAATCTACAAGTTTCGTCAAATTGCTAGCCAATTTTTTTGCGGCAGCGATATTATCGTCAATAGACTTCGTATCTCTGCGCAAGCGTGTCGACTCAACGAAGCTGTTCGCGAGCCCAACCTTTACAACTAAGTCGTCCGATTTCCCCATTTTGTTCGCTGCAGTGATCACCAAAGTATTTGGATCGTGTCGGATTTTTAGACCAAATTCTTCAGGGGTGGCATCTTGACTTTGCATGAACATGACTTCGTCTCTCAGTTCCAAAATTGATTCTGCGACATGTGTAAAGTGACTCAAAGCTTCTGCGGTCATATAAATTCGGCACAAATCCTCGTATCCATCACGATACCCAAACCAGCGTCCCATTTGCATCAGGGTATCGTACATAACGGAAGTTCTTAAATAATAACTGACAACAAGCCCTTCAAGAGTCAACCCTCTTGACAATGACGTTCCTCCAATGGCAATTACTTTTTTCCCAACCCCATTAAAGTTCTGATAATCTAGCTTGTCACTTGACTTGCTATTTAGTACTGCAATTTCCAGGCTGGATACCGTAGACCAAAGTGACATAAGAATGTCTTCCCATTTCTCCCCGCAATTCTTGTACAAATTATTATAAGTCTCGTGCAGTGAGCGGAGGTTGTCGTCACTACATGCCATATCCCAAGGCAATGAAGAGTACACTTTACAGCTGTCTGCCAGCTCTGACACATACATCATCACTAGCGTACCGATTCTTTTCTGGACATCAACAAGCCTTGACGCGTTAATCATCATTGACGAATGACTTTGCGCCTGCCCACGGATGCTTCGCATTGTGGTGGCAATTATGAACGCCCTGATTGCTTCCGTGAGCGAACACGGAAGATGCGTTGGTTGAAAATTCTTTGTATGCTTTGGAGGAATTATTAGTGTGTCGCCATCATTACGGACCACGTATTTATCTGGATTCTGCAAGAATATTTTTTCTGCACCAAAATAATCAGAAGGTGTATCGAGACTGTAGATGAAGCTTCTTGGAAATAAATCTCCATTTAGCATCTCATCATCAGTATCAGGGTCAATGAAAATATTCGCGAATGGTGTTGCTGTATAACCCACATAAGACGAGTGCTCAAATTGTGCCAGCAAAGTGCGAATTGAGCGGTTAATCGCAGACACCTCTTCTTTAGAATACCCAATGTTTATTGAAGCATTATCAGCTTCGTCATCAATTAGGAGCAATGGAGACTCAATTCTCTCATTTGCTCCGTGAACATTGTTCATCTTCAACCAGTCTATGAGGTTTTTCAATACTGCAACATTCTTCTTTATTACAAACACGTAAGGCTCGGGATGATTTTCGAGATCTACTCCAATCGATTTTTTAATTTTGTTGAAGTCCTGCTTTGTATTAGTCCAGGAAGATGGTCGGCGAGTCACGCTGGTGTGAATCCGCCCTACACCAATAGCGACACTCCCCTTAACAGCAATGCCTCCGTCATGGCGGGCACTGTCAAAGCCAGTGAAGCCTGCATCGATTCTCATTTGGGTTTGGCTACGGAGATTATCTTGGATTCCAGCAATAACAATAATTACCCTATACCCTGCATCAGCAGCCTTGCAGATTAAACCTGTGTAGTTTCCAGTTTTCCCTGACTGAACATCCCCCATAACTAAACCGACTCGCTCCCATGAATCTTTTCTGTTGGGGTCACCGCAAAGATTCAAAATCCTGTCAGTCTCTGCATCAAGCATTTGAATGACTCTAATAGGTAAGCCGCTTCTAAGCGTGTACTTCTTATAGCGCTCCCAATAATAGAAATCAATTGCTTGCTTTGATTGGGGAAGCCATGAATCTTGAGCCTTATCATCAAGTGCATATCCAACACTTTTCTCAACATTTATCATGACCAAGAGCTTTCGCCTTGCCAACTCTTCTTCACCTTCAGTCAATGCTATATCAAACATCGGTGCCGCTTCTAATGCTTGATCAATTGCCAGCGCGAGCTCCTCTTTACTTGGAAGCCTATCCCTTACTAGCGGAGATATTGTAACCATTTCAATAAAATTATCAACAGCAGATTGATTAAGATCATTTCTCGACATCTACGCATCCTCTCACTAAATTCTCTACCAATCCAAAGTTTGAGCGGTATGGTTCTGTCAACTTCATGATTTCTAGAATTGCATCTATATCTTCGTATACATCTTTTAGGGTGGGAAGGATCTTTTCCACTGCTAAGCGAACGTCACATTCATTCATTTTGGCAAGCTCGATTCTTTCTGGACTTGAGCCTATATCAGAATAAAGTGAATCAACTGGTAACCCAGCAGCAATAACTTCAAGTACGTTAGAGAACTGCTTCTTTTGACTGCTGTTCAGTTCAGATTCAAGTGATTTAATTACTGGATGGGCGGCATTAATTCGATAGGAAATAGTGTCCTGTGCCTTAATTTTTTGCCACAACGTGAATTCTTGATTGTCGATTGCAACTCCGCGGTTTTTATACACCCTCTTCGAAGGTGCTCCTAAGGTGTCTACAAGCCCACGCAATCTTTCTGCAATCGCTTTTGGTGGACGTGCTGACGATTTCATAATGTTTATTTGCCAGTCTTCGTCCATTGTATTAGGGATATCTATTTTTACCCGTGCAAGTTTGAATAGATCTTGCTGCCTTACTAGCCTAAACCATGTTCCCCACAGAATTAGCCTTCTTTCGCGATAAAGATAGAAGCCTTGATTCTTTAAATGCCCCTCTTTTCTAGCCATTTGATCCCACTCTGCACGCGTGACTTTATTGTGGTGGGGTAAAGTAAACGCCTGAATCGTCACATTGCCTTTCCCACTAATCGGGATTGTCTCGATAGAAGTTTGTTGTGTGGCAGGATGCTTTGCAAAAAAAGGATTGGACGGCTTAAGCTCATTCTCATTAATCAGTATTTTTGCCTTAAGATAACCCTGTTCCAGTTCGAGAAAACGATGAAACACCAATTCGAGATGATTGGCTGCATCTGAAAGAAGCCCTGCTAAATGAGATTTAGTCTCCGCCTCGGACCCTTGCTCAACTCTGTCCATTTTGTCCCAGACAATTAACGTCCCATTATGACCCAACTCTTCGAATCCGAGCAG
>Ga0131853_10000188_pt1 | contig 107776 bp, 94 predicted proteins | sample TergutLab28metaG_FD_92764 | JGI IMG/M metagenome (GOLD analysis project Ga0131853, IMG submission 92764) | Labiotermes labralis P1 segment gut microbial communities from Petit-Saut dam, French Guiana - Lab288 P1 (version 2) (version 2) | ecosystem: Host-associated > Arthropoda: Insects >...
CTTGGCCGCCGTAGAATGAGAAACCGCTCCACAGCATCTGCTGATAGTATAGGGCTGTCAATACAAATCTAAACGAAAGGAAAGTATGATGAACCCTATGTTTTCATTATACAAGAATGAGTAATATCATAGATTGCCGCGTCACGGCTTCGCCCTAACACGCTTTGCGTCTAACGCGCTGTGCGTTAGCGACGCGCAATCTATAACCGTCTCCAAGTATTCAAATAAGCGTTTACCATACGCAGCCTTGTTACATAAGTCCCGTCCGATGTGTACTCTCTGTAGTAAATCCTAAAATAAGGATAAGCTATGCCAAGTTCCAAATCATCCGGGTCCATAAAATATACTATGTCCATTTTTTCTATTATCCGCCTGGGTCTGTCAAGGCTTTCAACCCTCATTGCCTGGAGGAATGAGAATAAAACTTCATCTGTTGAAAACAACTCATTAGCGGATGCGGAAAAACCAATAGGCATATTATGGGAATGCTCCACCCGTCGTATACCGTAGTTGTCTATAGCAAAAAGGAAGTAATTGTTGTAAATAATCGTCCCTTCAAATTGCTGTCTATATTCTATAATAATTTCATTGCCATTAAAATAAGGGTCAATATCTAAAGTAAAACCCCTTGCCATATCACCGAGTGAAGCCAGAAAGTCATCACTTATCTGTCTGGCCGAGGCAAAATCAATTTCTCTAAACTCATTAAAATTGCCGCTTTCAAAAATAACCATATTCTGAAAAACTATTAAACGGTCATTGCCGTGGTCATGAGTTCTTATATTGCCCCACTCATCAGTAATTATATTGTCTGTTGTGCCAAAAAAAACTTCTTTCATTTTATAATCATCTATAACCCCCGGAGACAGCTCCAGCATTCGCATAGGATTGAAACGCCTTATAATTTGGGTATTAATGCTTATATTATTCGTTTCCAAAATTTCCACAATATTTCGCTCTTGTTCGGCAGAGAGGGTATATCTTCCGCTGCCTATTAACAAAATAACACCAAGCATTATATTAAGCAAAACAAGAAAAACGATTACTATATCTTTCGCTTTGCTCCATTCCATAAAAAGCACCCTCCAATCTCCAATCTTTAAGAGCCTGTTTAGTATCTCCATTCCGCTGCGCTTTTTGCAAATTTTCCGCCATGCTTTGTCAACGCCTCCTCCGGGGTCCCTGAAAAGCGAAGCTTTTTGGGGTGGCTTTACGTAATATCTTCGATTATGCGTCATCGGCGTTTCCGCACCTGACAAAAAATTTACCCCAAAGCCCTCCAAAAGCGAGATACTAAACAGGTTCTAAGGATAAGTCCTAAGCGACTCCATAGAACTTATACCGTCCTGCATCCTAAAATCAACCCACAAATTCATAATACCCACACCGGATATGGAGTCAATCTGAGGGGCAGCGAAGGCAAGTGTAATACTTTCCAAGCTCTCCAAATCAAGACCTGAGTTTAGTATATAAAGAGGAAGGTCGCGATTTGCCGTATCTAATATATCGCGGCTTAAGGTAAGCTCATAAGCAAGGCGGGTATAGGCTACTAAATTACCGTCCCTAAAGCGCACGGTTAAGGCGTTTGCTGTATGGTCGCGTATATAATTTTTTAAAGCGTCTGTAAAAATTACCGGAAGTCCGTCTAAAATATAATCGAAAAAGAAAATCCGCTCGTTATTACGCTCTTCAAAGCCTGAAAGATAGAAATCGTTAGTCATAAACACATCCCTCGCTGCTATAAAATCAAGGACATTGGCAAAATCGTCCAAAAGTTCAGTATTTCTGTTGTCCCGGCGATAGCTTACATATTCCACCACATTGTTATTAAAATGCCGCACTATTGTATTGCCGTCAGCCCAAGCGAAAGGACCAACCGCGCCCCTAACATCATAAACAGCTGCCGGATTGTCAAAAAAGCTCATAAGGTTCATACGTATTGTGTGCTGCAATGCGCCGTCAGTACTGTCAAAATGAGCAGGGCGAACCTCCCCGATAAGGTAATGATGCCCACCTTCTCCCCAAGTGGGTATGAAGAGGTTGTTATAGGGGTTAGGATCAAAGTCCAGTAAAAAACTTGAAGCCCATGTTATACCGGGAGTGTTGGTACTCATACTTTCGACAGAGGAGAAAAAGCCCTCTAAAACCTCCTCCCCTTCCGCGAAAAAGCCGACCCAAGCCCCTGTATTACGGTTATGAAAATATATATTTACACCAATATTTATATTGTAAGAAGGGCTGAATACTATTTGGTTAAACCGCTCCATTGATTGGGTAAGAGGTGAAGAGCGGAGACCTAATGCCCTTATAAACTCTTCCGCAGGCATTTCAAAGGCGTATTCGTAAATAATTATATGTTCCGAAAGAACTGCTCCAAAATTAGGAGCGCCTATGCGGGGGGCATCGTTTCTGCCAAGGATTGATATGAGCATTTCATCGCAAAACTCTCTCACTTTATTATCTGACATACCGGTGTAAACCATGTGAAATTGCTGATCTCCATTTCCCGCGATAATCCGCATGGGAAAAGCAAAATTCCGCACAAGACCGCTTTCGGATACTAAAGGGCGGTTTCTTGCGAAAAGGGTCAGGAAACTGCCTCCCGTATCTTCGAACCAAATACTTGAAGTTGAGTCCAGTGCCAGAAAAACCAGAAAGGCTATTATTATGTTTTTGAGACGTGAAAGGGTCATTTCAGCAACTCCCAGGCTCCTAATTTCTCTTAAACCGTAAAACCATTGTAGTCCCATTGCCTGCATCACTTAGGGCATATATTCTGCCTTCGTGGGCGTCCATTATTTCCTTAGCGATTGCAAGACCGAGGCCAGTACCGCCCATTGCGCGGCTTCTTGCTTTATCAACACGGTAAAATCTCTCAAAAATCCTGTCTAAGTCCTCTCTCGGTATGCCAAGACCCTGGTCTTTTATGGAGATTTTGTAATGTTTGTCTGAATAGGTCAAAGTTACGGTGATTTTTGTATCATCGCCGCTGTATTTAATGGAGTTGGATAATACATTGTTAAATACCTGATTTATCCTTGAAGAGTCACATACAATAGGAAAACTGCTTTCAGGAGGCTCAAACTCAATAATCTGCTTCTTGTTTTGGGCAAGGACTGAGTTTTGCCTGATGCTGCCCTTTATAAGCGATACTAAATCAGCTTCTTCAAGCTGCATACTAAGCTGCTTATTGTCAAATCTGGAAAGCTCCAGCAAATCCGCTGTGAGAAAAGTCATTCTATCTGTTTCTGAATTAATAGTTTCCAAGAAATTGCGCGTGGTTATCTCATCGTCTACGGAGCCCTCTAACAGGGTTTCGGTGTAGGATTTGATTGTTGTAAGAGGGGTGCGAATCTCATGAGAAACATTAGCAACAAACTCACGGCGCATATTGTCAAGTTTGGCGTGCTTTGTAACGTCTTGCAAAACCAAAACGACTCCCTCGGCCCTGCCTTGGATATTCCTATAAGTATTACAGCTTACGGAAACATATTTTTCGCCTATTTCAATTACAGAGTCCGCAGTTGGTGTTTTAGCAAGCTCAACAGAATTGTCAATATCAAAACCAAGTGTTTTCATAACATGAGAAAAAGATACTGCTTCGATATCCGAAATATCCAGCATTTCACTTGAGGCGTAATTAGCGTGGATTAAATTATTGTCGCTGTCATAAGCCAAGACGCCGTCAGTCATGTTATTAAGTATAATTTCTATCCTATTTTTTTCGCTGCCCATGTCAAAAATGGTTTTAGACAAACTCTCCGCAAGGTTGTTAAAGCTATGGGTGAGCTGACCGATTTCATCATCACTTTTTACGACTATTTTCTGATCAAGGTTACCTCTTGCCATTTCCCCTGCTGTTTTTGTGAGAGATGATATAGGACCTGTTAAAGTGCCTGAAAATAACACTCCGAGTATAGCTGCTAAAACCATGGCGATAGCCACTGCAAGGACAATAGTTCTCGTAACCGCGTCAAGATTGGTTAAAAGAGCGGACGCATCCATAGAAAGGAATATAATATACTCTATTTCGTTATATGAATTAAACGTAGGGACAGCATAATTTAGCCAAGTCCTGGCAACGCCCCCCTCAGGAGTAGCCCAGCCTACGGCTCTTCGCACCCAAGGCTGAAAGTCCTCCTGCCCGGTCATTGCGGTGATTATTACAGAGTCTTGAAAAGAGCCGCCTGTGGCAGGGGCTATAACATTACCCTCATAGTCGAGTATAACACGTAAAATCTCCCGCCCTTCAGGTACTAAAATGGCAAGGTCTCTCTCTACCTGTTCCGGATCCGCATCAGGAGGGAGATTTCGGATAAGCCTGTCTTCAATAAGTATTGCAGTATGCCGCAAATCCCTCTCTACCCGCTCAGCCTCCAAATTTCTTATATTTATAAAAATAAACATCCCTGAGACTATCATAACGATGAAAACAAGAGCCAGGTACAATAAAACAAGCCGGCTCATTATACTTTTGAAAAGTATGATATTAAAAAAACTTCGGACATTCTTTAATTTATCCATAGGGGGATTTTAGCTCTCCTCGCTAAAAAAGTAGCCGACACCGCGTTTTGTAAGTATATACTTAGGGTATTCAGGATTCTCTTCGATTTTTGAGCGCAGCCGTCTGACAGTAACATCAACTGTCCGTACATCACCGAAATATTCATAACCCCAAACTTTTTCAAGTAAAATTTCCCGGGAAAAGACTTGCCCCTGCTGATTGGCAAGGAATTTAATAAGGTCAAACTCTCTTCGGGTAAGGTTTATAAACTCGCCGTTTCTTTTTACTTCGTAGCGTTTGGAGTCTATTAAAATATCGCCGTATATGGCAGTGGTGCCGGTTGATGCTTCATCTGACTGGTCTTTGCGCCGTATATTTGCTTTAACACGAGCCATAAGCTCCCTAACGCCGAAAGGCTTTGTTACATAATCATCAGCACCCAGTTCAAGCCCTAATACTTTATCAACTTCCTCAGCACGGGCAGTTAGCATTATAATAGGTGTATCCTTTTTTTCCCGTATTTTTTTACAAACCTCGAAGCCATCCATTTTAGGCATCATAATATCAAGAAGTATAAGATCCGGGTCTTCATCCAGGACTTTTTTAAGCCCTTCCTCACCATCGAAGGCGGTTAATGCCTCATAGCCTTCTTTTTTTAGATTAAATACAACTATGTCTACAATATTTTTTTCATCATCTACTACCAGTACTTTTTTGCTCATAATTCACCCCAGTCTATTTCAGAATAATCGACAAGACCGTATTTTGCAATGCTCTCATCTGATTTTTTAATAGCTTCCACTTCGTCCGGAAGAGGTTTGCCTTCTTCTATAAATCGCATAAGTATTTGGCAAACAATATCAATATCTTTAATGTCAACTATATCAACCAGATGTCGTAATGTTTCGCGTGTAACAGTCATGGTAATCACTCCCTGCAAATTTTTGTAAGCCGAACTGCGCGGCAAAACAGCTTTGATAATTATTGAGTTCCCTGCAAGCTCAATAATCACTCTATAATCCCCGACTCTGAGGCGAAACGTAGAAGTATAACCTTGAACTTTTTTAATGTCTCCGTTCGGCAGACTGTCTATGCCTTTTTTAATTCTTGCTTTCAGAGGGTTTGCAAGAGCGTTTATTTGTTTAGCGGCGTTCCTCTCAAATTTTATTGTCAATTTGGATTATCCCTCTTCATTAACTTTGCCCCTTATAACCTCCCAAAGAACTTCTCTGCCTTCCTTTGTTTCCGAAGAAAAAGGGATGAGCTTATCCTCAGCAGAAAGTCCAAAGCCTTCCTTTACAGAGCCAACAGCCTCTTTAACCTGAGACCTTTTAAGCTTATCATGTTTTGTGGCTGCTATTATAATATCATAACCGTAGTATTTAAGCCATTCATACATTTGTATATCATTTTCGCCAGGCTTATGGCGGATATCTACAAGCATGATTATAGCCCTAAGCTGCCTGCGGTTAAGAAGGTATTTTTCTATCATTTGACCCCATTTCTTAATTTCAGTTTGAGGGGCTTTAGCGAAGCCGTAGCCGGGCAAGTCCACAAAATACAACATATTTTCAACATTATAGAAATTTATGGTACGGGTTTTTCCGGGAGTTTGGCTGGTTCTTGCCAGTGCTTTCCTGTTAATCATACAGTTTATAAGAGAGGATTTGCCTACATTGGATTTGCCTACGAAAGCTATTTCCGGCAAACCTTCCCCAGGATAGCCTGAGGGAGCAACGGCAACATGGGTAAGCTCCACATTATTTATTATTGTAGTGCCTGTATCTCCTGTCATACTTGCTCACCAAAGGCGTGTTCCACCACTTCTGACATGGTTTTTACAAAAACTATGTCGAGCCCCTCCTTAATATCATGATCTATATCTACAACATCCCCTATATTTGCGTGAGGAAGTATAACTTTTTCGATACCCTTATGTTTGGCTGCAAGGATTTTTTCCTTAAGCCCGCCTACAGGGAGAACATTGCCTCTTATAGTAATTTCACCGCTCATAGCTACATTATCACAAACAGTTTTCTTAGAAAGCTGGGAAATCATAGCGGTACACATACTTATGCCGGCGGAAGGCCCGTCTTTTGGTACAGCCCCTTCAGGTATGTGTATGTGTAAATCCGTATTACGATAAAATATATCGTCAACACCAAGTTCGTCCGTATTGGCGCGGATAAAACTCATTGCAGCCTTGGCGGACTCTTTCATAACATCTCCCATATTGCCTGTCAGTTCAAATTTGCCCCGACCTTTAAAGGAATTAACCTCAATTGGCAAAATATCTCCGCCGTATCTTGTCCAAGCGAGACCTATTGCAATGCCTGGGCTTTCTATTACAGTTTTATCACCTGATTTGAATTTTCTTGCCCCTAAATACTCCTCTAAATCACTTGCATAAATTTCAACAGGCATAGAGCCGCCTAAAAGGGTTTTCTTAACCACTTTACGGCAAATTTTTGCAATAAGCCGCTCCAACTGGCGCACACCCGCCTCTTTTGTGTAAAATTCAATCATATCAGGTATAGCTTTAGTGTCTAAATACATTACGCCGGTATGAATGCCGTGTTTTTTAAGTTGTTTAGGCAGTAAAAATTTTTCGGCTATATGCTGTTTTTCTATACTTGTATAACTTGAGAGTTCGATAATTTCAAGTCTGTCAAGAAGTGCAGGAGGAATCCTGCCTTGGTCATTGGCAGTACATATGAACATACAGTCCGATAAATCATAAGGCACTTCCAAATAATGATCGCGAAAGCCCACATTTTGCTCGGAATCCAATACTTCCAATAACGCGGAAGACGGGTCTCCCTTATAATCACTTGACAATTTATCAATTTCATCCAGCAAAATAACAGGATTAATTTTTTTAGCCTGGCGCATGGAATATATAATACGGCCGGGCATTGCGCCAACATAGGTGCGCCTGTGACCGCGTATTTCCGACTCGTCCTTTACGCCTCCTAAAGACATACGAACATACTCGCGTCCCAATGCCCTTGCGATACTTTTTGCCACAGAGGTTTTACCTACTCCCGGCGGACCTGCAAAGCAAAGTATAGGGGAATATTCGCTATTTGTATTTTGACGTACCGCAAGAAATTCAAGGACGCGGTCTTTTACCTCTTTAAGCCCGTAATGGTCTTCCCCTAAAACTCTCTCGGCAATGTGCAAATCAGGAGTTTCCTCGGATTTTTCGCTCCAAGGCAAATCAAGCATCCATTCAATATAATCCCGTATAACAACCCCTTCTTGGGCGTGACCGGTGGACTTTTTGAGCCTTTTAAGCTCTTTGTCGAGTTTTTGTTTAACCCGCTCAGGCAAAGTCATTTTCTCAATTTTTTCCTTGTAATCATCGACTTCTGCTGCGGTGCCTGCTTTGTCGCCTAACTCTTCGTTTATGACTTTGGACTGCTCCCGAAGATAATGCTCCTTTTGCAGCTGGTCCAGGTTTGAGCGTACTTTTATATTAATTTCATTTTGAATCTTTGAAACCTCTGTCAAATAAAGCACATGCTCTAAAACTTTTGAAAGCTTTTCGGCAGGGTTATTAAGCTCTAAAACCTCTTGCTTTTTATCAAAGGAAATACCGGCATTTGCCGAAATAACATCAGCAAGCTCAAAGGGGTTGCGGCAGCGGTCGATATAACTGCCTATTTCCGGGAGAATTTTAGGGTTTACTACGGCAAATTGACTAAAGGCATCTTTAACACTTTGCATAAGTGCCTCTTCTTCAATAGTGAGTATACCGCTAAAATTTTCTATAACAGGCTCCACCGTTACCTCGAAATAATCATCTAAAACCGTAAATTCCGTTATGCGTGCTTTTTGTTTACCACCGGCAATTACCCTGACTATATCGTTTTTAATAGGCATTATCCGCTTAATTTCAGAAATAGTGCCTATACTAAACAATTCCTTAGCACTTGGATTTTCGGCATTAGGCTCTCTTTGTGCCGTAAGAAAAACATCTTTGCCGAGAGAAGACGCTTTCTCCATAGCTTCGACGGATTTTGAACGCCCTACATCAAAGCTAAGTACATTATTTGGGAACATAACAAGCCCTCTTAAGGCTATTAGGGGCAGTTTAATAAAATCACTCATCTAAATTCAATCTCCTTTTAAAGCCCAATGGACTCATGAACCTTTCTCATAGCATCGATTGTTTCTTCCATTGCGTATTTAAGCTCCCAGCCTAGAATATTGCAGCCGTTTTCAATAACATCCCGGTTTACCCCTGCGGCAAAGGATTTGGTTTTATACTTTTTTAAAAGGGATTTATACTCTAAATCCGTAACGCTTTTAGACGGACGCATAAGTGCCGCCGCGTTAATAAGCCCCGTAAGCTCATCTATAGTGTATAAAACTTTTTCCATAATATGCTCAGGCTCAACATCGGCGCAAAGCCCATAGCCGTGAGATACCACCGCATGTATAAATTTTTCGTCATAGCCAGCCGCTTCAAGTAATTCAACAACTTTTTTACAATGCTCTTCTGGATATTTTTCATAATCCAAATCGTGTAAAAGCCCGACATGACCCCAATATTCCACATCCTCCCCCATTTTTTCGGCAAAATGTCTCATAGTGGCTTCAACGGCAAGGGCGTGGTTTATAAGAGCTTCGCTTTCGTTATACTGGCAAAGCAGTTTATACGCATCATCTCTTGTTTTATTCATTTTATATCCTCCGTGTTTAAAACTGTAATGTTAGAAGCATAATTTAACTACAGTATAAGGCATTTTAGCAAAAATGGCAAATCTGTAAATAAATTTTTAATATTCTATAAATAAATATGTAATCAATTGACGATTTAAGGTATAAATGGTATCCTTTACAAAGTATATGGCAACAGTGCATAACCTAAGTTGAAGCAAAAAGCGGCAAAAAAATTGTCTGAAACTAGTTATGCACCATTGCCATATAGAAATCCGAACAAAATAGTAACAAAAGTCATACAATTTTAGAGGTGAAACTGATGAAAAAGTTTATTAAAATTATATTTGTAACAACTATATGTCTTTTGCTTGTAACCCTTGCGGCTTGTGGCAGAAATGAGGAAACGGCGGAAAATGCACCACATCAAGGGATGGTTATTGATCCGGGTGCGCCGGGGCAGCCGGTGGAACTTATACCGGTTCCGCCGGAAGAATATAGGGATATTGAATGGCCTATATCAGGCTTTTATTTCACTTTAACTGACGAAGAGCAGGCTGTTTATGAAAGGTTTTTAGCGGAGCTTTCCACAGATGTGTTCGAAGGGCTTTCTCCTATATCTGTGGCGAAAATATCCATTGAGGCAGGTATTAACGGCGAATGGGAAGCGGAATTTTACTCTTTTAGTCAAGATGGTTTGGAACGGACAAAAGATGAATGGCGTCAAATGCACGAGCGGGATATTGTAATGTTTGATATTTATACACGGAGGATACAGGCCAATTGGATGTTCCCTTTTATTGACTATGCGGTAGTTTTGGAACGGGGGAATATGGCTACACTTGTATTCCACGCTGCGCCTGACCCTGAGGTTGAGCCTGAGTTTCACTTTGTTGACACTATCACGGCATTTTCCCTTATAAGAAACGACAGGGGCATTTGGGAGGTTCTTTTTAGACCTACTTCCATAAGCGACGAATTAATGACGGAGCTTGAGGGCATGGCACCGGAATTGACACAAGCCTGGTATGAGCTTGTGGAAAGAATAGGCTTATGAGCAAATTAATATTAGCCTCTGTTTCCAAACGGCGGCAGGAAATACTTAAAAATACAGGCTATGAATTTGATATAATTGTGCCGGATGTGGACGAGGATTCTTTAGGGGAGCTTGCTCCCTCTAAGCTGGTTGTGGAGCTTGCGAAGCTTAAAGCCTGCGAGGTTATATCCAAAGCCCCTAAAGACGCTGTTATTTTGGCGGCGGATACGGTGGTGTTTTTTAAGGGTACCGTATTAGGCAAACCTAAAGATAAGACCCATGCCCAATCTATGCTTGAAGCATTAAGCGGCAATATGCATCATGTTTATACCGGCGTGTGTATATGCGATAGGGCAAACAATAATGAAATAAGCTTTTGCGAGAAAGCCGCGGTGCATATGTCACCAATGAAAAAAGAAGAGATTGATGCCTATATCGAAACCGGTCAGCCTATGGATAAGGCGGGAAGTTACGGCATACAAGGACCCGGGGGACTATTCGTATCCGGTATAGAAGGTGACTTTTTTGCCGTATGCGGGCTGCCTGTAAACAGGGTTTATAATGCTCTTAAGGATATGGGGATTTATCCTAAGATGAAAAACACAGATTATATTTAGTTTTGCAGTCATACCGCCAAAAGCGGTTAATTTGGCTCGTAAAATTCGTTAAAAACCGTCACAGCGAACGATGGCAGCTTTTAACGGCAAGCCTGCTTGTCAGGCTTTTTTTCTTTTCTTAATAATTCTTTAAACAAAGGGGCAATGCAGGCTATTGTAATTAAATGCCAAAAGGTGTATTATTAAATGCGGAGGAAAATTGGAAATTGATAATATATCTTTCTGACAAAATAATGAAACAATGTTTATTTTTACCAAATCAAGGTAAAATAAAATAGATAGAGACTAAAGAGGATGTTTAATCAGGAAAGACTTAGGAGGAACTCATGTTTTCAAGAGACTTAGGTATAGACCTTGGCACGGCAAACACATTAGTTTTTATGCGCAACAAGGGGGTTGTGGTAAACGAGCCTTCTGTTGTGGCTGTTAATACGGCAACATCGGAAGTTATGGCTGTAGGAGATGCCGCAAAAGAAATGATAGGGCGTACTCCAGGCAATATTGTGGCAATAAGACCTATGAAAGATGGGGTTATTGCGGATTTCGAATCAACTAAGGCCATGCTTAAATATTTCATACAAAAAGCTTGTCCGCCATCTGTTTTTGCCCCCAGACCAAGGGTTGTTTTATGTGTACCTTCAGGGGTTACAGAGGTTGAAAAAAGGGCTGTTGAGGAAAGCGCAATAGCAGCAGGTGCCAAAGCAAGGAACGCATTTTTAATTGAGGAGCCTATGGCTGCGGCGATTGGCGCAGGGCTTCCTATTGAGGATCCTATGGGCAGTATGGTTGTGGATATTGGCGGCGGTACAAGTGAAGTTGCCGTAATATCTTTAGGCGGCATTGTTACAAGCAAGTCTCTTCGTGTTGCGGGGGATGATTTGGACGATGCAATAGTAAATTTTATTAAAAAAGAGTATTCTCTTGCCATAGGTGAGCGAAGCGCCGAGGATATAAAGATAACCATAGGCTGTGTTTTTGAGCCGGATCCGACTTGTTCGATGGATATACGAGGGCGTGATCTTATAACAGGATTACCCAAAACTATAGTGCTTAATTCCATTGAAGTGAAGAGGGCTATTGATGAGCCTGTTATGTCCATAATAGATGCTATTAAATTTACTCTTGAAAAAACTCCGCCGGAGCTTGCCTCAGACGTTATGGAGTCGGGGATAATGCTTACGGGAGGGGGGGCACTTTTGGCAGGTTTGGACAAACTTATTTCATATGAAACCGGTATACCCGTTCATGTGGCTGATCAGCCGCTAAACTGCGTGGCGATTGGCACCGGGCTTGTACTTGAACATTTGGAGGCATTGAAGAGCGTCCTTGTAACGCCTAAGAAATTGAATGTTTAGGTCTAGGGCGGTGATGCTGTTGTCGTTCAAATACTTTGAATGGCACAGCCTTCAAAGTGTTTGAACGATGCAGCGGATGTATGAATCGGCTTGCACTATGCACTACGTGCGGTCTGCGGACACCACGCCTTCGGCGCAGTAGAGTCTGCGACGCTTAAACCCTGCTAAGAGGGTCGAGGAATAAGATATATGAACATTTTAATACAAAGGAAAAAGACAATATTTGCCTTGACTGCGCTGTTGTGCATAGCTATGAGTGTGGTTACGCTTAATTTTAGGCGGCCTACATTTTTTGAAAATATGCTGCTTTTTGTAATATCACCGGCTCAGGACGGGGTTACGAGTATAACAGGGTGGCTTGAGGGGCAGATTGATTTTGTTTCTAATATGCATGAACTTGAGCGGACAAACCAAAGGCTTTTGGAAGAAAATCAAAGAATGCGGCTGGAGCTTGCCCATTTAGAAATGCTTGAGAGAGAGAATGAAAGACTTACAACTCAAATTGGGCTGGTGTCAAATTATCCGGCACTTGATTTGGAGTTTGCCAATGTAATAGCTTCGGATTTTAATAATTGGAGCAGTCACTTTCTTATAAACAGAGGTACAAATAATGGAATATTGGAAAATATGGCAATAGTTGCTGACGGCGGGCTTGTAGGCCGTGTTCATAGGGCTTATGCAAGGAGTGCCCTTGTGGTTCCGATTATTGATGATACATCTGCTGTCAGTGCTCAAATAAGGCGTACAGGTGAATTTGGTTTTGCCAGAGGGGATATACGCTTGTGGGAGCAAGGATTTATACGTATGGAAAATATTGACGCAGACGCGGATGTACTTGAAAATGATGAGATTATAACCTCAACATTAGGCGAAATATACCCTCACGGCATAACTATAGGACATGTCAGGGAGATACATATGGATCCCGGCGGTCTTACAAAGCATGCCATAATACAGCCTGTGGTTGATTTTAGGCAGCTTTCTGTGGTTAAAATTGTTATAAATTCTTTGGAGTCGCCTCTTTTGCCCGGATATTATGATGATATTGACGATGTTGATACGGAAGAGGAAGAAGAATAGGTTAAAATACACTTTTAGTGTCCTGAATGGCGGCTTTGAAATTGCTGTGCAATTTATCTACGCTCTACACAAGGGAGAGTTTTCTTACTACCCCTCGCAAATTGATACTAAAGTGTCATCAGCCTGTGGCTCTCCGGTGTATCGCTGCAGGGTCTTAACTAACTTAGCCAAGGAGAGCCGAACCTTGCACGCCCATAGCGCAAAAAATTTGATTAATCTTTATTTTCCTCCTCGGGCTGGTCGTTCCAAATACGAACCCCTTTGGGTTCATATTTGGAACTGCTCGCCCAAGCATCCCGGTGGGCTGGGTGCCCACCGTCGTCCTCAAATTTTGCTATAGTGAATAAATTTTAAAGCACTAAATGAGCTTGCTCATTTTGCTGTTTTAAAGTTTATGAACGCCCCGAAATTCGTGCATTTCTTTGAGTGCATCGTAGATGCACGAATGTAAGCAAAATGTACGAGTTATCGAGGCTCGTTTAAGACCATTTTGGTCTTAAACGACTATAAATGCAAATTTTTTGCGGCTATGGGTCTTCGAGTTTTGCGGATGGAATTTTTGAAACCGCCGCGAAAGAGGACGCAGCCTTACCGTAGTAAGGCAAACGACATTGAGAAACGTGATTGGGAAAGCGCGGCCCAAAAGAAGTTGGGGTAGGTGCTTTTGGGTAAAACCGAAGGTTTTAGCGCGCTACCGAATCACGATTTCGAAAGTCGTTTGCTATAAGGCAAGGACAATGACAAAGGCGGGGCTATAGTGAAATTACTTCAAAATGGTAACAGAAAAACGCAGGTATTTTTTTGTAGATTGAGGAAACGGGTTCCCGGCATACTCAAAGGTATGGCGGGGTTCCTGAGCCGCCATAGCGGGCGCTCTCCCTTTGACGATAAGATACCAAAAAATAACAAGTTTTTGTTACTGTTTTGAGGTTATTTTACTATATAATTCCACCACAAAACCGCGCATTGTTCGACTCTCCTTGACCTAATATTGCATTTTGCGAAAGGTTATTATGAGAATATTAACGATTTTTATAATGATTTTTATAAGCTTTATTCTTCAATCTACTATTTTTGAATATGTGGAGTTTTTTGGCATAAGACCGAATATAATCCTTATTGCAGTGGCTTCTGTTGCGCTGCTGCGCTCTGATATAGAAGGGGCTGTAACCGGATTTTTTGCAGGTCTTTTGCAAGATATTGTATTTGGATGGGCAATCGGTCTTAACGCTCTTTTATATATGTGCATTGGGGCTGCTTGCGGTAAGCCCTTTAAAGATTTTTATCGTGAAAATTATTTATTGCCCATATTTTTAGTGGCAGGGGCTACGGTTTTTTATGAATTTGGGATTTTTACAGCGACTTTTCTTTTTAGAGGGCGGCTGGACATGCTATATTATATCCAGCGGATTATAGTACCATCCATTGCATACAATGCTTTTTTGGCTTTTCCCATATATCGTATAATATACAGTGTAAATAAGTCCTTAGAAAACAAAGAACGAGCCGGAAGGAGGTTTTACTAAATGGCCAAGAAAATATTTGGAAATATTATAGCTTTTTTTACAAACCGTCTCCTTATAATTTTTGTAGGTATTTGCATTATGTTTTATATATTGACTGTGGAGCTTTTTAGTTTGCAGATAATAGAAGGTGAGAGGCATCTTGAGCTTTTGTCTACAAATATAGCCAGAGAGATAAGCCTGAGTGCTCAAAGAGGCAATATATACGACCGTTTGGGCAGACCGCTGGCTGTTAATCAATTTGCTTATTCGGTTACGATAAACCCAAGTATCTTAATGCCTATTGAAGAACTTAATGAGGTTATACTTGAACTTATGCGTCTACTGGAGCGCAATGGTGAAACTTTTATAGATGATTTGCCTATTTCGATGGAGGAGCCGTTTGAGTTTACATTCCTAAATTTAACAAGACAGATACATTGGGTTGGACATAGAGGTATGGATCTTGTTCCAAGGAGGAATATAAATTTATCTACCCCTGAAGGTATTGCCCAAATTGACGAGCTTGCCGCCGCTATGACCGCGGAGGAGGCTATTAATGAGCTTAGGAGAAGATGGCGGATACCTGAGGAGCTTTCAAACAGGGAAGCCAGGAATATAATCTCAATCCGTTCTAAAATGTTTTTGGTGCGCTTCCAAGGGTTTCAACCTATTGAGCTTGCTCAAAATGTGAGTTTAGAGACGGTGACTCAAATTATGGAAGACCCGGAGCGGTTTAGAAGCCTTGATGTGCAAAAAAATGCCATGCGATACTATCCTGAAGGACGGTATTTAGCCCATATAGTAGGCTATGTAGGGCGTATTAATGCCGAAGAGCTTGAAATGATGGCTCATTTAGGTTATGCCCCTCACGATATAATAGGCAAAACAGGTATAGAGCTTGCTTTTGAATCTAATTTAAGAGGTGCGGACGGTTCTCTTACAGTTACTATTGACCCTTGGGGCAGAAGGGTCTCAGACGTGCTTGACAGTCGTGTTGAGCCTCGCCAAGGGGATAATATATTTCTAAGTGTGGATGCGGCACTCCAGCGGCAAAGCTATTATCTTGCGAAAGAAATATTGACAGAGATTATAATCGGCCGTCTTACAAATCCTGCTCAGGATGTTCATTCGATTACGGCAAGGGATGTACTTGCATCTTTAGTGGCTGCAAATAATATTTCTCCAAGGGAGATATTTGAATCGGAGCCGGGAAGCGCAAGCTTTAGTGTATATGCCTATGTTATGAGAACTAACCCTGAGGCAACCATAGCACAAAATGCCGACAGACGTGAAGTTAATCAAATTATAGCCCAAGGTATTGAAGATGGGGATATTGCCCTGTCCACTATTTTGTTGGTTTTATGGGAGCAAGGTATTATAACGGGCAGCACTTATTATGCGGAGCGTATAAGAAATGGGTGGATAACCCCTACTCAAGTAATTGTTGAGAAAATGCAGGAAGGGGAAATTACACCGGCAATGACAAATATTGACCCTGCTACCGCATCTTTAGTTGTTGTGGATGTTAGGACGGGAGGTATATTGGCGGCGGTTTCTTATCCTTCATTTGATACAAATGAGTTTATGAATAATACAAACGAGTTGTTTCCAAGGCTTAATAACGACCCGACTTCGCCCATGATAAACCGCCCTTTTTCAGAGGAACAGCCTCCGGGATCAAGTTTTAAAATGGCTTCAGCTATTGCAGGGCTTGAGAGCGGTATAATAAACGCTAACTCAACAGTTTATGACGGCGTTGTTTTTACAAGAGCCGGAAGACCTTATGCGCGCTGCCACAACCGTTTTGGCTGCGGGCATGTTGGTGTTGTTGAGGCAATCGGAGTCAGCTGCAATTATTTCTTCTTTGATACTTTTTACAGACTGGGTAATGCAAGGGATAATAATACATTACACTCTATAGGTACTCTAAACAGATTTATGTCATTGCTTACTTTTGATGAGCCTACAGGGGTGGAAATTGGTGAGGCAAACAGAGCCAGGGGAAAATCCCCTTTAAATATGGCAACTCCTGAGCTTAAATATCTGAGATTTTCAGGTGATTTGCGAGAAAACCCTAATTGGCTGGACGGAAATACCACACATGCGGTAATAGGGCAAGGCTTTAACAGTTATACTCCGGCGGTAATGGCGAGATATACGGCAATTTTAGCTACCAGAGGAGAGCGGACTAATTTTAGTCTCCTTAACCGTATAGTTACAGAAAATGAAGTGTTGGAGCGTGTACCTGTCCGATCGTCTATAGGCAGTGAAATATCCGATAGGACATGGGATTTAATACATGACGGGATGCGTAATACGATAATCGGTCCCAGGGGAACGGCAAGAAATATTTTTGCAGGCTTTCCTATACCAATAGGAGGCAAAACGGGAACGGCCGAACATGGTTTAGGCGGCCGCCCGGATCATACAACTTTTTCGGCATTCGCGCCTTTCGACAACCCTGAGATAGCTATTTATGTTATGATCCCATTTAGTGACGCAAGGACTATGCCTTCTCCGGCTACGGTTCTTGCCAGAAGGGTTTTGGAAGCTTATTTTAAGTTTGATTCGGGAATAGAGGAGCCTATACCTGTTAATACATTTAGTGTACAGTAAGAGGGAGTCAAAAGATATGGATAAAGCTAATAAAGTTTATTTCAAAGCCACAAAAGACAATATTATTGTTATGCTTGATGATGAGATGAAATTTGATGAATTGAAAGCATCTCTAATCCTTAAGGCCAAGGACGCAAGGAAGTTTTTTGGTGATTTAAGCGCATCCGTTGTTTTTCGCGGGCGCGATTTGACTTCCAGGGAAGAGGCTGTACTTGTTGATATAATTGAAAGTGAAACTAATCTTAAAGTATATGTGACAGAGGAAGATGAGGAAGACAACAAAGCTCAAGCCAAGGAAGATGATGCAGGGGATATATCAAAATTTATAAAAGATCAGAGGATGGAGGGGGCTGTTTTTCACAACGGATCCTTGCGTTCGGGTATGAAAATTGAAACCCAAGGAAGTGTAGTAATAATAGGAGATGTAAACCCCGGAGGTGAAATTACAGCCGGAGGCAATATAGTTGTCCTTGGTGCGCTAAAGGGGCTGGCACATGCCGGAGCCTATGGGAACAGCAAGGCTTTTGTAGCGGCGCTGGCTCTTTTGCCTGTTCAGATTAGAATTGCTGATATGATAACCATAGTGGCGGACGAGGTTGAAAAACAGAAGAAGGAAGGAAACGTTGTGCCTTCTTATGCGTACATAAGGAAAGAGAAAATTTGTATAGAGCCGCTTTTATGATGTCGTTTGAATAAAAATGGAGCAGAACTCACCTTGCAGATATAAAGTCTGTGACACTAAAATCTCATTCAACGAAGAGTAACCGCTTCAGCGGTTTACGATAGTTAAGGAGGACTTTTTAAAATGGGTATAGTAATTGTAGTAACCAGCGGCAAAGGAGGCGTAGGCAAAACCACAACCACGGCAAACTTAGGCGCGGCATTGGCTTTACTTGATAAAACCGTGGCACTTGTGGACGCCGATATTGGTCTTAGGAATTTGGATGTTGTTATGGGGCTTGAAAATCGAATAGTTTATGACCTTGTAGATGTTATTGAAGGCAATTGCCGTCTTAAGCAGGCTTTAATTAGGGACAAGCGTTATACTAATTTATTTTTACTGCCGGCGGCTCAAACAAGAGATAAAGACGCGGTTTCTCCTGAGCAGATGCAGGAGCTTTGCAAGATACTGAAGGATGAATTTGATTATGTGGTAATAGATTGTCCGGCAGGTATTGAGCAGGGGTTTAAAAATGCTATATCCGGCGCGGACAGGGCATTGGTTGTTACTACTCCTGATGTTTCCGCTGTTAGGGACGCGGATCGTATCATAGGGCTTTTGGAAGCCAATGACCTTAGAAATCCGGAGCTTATATTAAACCGTGTCCGTGTTGAAATGGTTAAAAAAGGCGATATGATGGCTATAGAGGATGTAACGGAGATTTTGGCAATCGAAATAATCGGCGTGGTACCTGATGATGAAAGTATAGTTATATCCACAAATCGCGGGGAACCGGCAGTTACTGACCAAGCTTCAAAGGCGGGAAGGGCTTATAGTGATATTGCCCGGCGTATTTTAGGCGAGGAAGTGCCTTTTATGGACTTAGATGAGAAAAAAGGATTTTTTGCTAAAGTAAAAAGAGCCTTTGGAGGTCAATCTTAGAACCTGTGTTCAATACATAACCCTTAAGGATGAGTGATTTTATGGATATTTTCAGCTTTTTTAATAAGAAAGAAAAGTCTAAAAACATAGCCAAAGATAGATTAAAACTTGTGCTGGTTCATGACCGCGCTAACTGCTCTGTTAATTTCTTAGAGATGCTAAAAAATGATATTATCAAGGTTATAAGTACTTATATGGAAATTGATGAGGAAGGTCTTGATATTCAGATTACGCCTGGGGGTAATGGCAAGGACGGGGAGTCTTCCCCAGCTCTTTATGCTAATATTCCTATTAAGAGTATGAAGAAGCGATAATGGTCTCGTTAAAATCCGCCGCCGTTAGTGACGGCTTTTAACGATAACATCGATAGAACGAATCGGCTGCAAATGGGCAAAGCCCAGCTTTTTGCATTAAAGTCCGCGACGCTAAAGCCTTAGTACGCATCGTCATTAAGGTTGTAGCGAAATTAGCGTTCGCATCGTCATTGCGAGCCTAATGCGCGTAGCGTGTTGCTCAACGAAGCAATCCCATCACGTAATATGCCTTAGATTGCCACGTCGTAGCTAAAGCTACTCCTCGCAATGACGAGCAAAAAATCTAAGCTTGCAAGGAGTTCACATGGAAATAATTACTATTTTAAAGCGCAAATTGATATCTTTTGACTATCTTATGCTGATTCTTGTACTGGGGCTCAGTATATTTGGGGTAGTTGTAATAGGCTCCGCCACTCGTGTGGCTCATGGGGGTAATCCCTTGGCTTTTGAAAATCAGCAGCTATGGGTAGCCAGCGGTGTAGTTTTATTGTTATTAGCAGCATTTATTGATTATAAATTTATAGCCAGATTTTATATTATTGCCTATGTGGTTAATATTGGTCTTTTACTTGCAGTACAGCAATTTGGACATGTTATGGTTACAACAGGTGTTGTAAGAGCTGTTGATGTAATTGATGGAGTTGGGATACAGCCCTCTGAGTTTTCTAAAATTTTGATGATTCTTTTTTTGGCTGTACTTGTTGAGCGGCTGGGGGATAAACTAAATAAACCTTTGTATTTAGCCGGGATTTTGGCTTCGATAGCTTTGCCGGTGTTTTTGGTTGCCATTCAGCCTTCGTTGTCGGCAGCAATGGTTGTACTTATTGTGTCTCTTGCGATATTGTTTGCAGGGGGAGTAAGCTTTAAATATATAATACCCGGCATAATTGTTATGGTGCCGGCTGGTTATATGTTTTTATTGGATATACTCCGTGAGGAACCAAGGCTTGAACAGTTAGGCATATTGCAAGACTATCAAATTGCGAGAATAATACCTCTGGTTCAGCCGGAGAGGGCAACAGCCGACTCTATAAGGCAAACTATGCAGTCTATACGCGCTATAGGTTCAGGGCAGCTCCACGGGCAGGGGCTTCATGAAGGAACGCTTAACCAGCTTAATTATGTAGCTCATAGTCATAATGATTTTATTTTCGCAGTTATTGGTGAGGAACTTGGTTATATAGGCGGCATTACAGTTTTAGCAGTGGTTTTTATTATTGTTATTAAATGTCTTTATATTTCATTTAAAGCGGAGAGTATGACAGGTAAGCTTATAGCTGCCGGAGTGGGTTTTATGATGGCTTTCCAGACCTTTGTAAATGTAGGGGTTGCCATTGGCATACTGCCTAATACGGGGATGGTGCTGCCTTTTATTTCTTATGGGGGAAGTTCTATGTGGGTTAATATGGCAGCAATTGGGCTTGTTATAAATGTAAGTATGGAGCAACCTAAAAAATCAGCGTTTTCGCTGTTTGAGGAGTGATTATATGAATATTGCGCTGATTGCCCATGACAATAAGAAAAAACTTATGGAAAATTTTTGTATTGCTTATCGGCATATTTTGTCTAAACATGATTTATTTGCCACGGAAACAACGGGAAGACTGATATTTGAAACTACAAGTTTGTCTGTACATAAATTTCTTTCAGGGCATCTTGGGGGTGAGCAGCAGCTTGGTTCCCAAATAGCCTATAATAAGATTGACCTTGTTATATTTTTACGTGACCCTCTTTCTTCCAAACCGTATAATACGGACGCTAATCCGATTTTTAGGCTTTGTGATACTCATAATATTCCAATCGCGTCAAATCTTGCCACGGCGGAAGCTTTGGTTCTTGCCCTAGAGCGAGGGGATTTGGATTGGAGAAATTTGCTTAACAATGATGAGACTGAGCAAGAATCTTTATAAGCGCAAAGATTATTGATTAATTATAGAACAAACGATCTCGTGTTTTTTCGACAATTTCTAAGAAAACTGTTTTATTTAAGGTAGTTTGCCGATATATAAATGATATAGCAGACTCAGTAAAAAACGGACTGAATCTACGCCCCTCATTCGCACTTATGCTAAAGCAAAAATGCTCATGAATGGGGCGTTCATTGAATTTAAAACGGTAAAATAATCAAGCTCATTTAACTGTTTTGAATTCATCACTATATATAAATATCGTATTGCGCTTGTCCACACCCCTATGTATTTATGGAAAAACGCTGACAATATAATACATTGACGGCAAGGTATATAAACAATATAATATAATTTGACAAGATAACCGAAAAGCGAACAAGGAGGCTCTTGTAATGAACAAAACTATTGTTAATAGATTTATTGCAAAAATCTTAGTTTTTATAATGATAATAGGTTATGCCGCTCCTTTTGGATCTGTAAGAGAGGTTTCGGCTGCGCCTACACCTCCGATAAGTGTTACCCCTTTGTCGGGAGGGATTATGCCGATGATGCTCTGGCCGGTTTTAGATGTAGGTGTATATAGAGGGCTTAACGTTCAAGCGGGCTCTTCGGCACCTGTGCGTATAGGTGAGCCTCGTACCCCTAACCAGGTTGTGGCACATTTTGATACTATACGGCTTGGGCAGCAGGAGTTTGGAACTTTTGTGCTGGAATATTATGTGTCAAGAAATAGATTTGTACAATTGGAAGTAGAGATTACGCCGGGTTCTACCGGGCCTGTAGCTACGGTGGAATATAGAGTGTATCAGCCTCCTGCCGGGGTTACTCCGATACCTCCTTTTGATGTTTCATGGACTTTGATTCATCATGATCCTACATATATGGTTTTTCATCCGTCACAAGGTTGGATGAATATTAGTGATTATTTAGACGCACCGGGCAGACCTATAGGAGTGGGTTATAGGATATTAAATGACCATAACGCGCCTACCGTACCCCCTGACCCGCCTACTTTAACTCCTCCCAGGTTTGAGATTACCGACCTTGGAAATACTTGGATAAACAATGGTTTTTCGTTCCAATATGACGGACGGATGATACATATAAGTTTTCGTGACGGAGTTTTTATATTTGCCTCTGACGGGTTTGTACCCGGCAGTATGTATGAGCTTAGGGTAACTCACGATACTTGGGGTTCTTCCGAAATAGTTACTGTAAATACAGGTTTAATCGGTACAGGCCCCGGAGGTGCTGTAAGAGCGGTTCCTTTTGCTAATGTTGATAGAATTTTGCCGCCGCCCTCAGGAGCATCACGTCCGGATTGGCTTTTCCCTATCCCTATTGACCGAAGATATGACGGTGCCCCTGTTATCAGGAACCCATTTAATCCCCCTGTATCTCTATTATGGCCTCCATTAGGAGGACCCTCCGCTCCCGGAGGACCTACTTGGGATTATGTGAATGATGTATGGCCTGCGCCGCCTGATCAGGAACTGGGAGTTATGATTGAATTTGTTGTGCCTTATTTTGTGGGCCCTATATTACATAATGACAATCCGACCAGAAGAAGTGACCAATCGGTTCCAATTACCATAAGATTGTGGTATGAATACATGGGTCCGCCGCCGCCTGTGCCACCGGGCATACAAGTAACTGTTGATGATATCTTCGGTGACTTTATCCCTACATTGGGAGGTCTTGGCGATAGGATGACAGCAGCGGATCATCCTGTTGATATAGCTAACAATATTCATCTGCCAAACAGGCATTTGGTTCGCTCTCTCCAATTTCAGCCGGATCCTAATCCCGGCGGGACGAACAATATTTTTAGAATAGAAATTTTAGTTGAAGACCCGGATACAGCAGGTCAATTTATGCCTGGCGTACTCTTTAGTAATACTGCTTCCACCATTGGTCTTGCGACGGAGATTATACCTAACATCTATGCAAGAAGCAATACTATACCGGATGCGTATACATTCTTGCACTATAGGATTATACCTCACCAAGGGGGCTATGCTATAGAAGTGCTTACTCCTTTTAGGGGTGCCGTTGGCGAGTACTTAGTCCAAGAGAGAATATTCCCTGCGCCGGAGATTCCTGAAATTATTTTCAGGCAAACGGTTGTGGGAAATGAAGAGAGATTAATCTTCCCTATAAGCGATGCTGTAACAAACGCTCCAAGGCATTTTCAGATACATTTTACCAGGGGTAATTTCCCTGTTGATAATTCAGTGGCAGGTCCCGGCGTTATTTCTTCTCAGGTATTAATATTCTGGCCGACACCAAGAGGACCAGTTATAAATACACCGGAGTTTTTCTTTGTACGCCCATTTCAGCATACGCCAAGAGTATTGGCTTCAGGTCATGAAAGAGATGCCGGTACGGTTGAAATGCAGCTCAACTGGGACATAGGCAGAGTGGCGGAAATGAGGGAGTTTTTTGACCTTCATGCATATCCTCCAAGGGATATATTAGCATTTCCGGATACTGACGGCTGGCCTCATGCACCGGGCAATCCTGCTAATAGGGTGGAGCGTGTTTTATATATTGATTATATGTTTAATCACAGCCTTGCGCCTATAGATTTATATCCTCCTAATCCTAATCATGAGCGACCGTTTTTATGGCTTAGGGCAAGGATTGGTTCAACGGATATGCTTCCGAGAACTAGTACAGAGGTAAATGCCTCAGATGCAACCGTAACTTTTGACTATGTTCAGGCTGTACCTGGGATTACATTGCAGCCTCCTGATATGTCTGTGCCAAATGCAGCGAGGATTGAACTTTTCTCGGCACCGGGTACGGTACATTATATTGCAAGGGCTACGATAAGGGTAGACTCTTATTATGACCATGCACCTGATGCGCTTTTACCGGGGGCACCGCCTTCGTGGATACCTGGACCGCTGCCTAATATGTTCTATTTTGTGTTTCCAAGAATTTATTTCTTGAATGTAATACCGACACACCATAGTATTCCTAACACTACACCTCCTCCCGGTTATGAGATGGTGCCGGTAGCAGGAGTTGGCCCTTCGGAGATTTATTCGATTACTATTGACGGTTTTGACGCGGCAGATGTACCGCCGCCGCAGAATTTGCGAGTGCATGATGAAACAACCACATCCTTTGACAATGTGCTAAACACTGTTGAGGAGGTTTCGTTCCAAGTTACATGGACGGTGCCTGCGCCGCAGCTTAGAAATTATATTGATATGTCCTATGGACTTGGTGTTCCTCAGGTGGATGGCCCGGGGGGCGAACCAAGACCTGATGTTGTGATGAACTTATATATTTCCTCGGATGAAGCACTTATGGCAGCCATAAGTGCAAACCCTGAAAGAGATCCGGTTACAGGTGCTTTAATACATACAGCTATAACACAGCTTGCGGCACCAAGCCCATCGGAGCCGGGACCAACATTTGACCCGGAGCCTAATCCTGATGGGACGACGTTCTTCTTTTCAAATATTAGAGGGAATCCGGTAAATATAGGCTCAGGAACCCCTGTGCCGAGGGACATCCTTAGAGATGGCGGCGTAATAGCCATTACAAATATAGACTTTCCTGATCTTAACAATTTGGTGTTTGGAGTTGCGGAGACATTTGATGTTACATACAAACTGGATGGCTTAGACAGAAATGAGCGATACTTTATATTTGTAGATTTTATAGTAACTCAAAGACATCCGGGCAGAGAGGTTAGCCCGCCGGTTATTCCGCCTGTGTTTGAGGTATATCCTTATGATATAGTAAGGGCTTCCTTACTGTCTAATATGGTAGGGGCTGTAACTCAAGGCGATAGAGATGTTCCTGATGGACTAGACCAAGTGCCGCCGGCTCCAAATCCGATTAATGTACGGGATATTGGGCTGGATACCGCAACGATTTATTGGAATAGAATAGTACCATCCGTAATAACTTCTACTGACCAAACGGAAGTTTTGGAATATGAAGTAATCCGTATAAGGGATAACCAAATGCCGGCAGCGCATTTGAATAACAGAGTTCCATTTAGGCAGGTTTGGGATAGTATAAGCCCTGCACATGCTGATATAATTGGTTTTAGGACGGAAAATTCATTGTCGGCTAACTATACACTTAGAGGCTGGGGCGGAAGTGATTGGGCTGATACTTTAGGAGCACCTCAATTTATTTTCGACCCGCAGTCTGAGCAGATTATTATAAAGGATAATACATTGATAACTAATACATTGTATTTCTACTATGTAAGGACTGTAAGGACAATGCGCGCCCTTAATGCTGACGGTTCGCTAGGCGCGGTTATGGGTCAAACTTATTCTGTTTGGAATCATGTAAGTGTTACCACTACAATAGTGGAAGCTCCGAGAAACTTAAGGGTTGAATCCGGTGAAGAGCGGGAGTATGACCGTCAAACCCAAGTTATGATTAGCTTTGAAGCCCCTCTTGGTAACTTAGGGGAGATAGGCAATACATTACTCTTTGAATATCAGCTTAGAATAGATGATGGGGAATGGTTAGACCCAAGCAGAGACTTTGTTTTGAATGAATCAAGGATGCTTGAAAATGTTGAAGGAAGCTGGGCGTGGCTATTATACACCATAAGCGGTTTAACCCCGGGTCAGCATTATTCTGTAAGGGTAAGGATGATTTCTATTGGTCTTGACGGAGCTGAAAGTACGTCTATGTGGTCTAATATCGCTGTGTTTTTAACAGTGATGGATCAGCAGGCTGAGGATGATAACAGGGTTATAAGAGATTGGAATAATCACCTTAGAGACGAGCTTGAAAGACTTCTTAGAAATCCTTTCTGGACTTTAAGACAAGACGCAAATGCTTTTCATGTAATATACAGGCCGACTTTCTTTACAGATGTTATCCATAATACAACAGGCAGCCAGATAAGACTGCCGCTGGAAAATGCTTGGCAGACGACCTATTTCATCCCCGCAGCGGCTTTCAGGCAAGCATGGGATGCTCATATGGGCTTTACGGTAGTTAATCCAAACGGTAATATGGAGATAATTATACCTGCAAGGTCATTGGATATGGATAATAATCCGCTTTCGCTGACAATTGCTAATGGGTTAAGGTACAATCAGTTCCAGGACTTTATGGTTGCCATTACTATAAACTGGTCTTCTCCTGAAACTGTAAACGGTGAACCGGCACTTACCCCTGCGGCAGATGTACGCATTGCATTGCAGCCGGCAAGGCAAAATATTGCGGCTTGGGATGCAGCACTTCTTAACACATTAAGAGAGCGGATAGATGAATATTTGGAAAATCCGGCTATACGCAGATATATTGAAGAAGCTGTAAGAGGCGGAGTGCCGGCGGAGGAAATAGCCAGATATGTAATAACCGCTGTTGAAAACTCTCGTCAGGGTATAATAGGCGTTGCCAATGCAAGCTTTACTCAGGTACAGTTTGGCGCACCTCTTGTAATGCCTACTTTTGATAGGGGTATACATATTAATACCGGTGCGGACTCGACTATGGCAGCTGTAACAGCCCTGCAGTATCATGGTAATAATAGGTGGATGCCTTTAACTACTGCGCCGTTTGGCCGCGGTCAAGGGATAGTAACTACAGTACCCGGAACTTATGTATTTACCGGCAGACTTATAAATATCCCCGGTGTTGAGCATATTACAGGGGGACCGGTAGCACGGGCAGTAGTTGCAAAACACGGGCTGGACGATTTCTTTGGCAGAGAGGCTATTGATATAGCTGCAAATACCACAAGAGGTGCCATGGTAAACTCTGTTGCAAGGATGATGGGGGCACCTCGCGGTACTGATGCCGCAGCTTGGCTTAGAGCCAATGGTATAGCAGTTCCGGCGGGCAATATGAACGGTCCTATACCAACTCAGGAAGCATTGCATCTTATGATGCTTGTATATGAGGCTCAAACAGGCACAAGGATAAACAGTATAAGGATTACTAACTTTAATGCTGTTAATAACCTCCAAGGGCTTAACCCAAGATTTAGAGATTCGCTAAGAGCTGCTGTAGAGCTTAACATAGTAAGATCAGAGAATTTGAATCCCAACGCGCCCCTTAGTGTAGGCGATCTTTTAGAAATACTTGCGGCATTGGATTCGTTGGTGGGGCTGTAGCAAACTGATTTTGTAAAAAGCCGTTACATATAACAAACGACATTGAGAAACGTGATTGGGCAAGGGCGGCCCAAAAGCAGTTGGGGTAGGTGCTTTTGGGCAAAACCAAAGGTTTTAGCGCGCCGCCGAATCACGATTTCGAAAGTCGTTTGCTACAGTATGGTTTCGGCTTTTTACAAAAATTTATCATCTGAAAGGATGACTTTTAAATGAAAAAATTGACGAGTAAAATTATTGCGGCATTTTTGGTATTTGTTATGGTTTTGGCGTATATTCCGCCGGTGCCTGTTTTTGCCAATGTGCAGAATCCTGTTAGGGATTTAAGCATAAATGGGCTTATACCGCCGCCGCCGGCAGATAATATGTACAATATAAATTTGTCGTGGAATTTGCCTATTATTGCAAATCCTTTGAATATGTCACCGGTACCTTCTACGAACTTTAATAATCACCAAGCTCCTCATGCTCATGAAGGTTATGATATAGTAGTTAGGAACTTATCGACTACACAGGCTATAACCACCCCTTGGCCGGTGACTCCGGCTCTTAGCCCTGCTGACACTAATAGATCTTTAATGAATATTCCTGATACTATTTTTCTTCCGGCTAGGATTTATGGGCTTTCTACGGTACCTTTCCATACTCATATACACATGATTCCGGGACCGGGAGGCATTTTAGTGCCTGACCCCAGAAGAGTTGTCCCCGCTAACAATCCGGAAGTTTTGTTTTTAACGGATATTCCTGTGGAACTTGATAGAGGGCCTCAGGGCGGTATAATGGTAAGCTGGATTAACCCTCGTGCTGGGGCAACTCAAATATTTTCCGGTTATGAGCTTCATTATTGGCGCAGAGGGGAAACCTTTGGGGCAAATGCCCCCATTATAGTTACTCCAACTTTGGCAGACAGGACAACGACCATTAACGGCGAGCGTTGGATGTTTGAGATTACCGATCCCAGCTTGCAGATTGGAACTTTTTATCATGTAAGAGTGGTGCCTCTTATTGGGGTGTCGCCTTTTGTACCATTTATGGCAGGGCAGGTTGCCTCGGTGAGCTTAAATGATATACCCCACCAAATTGCCAGGTCTCATAGGCAATTTGAGGCTAATGATTTTTATTTGGCTCCACGCCTTGTAGTAACGCCGGAGGGAAGCAGGGATCTAAGGCTTAACTGGGATTCGGTTCTTAGTACGGGTTCTCCTTTGGGGTATGTCCGCAGGGCTGAAATTTGGAGTTTTACCACCCCTCAGGATGAAGATTGGATGCCATCGGTTGTTGATGGGGCTACTTTAATTTTAACAATAGCCGGAACGCCGGGGGCTGAAATTATTACAAGGCATTTTGTAACCCCAAGACCAAATGTTAGAACTTGGTATGTGGTGGTTTTCCATTTCAGTAACGGCGATATAATGATGACTAATCATGATGATTTTGACCCTACTTTTAATGATTTTAAGCCATATTCTCCAATGATACGGGATATTTTTCATGTTGGCAATCAACCGCCTAATTTGGCGTTAGATATTACATGGCGTGCTTTCACCAGAGAGCCTTATACGGTTTTAGAAAGGGAGTTTGCACATCCTGAGAGAGGATTTTTGGATCAAGATGTGGTTTATTATGTATTCATTACAGACGAGCTTGATCTTTTACACGGCGAGGATACAAGTCAGGTTCATGGCAGTGCTATGACGCCTGTGGCACGTTTACCGGCAACAGGGCTAAGCCCTTTGGTACTTGATATACTAAGTTCAAACCCTCTTAGGCAGGATTATTTTTTCAGAAGCCAATTTAACCAATATGTAAATAGAAGTGGAGAATTGCGCTTTTTAGAGGATAACAAAGTTTACTATGTGAAAATAATTGCCGTAAGAACTATTGCATATGAAGAGCATCATTCAAGACCGGCATTCGCTTCTGTTTATATACCACCGGGTGGGGATATTTCCCTTATTCCTCAAATGGTTCCCGTGCGTATTAAAGAAAATGCGGAAGGGGTACAAGTAATAACGGAAAACTCCATTGCAATACAATGGGATTTAAGGTGGTACGAAGTATTTAACCCTGCAACTAACAGCTGGTATAATATAGTTGGGGTTAATCCAAGCGGGGATCTTGTTTTTGGCTCCGATGCCCTGCGTTATTACCCTAATGTTATACGCTTATGGGATGAAAGATACACCTTAGCACCTACGGAGTCTCTTGCAAGGGCTAGAATTAACGAAGATTTAAGTATCGCAAGCTACTCTTCACCTGTGACTATCCGCCTTATGGATGTTAGCGATGTTGACTATCAAATACATGTGGTAGAGTATGCTATTATGAACGCAATAGGCTCCTATGAGGATTATTTCGACTCCTTATTAGGTCAGCCTCCGGGTATTTGGCAAAACATAGGCAGAGGTAATCCTTCAGACACTTCAAATCAGAGGGAATTTACCGTAACAACCTCCCATATGCCTTCCGGGGCGTTACAGGAGAATACTTCTTATGTAATATTTTTCAGACCGATTAATCCGGCGGGACCGGCTCATTTCCCCACATGGGTAAGCGGTACAACTTTAATGCCAAGACCGCCCCTAGACATTATTCCTACTGTACCTATACTTGAAGTCGTAGGAGTAACAGACACCAGCGTAAGACTTCGCTGGAACGGGTCTTTCGAATTTGATTATGAACTCTATTTCTCCCAGCTTTTAACGGATTATCCGGAAGGGGCAGGCAGGATAGGGATTTCAAGCCAGCAAATAAGAGATTACAATGTTGTAAATGATGTAGACGGTCAGTCTTTTATATATTTTACGGTTACAGGACTGTTTCCTAATACCCTTTATCATTTTTGGGTGAGGGCAGTAAATGAACTGGGTACTCCATCTGCATGGTCTAACCCGGTTAGTGCAACAACTTTGGATATACAGCCGCCTGAGCCGCCTGCTGCTATTATGCTTGCTTCCGCTACCAGCTTACAAGCCTATAATACGGAAAACAACACAAATTGGCAGCGTGGTATGCCTAATAATTTGATTATTGAATGGATGCGTATATTTGCCGATCTTAACAACCCCTTCCCGGCGACTGTAATAAGGGATTATGCCGTAACAGGGGGGGAAGGAAGCTGGCTTGACAGCCCAAGTCTTTCAGCCACTTATATGGCACTCTTTGATGAACTTGTGGCAAATCGCCGTCATTATGTAAGGGCTAGGACTTGGCTTACCATAACCCGCGGCGCAGACGGTGTGGGCATTGTGCGCTCTTACAGCTATGAAGTGCAATTGGCTTCAAACAACCAGTTTTTGGATCCGATTACCATAATTATTCCAGGTATGGCTGACTTTATCACAGCACCCGGACAAATGCGCCGTTTAGAGTCAAGATGGAGCGATACATTCTCATTCTTCTCAGGTCAAACTGAGGATGAATATGACGGCGGTGTTAATGCGGATTTATTCCCGCTGCCGGATCAGGATTTTGAGTTTATATATACAAACGGTACTTTAGTTTATCGTTTCCGTTCTAACCAAATAGACCAATGGGGTAACAGAGATAATTTGGTGGATGAAAGATTTATATCACGCCTTGTACAAAACAGAGTCTTCACATTTGATGTGGATGTGTCTGTTTGGGGTGCTTATCCGGTTAATACAAGGGTTGTGGAAATTCCTATGGGTATAATACAAGCCTTTGATGAGAGGCAAATTGACCTTCGTATAAATGCCGGTAATTTGACATTGACTATACCTCATGGCAGTTTGGTTACAAATCAAGTGCGAAACACTCAAGGTTTTAACAGATTTACAAGAGGGCTTATAACTCTAACCCAAGTAAATACACCGGCTACAGGCGTTGCACCTGCTTTAGCATCAGCACCGCATACTCTTACGGTGGAGTTTATTGAAGGGCTTAACACTGTTGCTGTAACGGAGTTTGCAAAACCTATAATAGTGGAAATGACTTTGCCTTCCGCTCATGACCCGTCGATTAATAATGTAAGAGGTTATTTAAACAATTGGCGCACGGGAGGCTGGCAGGCTCAGACTACAGCCATGCCTCTGCCGGCGGCACGCCTTCCGGGCGTACCTCAAGTTATACCGGCAACGCCGCCTATGGCAAGCTTTAACACTGTGAATGCAGGCACATATACAATAATAAGCACGCCGCCTACAGCTCCGGCGACAGGGGTGGTTAATGAAACATTGGATGCAATGCAAAGGGTAAACTCCCAATTACGTATTACGGATATGGGTGCCTTTAATGAGAATACTCCGGTGCATCCAAGCCAGTTTAATCAAATAGTAGCGGCTGCCGCACTACGCAGGGAAACTGTGCAGATGAACGCTGCTATGGATCAAAGGACGTTTACAAGTCTAGGTCGCTCAGGTATGCTAATAAGCGGGGGAACTGTGTCAAGGCAAGCAGGTATAAGCTCTTTAGTCCGCTTGTATGAAACCAGGACACGTGCAGCTGTAAGCTGGTTTCCGACTGCGGCGGAATCAAGTATGCCTGACATAGGCACCGCTGCGGCTCAGTTTAGGACGAATTTACTAAAGGCGGAGGCACTGGGCTTCTACCGCGGCACTACTATTAATCCAAACGATCCTATGACTTTTGGGGACTTGATGTTTATATTGGATATTATATTAAGCAATTAGAGGCAAAGGAGGGAGGTTTTTATGAAGAAGTTTTTAGCACTTACAATTTTATTTGCACTTATGTTAAATACAGTGGTTAGTGCATCTGCCGGCTCGGCAAGGATAACTGATATTTCATCTCGCCCTTCTGAGCAGCTTATACGCAACGCTTATGATAGAGGTATTGTACATGTTTTTGCTGATAATACTGTGCGTCCGGGGACAGCTATGACCAGAGGGGATTTTGCCTTCGCCCTGGAGCGGTGGATAATAAACAGTGATACACTCCTTAGAGGATTTAATATCTCTTTTGCATCCCGTAATGTTAGTTTTAGAGACCTTGACAATACTCAGTTTTTTTACAATGAGGTTAGGTCTTTAGCTGATAGGGGCGTAATCCAAGATACAATACCTTTTAGACCGACTAGCAATATTACAAGGGAAGAGGCGGCACGCTGGATTGAAAATCTATTCGGCATGATGCGTTCTTATAACAGAAATGCTGTTTACTTTAGAAATATGGGTGTAGTTGAGTTTTTGGATGAGTTTTCTGATGGTCGCAATGTAGCAACCGCTTCAAGGAATGCTATGGCTTTTATGCTTGACCGCTGGTTTATACAGCCGGATCAATCAGGCAATATACGCCCCCAAAACAGCATAACAAGGGAAGAAGGGTTTGCCCTTATAATGATGGTAGAGGCATATTTACACAGCTATAGAGGTACGGGCAACTGGTCTTCCGGCGGCGGCTGGAATGCACCTGACGGTAATTGGGGCTGGGGCGGCAATTGGAATCATCCCGGCGGCGGCTGGGGTGGCAACTGGGGTGCTCATGGAACTCATCCTTGGAGTATGCATAATCATTGGAACGCACAAAACCCGCAAGCTCAGGTACAGCCTCCTATGTGGACAGGGCAGGCTTGGCAGCAGCCAAACCCCAGCCAAAGAGTATCTTGGGAGTTTCCTAGCGAAGGATGGACTCCATGGCAGCGTCCTCCAGGCTGGTGGAATGAGCCACCATGGTGGCCGGGCGCATGGAATGATTCATCTAATTGGCAATGGGGCTGGGGATGGAATCAGCCTAATTGGGAAGATTGGTCACCCTTCTGGCCGTGGCCTATGCCTAGAGATAATTAATTTTTGAAGTAAAAAACCTATTTACTATCCTTATAGGGTATACGTAAATAGGTTTTTTATAGAAATTGAATTGACTTTCTATTGAATGTTGTTGTATACTGAAACCCTTACAAAACAGTACCATAAAAGGCACTGTTTTGTAAGGATAAGCCGCGCAGCTTGCACAGCGCAGCCAACTTTTGAAACAGTATCAGATTAATTGCAAGCAACAATCTGATACTGTTTCAAAAGAATTTAAGTATAAATTATCAAGAGTTGTCTGCACCCTTAGCTCAGCGGATAGAGCGTTCGGCTCCGGACCGAAAGGCCATGGGTTCAATTCCCTTAGGGTGCGTTGGATAGTCAAATAGGGTTTTTGACTATCACTATTTTTATGAAAAAAAAGAGTGGCTTTATGAGAGAGATAAAATTACTCCCAAACAAAATGCGAAACCATGAATACAAAGGCTCCAAACTTATGTCTATTGGCGAAGTTGAAAAAGCACGGGCTTTTCACAAAAGTTTCCCTGAATACGAAGAAACGCCTCTTACACCTCTTAAAAATCTTGCAAATAATTGTGGTCTTAAGAGCATATATGTAAAGGATGAATCTTTTAGATTTAGGTTAAATGCCTTTAAGGTTTTAGGCGGCGCATATGCAATGGCTAAATTTATAGCAAAAAAGCTTGGAAAAGATATATCCGAGCTTTCTTATGATATGCTTATATCAGACGAGCTTAAAAACAGTCTGGGAGATATCACATTCTACACAGCGACAGATGGAAACCACGGAAGGGGCATAGCTTGGGCAGCAAAAAAGCTTAGGCAAAAAGCTGTTATTTATATGCCTGATGGCTCCTCTCTTAAAAGGCGTGACAGTATTCGGGAAGAGGGAGCCCTTTGTGAGATTATTTCAGGCTCAAATTATGATGACTGTGTTCGCTTAGCCGCCTTAGAAGCAGAGAAGGTTAAAGGCGGAGTTGTTGTACAAGATACTGCATGGGAAGGCTACGAGGAAATCCCAAAATGGATTATGCAAGGCTACGGCACTATGGCTTTAGAAGCTGCTAAGCAAATGGAAGCCGTAGGTGAGCGTCCATCCCATATTTTTGTTCAAGCTGGGGTTGGTTCTTTTGCAGGGGCGGTTGCGGGGTTTTTTACAAACTATATGCTTAGCGATCCCCCCTTTATAACAGTGGTTGAACCAAGTGCGGCGGATTGTTTGTACAAAAGCTCTTTTGCGGGAAAAAGAGCGATTGTTGAAGGTGAACTGCGAACCATCATGGCAGGGCTTTCTTGTGGGGAGCCTAATCCAATTTCTTGGGAAATTCTTAGAGAAACTGTTGATTTATTTGTATCATGCCCTGATTATGTATCGGCGAAAGGCATGAGAATTTTATCATCACCATTGGGAGATGATAAAAGGGTAATATCTGGGGAATCTGGGGCAGTTGGTCTTGGTTTTTTAGTTGAGTTAATGACAAATAATAATTTTAGAGATTTAAGAGATAAATTGCACCTTAGTGAGGAATCAAGGGTTTTACTTTTTAGTACAGAAGGTGCTACAGATCCGGATATGTATAGATCAATAGTATGGGACGGAGAATTTTCATATCCTGGGAACAAATACTAGCAATCTTCGTCATAAGCAATGTGAGGTAAATTTATTTCCTTAAAGGAGGTTCCAAAATGGAAGCCAAAAGAGAGCAGCTTTTCTTTTCAACTAAAATTGTTTTAACTGTAATAGCCTTGATTGCCGCTTTTGTAATCGTTATAGTTATAACTTCAAACGGTCCCGGTTCATTACTTGCTGAAGCCGGGGATAACCAGCCAACAGTCCAAGTGTCAGGTGCCGGGTCGATTTCTGTGCCGCCGGATATGGCTACGGTAAATTTAGGCGTTACCACTACAGAAGAAAACCCTCGTGATGCTATTATTAGAAATAATGAGATAGTAGCTGACGTACTTGCCGCTGTTAAAGCTTTGGGCATCTCGGAGGACGATATTGCCACTCAGCAGTTTTCCATATCTCAAGCATGGGATCATAGTATGCATTGGCAGGGTCGTTTGCTTGGTTACGAGATAACCAACAGTGTAAGCGTAGTTATCCGTGATATGGATATAATTGGTGAAGTGCTTGGGGCAGGTGTAGCTGCCGGTGCCAATATATCCAGAGGTATCCAGTTTAGCGTAGATGAAACAAGCCCTATGTATTACGAAGCGTTGGAGCTTGCTATTGAAGATGCGGCAAATAAAGCACGCACTATAGCATCGGCATTAGGTACGTCGGTTATAGGTTTAGTATCAGTTGTGGAGACTAATACTTTTTCAGCCCCTGTATTTGCGAGGGGGGATGCACAAATGTTTGCAGGTGCGATGACGGAGCGAAGATTTGATGACTTTGGCGTCCCAATTCAGCCTGGAGATGTGACATTAACAGCAAGGGTGGAAGTGATTTATAGTTTGGCACAGTAATTTTAATTTTTAAGGAGATGGCATGGCGGTATACTTAGAAACAGAGCGGCTTATAATCCGCGACCCCAAGTGGGAAGATATGGATGGGCATCATCTTATGCTGTCTGACGAATTGACTTTGACCTATTGGTCAGATATTGGCTCACGTCACTTTGAGGATAATCGCCGCAATTTAGAAGCTGCTATTGCTGATGTAACAAATACAAACCGTGAGAAGTATTTTTTCACAATGGAACTTAAGGAAAGCCAAGATTTTGTTGGCACAGTTGGATATACAGTTACTGAAGTGACACCTGTAGGCAAAATTGTTGGTATAGGCTATGCTACATCACCAAACCACCGTGGGCAGGGATATACTTTGGAAGCCCTTAGAGAAGTTATACGCTTTGCTTTTGAAGAAAATGGCGTATATCGTATATACACCGGCTGTCTTACGGAAAATGAGGCTTCTGAGCGGATTATGCAAAAATGCGGCATGATTAAGGAAGCGGAGTTTAAATGCCACACCTGGCATAAGGGGCAGATGAAAGACCGAGTGGAATATAGAATCTTAAAAGAAGAATATATACTTAAATTCATCTAAAATAGTAAGGCTTTTTGTTACTATTTTGTTAGGATTTCAGTATAAAGTTAAAAAAAGCGCGGCTAAAAGCAGTGCTTTTTTTAATGTGTTTGACTATATAGCAAAATATGATATGTTTATGTTATAGTAAGATGGCAATGTTGCATAATCTGTTTCAGGCAATTTTTTTATAGTGAATAAACTTTAAAGCACTAAATGAGCTTGCTCATTTTACTGTTTTAAAGTTTATGAACGTCACGAAATCCATACATTTTGTAAACAAAATGCATGGATTCTCGAGGCTCGTTTAAGACCATTTTGGTCTTAAACGACTATGTCGCTTTTTGCTTCAACAACGACCCGCAATAGCGGACGAGCCACAAGGCTCGGTTCCGGCTTTAGCCGGAAGTCTCCCTTTTGCGAAACCCACGCAAAAGGTTATGCGCCGCTGCTAGATAAATACTTTTTAACTAGGGGGATTTTAAAATGAACAAAGATAAGATGTTTTTCAGTGATTCATGGGAGTTTTTCCCTTGTAATATTAATAATCAATCTTTTTCTATCCGTTTTGATTTGGCTGTGGGAAGTTTAGATGATGAAACAAAAGCTAAATATCCGCATATTTTGGAGCTGTCCATTTACCCTAACGAAGTGACCGGTGAAGGATTTCCCACTCCGGCTGAGTTTGGTAATATAAACAAAATCGAAGATAGTTTTTCATGCGGACATTATGATATGCGTAATATTGGGGTTATTACGGGAGGAGATAGGGTTCGTTTTATTTTTTGCTGCGATGAAAAAGCGGAGAAAGAAGCGGAAAATATGGTTAAAATCCTGTTGGGGGATAATGCCAATAATATTAAATATAGCTGCAAAATATTCAGCGATGATAATTTTTTATATTATCACAACACTCTTGCCCCTAATATTTACGAGCAATCTTGGATTATGAACCGTCATGTATGCACTAATTTAGAAAATCAAGGGGACGCTTTTAAGATATTGCGGGAAATTGATTTTTTCTGTTATTTTGCAAGCGAAAAACATATAGAAAATGTGGCAAAAGAATTGATAAAACAAGGATTTAAAGAAATTAGCCGCGAAAAAACAGAAGAAGGGGATTATTCACTGCAATTGACTTTGGAGGGGATACCTAATTTTGAGTGGATAAATGAAATTACAGCTAATATTATAGATTTGCTAAAAGATACAGACGGTTACTTTGACGGTTGGGGTTCCCCTATTTGTAAGGATTAGTATAAGTATAATAAAAAGGAAGGGTTAATTTAATGAATAATTATAATTCGTCATTGCGATTGGATGGAAAAAAGATTTTAATAACAGGGGTAAGCCGTCCTATGGGTATAGGGGCAACCCTTGCCAGGCGGTGTGCCGAAGCCGGGGCAGCTGTTGCGGTACACGGCTTTTCAGATTATGATATGACTACGAACCATTTGAGTGCTATGCCTGACGGTAGTGAAACCGTAGTAAAGAAGCTTAATGATTTGGGATTAAATGTGATAATGCTTACATCATCAGATTTAGAAGTAAAAGGCAATGGGGAAAAGGTTGTAGAGGAAGCCGCAGACAAACTGGGCAAAATTGACGGTTTAATTTTAAACCATACAAATGGCGAAAGTGTGGAAATTGGTAACTGGACGCCTGAGCATATAGACCCTATTTTACATGTAAATATCCGTGCCTCTATGATGATGATACAGTCGTTTGCGGCACAAGCGGATAGCGCAAAAGATAATGCAATTACCTTGTTCACCAGTGGGCAGTATTTATCTCCCATGGTTAATGAAATGGCTTACTGTGTGTCAAAAGAAGCGATAATTTGCCTATGCCGCCAAAGCGCGTGGCTCCTTGGGGATAGAAATATACGAGTAAACTGTATAAATCCGGGTCCTAATGATACAGGCTACTCTTTTGGTGAGGTATATGAGGCAGTTGCTAAAAGATTTCCTTCAAGGCACTGGGGTACTCCTGATGATACTGCTGATCTTGCTGTTTTTCTTCACAGCCCCTATGGAAAATGGATTACAGGGCAAATTATAGCAAGTGACGGCGGATTTAAGTATGGCTGGGGATAGAGTATATTTAAACTAAAACTGTTCAATATTATCCCCTATTTTTTTCATTATAAATTCATAACTTTGAGGCATATGAGGGATAAGGCAGCGGCTGCAATCCTTTATTGAGCCGTTTTCCCCTATTCTATCAAAATTTCCGCCGCATTTATCACCTAGGAAATAAAGTGGGCAAAAGCAAAACATACAATTAAAGTTATCCATGCCAGTTTTTTCATGGCATGGATAAAATTGGCAGCTTTTGTTTTCGTAAAATTTATAGCTCGCTTCCATAGTTAACACACCTCGGTATTCTAATTAATAAAACCAAATCCTCTGTAATATTTGAAAATTACCCGGCCTAATATTTGGTCGCGCTCGACAAAGGGAGTGTCCCATCTTCTGGAGTCTTCTGAATTAATTCTATTATCTCCCAGCATGAAATAATGCCCTTCAGGCACAACAAAAGGACCGTAGCTCTCATAATCCCCATAGGTTACGAAGGGATCATCATCTAAAGGTCTGTTGGCATTGTTTATAAAAACCCTGCCATCTACAATATTAATAGTTTCGCCCGGAAGTCCTATGACTCTTTTTACAAACAGTTTGGAAGGATCATCAGGGAATCTGAAAACCACAACATCAAATCGGTCTGGGGTGGACATAAGATAAGACAGCCTAAATGCAACAACCCTATCGCCAGTCATTATACTTCGCTCCATACTGCCGGAAGGTACCCATGCGTTTACAACTATATGTTGTGTTATTATATATGCAAAAATAAATGCAAGTGCTATGGTTTTAATCCAACTAAAAATTTCCGACCCTATTCCTCGCTGTTTCATAAAACCCTCCTAATAATATAAAGCATACCCATAGGCAGCCCCTTCTTACAGGGCTGCCTATAGATACTATAAAGCTTTACTAATCTTAATCTTCTTTATGTTCTTCGCAGTTTTCTACGCAATTTTCATTGCATTTTTCTTCTTCCTCCTCAGCCTTCTTCATATTTTCGAGGCTTTCTTCTAAGGATTTGTTAATATCACCAAGAACGCTCATAGTTTTTTCAATAACTGTTTTAGTGCCGCTTTTTAACTTTGGCTCTAAATCCTTGTAAGTGGTTTTTGCTTTTTCTCCTACTTCTTTTGCGAAGCTGTCCAGTGAGGAGGTGAATTTTTCAAATTTCTCCTCTACATTAACATTACTGCCGCCAAATTCAAAGCCTTCATGGCATCCGTCAATAGCGTTAAGAAGCTTAATAGATTCGTCAACGGTGATTTTACCGTCTCTAAGGGTGTTTAAAATAATTAATCTTTCTTCTTTTTTTGAGCTTTTCATAAATTATATCCTCCTTAAAATGGACTTAAATATATGTTAACTATATATTATTTCCTTCTTCCTGCACCGCCACCGCCTGAGCGTCCGCCGCTGCCAAAGCCGCCTCGACCAAAACCACCTCCAAGACCGCCGCTCCTTCCAAAACCACCAAAGCCGCCCCTGCCTGCGCCGCCGCCGGAGGAACGTCCGCCTCCGCCGCCAGGGGTTCTGCCCATTGGATTGCCGCTGCCCATATTATTGGAACCTGTAGGGGGCCTGCGGTTCCTGCTCCAGCGTCTCCTATTCCATGGGCTAAAGGGACTCCAAGGACCAAAAAGCATCCAAGAGCCGCCGAACCATCTACGCCGCCCCATTGGCATTCCCATCGGACCCATCATACGCCGCCTTGGGGATAGAAGCAGTATCAAAACAACAATTATAACAAAAACAATAAGCACATTTGAAAAAACCGAAGTAATTGTTTGGGTAAAATTTACCGTACCTGTTGCCGGCTCTATATTAGCTCCGGCTATATTAATCTGATTAGCAGCCGGAGGGAGGTTAGCACCTGTTGTGCTATAATGAGCCAAAAGCCTGTCGGCTATTTCTCTTGCGGTTGCTAAAACTCCAGCCCCATATTCACCTTCCGCAAAATACGGCTCCATATAGGTATTAAGTATAAGTTGAATTTGACCGGAAGAAATAATAGGCTCAAGCCCCGAACCTGTGGCTATAAAATAATCTTCTTCAGCGATAGCAAGTAGTATAAGGATACCATTGCTGCGTACGGAATCGCCAATTTCCCAGCGGTTGAATACTTCCAAGGCATAATCCGCTATATCCATGCCCCCTAAAAAATCCACAGTTAATATTACAATTTGGGCACCGTTACCTGCAAGCTCATCATTTATAGCGAAAATTGCATTACCCTCAGCTTCTGTGAGTACTCCCGCAAGGTCATTTATATAAAAATTAGCGGAAGGCTCAGGAAATACAGCATTTATAGGTAATGTAAATATAATTGTTATGATTAAAGAAAATACAATTGTTTTAAATATTTTCAATTGTCCACGTCCTTAGTCTAGTCTGGCTGAAGGAGCAGGAAATTCCCTAACTCCTCTAACTGCTGCTATAAGAGCTGTGTAAGGATTTCGCAAAAGATTGTTAAAAGCCAATGCTTCCTCAAAGGCATTGCTTAAATCCATCCTTCTCAAAGCGGCGTTAATATTGCCCTCTATTTCAGTTAAATGCCCGGCACTTGTTGGAGATACTTCCTCATAACTCATTACACTTAAAAGTGCGTGTACATGCGGTCTTATCCTGTCAGCGGTTATAAATTGAGATTCCCAATTTAGCCGCTCATCATCTAAAATATTATTGCGGCGCACTTCTGCCGTGTCTAAAAGCCTTCGGAGCCGCTCGGCATGTACATTATCGTAATTAAGATATCTATCTGCCACCACTAGTAAATTAGAAGTGTTTTGGATAATAATAATAGACTCCTGCTGGATGTTTATACCCAGCTCATTTTGCCCTCTAAAGCTGTCCACAACCCTATTATATTCACGTCTGAGAGAATTACCTCCCAAAATAAACACAGAGACCAAAACCATAAGTACAACGGATATATATGCCGTTTTTTTATCGTACAACAAGCTATTCATCCGAGTCCTCCTTTTTAGGCTCTAGCTTCATTAGCTCATCATCTAAAAGCCCGCCGGATTTAAGAAGCCGCTCCATAACATTAGCTTCGGCTATAATATCCATAGCCTTAGACTCAAACATATTGTCGAATTGTTTTTTGAAAGCTATAGCGGTAACATCTAAGGCTTCTTCAATTTTTGCCGTAGCTTTATCAATATTTTCACCGGCTGCCCCTTGGGATTTGAAATTTACATAGTTTTCAATAAGTTTATAGGAAGTAGGTAAATAATAGTCCATAAACTGTCTTACATAGCCGGCTTTTTCCGGATAAAGTTCAAGCTGATGAAAAATCTTCTCCCCATAAAGTTTCATTTGCCCTACATCTTCAAGGACTCGCTTGTTATTAATGGTTTTTGACATGCGGTCAATATCTTTAAGCTTTTCACGACCTTCGTTTATAAGGGTATTAAGTCTGTCATCCCCTGTTTTTGCAGGTATGAAAGGCGCTTCCACCATAATAGTTTTAGCAGGAGAAAATGTAGAGACTACAACGCCAATGCCTACGGAGAAAAACGCCGCCAAAGCAAGGCTTAACAAAGTATATATGGGAAATAAGAGAGAGAAAGTAACAAAAACAATGCCTGCCGCATAAATCGGCATAGTGGATTTTACTTTTTTTTCTATCATAATCCTTACTCCCTCCCAGTATTTTTATAAATTTACTCACAGTTTTGTACCAATATTACGGCACTAAATTCATCAAGCTTTATTTCAATATTACCGTTAATAACCTTATAATTTTGCAAGCTTGTGTTGTAAGAGCCGTTGCGTGTATGCATAATACGGATAAATTCGCTGTTATCTATTGCCTCAAGCTTCCAAACCGGCAGTGTTACTATCTCTTTATCGGGTTTGTTATTTATAACTACGGCAAGTCTATGCTCATTATTCCATCTGCCGTAAGATAGTATGCCATGGTGATTATACAAATACTCAAGAGAACCGTTTTTCAGGGCTTTATATTTTTGGCGCAGCTTAGCTATCTCACTATGGAAATTGATTAAAAGCTGATCTTCACGTCCCCAAGGATAAGTGCGCCTGTTATCAGGGTCGGTCCAGCCGCATAGCCCTGCTTCATCACCATAATATATGCCAGGGGCACCTTGCCAAGTCATTTGTACAACAACGGCACAGTACATTACGGACTTATTTATACCTCGCCAGGCTCCCTCATGACCGTGAGAAGGTAAACGCCCTACAGTTTTATTCGTGCGGGTCAAAAACCTTGAGTGATCGTGGTTTGACAACTGATTAAGTGCTGTCAGCTGTGAGCCTATGCTAAATTTAGCCATATTTTTACGCATACTTTCTTCAAAAGCGTAGGCATTGTTTAAAAGATTGCCGTCGTATTTGTCAGAATGTTTTTGCATACCTGTAAAAAACCAAGTTACAGGCTCCATAAAAGCGTCATAGTTCATTACTGTGTCCCATTCATCTCCTAAAAGCCATGGGGCAATGTCACCGTAATGCTCGGCAAGTATTATTGCATTTGGGTTTGCAGATTTAACAGCAACCCTAAAATCTTTCCAAAATTTATGGTTAAAATCCGGAGAATTGCCTAAATCAGCAGCCACATCAAGACGCCAGCCATCAGCGTTATAAGGGGGGCTAACCCATTTTCTGCCAATTTCCATCATTTTATTGTATAGAGTGCTGCTTTGCTCAAAATTAAGCTTAGGATGATTGGAATGTCCCCACCAGGAATCATAATCTTCGTTGTCGGGCCATTCCATAGAGTTCCATTTAAAATAATTATGATAAGGAGAATTGCGATTTGCAAATGCCCCCGGTTTATAACCCCCCGCTCTTTCGTAAAACCCTTCTTTGTCAAGCCATTTATTAAAAGAGCCGCAATGGTTAAAAACCCCGTCTAATATAACTTTCATACCTTTTTCGTGAGCAAGCTCTATAAATTTGGCTAAAAGTTCATTGCTTTTTTCCAAATTAATGGTATCAGTAGTACGTTTTAGATATTTAGCCGCAAATCTGTTAGTATTTTCTTTAGGGCTTAAAACCCGCCCGCCGTCATTAACGACTACGCCAAAATGAGGGTCTACATAATCATAATCTTGTATGTCGTATTTGTGGTTTGAAGGAGATACAAACACAGGGTTTAACAATATCGCCTCTACTCCAAGACCTTTGATATAGTCCAGTTTATTGATTATGCCTTGTATGTCGCCGCCGTAGAAATTACATGTATCATCCTCAGGTACCGGGGCGTGCCAGTCGAGAGATTTTACTACAGGCTTATCAAGATAAATATACTCATTATCTAAAACGTCATTTGAGCTGTCACCATTACAAAATCTATCCACATAAATCTGATAAGACAAGCATCCCTTAGCCCAATCAGGTACATTAAAACCGGGGATTATTTTAAAATCATACTCTCGCTCTAGGTGCAGGCTTAGACCTTTTTTATTGTAATAATAAATCTCCTTATTTTTATACAAGCTAAAATAGTAAGATGCCGTAGCCATTATACTTATAATATAAGTCCGGTAATAGGAGAAGCGACCGGCATCTTTAAATTTCTCCATTTCAACCGCAGGTAGTTTATCAAAGTGAAAGAACACTTTTTCAGCATCATCTTTAGCGGTTCTTATAATAATTGTTACTGTATCACCTATATTTGGTTCAGGAGGATTTACGAAATTTGCGGTTTCATCACTAAATACGAACTCAGCACGTAAATAGTTTATTTCATTTTGATTATTTTGGTTAATATTTTGTGACATAGGCAAATAACCCTCCGAATGGTAAGTGGTAGCAAATATAGTATAACCGATGTTATACTACTTTGCACGGCTTATTAAAGATTATTCTTATTGATTATTCTTATTAACTGCGCTATAAGCCCTGCGATTAAAAATACAATCCAGCCCGGGTGCCAGGCACCCCATATATAGCCTATAATCAAAAAAGCAGCAATAGCCACAGCATATACTATAAAAGAAAATTTATCCCTCATAGCACCATCAATTACAGAGGCAATTACAAACACAATCCAGCCCGGGTGCCAGGCACCCCATACAAAGCCTATAATCAAAAAGGCAATCAATGCGATAAAATAAATCTCAGCACGGAAAAAGCCTCTGATAGTAGTGGGTTCTTCATCTTCATCCTCATCTTCGTCCTCGTCCTCATCCTCATCCCAAAGTTTCTTTACAGGGGCAGGTTTTGGCGTTTCCGGCTGCGGCTTTGGGTTAGCGGAGTTTGATATTGCATCATTTCTAAGTAAATAGTCCGTGGAAACATCAAAAATATTACTTAACTGTACAATATTATCCAAATCAGGAAAACTTTCGCTAAGCTCCCATTTAGAAACCGCTTGGCGGGATACAGTAATCTTCTCCGCCAGCTGCTCTTGTGATAATCCTTTTTGTTTACGTAAGGTTTGAATTTTTTCTCCTAAAGTCATAGGGTAATGCCTCCTAATATTTTTCTTTGATTTTACGTAATTTAGCCGGTTGCGTTCAAGCAAGTATACTTTGAATATATGCAACCGACAGTTGCAATCATTGCAATCATTGGCTTAGGTCAAGGTTCGACTCTCCTTGACCTAATATTAGGAGGCGTAAGATTAAAAACCATTCTACCTTAACTCGTTATAAAACAGCTCCCAAATTTCTTCCTTTTCAAGACCCCAAACCCACGCTGCAACTCCGCCTAAGTTATATCTGTGAACCAGCTCCACTTTTTTTGCCATAGAACGGTCATCTTCAAGCCATGTGCGGTAACGCCTCATACGGCCGTCTTCAAATATTTCAAATTCGGCATAGTATTTGCCTATATCCTCCTGCCATTCAAAGACAGCACCGTTATCGGTTTCAAACATACGGCGGGCAAAATTCATACCAAGACTTCGTACACGGAAGCTCTCAACTGACCCATCGTCATTTAATGTTTCTATCCAAACACGGGTGTAGAAGGGCACTCCAAGTAAAAGCCGCTCAGGAGGCACAGGAAGCTGACCGGGAGGCGGGTTTAGCACCATATTTTGAACAGCAGTCGTAACAAAGTCTATAGAGGCGTTAGGACCCGGCTCAGGGGAATGTATAGTATGTTCATCATAAGTCATTACGGCAACAAAATCAACAGTTTGAGCGATTGCGCCGCGGTCATAATACAAACTCCAAGCAGCAGGGACGAACACAGCAGCAGAAAGGATGGCACCCCGCTCTCTCATTGGCGGCCAAAGCTCCCGTAAAAATTGGTGGAAATACCTTATGTCAACTTGACGTACCCGCTCAAAGTCGATATTTATACCGTCTAAATTATAAGTGTCAATATAATCCAGTATTTGGGCAATTACAAACTCCCGCCGTTCCTGATTAGAGAGTATAAGACCGGTTACATCACCATCTTCGCTGTCAAAAAGTTTAGGCCAGATATGATAGCCGCGACTATGTGCCCATGCCATATAATCCATACAGGCTATCGAAAGGAGTTCGCCGGAATAAGTCTCCCTATTAAAACGGAACCACTGAGGTGATATTACATCAATTGCGTGGTGGTCGTTTTTAGTCCAAGGAGTGTTTTGAAACTGATACTCCATCATATCCCAAACCATGATAACCTTGCCGTCTATAGGGCGGGCTGGGATGTGTACAGGAAGGGGGCGGACAGGAGGCAAAATGGCAGTAAGCGCATTTATACTGCCTATATTATCCTCAAGTATATAACCTATTAAACCGGTCTCTGTACGGACTCGGACGAAAGTATCGTTTATAGAACCCTCCATAAGGCTTTCAAGTCTGCTAAATTCCCGGCTGTGGAGATGGCTTTCCACCTCTTCATCAAAAGATAATATATTGAGAGGTGTATTTCCAGGCAAACTTTCTATAACAGGGCTCCATCTGTGAGGCTCAAAGCGTAAAGGGGAAGACGTTGTTGTATCGGCACTAAAATGTATATCAGCAGCGTGATTTATCCAAACTAAATATCCTTCTGCATGTTCGGCAAAATTTACTTCGGCATTGTATTGGCTCCATAAAAAATCCCGCGGTATATAGGCAATGCCGTCCCTGTAATATATAGGAGTCGCAAGGGTTTCGGGGATGGCATTTACATAATATGTATTTTCTCCGGCGTCTATACGGATTACGAAATATTCATCGGTTATTGTAAGACGTCTTGTAGGTGCATCCCAAAATATCCATTCATCTATAAACTCCTCCACGAAAGATACAGGAAGATAAATATCCCCATTATGTATAATAGGGGGGTGATCCAATGTAATAATTTCACCCTCGAACATCATATGTAGAGCACCGGATTCAAGACCATGAAATTCAAAATAATCAGCCTGCTCAGAATTAGGCGCAATGGTATTAATAAAAACCACGATAATGCCGGTGCCTAAAAATATGAATACGGCAGCCATAATTATTAAAGGTAAATACCGGACGGCTCTCTTTTTTCCTTTATTGTATGAGCCTCTTGTTTGTCTGTCTTTATACTCCATTAATATTACTCCTTTATTAAAATCATATATATTCTTTGAAAGAATCAATAGGCAATGGTACATAATTGGTTTCAGACAATTTTTCTATCGCTCTTTGCCTCAACACTCTCCTTGACCTATGCACCGTTGCTAATAGTATATGTCGAATTTTACCACATTTAGAAAGAAATTAACCTTAAGTTTTCTTTAAAGCATAAAAAAACTCCCTGATTTTAGTAAATCAAGGAGCTTGGATTGTCGACAAATCCCACTTGCATGGAGGGAAGGGCTTGGGAAACCGTAGGTTTACCAAGTTAAATCCGCAAGGCGGGCTTTGCCCGCCTGAGGAAAATCGGCTGTCCGCAAGCCTTTAGGCTTGCAAGTCGATTTTTCATACAGTACATCGTTAAAATGGCAAAGCCATTTTAACGACAGGCTGGCGACTTGCTCGACAGCCTCAAACTCCCTGATTTTAGTAAATCAAGGAGCTTGGATTGTTAATATTATTCATCGTTAGGGTCAATGGGAGAATTGTCATAAACACTTATAGTATTACTTGGTATGGGGTTATTAGGAATAGGAGGGGGAGGAGTAATCGGAACCTCATGCTGCTGCGGTTGCTGGCTGCCCGCAGTGTGACCACCTAATTCTTCCAAATAATTATCAAGCTCATTAACTCTCATTAATATTTCTCTAAAATCAGCGGCATTGGCTTTTAATAAGTATTTTTCAACAAGTTCCGTATAATCTCTTTCAAAGCGAGCTACTAAGCGGCGCTGCTTGTCGAGAGAGGCAGAAATTTTATCAAGATGCTCAACCGCTTCCTGTTTAATGCTTTTTGCAGCCAAATCAGCATTTCTGATAATATTATCGGCGGCGATTTGTGCATTAATCATAGTGTTTGCAATGGCAGCATCCTTGTTTTTGTACTCAAAAATTGTCTTTTCGAGACTGCTGATATAATTATCGACCTCATCCGTGTGATATCCATTTTTTACAATATTAAAGCTTGGCATCTTTAAAACATCCTTTCTGTGGTGTATACTGTATATAGTGGCAAACTTTGATTAAACAACGACATTTTTCGAAAAAAGTCGAGCAAAATCATATATGTGAATCATTCTAACACAAACAATGTAAATATGCAAACAAAATTACTAAAAATAACCAAAATTTTAGGAGAATTACAATGGAGCATAGTTTTTTCATGAAAGAAGCCTTAAAAGAAGCTGCAAAGGCTCTTAAAATAAAGGAAGTACCCATTGGCTGCGTAATAGTTTTTGATGGCATTATAATAGGCAGAGGGTACAACCGCCGCACAGTGGATAAAAACTCCCTTAAACATGCGGAAATAATTGCAATTAACGAAGCCTGCGCGTTTATGGGGGACTGGCGCCTCGAAAACTGTCATATTTTTGTGACAGTGGAGCCTTGCCCTATGTGTGCCGGAGCTATATTACAAGCCCGTATGAAAAGCCTGTGTTTTGGCACAAAAAATAAAAAGGCAGGGGCTTGCGGTTCCGTTATAGATATTTTTACCAATAATGGGTTTAATCATACAGTGGAGGTAAAATCTGAGATTATGGCACAAGAATGCGGCGAGCTTATGAGCGGTTTTTTTGCCGGACTTAGAAAGGGTGAAGATTTAGCCTAATCTTCGCCTTCTTCAGATACCTCAATTTCAATTACACCATGCTCTTTTTCAAAATCTCTTATAGACTTGTGAATAAGATACATTATTTGACCGCTTACTGAGCGGTCATCATATTTTGCTACATAATGAAATTTTTTAAGAGTGGTATCGTTGATACGCATACCAAAATGACGTTGTTTATCCATATTTAATCTCCTTTAGCTGAAAATAAACTAATAATGTGTTTATCTTAAGTCAAAATTATGATACAATTCCTGTATGTTCTAATTATTAGATTAATACTAGTTAATTATCAGCACTTAATTTAAGCGAAGGAGGTACCAATATGAATTGTACACAATATTACTGTATTTACAGTAGAAGGAAAAAATGCATATTAGATAATCCCAGAATAAACTCGGAAGGTGTATGCGAAGACTGCATCATAGTATCTTCAGATAAGAATTTTAATGAAGCGAAAAAAGAAAAAGAATTACAGAAAATGAAGGATTATTGGGCTAAACAAGACAAGGTCAATCTTGACAATATGTAGTTAGTGTGGTACGCTAGTTTTCTAAAAGGGTTAGATATGCGAAATAGTTTTTAGCGTCGCAGACTTTAATCCCCAGGGCGAGCTTTGCTCGTCCGATAACAAACGGTAAAAGCCGTAAAAATGCAAGGACGGCGCAGTCGGCAGTGCGTTTTTACGAAATTAAAACTTTCCGTGCTAGCCGGGGCGTTAGCGGCGTCTTGTACCGATAGCTTTAGTTGGGGTGATGTTTGCATTAGGTTTTTGGGTCTTATACGGTGATTTCCTGTGAAGCGTGTCAGGTTCGGAAGAAAGCAGCACTAAGCGGTTCTGGTCATGCGTGTAAATCCTCCCAATTATCAACTGCAAATGCACGGATTTTTAATAGGAACAGCCTTGCGCTTTGCGGGGCTTTTTTGTGAGTGGAGGATGATTATGCCCCATTTAGCTTTATATAGACGGCTTCGTCCAAAGGATTTTTCAGAAATAATAGGGCAGGAGCATATAGTACGGATACTTAAAAACCAGCTTAGTACAGGCACTGTCAGTCATGCCTATCTTTTTTGCGGCACAAGAGGCACAGGTAAGACTTCTATGGCAAAAATCCTTGCAAAGGCACTAAATTGCACAAATTTAACTGATGACGGACCTTGTGGGGAATGCCAAAGCTGCATTGCCGCCGCGCAAAATCGTAATTTAAACATAATCGAAATAGATGCCGCGTCTAACAACGGTGTTGATAATATTCGTGAAATAAGGGAAGAGGTAAAATACCCCCCTCAAGATAATGGAGTAAAGGTTTATATTATTGATGAGGTTCATATGCTTTCAACCGGGGCTTTTAACGCCCTTTTAAAGACCTTGGAGGAGCCGCCTGCAAAAGTTGTATTTATTTTAGCCACGACGGATCCTCAGCGTATTCCCGCAACTATACTTTCAAGATGTGTACGCCTTGATTTCAGGCGCATTACAGTGGATGAAATGAACGCGGCATTAAGAGAGTTTACAGGTGCGGAAAATATACAAATAACCGATGAGGCATTAAGATATATTTGCTCTATCTCAGACGGTGCAATGCGGGATGCTCTGAGTCTATTAGATCAGTGCATATCCTACTATCCTGATGAGGAGATTGGGCTAAATAATGTTTTGGAACTGACAGGTGCGGTGGATAACCGTGTTTTCTTTGATTTAATGGAAGCGTTAATAGCCTTTGACAGCGGGAAATCCTTGAGCGTTATAGATGATATGGTGAATAAGGGTCGCGATGTCAACCGTTTTATTTCGGATTTTATTTATCATCTTAGAAATCTTTTGATAATAACTTCATCTGAAGCTACAGGGGATATACTCGTTTCGGAACGAGAAAAATATATAGAACAGGGCAAGAAAGCGGGCAGCCAGCGTATTATGGCTTTTATACATGAATTTTCGGCACTTTCTGCTGCTTTGCGCTTTTCATTTAATGAACGGATAATGCTTGAATGTTTGTGCATTAAACTGTGTAATCCGCAAAGTGATGAAAGTGGGGATAACAGTGCCCTTATAGCACGGATTGAGAAGCTTGAGAGTATACCTCGGGCTGTAAGTTTGCCAAAGGCTGAAAAAGTGCCTCAGCCTGACGATACGATAAAACCGTGGGCCCCCAGCGGACTGCCTAAACCTACAGCTAAGTCCATATCTAAGTCCTTGCCAAAAGATATAGATACCGTTGTTTCCGAGTGGCCAGCTTTTAGGAAAACTTTCCAAGCCCCTATAAGTGCCTTTCTTGAAGATACTAGGCTGGAGCCTTTGGGAGAAGGTTTGTGTATTGTGTTTTCCAACAACTCTTGGATATCCCATGTAAGCGAACGTAAAGGTATGATAAGTGAGGCGTTTTTGGAAAAATATGGTAAAGATTTCCCTCTGACTTTTATAGCCGCATCAGAATATAATATCAGGCATGGAGAAAAGAGCAGCGAGCCGGATACTAAAAAAGCAGACGCGGCAAAACAGCTGGCGGAGAAGCTTGGTAATGTGGAGATAGAGTGGGAGTAATTATACAAACAATGTGGCGAGGCATATTTTACTGATGAAGTTATATAATGTAGCGTAATATAAAAGGAGGCTGAATTTTATGGCAAAAGGCAGAGGCGGTATGGGACCTATGGGTGGCATGGGCGGCGGCATGAATATGAATAATCTTATGAAGCAAGCCCAAAAAATGCAGCAGCAAATGGCAGAGGCGCAAGCAACCCTTGCTGAGAAAAATCTTGAAGTAACTTCAGGGGGCGGTGCGATTAAGATTATTATAACCGGCGCGAAGGAGATTAAAGAGATTAAGCTTAAAGCTGACGTAGTTGACCCGGATGATGTGGAAATGCTTGAGGATTTACTTCTTTCCGCAATTAATGAGGCTTTTAGGCAGGCTGAGGAGCTTTCGAATAAGGAAATGGGCAAGTTTACCGGTGGAATGGGGTTACCCTTTTAGGGCTAGGGAGGATTACAACTGAATTATTACGGAGACTGTGTAACACGACTTATAGAGGAATTTAACAAGCTGCCGGGGATTGGTGCTAAATCGGCCCAGCGGCTTGCTTTTCATGTGATAAATATGGATATGGATAGTGCCGCAGCTCTTTCAAACTCTATAGTGGAAGCCAGGAAAAATTCGAAATTTTGCAATATATGCTGTAATTTAACCGACAAGTATATATGCAATATATGCGACTCACATAAAAGGAACCAAAGCCTTATTATGGTGGTGGAAGATCCGCGGGATATGGCTGCTTATGAAAAAATAGGTGAATTTGACGGGCTGTATCATATACTTAATGGGCGCCTTTCGCCAATGAATGGAATAGGACCTGATGATATTCGTATAAAAGAGCTTATTAAACGGCTTGATGAAAGGGTTTTAGAAGTTGTCCTCGCAACTAACCCTAATGTTGAAGGGGAAGCCACCGCTATGTATATTGCAAAGCTTGTAAAGCCCTTAGGTATATCTGTAACAAGGATTGCTCATGGAGTGCCGGTTGGCAGCGACTTAGAGCAAGTAGACGGGCTTACACTGTCAAGGGCTCTTTCAGGGCGTATAGAAATATAATGTGATACCCTCCCTATAAGAGCCTGCTTAATATCTCCATGAATACATATGTCATATATTGATTTGGAATGTCACTTATCGCCCATAACTAATATGGAGAGATAGGTGACATTTTATAATATGACATGGAGTTGTCAAGTAAAAATGCTATAGTAGTGTAGTGATTGATGACAGATAATTGATGATAGGTGATAGTATGCAAGTAAACAGACTCTTTGAAATAATCTACCTCCTCCTGAACAAAAAGCGTGTAACGGCAAAAGAGCTTGCTGAACGCTTTGAGGTTTCGACCCGGACAATTTATCGTGATATAGATACAATAAGTTTAGCGGGGATACCTATATATACAGAAAAAGGCAAAGGTGGGGGCATTAGCCTGCTCCCTGATTTTGTTTTAAATAAATCCCTATTAAGTGATGAGGAGCAAAACGAGATTTTGCTGGCACTTCAAGGGCTTTCCCATATACAGTCAGCTGAAAATGGTCAAGTGCTGCAGAAGCTATCCGCAATATTTAATAAGACGGCAGCTAATTGGCTTGAAGTGGATTTTTCTGACTGGAGTTTTGCAAACGGGGATATATTTAACAATTTCAAAACTGCTATACTGGAGCGAAGAGTTTGCGAATTTGACTATTACAGTACTTATGGAGAGAAAACTCACCGCAAAGTGGAGCCTGTTCAGCTTTGGTTTAAAGCAAAAGCGTGGTATCTTAAGGCTTTTTGCTTAAGAAGGCAGGATATGAGACTGTTTAAATTAACAAGAGTACGCAATTTAACAGTTCACGACGAAGTTTTTCATGAGCGGGATTTATTAGGGATTCCACCCTCTCCTGATCCTCCCAGACCTCAAAAGCAAGATGTATTTTTGCGTCTTAAAATTGCACCTGAAATGGCATACCATGTTTATGGTGAGTATGAATGGGATGTGGAGGAAGTTTGTGATGACGGCAGTTTTATCGTGTCCACAAAATGGCTGGAGGATAATTGGATGTACGGTGTAATCCTTTCTTTTGGAGAGTATATGGAAGTCTTAGAGCCTTCTCATATAAGAGAAATCATAAAAGAAAAAGGGAAAAAAATATGGGGGAAATATTTATAATATGACACTATGTTGTCGCATTTAGCTGCTATAATATTGAACAGAAATAAAACCACTATATTAGGAGGAATAATTATGGACAAGCTGATTGCAAATGTACAAGTTTTGATAAAGGTGGAAACTGAGCATCCGAATTTGCTGGACCCTCAGTTACTGGGCTATCTTAAAGAATGGCTTTTACTTGACAACTCAGATAAAGAGGCGGCAATACCTAAATTGCAAAAATCACTTACCGATGGGTTGGATGTGGATTTAACAGGCACTATGTGGGAAGAGGAATGGCTTGCCAATGGAAAAGTATGCCTTTGTGACGCTTGCGTAGTCGCCAGAAAGTGCATAGATGGTATATAGCCTGTAAGGAGGTAAGGCAATGATTGAATTACCTGAGGTTCATGTTTTGGCTGAGCAAATTAATCAAACCCTTGAGGGAAAGACTATAAAAAATGTAACAGCGAATGCCAATCCTCATAGCTTTGCTTGGTTTTCGGGGGATCCTGCCGCTTATAACGGGATGTTGTCCGGCAAAAAAATAACAAAAGCAAATGTGGATATATATAACGAAAGTGTATTAGAAATAATTTGCGATGATATGCTTTTGAATATAACTACTCCCATAAAATATCATGCCCCCGGGGGAAAACTGCCTAAGTCCCATCAGTTACTCCTTGAATTTGCGGATGGTTCTCATATGAGCTGCACTGTGCAAATGTGGGGCGGTATGCTGTGTACCCCTCTTGCTGATAAAGGTGTTAAGGATACGTCCTGGTACTTTGTAAACCCTGATGCAGTAGCAAATTATAAGGAAAATGAGGAAATTAAGAATAGGCTATTGCCAAGTCCCTTGAGTGATGCTTTTGATAAAGCTTATTGGAACAGCCTGATAGACAGTGTAAAACAAAATATGAGCGCAAAGGCTTTCCTTGCTACTGAGCAGCGTATACCGGGGCTTGGCAATGGGGTTTTACAGGATATTTTGTGGAATGCTAAAATCCACCCAAAAAGAAAGCTTGAAACAATGACAAATGAGGATAAGGAGCGGCTTTTTAGCTGTGTAAAATCCACCCTTAAAGAAATGAAAGACAAAGGCGGGCGGGATACCGAAAAAGATTTATATGGTCAAAAAGGCGGCTATAATACTGTACTTTCTAAAAACACATTACTTAGCCCCTGCCCTGCTTGCGGCAGTAATTTAGTACGGCAGGCTTATATGGGAGGCAATATTTACTTTTGCCCGGGCTGTCAGCCTGTGCCATAAATTAAGTGGTTGAAATAGGGTCGCAGCGAAATTAGAATTTTGCTCGTAATTCGTTATTGCGACCTCCTAACACGCTTTGCGTCTAACACGCTTTGCGTGTTGCCCTCGCAATGACGGTGCGAACGCTAATTTCGCTACAAGCCTAATGACGAGCAGAAAAGTTAATTTCACTACAACTCAACTAAAGAGCTATGTCCCATATTTCACAATCAAAGTCTCCAAAGCCAGCTTATCTCCTATACGTCCGGTTTTTATGCCAACATCTGCCTCCAGGCAGTCCTTTATTGCTTGTATAAGGGTACTTTCCGTAAAATTAGCGGCTTGCTTCATACACTCCCTTATGGCGAAAGGAGGTACACTAAGGGCGGCGGCTATTTCCGATTGAGATTTGCCTTTCATTTGGCTGCATCCCAATATCAGGCGAAACTGCCGTGCTATAAGGCTTAATACCATAATGGGAGATTCTTTCGCGTCCATAAGATTTTCGAATATTTTAAGGGCCTTGGCCGCATTTTTTGCGGCAAGGGCGTCAATGAGCCCAAAAACCCGCAGTTCGAGCCCTTTTGTACATATTTTATCTATATCTGCCTCGGCGGCTGCTTTTTTATCTGAGCAATAGGCAGCAAGTTTTGTCATTTCCTGGGAAATGTTTTCCATACTGCCTCCAATAGCTCTGATTAAATACAATGCCCCTTGCTTTTCGAGTGCTATCCCCTGACTTTTCATCTCCCTGACAATCCAAGCGGCAAGATCACTCTCTGCAGGTCTTTCAAAATCTATAGCTTGCCCTACTTGGGCAAGGGTTTTATATAGGGCATTTCTTTTATCCACATTATCCTCTATAAATAAAATAATGCTGCTTTCAGGCAAATCCTTAAGCCCTGCAGCCATAGTCTGGGAGTCCTCCTTTCGCCCTGCAGCGAAAAGCCCGCTGTTTTTTACAATTACAAGTCTGTATTCGGAGAAAAAGGGCATAGTCTCAAGTGCCGCTAAAATATTTGAAACACTTTCCTTCTCCCAAAACACATCTGTATTCATAGAAGCTTCCCCTTGAGAGGCAATAAAATCTTTCATCTTATTTTCGTAAAGGTTTATAAGATATTTCTCCTCGCCAAAAAACAGATAACAATTTGATAAATTGCCATCCGCAAGGTTTTTAGCCAGTTTCTTCATAGGGGACTCTTTCATTATGGACTTGACCCTCCAAGCATAGTAGTTATACGGTTATCATTAAGATTTATTGTAATTGCGCCATGAGTATGGGTTGAGTAAAAAAGGACACCCCTGTCATACAAGCGTGATGTAACTGTTGGATGAGGATGACCGAAAACATTGTGCATCCCAACACCTGCGATTGCAACATTTGGCATTGTGGCGTCTAAGAACGCATCACCTGTGGAAAACCTTGATCCATGATGAGCTAATTTCAATATATCAATATCTAAATGAGAAAAGTGCCGGATAAGCCGCTCCTCGGTAGGCAGCCCAATGTCACCTGTAAACATAACTCTTTGTCCCATATCAACATAAAGGACAAGTGAAGCTTCGTTAGTGTTTTCATAAATTACATTTTCCGAAGGGGAGAGGACTAGGAAAGAAATACCTTCCGGCGACTCGAAAAAGTCACCTGCCCGTAAATATACCACTTCAACGTCGTTTTCCATTGCCGTATTTATAAGCATTTGATAAACCAGATAACTTCTATCCGTAAGAATTGGCAAATAAAGCCTGGCAACCTCCATAAACTCAAGCAGCTCCACTGCGCCAAAGGCGTGGTCCAAATGTAGATGGCTTACAAATACACCGTCAATACGGCTGATACCTCTACGCTCTAAATAAGGGATGATAACTCTTGCGCCTGTATTTCTGCCAACTTCGCGGATAGGCTGGTCACTGCTGTGCCAGCCGCCTGCGTCTATAATAAAAACTTCACCATACCGCTCGATTACAACGGCATCCCCTTGTCCTACGTCAAGTTTTATCATAATAGGCACTCTTGGTAAAAGGGAGTAAATGCCGAAAACTAAAATCCAAATACTAAATGCCGTAATTGCAAATTTAACCTTGATTTTTACCTTAGCATCACTTGCAGACAAATACCACAGCCCAACTAAAGCCCCTAAAAAGCTTATGGCAAATAAATAATGTGGCGTAGCTCTTAAAATCCGTGAAAAAGGCAAACCAATTACAAAAAGGCTGACATTTTCATAAAAAGCAAGTAAAAAGTAGATAAGACCTGACAATAACCCTCCTGCCGGGCTGAAGATAAGCCCTAAAAGCCCCATAATAAAGCCTGGGACAATAATAAACGAAAGGAGCGGCAAAATAACCATATTAACAAATATTTGATAAGGCAGTATATGGTTAAAATGATATATCTGCACCGGAATGGTTGAGACAAAAACGATTAAAGAGGCAGCGAAAAGTTCCATAAACCACAATAAGGGACCTTTTTCTATCTCGGTTTTTTTCTTAAAATTCCAAACAATAGGATTTAGGAAAAAGCCAAGTCCTAAAACCGCTGAAAATGAGTATTGAAAGCCAACATCAAAAACCCATCTCGGCTCATAGAAAAGCATAATAAGTCCCGCAAGGGAAGCTGATGACACCAAGTCCGGCTCTTTTTGGAAAAACTTGGAAAATAATAAAATAGCAATCATCAACACAGCCCGCACTGTGGAAGTGGAAGCACCTGTAAATATAGCAAAAACACATAAGAAACCTAGAGTGGCAAAAGCAGCAGCCTTTGTCGATACAAACCTGCGAAGGAGCCGGTCAGCAAACAGCCCCATTATGGAAATATGCATACCTGAAATTACAAGTACATGATATATACCGCTGTCTCTGTAAAGTTCCCTTACATAATCCGTAAGCCCTGAGCGGTCTCCCGTAACCATTGCCGAGATTATACCTGCCTTATCATAAGGCAGCCACTGATAATATATGGCTGTTATGTTATCCCTAAAACCACGTAAGGCGGAAAGAAAAGTGGTGCCCCTTCCGATTACACTATGATATACTATACGCATTGTATAATCGTAGCCTCTGGCACCTAAGTGGTGCAGCTCATTAAAACCTCCCGGATTACGTGGAGGCTGGAGTTTGTGCAGGGTACCTACAAAGGATACGCGGCTTCCGGGTGTTATTATAAGCTCATCTCTATCGGCAGGGGTTGCAGCTCGGATTTTTAGCCGCTCGTAATAAACTTCCCCGCCGGCGGTAATGCTCTCGGTAAAGATTGTAAGCCTTTGCATACCTGTGGTAGTAAAAGTAACATCATGAACCAAGCCCACAACCGTAACAGGACCGCCTCGTGAGGCAATTTCATCAACGGCACTGCTTTGGGGTAGAGCCACGCTGTAAGCAAGAACCATCCCCATAATAGGGAAGGCGAAAAACAGCCAAGCAAATCTGCTTTTATACATTGTACGGATTTTGACAGAAGCTAAAAACATCACCGCAAAAATGCCGGCACGTATAAGAAAACTATCTGTCATAGAGGCAGATAATATACCAATAACAAATAAAACAAAGCAAATGAATACAGGTCTTTTCATAGGCTATCACAGATTTCACTTGGTTTCAAGAGTTTGTCGTAAGTTGTGTCTAATGTCCATTTAATGCCGCTGATTTTTTGTTCATTCATAATCTCACCTGAAAATCGCTACTGCCGCTTACCCTCGTACCCCTCCAAAAAATTGCTTCAACTTAGGTTATGCACTGTTGCAAATCTAATATTGCAATAGCTTACTTAATATTTCTGTTTTTACTATCTCATTTCTTCTCAGTCTTGTAAGCTGGGATTCGCTTATATTGTGTACATGAATCAAGTTGTGTTGGGAGACACTCTTTTCTTCCATGGTTTTCCAAAGTTTGTCAAAGACTATCATAGTTTTACCCTTGCCTTATAGTGCTTTTTTTACATTATTGCAATGATAAGCAAAACAATGCATTGGTTATATATAGCCAATGGGTGCTTGTTAATACAGCTAATTAAATCTTATTTAAAGCCAAGATACGAAGAAAATCCAAGCATATATAATGCAAGCGCAAAAGAACCGCACTTTTGCTCGGCCATATCCTTCAGCTCATCAATAACGCTGTCATTTGGTGCAACAGATACAGAATCAGCAACCACATTTTCAATAACCTCTGGCAGTGCCATACATATTTGATAAAATGCATCTTCTTGCCCTGTTACAAGAGCATAGAATTTATCAATACTTACACGGCGTATACGTTTATGTTTCTTTTGCTGCCCGTCAACAGAAACCGTCCATGGAATATTTTGGGAATCTTTTGCAATAACTTCAACAAGAAAACAAGCACAGTCATCATCATTAAGAAGCTGTGACTGCATTTTAATATAAGTTTTGCCTGAAGAAGCCGCATTCATTGTATTATGTTTATTCTTCATTTCAATAAAAACGCGGCTTACTTTATCGCTGTCTGAAATATAGATACCATCATCCTTTGAAAAAACAACATCCCAGCCGTTTGAAGGTACTTTACAATTTGCCATATAGTTGAAAATCCGCTGATGAAAATAGCCTATATCGTTATTATTTGATTTATCACGTTGACGGAAAATTTCGTTTTTAACTATTTCTTCCCATGAAAATTTATAGACTGTTTTATCAAATATCAGCTTTATAGGGTCTATAGTATTTTTATTAAATTTTTTTAAGTTAAAAGGCTCTAATTTTTCACCATAGTTTTTAATTGTTGCTTCAATATGCTTCTGAAAATCTTCTTTTGAAATGAATGATAAAGGTCGCATTATATTTTATCCAGTCCTTCATATATTTTTTTTGCAACCTCAAAAGCAAGATTAACGGGAACAGCGTTACCTATTTGTTTATACTGCGTCCCTACACTGCCCATAAATTCCCAGTCATCAGGAAAACATTGTATACGCGCATTTTCACGTATGGTGAAAGGACGCGCTTCTAAAGGATGGCAACGGTCGGTTTGTTTTTGGGATGGAGAAGTTAAAACGGCTAGAGATGGCTCATCTAAACTAAGCCGCCTGAGTATTCCAGTACGTCCGCCTCCCATATGCCAACAACTTTTCATATACTCTTTTGCAATATCTTCCGGTATATCGCGCCAATAGCCGCCAGGGGGAACAAGTTCAAAAATTTTACGCTTATGATCGGCGTATTGCGAGCCTGCGCTTGGGGGTACATTGCTTAAAATATCGCGCAAAACAGGTTTATATTCATGAGGTGTTGGGAAATCGATATGCATATTGCCTATAAGATCCTTACGAATACCAATCATAATAAGGCGCTCCCTTTTTTGAGCAACTCCATAATCCCATGCGTTAAGCAGTTCACTTTGAACCCTATATCCTTCTGATGCAAAAATATCAAGAATAGTTTGGTATGTATACCCGCGGTCGTGGGTTAAAAGTCCGCGTACATTTTCAAATAAAAAAGTTTTTGGCTGTAATTTTTGCAAGAAAATAGCATAGTGGTAAAACAGCGTGCCTCTTGCATCCTCCAACCCTAGGCGTTTTCCCGCATAGGAGAAAGCTTGGCAAGGCGCACCACCAGACAATAAGCCCAGCTTGCCTTTTTGTATGTTAAAAAAACCCTCTAAATCCAAATGGGAAATATTCGCAATATCATCATTTACGATATTCCATTTTGGACGGTTTGCTCTTAATGTGTTTGATGCATCCTTGTCAATCTCAACTAGCCCGATTGTATTAAACCCCGCTTTTTCAAGCCCTAAGGCTAAGCCTCCGGCTCCGGCAAAAAGCTCAATTGTTGTGAATTTCTTTGTCGAGACACTTAAAAGAGGAGCGTTTTCATACATTATATCATTATCGATTGAAGCTGCTTGTAATACTTCCATAATCCATATCCCTTTCCAAATACAAAACCTTAAAAACAGTATAGCATAAAAATATGGTAAATGCCATTTCTTCTAAAAGAATTTATAGATATTTCACAACCGTTATGCTACAATGCATATATATAGTTATAATCAAACACAAATAAGGAGGCTATTTATGAGAAAAATATTACTGCCGCTGGTTATGTCGGTTGTTATGACCATTACCCTTCTGGCTCAGCCGGTTTTAGCCAGGATGCCCCAAATACCGGAGTCTTACGATTTCGATTTGCAAATGCGCCTTAATTTGGATATACAAGGTTCTGATATCGATTCGGAAGCCGAGGCTTTTCTTGCGTTTCTTAGGAATGTTGTTATAAATGCCAAAGGCACTGTGGTTATGGATAGGGAAAATTTCCTCGCCACTCATATGTATGCGGAGGTATCTATCCGTGCCGGGCTTTTCTACATACCTTTTAATATTTGGATGGATATGGATTTTACAGACGCGGAGAATATTGTTTACCTTATAATTGTGGAATTGCCGGAAATGCTTCAAGCCCTAATAGGTTTAAGTGACCCTGCCCTTGCCAGGCAGTTTTGGGTGATGGATTACGCACCCTTGTTTGAGGAGTTTCCTGAATATATGGATATGATACGTAGTATGAACTCCACTTTTGATTTTTCGGCAATTATGGGTATGATGCCGGAGATGGAGGCAATAGAGGCAAATAAATACCGCACAAGCCTAAACGATGATGAGTTTAGCGAATACCTTATAAATATTATTGAAATAGGTATTGATACTGCTATAAATCAAGTGCTTGGCTCAATGGACGCAGAAGAGGCAGAGCTTATGACTGCCGAAATACATGAAGAACTTGAGGAGATAACTGACAGGTTATTTGCCCTTTTACGTAAAGTAACCTTTTTATCAGAGGATTGGATTAGTTATTATGTGTTAGATGAAAATGGATATGCCGTTTCCGAGGATACAAGCCTTAAATTGATTTTTGATATTAGGGAATGGGCAGATGCCATATCTTATGTGTACCCAAATGCATTTAGACTGGGTTTCGGCGCGCCTGCACCTGATATTGTAGTAACTTTGGGCATTGAATATACTATAACATACGAAAACATTAACACAGCCCAGCGGGTACCCCCAATGGCATTTACGCCAGACAATAGTGTGGATATTTTTGGTTTGTGGGGCTTTTAGACTCCTCGCAATAGAGTTGTAATGAAACGGCAATTTGGTCGTCATTGCGGAGCCGTAGGTGTGAACTTAAACTATATTCTAAACCTGTGGAAGTTTAAGTTTGCACTCGGTGCGAACTTAAACTAAATCTTAGCATAAAAAACCACATTGAACCATTGCGGTTTTTCATGCTTTATTGAAGTTTAAATTCGCACTTGGGGTCGCAATCTAAGACGTATTGCGTGATGAGACTGCGCTTTGCCCGAGTGATGAGACTTGAAAGTTTCCAAGGAAACGTTCAAGTCATGCATACCGTAAGCTGGAAAAAGTCTCCGCCGTTGGCGGAGACTTTTTCTAAAGGTCGATAGACCGTCTACATCATCCCCATTCCGCCCCCTGGAGGCATTGGAGGTTCAGGTTCAGGTATATCAGCCACTACACATTCGGTAGTGAGCAAAGTAGAAGCAACAGATGTGGCGTTTTGCAAAGCAGAGCGGGAAACCTTTGTAGGGTCGATTATGCCTGCTTTAACCATATCCACATATTCTTCAGCCAAAGCGTCAAATCCTTGACCTTTTTTAAGCTCTTTAACTTTGTTTACGACTACGCCGCCTTCTAAACCGGCGTTTATAGCTATTTGAGCAAGTGGTGCTTCAAGGGATTTTAAAACTATCATGGCACCGGTTTTTTCGTCGCCTTCAAGCTTTTTAATCAGCTTTTCAACTTCTTTTGCCGCGTGGATATAAGCAGAGCCGCCGCCGGCGATTATACCTTCCTCAACAGCTGCGCGGGTTGCTGCAAGGGCATCTTCCATTCTGAGTTTCTTTTCTTTAAGCTCAGACTCAGTTGCCGCGCCTACTTTAATAACAGCTACGCCGCCGGCGATTTTAGCGAGTCTTTCCTGGAGCTTTTCTTTGTCAAATTCGCTGGTTGTATCTTCGATTTGAACTTTGATTTGCTTAACTCTCGCATCGATTTGTTTTTTATCCCCTGCGCCGTCAACGATGATAGTGTTTTCTTTATCAATTTTAACGGTTTTAGCACGACCGAGCATCTCCATAGTAGCGTCTTTAAGGTCATAGCCAAGCTCATCACTAACAACAGTACCACCGGTTAAAATAGCGATATCTTCAAGCATAGCCTTTCTTCTATCTCCAAAGCCTGGGGCTTTAACCGCAACACAGTTAAATGTGCCGCGAAGTTTGTTAAGGATAATGGTGGCAAGTGCTTCACCTTCAACGTCCTCAGCAATTATAAGAAGTTTTGCACCTGATTGAACAATTTGTTCAAGTACAGGGAGAATATCTTGTATATTGGTGATTTTTTTGTCAGTAATAAGGATATAAGGGCTTTCCATTTCCGCAATCATCTTGTCCATGTCAGTACACATATAAGCGGAAAGATATCCTCTGTCAAATTGCATACCTTCAACCAGCTCAAGCTCAGTGTGCATGGTTTTAGACTCTTCAACAGTGATAACGCCTTCACTTGTTACTTTTTCCATAGCGTCGGCTACCATATCGCCAACTTCAACATCCCCTGAGGAGATAGCCGCAATATTAGCTATATGATTTTTGCCGGAAACTGACATGCTCATGCCTTTTATAGCTTCAACAGCGCATTCGGTAGCTTGATGCATACCTTTACGCATAATCATTGGGTTGGCACCGGCTGCAAGGTTTTTAAGCCCTTCTCTAACCATAGCTTGGGCTAAAACCAATGAAGTTGTAGTACCGTCACCGGCTACATCGTTGGTTTTTGTCGCAACTTCTTTAACTATTTGGGCACCGATATTTTCAAAAGCGTCCTCTAGCTCTATTTCCTTAGCGATGGTTACGCCGTCATTAGCAATAAGTGGTGTGCCGTATTTTTTGTCCAAAACAACATTGCGACCTTTAGGGCCTAGAGTTATCTTAACAGTGTCGGCAAGCTTGTTTACGCCGATTTCTAAGGCTTTTCTGGCATCTACGCCGTATTTTAAATCTTTAGCCATTTAATTTCATCCTCCTGGTTTTATTTACCGATTAACTTAAGTTATTTACCGATTATAGCTAGAATATCGCTTTGTTTAACGATAATATATTCTTCATTGTTAAACTTAATTTCTGTACCGGCGTATTTGGAGTAAATTACTCTATCGCCTTTTTTTACTTGCATTTTAATTTCCTTACCGTCAATAACGCCGCCGGGTCCTACTGCTAAAATTTCCGCTTCCTGTGGCTTTTCCTGTGCATTTCCGGGAAGAACGATACCGCTTTTTGTAGTTTCCTCCGCTTCGACCTGCTTAATCAAAACTCGGTCAAATAAAGGTTTGATGTTCATTTCAATACCTCCTAAGTTATATTTTTCAAGGGTTATTTTCGATTGTTAGCACTCTTTTAAGTCGAGTGCTAACTACATTAAATATATTATATTTAATGGGGAATCATGGCAAATCTTATATCAGCTTAAAAAATATAATTTTCGAAGAAATTTAGGAAATTAATTAAATTAACAAATGTTTTACTTGGAATATCTCTGATTTACTACGATTATCTGCAAAAAACGATATAACGACTTTAAATCATAGACTGGTATTGTCAGGTGAAATCAGTGCAATAAGGTAAGTTATAACGCTGGCGATAAAATAAGCAATTATAGCATTGTGCATAAGAGTAAGGTCGTGGTGTATGGCAAGAAAAAATATATCATATACAACCCATAGGCTGTAGCCAACAGCAGTGACAGTGAAAATCAAACGAAACACAACCTTTTTGATTGTACTAATGATTCCGACAAAAACTAAATTGACGAAAGCGATGAACAAGGCGAAAAAAATTCTCTCCAAAAAGCTTAAATTTGCTGGATACTCTATGTTAAAAATAATAGCGCAGACAAAAGTGGTAAGGTATGAAATCATACAAGTACCCTTTACAGGGTTTTCTGAAAATCCATCAATCATATCATTTATAAAACTAAACATTATATCCTTTATCCTCCCTGCATCTAATATTTATAGTAAAGAGACCCAGGCGAAATCATAGCAATGAGATAGGTTATAATACTTGTGATTAAATAAGCAATTGCATAAGTTGCAGGATTAAAAATAATACCGGCATAAAAAGTAAAATCAGGACCCCAGCAGAAATAAACAAAAGCCAAAGTTAGAACAATACCAAGGGTAGTGAAAATTAACCGTTTTGGAAAGGGTGCTCCCATCTCAGAGCCTCCAAGGTCACGGATGGTGTGGAGAAAAAAAGCGGAAACCCCATAAACAACCAAAGCCAAAATTAAAGATAGAAAGAAACCGGTATCCGGGTTGAAAAAGGCAAGAATGATACCATTGACAACAGCAATTGCACGTAAAACCCAAAAAATACCTAGTATCGGGCTGTCCTGGGTTGTGAATAAGTATTTATACAAATCACCTATAAAACTAAACATAAAAATTATCCTCCTTATTCTTAAAAGCCGCCTAACCCATTACAGCATAAAATATAACAGGCACTACTAAGGCAGGTAAGAAATTAGCCACTTTAACCTTTTTAATCCCCAGCATATCAAGACCTATAGCGAAAATTAATATGCCGCCGACTATAGAAAGCTCTCTCACCGCGTCATCTGTCATATACTCCTGGAGCGAGCTTGCCAAAAGAACTATAAGCCCTTGGTATATAAATACGCTGACTGATGAAAAAATAACCCCAAAGCCGTAGCTTGCCGCCAAAATAACAGCAGTTACGCCGTCAAGGACGCTTTTGGCAAAAAGGGTATCGTAATTGCCCATAAGCCCGGCCTCCAAAGAGCCGATAATAGCCATAGAGCCTACACAGTATAAAAGACTTGCCGCAACAAAGCCTTTGGCAAAACCCTCTGTGCCTGCTTTGCGCTCAATAAAAAGCCCCAGACCGTTAAGGCGGGCATCGATATCAATAAACTCCCCCAAAAGCCCGCCGGCAACCATACTGATTATGAATAAAATAGGGTGGGCATTGCCGCTAAGAAGCCCGCGGAATGCGGTTGATGCCCCAATAAACAAGCAGGAAAGCCCAATGGCGTTTGTTACCATAGTTTTAAAGCGTACAGATAAGCCGTTTCTGATAAACAGACCGGCTAGGCTGCCTATTATTATTGCGGCTACATTAGCAATTAATCCGGGCATAATACCTCCTAACGATGCAGCGGTGGATTAAAATCTGTGATTACCAATATTAATATTTCATTCAATATCCTCATAACCGCTAAATTGAAAAGCCTCTATCCTCATTTTGCGCCCACCTTATTAAGCCTGGCATAATGGAACAAATACTGCTGGGCTATGCCTGCATTCTCACCCCATTTATCTTTGGCAAATTCTTGTATTTCTTTTAAAGGTACATTAGCACTGCCAAAATACAATTCGCTCATAATCCGCCTTATCCATACATCCGTTGGGAAAGTGTCCATCCGCCCAAGACTGAAAAGCAGTATACAGTGTGCAACTTTATCACCTATACCATGGACTGAGGTAAGTCTTGTCCTTATTTCGTCTGTTTTGAGGGTTTTAAGCTCACTCTCATCTAAGAGTCCGGCCAAATACTTATTAACTGCGTCAAGTATGTATTTTGCTCTAAATCCTGTTTTTAGCTCCGTTAAATCAGAGATGGAGGCTTGGGCAAGCTGCTTTGCACTTGGAAAGGCAAATCCCCCTTCTACAGGGTCTCCATACTTATAACAAATATTTTCAATAACTTTTTTAATCATTGGTATTCGATTGTTTTGGGATATTATAAAAGATACCACTATCTCCCAAAAGTCCTGATTTAAAAGGCGTATGCCGGGAGCGTGGGCAATTGCTATTTCCATTATAGGGTCGTTTTTACTTATGAGTGACTTAATACTGCCATAATCCCTATCAAGGTCAAAATAATTATGCCAAATACTCATAAATTCCTCATCAGTACAGGAAAAGGAGGCATAATCGCTGTATTGTTTTATCTCAAGAGCTCTTCCGTGAGCGATTATTTTATAATGGTTTTTGTCGATTTGTGTAAATCTAAAGCATTGTCCGCATTCCAATATTTGGCAAATATCGAAGCTGTCTAAATTATGTAATTTCGCTGCCATATAAAATCACCTCCGGTTAGTATACAGGTCTATACAGAAATCCGAACAAAATAGTAACAAAAAGCTTACTGTTTTGCTCGGATAAGCTGTGCAGCACAGCCCTAAGTCTAATATATCAGCAAGAGAGAGAAAAAACAAGCTTTACGTTATCAAATATTTTATGTATACTGTGTACACAAATGATAAACCCAGAGGTGTATCTTGAAAAAAACAATTGAAAAAATGCTAAAACATGAAACAATCAGATATATATTTTTTGGCGGTCTAACAACAGCGATTAGCGTAGTTATTTACAGTGTATGTATAATGGCAGGGCTTTCGGTGGCTGTATCCAATACGGTATCTACCGTAATTGCCGTAAGCTTTGCCTTTATTACCAATAAAATTTGGGTATTTGGCTCAAAAGATTTATCTGCCCAAACTACAAGGGGAGAGCTTATTAAATTTCTGGTAGGAAGAGGCGTAACTTATGCAATAGAAACAGGGCTTTTAATATTTTTAGTGGATTTTTTGGAATTTCATCCTATTATTTGTAAAAATTTTACTCAAATACTTATAATTGTGCTAAACTATATTATAAGCAAGTTTGTGGTATTTACTTAAAAAAGCATATTTATAATTGCTCTCATTTGGAAAGCTGCTCATTTTTAAATGTTTGAGCAGCTTTTTTGAATTATTACTTGTAAAATATTGTTGTCATTTTCCAGTCTTTATACAAAAGGATTCGCAAATCTTTTGGCAAAATTTAATTGGTAAAGCAATATGGGAGTTTTTACATCTCATAAATTCATTTCCTAGTACGAAAAATATTTTTAAATACAGCCTGAAACAAAGATTTTGCGGAGGTGAAATATGACAAGCATTGTCCTTGTAGAAGATCGCAAACTAACTCCAATAAGTAATTTTATAGCCGATTTATGCGAAATTTCAGATATAGACCGCCGTAAGATAAGCATAAGAAGCATAAAGGACGGAGAAGGTCTTGAGGGAAGCCATATTATGCTGCTAAACGGCGGTCAGCCTAATTTAAACCTGGCAAGAGCGTTGGATGCTATAGTTGCCGGCGGTGTAATAATTATGAATTCTGATGAAAGGAATTTTGCGGGGCTTAGGCTTTCTAAACCGGTTAGGCTGATAACCTATGGATATAACCCAAAATCCACCGTAACAGCCTCATCGATAATTGTACATGACAATATTTCAATACAATATTGTATACAAAGGCAATTTAGCACATTAGCAGGTATAATTTTAGAGCCTCAGGAGTTTTTAATCCGCACAAATCATATGAATTTGGCTGCCGAGGATATATTAGCGGCTGTTTCTATTGCAATGCTATGTGGTGCAAGTGCCGATAAAATATCAGGGGTTAATCAGACTAATCAGGCTTTAAGCTATGTTTAAGAACCTATCCATCTATGAACATAGGTTCTAAGTACTATAGTAAATAGTTGTTTCTACTATAGTTTTCATTTGGAAAGACTATATAGCATATTTGGATAAACATTGGAATAAAAATAAAACTAGCCAAGTACGGCAGCAGTGCACAATTGCTATTCCAATGAAAGGAGTTTGCTAGATGCTTAATGATAATGGGCAAAGTACAAATAGCATTGAGATAAGGGGTAAAGTAGCCTCTCCCTTTACTTTTAGTCATGAGGTTTATGGTGAAGGGTTTTACAGCTTTATGGCTGAAACCGAAAGGCTTTCAGAGTCTGTTGACCTTCTGCCGGTTACAGTTTCCGAAAGGCTTACATCAGGGATGGGGCTTGTACCGGGGGATTTGATAAATATTTACGGTCAGGTGCGCTCTTATAATAATTATATCCAAGAGGAGCGGCGTAACCGATTACTTATTACAGTTTTTGCCAGGGAGATAGAGCGTTTAGAAGCTGAGTCGATAACTCCCCAAAACCCTAATAATGTATTTTTAGACGGATTTATATGCAAAAAGCCTATATTTAGAGAAACTCCTTTTGGGCGGGAGATTGCGGATATTCTTTTGGCTGTTAATCGCTCGTATAATAAAAGCGACTATATACCTTGTATTTGCTGGGGCAGGAATGCAAAATTTGCCGCAACCTTAGAGGTATCTGATAATGTACGTATAAATGGCCGGCTTCAATCGAGAGTTTATCAGAAAAAGTATGATAACGGCACTGTTGTTGAGAAAACCGCTTATGAAATATCAATTTCAAAAATAGAGCTTGTTAAGGAAATTTAATTTTTAAGTTTTTAATGGAGGTATTGACATATCCCTATATACTGATAATATATAATTATAGTGAGTTAACTTACAAAGGAGGAGCGACCTATGAAAACGGATCTTTATATCGAATTAGACGGAAAACAAACTAATTATAAAACCCTTATTGATACAGCGAAAGAAATTTGGAAAGATGAAGGGCATATGGTTAAAGACCTTGAAAGTCTTGAACTTTATTTCAAGCCTTCTGAAAGCAGCTGCTATTATGTTATTAACGGAGTTGAAAAAGGGCATTTTTATGTTTAGTAAGTAAAACCTGTGGTCAATTAGCTATAATCTAAACCCCCAACAAATGTTGTTGGGGGTTTAACTAAATAGGGAGGCTTAGGGTGAGAAGGATAATATGGATGCTGGTTATGATTTTAATTTTTGGTTTTATACTGTCAGCTTGCGGCAATGCACAGGTTCCGGAAGCGGAAGATGAAGATTATGAATACTATATTGAAGAACTTGATAACGAAGAGGATGAGGGTACATATATTATAAATTACGAGGCGGAGCCTGTTTTAGAAATGGACACTTCTATAATCAGGTGGCTTGTGGAACCTGTTTGGGAGTTTGACGCAGTTTTCCCCTTCCACGGAGGCATGGCAGGGGTTGAATATTTTGAGGATGAAATGGGAGATTGGGGCGGTACACATATACTTGGCTATATAAATACCCAAGGGGAAATTGTTATACCCATAGAATACCGCCATCTTCAAACTTTTTATGCATATAGGGGTGCCCCTATATTTGTGGACGGGCTTGCGGGCATTTACTCGATGGATGATGGTGGTGTGGGCTTTTTTAACGATATGGGGGAGCTTATTATACCGTTTTCTTTTAGTGATGCCAGAAATTTCTCAGAAGGGCTGGTGGCTGTAAGAAGTGAGAGTCCTGAAGGGGACCGATGGGGCTTTATGGACAGAGAGGGCAATTTAGTAATACCTTTTGACTTTGATTTAACAAGTGATTTCTCTGACGGATTAGCGGCAGTTATGGCAGGAGATTGGGAAACGGGTAAATGGGGCTTTATAGATCGGGGCGGAAATATGGTAATAGAACCCCAGTTTGACAGGTTTGCGGATTTTATGGAATTTATCCCGCATTTTAGAGAAGGGCGCGCTGTTGTTTGGCAGGGAGATTGGGAAAGCGGCGGCTGGGGTTTTATTGATACAGAAGGTAATGTAGTTGTGCCATTTATTTATAGTTCTGCCACCGGTTTTTCTGAAGGGTTTGCTTTAGTCTATTCGGAAGAAGACGGCACTGCAAGCTTTATTGACAGAGAAGGGAATATGCTTATTCCTTTTGGAAGATATCAAGCCGCTATCAGTTTCTTCGAGGGGTTTGCCCCGGTAGGTATAATCAACCAGCAGGGTCAGGCGTGGGAATGGGGCTTTATAGACACAGAGGGCAATGAGGTTATAGCCCTCCAATTTGGCTCGGTACATAATTTTTCAGAAGGGCTGGCGGCAGTAAGGCTCGGTGGCTGGGAATACCCTTTGGGCTTTATCGACAGAGAGGGAAATATGGTTATAGAGCCTGTGTTTGATGAGGTACGCGAGTTTTCCCAAGGGTTTGCGGTAGTAAGGCTGGATGGGTGGGGTACATCAACATGGGGTATTATTGATACATCAGGGAATGTGATAGTGCCTTTTATATTTGATGATATACGCAGCTTTTCCGAAGGGCTGGCATGGGCAAGACAAGATGGCAAATGGGGAATATTGGAGATTGTGGAATGATTATTGATTATTAAGAGAGCCGCTGCAGTTGGGCTTGAGGGGGTATCATTTTGGGCTTTGTATTATCTCAAGAAGAATCGGCATTGATTTCAGAAAAGTTTGGACAGGATTTCCTGCATGATGTCATTTCATATTTTCCGAAGTATTCCAAACAATGGGGTATTGATATTATTGAAATGTTCCATGACTTGTCTATAAACTGCATATTTAAGGGAATATCATCTTTGTATGGCGATATAGTGTTGAAATTTTATCGTCGTGATCTCAGGGGGTTGACTACGGAAGCGGCTGTATTGTCTGAATATAATGGTTATAGATTCTGCAAACTTTTGGATGCTGATATTGAAAACGGTGTACTTCTTTTGGAATGTGTTTCTCCCGGAACATTGCTCAAGAATGAACCATCACTTACAAAAAGGCTTGATATATTTTTGTCGCTTTATGCAGGGTTACACAAAGAACCCAAAAATCCTCAGATGTTTCCCACGTATATGCAATGGGTTGAAAAGGCAGCGGCTAACTTACAAAACCGAAATGACTATCAAAATATTTACGATTATATGTTGAAAGCCAGTGAAATTTGTGCCGAACTAACACAAAAATATCCTCAACAGCTTTTGCTGCATGGCGATTTTCATTTTGAGAACATTTTGCAAGACAAAAATGGCGATTATAGATTGATTGACCCAAAAGGCGTTTTGGGTCATCCTTTGTTTGATTTGCCCCGATATTTACTGAATGAATACAGGTTTATCCGTCAAGCCGCGCTTGATACTAGGGGGCGCTTAAAAATGATTAGTGTTATAATCGGTTATTTTGAAAATGCTCTTTGCATACCGCAAGAAGACATTAGAAAATCATTTTTTATTGAAATGGCATTGGCAAATGCTTGGAGTGTCGAGTCCGGAAGCGAGGCAAAAACGGAGAACATTGTTTTTGCGGAAATGGTGATGGATTCTTATTGAGCCATTGTAACCAAAATCAAATATTTTGTTTGCTGCCACGTTTCCGATTTGTTTCATCAACTGTTCATCTTAATGATGGAAGCAAAAAAGCATTTGCAAAGGATATAAAGCTATGATAATCTATTGACAATAAAGCTTATCAGAAAAAAGGAGGAATACCAATGAAAAAGAAAGCTGTTTTAGCCTTGATATTGGCTGGTACTTTTGTAATAACAACTCTTGCATCATGTGCGCCGCAGGCACCCCAAGTTAATCAGCCCCCTGTACAGGAAATGCCTCCAGCCGCAGCGGCTGAAGCGGCTGATCCTGCGCCAATAGCGGATGAAATGCCTGCTCTTGGAAGAGGTGTAGTTGTAGCAACCCAAAATGACCCTCCCTCAATTGCGCCGGGCAGACATAATGCAACAGCCGCCGGATTTATGAATTCTATGAACTATAATGGTCTTTTCAGAACGGATGCGGAAACTTTACTGGCTGTTCCTGATTTAGTGGCAAGCTGGAGGGCTGTAAGCGATACAGTGTTCGAATTTATGATATATGAGGGTATTATGTTCCATAACGGTGAAATAATGACGGCTCACGATGTAATTGCGTCTTTTGATTATGTAAGAAATTATCCTGATAATACACCAAACCGCGGAAGTATAGTGCGTTACGAAGTTATTGATGATCTGACAATCAGAATAGACACTGATGAGCCTAATGCAATGCTTTTTGTGGATCTTGTACATGTAAGTAATATGGTTATGCCCAGGTCTTTGATTGAGTCAGGGCATGATTTCCAAGCTCAAGCCATTGGCAGCGGTCCTTTTGTATTTGAAGAGTGGAGGACTGGTGACTCCTTGCATCATACGGCTTTTGAAAACTATTTTGATCAGGAGCGGGCAGCGAGAATCGCATACACTATCTGGAGGGTTATCCCTGAGGGGGCATCCCGTACAATAGCTCTTGAGACCGGTGAGGTTGACTATATTGTTGAAGTTGCATCGCCTGATATTGCGAGACTTGAAGCTCATCCTGACATCGAGGTTATGATAAGCCCCGGTACGACTCATAATAAGCTGCTTATGAACAATGAGATTCCTCAGTTTAGTGACTATAGAGTAAGGCGTGCTATTGCTATGGCTATTGATATGGATGCGGTTTTAATCGCCGGTATGGACGGCTTTGCTATACCGACAAATGCCCAAGTGCCTACAATATTCATCGGTGCCCATGAAGAAGGTACCTATGAATATGACCCTGAGGGTGCGGTTGCTATCCTTGCGGAACTGGGTCTAGACCCGGCAACACTTGCTTTTAACATAGTTGCAAGCAATGAAGAAAGAAGGCGTATGGGTGAGGTGCTGCAGGCTAACCTTGCTGATATAGGTATCCCTGTTACCATTGAGATGAATGACCTTGCAACTACCTTAGAGCGGCAGTTTGATGGTAATTATGAAGCCAGCTTTGGCGGCTCTGGCTTTTCATCCTTACTTGGATATGTCCATGGGATATTATTCAGCGAAAGTATTGGCGGACCAAACAGAAGCCGTTTTAGAAACGATGAAATTGACGATTTAATCAGGGAAGCTTTGGTTACGGTTGACGCAAATGCAAGAATCCCTATTTATGAGCAAATTACAAGGATTGCAAATGAAAATACGCCTCATATCCCAACTCATATGTCTTTGGTTGTAAGGGCTTTTAATGCAAATCTTGTTGTACCTGAGCTTCCGGCTACAGGTGCGGTACAGATGAATGTGATGTATTGGAGTGAGTAAAGAAATCAGCTGATTTTGTAATAAACTTAAACCCGCAGATCAATTTCAATCATGTCCGCGGGTTTTTCTTGCCAATATTATAGTGGATTTACTTCAAAACCGTTACAGTTGTATCAATTTTGTAGAGAATCCACTATAATTTTAACAATCACCATCATTCTATAAAGCTTGCCTTTGACATAAGGTTATTTTTTATATGAGTGTGAAGGACTCCCATGGTGTCAATATAAGCCAGCAAAACAGCGGAGCAATCCGTAACCCCTTGGTTAGATAGCTCTGTATAAAGCCAATTTATATCCAAATTTATTGCTGACAAATGCTTTTCAATCACCTTTCCATCAATCACTACATTTGTACATAGCCCCTCATAGGCGGTAGGGATTTTCATATCTTTTGGTGTTAGGGGACGGTTTTGTGATTTAGGCAGTATGCTTAGTCTGCCGCTGGTTTCAAGTATGGCAAATTCAACATTGGCTATGTCGAAAATATTCTTTTGCCTGCATTCTTCCAAAAGGTCATTAATACTCAATCTTTCTTTTAGTATACTTTTTTCCATCAACTTCCCATTTTCAATAAGTACAACAGGTACACCGTCTAATATTTTTCTGCCCCTATAGCTTTTAACGGATATATACGAAAATAAAATAGAAAACAGGGAAACTACCACCAAAGCAGTAAGCCCTTCTGCTGCATGGACACTACGGACAACGGCGTATTCTGAAGCTATAGATCCGATTGTAATTCCGATTACATAATCAAAAAAATTAAGCTGAGACATTTGCTTTTTACCCATTATCCGGGCAAGGATAAACAAGGCAATTATGGCAATAGTCGAAGAAACAACGGTTTGAAGCACTCTATCCAACATTTTATCACCTATCCCTATCCCCTTTTATATTTTGTATTTAAAAGTCTATTATACCCTTTGGAAATAAAAAATACTTCGCTTTATTTTGAGATTTTTCAGCTGTGCTGATTATAATAATGTGCTATACTTTATTTGTAGTGAGTTAAAATCAGATAGAAATGGTGCATAACCCGTTTCATCAAATTTTTCTATCGCTTTTTGTTTCAACAAAAGCTTATGCACTGTTGCTAGATTAATTATGAGGTGTAGTAAATGAATAATAAAATAATTAGAGCTGTTATAATGCTGTCTGCTGTTATGCTTTTGGCGGCTTGCACTAATAGGGCTGAAAATACCCCTGAGACTTATGATGCTGGGTATTTGGAATATGCAGATAACGAAGGGTACATACAGGAAAAACAAGAAGATGATGTATATGCTGATGTTATAAACATCGAACCCGGCTATGAAAACGTGCCTGAAGCAGTAATTGAGGGCTATATGGCATATGCCGAAGAAATCAAAGCCCAGTCTCTTCCATGGCAGGAAGCCTATATTGCGCTGCTTAGTGAGTATGCGGAGCGCTCCATAGGTTATTGGTTTGATGGGGAGAGCCCCAATCCTCCCGGCGGCTATTTCATGCTTTTTGATATTGACGGCGATGGCGTGCCGGAGCTTATTGTGGCTGACAGATTTCACTTTACCACTTATGTGGCTGCATATACATTTTTAGATGGGCTGATACCCCTGGAGGTGGAATACTTTTATGATTACGGCACATTTTTCTTTTCGCTGCTTAACCGCCCGGGACTTGGCATGGAATCAAACGAAGGAGTGTGGAACAGTGCGGCTGTTTTAGCCATTGATGGGTACAGGCTGGTTTCTGAAATAAGCCTGTACCGCGGCGAATGGGAAGAAAATGATTGGCAGGCAGGCTGGCGTATAAACGGCGAATGTGTAACGGAAGACGAACATGACAGGCTGTATTACAGTTTATTTGGCGATTGGCAGGCAAGAAATAGGGTGCTGCACCATGAAATTACCGAAAGCAATATACTTGAGGCAGTTTTTGGCTTTGATACAGCCGAAAAGGGCTTGATTATTGGCAATATGTTTTTTAGGGATGTAAATATGGCACTGTTTTTTGAAGAACCCTTTTCAACCGTATTAGCTGTTTTAGGCGAGCCTCTGGAGGAGCGCGGGCACTTTTTCCTTTATGATGATATAGAGATTGTTGCAACAGATTGGAATATGGCTGCATCATCTTTTGAAGGGGTTGGGCATATTGGCAGCGGCAGCTTAGACCTTTTTGCTATAAATGGCATTAACCTAAACAAAACCCGCCAGGAACTGATTACCATATTTGGCAGCCCGGCTTACTATTCATACCCTGACCATAGATATTGGAACCCTAATGACCCTGATGATTTTCGATGGCTGGGATATAAGGCAAGGCTTAATGGGATTGACTACAGGCTTGATTTTACCTTTGACAGCCCCAACTATGCAGCGCGCTACTTTACTATAAGGCGGTTTGAGCGGTAAGCGGCGGAAGTTTAGCCGAAATAAATTATTGAAATCAGCGGCAAATTATGCTATATTTATTTATAACTAACTGTGTACGAGTGGTACAGTTTTGATGATTTATTAATGCTGCCCAGTCATTTTGCTTTTTACACATAGAGGCGGCATGGGTATACCAGCTATAGTAAATGACCATACTTTCGCACTCATTCGGTATGTGTTAGAGGTTTTGGGTGTGGAAATTCATTGGGATGAGAAAAATGGGGCAGTGTATGTTTATTAAACTGAAATCCACACAAAAGAGTAACGCTAAAGCAACTATTTTGTGTGGATAAATAGCGCAGACCCCTGCTAAAATGGTAACAAATTTATAGCAAGCTATAATCTGTTAATGTTTGGGGGTTGTTTTACTATATAGGGCTTAAAAATTTCCTAATATATTAAACTTCAAAAAATAACCCCCTTGAGATTATCAAAAACATGATAATTTCAAGAGGATTAAACTGGGCTGGCAGGATTTGAACCTACGAATGCCAGAGTCAAAGTCTGGTGCCTTACCGCTTGGCGACAGCCCAATATAGTGATTTAAATTTTGCACGAAATGAAGTATATCATAGACCGGCAAAGATGTCAATAGAATAATATGGGTTTTATCGATAAATCCTTATTATTTATGATAAGGCTCGTTATTGTTAATCCGAAAGGCACGATACACCTGTTCCGCAAGTATAACACGCATAAGCTGGTGAGGGAATGTCATTTTAGAAAAAGAGAGTGAAAAATCTGCTCGCTCTACAACCTCAAGGCTAAGACCTAAAGAACCCCCTATTATAAAATATATATGACTGTGACCTTCCAGGGCTAATTTAGTGATTTTTTCAGCAAATGCGGTGCTGTTAAGCATTGTGCCTGAAATTGCAGTTATAATTACATAGCCGCTTTCTTTGATGTTTTTTAATATCCGCTCCCCTTCTTTACGAAGGATTGTCTGCTCACGGGCAAGGCTCATTTTTTCACTTAACGGTTCGTCATGGATTTCAATTATTTCAAATTTAGTGTATTTAGACAGCCGCTTAGTGTACTCGGAGACCGCGTCTCTAAAATACTGCTCTTTTAGTTTGCCCACGGTTATAAATGTAATTTTTGTCATAAAATCAAGCTATCAGAGACACTGCCTCTTTGAGCCAGATACAAATGAAAATCCCTGCCGACTTTTATATGATTAGCGTCTAATATGGTTGCGACTGTTTCCATTGCGATAAGGGGCATATTATTTTCAGCACTTAAATGCCCTAAAAATACATATTTAAGCTTAGGGCAAATAATATCTGCCAGCAGCTCACCGGCACTGCGGTTAGATAAATGACCTTTATCGCCCATTATCCTTTTTTTAAGTATAGCCGGATAACTGCCATTTTTAAGCATTTCCAAATCATGATTGCTTTCAAGTAAAATGATATCAGAGCCGAAGAGTTTTTCCCGCACATTATCGGTTACACAGCCGATATCAGTTGCTACGGTAATTTTTTTATCTTCAAGATAGACACAGTAGCCTACAGGCTGCGCCGCGTCGTGGGGTATGTCAAATGCCTCTATTACAATATTTTTGAGTCCCAGTTCTTCCCCTGAATTTATAATATGCTTCCTATCTTCATCAACTTTTCCGATTAGATTGCGCCTATCAATACATTCCCAAGTCTTTTTGGTGGCATACAAAGGAGTGCCGTATCTTCTGGAGATAATACCGGCACCTTGTATATGATCCGTATGTTCGTGGGTGATGAATATACCGTCAAGCTTATCACAGCCTATACCTACAGCATTTTCAAGCCCTTCACTGATACGCTTGCCGCTAAGACCCGCATCTATAAGTATATGAACATCCTCACTGCCTATATAGATGCTGTTGCCGTCCGAGCCGCTTGATATGGGGCAAAACTTTAGAGCCATGTTTTTATCCCAATTCTCTCATGAATTTTACTTTTTTCGCCTGTTCCTTAGAGTCAACCCGCATACAATCAGCACCTAAAGCCGCAAGTTTACCGACTATATCCTCATAACCTCTGTCAATAAAGCGTACATTGCCGATTAAAGTACGCCCCTCTGCCGCAAGTGCCGCTATAATAAGGGAGGCACCGGCACGAAGGTCAGTTGCGCTTGCTTCAGCACCGGTTAAGCGCCCGCCCCCTTCAACAACGGCAGCTTTACCTTCAACGGTTATATTACAGCCAAGCCTTTTAAGCTCATCAACATATTGGAAGCGGCTTTCCCAAATGTTTTCAGTAATAAAGCTTGTACCTTCAGCAGTGCTTAAAAGTGCGGTCATTTGAGGCTGAAGGTCAGTTGGAAATCCGGGATAAGCCCTTGTTTTAATATTTGTAGCCTTTAATTTTTCAGGACCTATTACTCTTATATAATCATCCCCAGCCATTACAGAGCAGTCCATCTCACATAATTTTGCCGTAAGAGAGTCCATATGCCTTGGGATAATATTTTTAACCGTAACATCACCGCCGGTTGCGGCGGCAGCTATCATATAAGTGCCTGCCTCAATTTGGTCAGGGATTATTGTATACTCAACCCCTTTAAGTTCTTTAACCCCTTTGATGCGTATTACATCAGTACCGGCACCTTTAATCTTAGCACCCATCATATTAAGCATATTGGCTGTATCGACTACATGAGGTTCTTTTGCGGCATTTTCTATAATAGTAGTGCCGTCGGCCAAAGCGGCGGCAAGCATTATATTAATCGTAGCACCGACACTTACAACATCAAGATAAATACTTGTGCCGGTCAAATCCTCCGCATAAGCTTTTACAAGACCGTTTTCAACAAAAACCTCTGCACCTAAAGCTTTAAAGCCTTTAATATGCTGGTCTATAGGACGGTTGCCAAAATTACAGCCGCCGGGCATAGCAACCTCAGCCTTCCTGTATTTGCCTAAAAGCACTCCTATTAAATAATAAGAAGCCCTAATTTTAGTAACGGAAGGACCCGTAGCTATGTGATTTTTAATATTTCTCGGATCAATTTCCAAGCAATGCTCGTCAATAAAGCGGCATTTAATCCCTAAATCATTCATAGCGGCAATAAGATTTGTTATATCTTCAATATTAGGTAAATTGTCAACTATACATATATCATTAGCAAGGACAGCGGCCGAAATAACACCAACTGCGGCATTTTTAGCACCTTGTGCCGTAACTTCGCCCTGGAGGCGTTTCCCTCCGTTTATAACCAAATACTCCATTAAAACACCTTCTTTGAATTATTACATAATTTGTCCATATTTACAATAGTATAACATTTATATTACAAAATGTAAACAAAAAAATTACAGACTTGATTATAATGTTTCAACCGCCTAAATTCATCTTAGGGCTAGGAGAGTCGAACCTTGTGCGCCCATAGCGCAAAAAATTTGATTAATCTTTATTTTCGTCCTAGATGGGCTGTATGCCCACCGTTGTCCTCAAATTTTGCTATAGTGAATAAATTTTAAAGCACTAAATGAGCTTGCACATTTTGCTGTTTTAAAGTTTATGAACGCCCCGAAACTCGTACATTTTGTAAACAAAATGTACGAGTTCTCGAGGCTCGTTTAAGACCATTTTGGTCTTAAACGACTATAAATACAAATTTTTTGTGGCTATGGGTCTTCGAGTTTTGCGGATGGAATTTTTGAAACCGCCGCGAAAGAGGACGCAGCCTTACCGTAGTAAGGCAAGGACAATGACAACGGCGGGACTATAATTCCACCGCAAAACCGCTCATTGTTCGACTCTCCTAGCCCTAAGATACTGCCGGAGTACTCGGCGGTGATTATTACCCTATGCTGCATTCTATATTATACCTTCCACTTTAAACCTCAATATATCCTCACCGGAGTAGCCAAGTTCCTTTAAAATCCGTTCATTATCTTCGCCGAGGAGTGGCGCGGCTTTATATATGGCACCTGGAGTTTTGGAAAATTTAATTGGCAGATTAGCAAGTTTTTGCACTCCAACTTTAGGATGGTAAGTTTCAGCTATCATTTCCCTTGCCACAACTTGGGGATGGTTTATAACCTTATCGATTGTATTAATCGTGGTGCAAGGTATATCGTTACTTTCAAAAATCTCCATCCATTCACCTGAGCTTTTGCTGCCCATAATTTCATCCATAATAGGTTTAAGCTGGCTGTGGTTTTCTGTACGCAGGGCATTGGTTTTAAAGCGTTCATCCTCTATCAGCTCTACTCGCTTTACAAGATTACAGAAAGTTGCCCATAATTTATCATTACCGGCGGCGATTACCAAATAAATACCATCGGCGCATTTAAAAGGCTCGAAAGGGGTGATTGAGGCGTGGCGGTTGCCTACAGGTCCGGGCGCAACCCCTGTTGCGAAATAGCGTATAACAGCATTTTCGAGTATAGCAACCTGACAGTCAAGCATACCTACATCAACTTTTTGCCCTTCGCCGGTTTTATCTTTATGATGAAGTGCCGCAAGTATACCCACCGATGTAAATATCCCTGCCAAAATATCCCCTATTGAAGCACCGACCCTTGTAGGCTCCCCGCCAGGCTCGTGGGAGGTTATACTCATAAGCCCGCCCATAGCTTGAACAACTGCGTCATAAGCAGGGCGTGAGGCAAAAGGTCCTGTATGACCATAGCCTGAGCAAGCGGCATAGATAATATCCGGTCTCCATTTAACTACATCTTCATAGCCGAAGCCTAATTTTTCCATAGTCCCAGGTTTAAAGTTTTCGACTAATATATCAGCATCCATAATAAGTTTTTTAAGTATTTCCTTGCCTTCGTCACTTTTCATATTAAGTGTAATGCCTTCTTTATTTCGATTAAGGCTCATAAAATAGCAGCTTTCACCGTTTACATAAGGACCAAAGCCTCTTGAATCATCTCCGGTAACCGGTATTTCAACATGTATAACCCTAGCTCCCATATCCGCTAAAATAGTTGTAGCGTAAGGTCCTGCTAAAACTCTTGTTAAATCAACTACTTTAATGCCATCTAATGCTCTATCCATTTTAAACCCTCCTTAGAGTCTGTTTAGTATCTCCGATATTCGTACTTTTGATATTTTTTTGTAATGCTTTGTCAACACCTCCTTCGGGGTGGATTTGCGTAATATCTTCCATTATGTGTCGTCAGTGTTTGCTACCCATTGAACTTTATTTCAATGGGTTCCCGATTTCCGCGCCTGATAAAAAATTTCTTCAAAAGCCCCTCAAAAGCGAGATACTAAACAGGCTCTTAATTATCTTTCTCTTTCTTAAGTCCCCGCCTTTTAGCCTTCTCATCTGCCGTAAGGCTTAAAGTAAAAATAAAATTGCAGCCTAACCCCTCGATTGACTCAACATAAATTTTCTCGCCATGGGCTTTAATAAATTCACGGACTATGGATAAACCAAGTCCTGCGCCGGTTTTATCTATACCCCTTGAGGAGTCCGCCTTGTAAAATCTTTCAAAAACATGTTGTCTTTCCTCTTCTTTAAGCCCTCTGCCGCTGTCACGGATACTTACAAAAATCTTTTTATCCTTAATTGTGGTTTCAATACGTACACGTCCGTCTTCAGGGGTGAATTTTATTGCATTATCCAATAAATTATAAACTACCCTTTGTATTTTTTCATAATCGCCAAAGACCATTGTATCTTCACCGGCAAAAGAAATCTCTGCCTTAATATTTTTCTGTTTTACACGGTTTTCAAACTGGATAAGAGTATCTCTTATAAGCTTATTAAGCTCAAAATCCTCTTTGAGAAGTTCAAGTTCACCTGTAAGCTCAATTTTTGAAATATCTAATAAATCATTTGCAATTTTTGCAAGACGTTTACATTCAGAAAGGACTATATCCAAATAATAATCATTGCGCTCTGTAGGTATTGTCCCATCTTTCATAGCCTCTAAAAACCCTATAATTGATGTAAGAGGGGAGCGCAGGTCGTGGGAGATATTAGCAACAAATCCCCGGCGGGAGGTCTCTTGCATATTAAGTGCCTCTGCCATATTGTTAAAGCTTTCGGCAAGCTGCCCAATTTCGTCAAGGGATTTTACCTCAATCCTCTTTTCAAAATCACCGCTGGCTATGACTTTTGCCGCATCGTTCATCTGCCTTAAGGGCTTTGTAATATTTCTTGATGAGAAAGAGATCATTATAAAGGCCGCAATACAAGATATTATTACTCCATTAACCGTAATGCGTACAACTTCCGAAATATTTTCATTCAAACTTTCCATAGAAGTTGACATAACTATGGCACCGATAGTAATTTCATCATTACCTATAGGGTAAACAATAGTCAGCTTAGGCTCCATAAACAGCCCTGAAAGAGTACCCTCAGACCTAACAATATGCCCATCCATAACAGATGTAAGTTCAGGCAGGGTTTCTATATCAATATGTATATAATCGTTAATAGGCAAATCATCCGATGGGCTTAGTATGAGAAAGTCCTGATTTACTACAAAATAAATATAGCCAAGATACTCCTGTAAGTTTCTCGCCTCGGTTTCAATAAGCTCCTGATACTGAGCCTGTAATATCCAAGCAAAAGGACCATGCGCCGCCAAAGCCTGTTCAAAAAGCAACGTGGCAAGCCTCTCCGAACGCTCAATAAGAGTCCGCTCCTGCCGCTCGATAAAATAAGAACGGTATATTTGGGAAAGAGACGTACCTAAAACCGTGAAGCTTATAAGTATTATACTTACATAAATGGCAAGATTTTTGCCGAATATTGAGTTGAAGAACATGATACTGCTCCTTAAGCTTAAGGGTTTTAGATTGCCGCGTCGATGCTATGCATCTCCTCGCAATGACGATGCAAATGCTAATTTCGCTACAACTCTAATGACGGTGGGTAGTGCCGCCAAAAGGGCGGCTGAAATCCGCAGATCGGGCTCTGCCCGGTCGAGGAGAATCGACGTTCGCAAGCCTCTGGCTTGCAGTCGATTCGTACATACAGTAATGCTCGTAAAAAGCGGTAGCTTTTTACGAATTTGTCCCAGGGTCAAATTTATACCCAACGCCCCAAATAGTTTTAATACTCCAATTATCTTCATTAGGCATTTTCTCGCGGAGGCGTTTTATATGTACATCCACCGTCCGGGTGTCCCCCATATATTCATAATCCCATATTTTGTCAAGGAGCTGTTCCCTCGTAAAGACTTGATTAGGATGGAGTGCCAGAAAATATAAAAGCTCAAACTCCTTGGGGGGAAGCTCGATTGGATTACCATGATAAGTAACTATATGTGTAGATTGATTTATGGTAAGATTTGGATATACTATTTGCTTGGCACGCTCCGTATCCCTTTTCTCATAACGCCTAAGCACCGCCTTAATGCGAGCTATAAGCTCCTTTGGGTCAAAAGGTTTTACCATATAATCATCCGCCCCAAGTTCAAGCCCCAGCACCTTATCAAAGGTCTCCCCTTTAGCCGTAAGCATTATAATAGGCACTGATGAGATTTTACGTATCTCCCTGCAAACCTCATAGCCGTCCATCTCAGGCAGCATTAAATCTAAAAGGACTAAGGAAGGGGAATAGAAGCTAAACTCGGAAACGGCTTTGCCCCCGCTGTAAACTTCTTTTGTGTCATAGCCTTCTTTATTAAGATAGAGGCTTATAAGCTCCGCTATATGTCTGTCATCGTCTATTACAAGAATTTTAGTTTTGCCCTTCATACTCACCCTCCTTTATTTTAACTCACAAATGGTAACGCCATGTTCCCCTTCGCCAAAAGAGCCTAATCTATGGGATATTACATGGGGATGTTTCTTTAAATGTGCTGTAATTGCATTTCTTAAGGCTCCTGTGCCTTTGCCGTGTATAATACTCACCTGTTTAAGCCCCGAAAGGTAGGCATCATCCAAATATTTATCGCAGTATTCAAGAGCTTCATTTACCAGCATCCCTCTAAGGTCAACTTCCGGGCGGATATGCATACTTTTTACAGTCCGTGCCTTGCCGGAAGCCTGATTTTTAGCCTTGGCGACAGTGTCTTTTCCTTCTGTTCTGGATAAGTCCGCTGCATTTACCTTAACCTTCATTATGCCGGCTTTTACCATTACATCGCCGCCCGAATCAGGCAGAGAGGCAATTACCCCTTTTTGCGCCAAGGAGTGGATATAAACCCCTTCCCCTATTTGAAGGTTTTCAGGGGCTTTTCTGTCCTTAGCCTCGGCGTCTAAAATGCCTATACCTGTATTTTCAAGGGCTTCCCTAAGGAGTTTTCTTGAGGCTTCCACCGCTTGTTTATCTCCGGAAGAGCCTGCTTTGTTTATCTCTTTTAATATATAATCTGCGTCGGCTTTCGCCCTGGCTAGGACTTTTCGCGCTTCTTCCTTAGCCTCTGTAAGCGTCCGCTCCCGCTGGTCAGCCAGTTTTTGCTTTTGCCCCAGGACATCGTGTTTAAGTTTTTCCGCCTCGGCTCTGTACTGTGCAGCCCGCTCCTGCTCCGCTTGGACGGCTTTACGGCTTATTTCAAGGTCGGTTATTAAATCTTCAAAGCGTTTATCTTCCTTGCTAAGTGTTTCCTTTGCTGAATTTATTATTTCCTCGGACAATCCAAGCCTCCGTGATATTGCAAAAGCGTTAGACTTGCCCGGCACCCCAATCAACAGCTTATAAGTAGGCCGCAAAGAGTCCACATCAAATTCACAACTGGCGTTTTCAATCCCTTCCGTTTGCAAGGCATATACCTTAAGCTCCGAATAGTGAGTGGTAACCGCCGAGCGAACGCCGCGCGCCTTTAAATACTCGATTATAGACACAGCAAGTGCCGCACCTTCTGTCGGATCGGTTCCTGCGCCAAGTTCATCCAGCAGTACAAGGGAAAAGCTTGTAACATCCTCCAAAATCTTCACAATATTAGTCATATGCCCGGAAAAGGTGCTAAGGCTTTGCTCGATACTCTGTTCATCCCCAATGTCGGCAAAAACCTCATCAAAAACACTAAGCTCCGAATTATCAAAAGCCGGAATATGAAGCCCTGCCTGACCCATAAGGGTAAAAAGCCCCAAAGTCTTTAGCGAAACGGTTTTGCCCCCTGTGTTGGGACCTGTAATTAACAAAGTGTTAAAATCTTTCCCAAGATAAATATCAGTTGGCACAACAGTATCCCTATTAAGAAGGGGGTGGCGGCCGCGGCGGATATTTATATAGCCCCGGTCGTTAAAAACAGGTTCCGTCCCTATCATATCAACAGATAATTTGCCTTTGGCAAATACAAAGTCAAGCTCCGTAATAAGGCTTAAGTTTGTAAGGAGTATATCAGCACTTTCATAAACCAGTTGGGAGAGGCTTGCAAGTATTTTCTCTATCTCCTTAACTTCCTCTATGCCAAGTTCCTTGATTTTGTTGTTAAGATTAACCACACTCATAGGCTCCATAAAAAGAGTGGCGCCGCTGCCGGACTGGTCGTGGACAATACCCGGAAAATCTTTTCTGGAATCAGCGCGGACAGGGACACAGTAACGTCCGCCCCGCATGGTGATTACAGCATCCTGCAAAACAGTTTTATAGGTTTGGGAGTGGATAATAGAGTTTAAATGCTCCTTTATCCGCTCGTTTGCAACTTTGATGCCGCGGCGCACGGAGCTTAGGGCAGGACTTGCTGAATCGGCAATTTCATGCTCATTTAATATACACCGCTCAATTTCAGCTCCTAAATTATCAACAGGCAAAATCCCTTCAAACATAGGCAAGAGGGTAGGATATGCCTCGTTTTTATCATTGGATTTGGCATAGCTTTTTGCGGCTTTACAGGCTCTCAAAAAATCTCCTATATGCAGCAATTCTTGTATATTAAGTATACCGCCGACGCTGCTTCTTTTAACAGCTGCGGTTATATCCCGCGCTCCCCCTAATGACAGCCGTCCTTTTCTAACAAGCATAGAGGCTGCTTCCGTGGTTTTTGAAAGAGCCTCATTTATAGGGGCAAGGTCAGTATAAGGGCGCAAATCAGCGCACAAAGCCTTGCCGGAGACTGTGTCCGCCATTTCTGTAAGCATATCTTTTATTTTGGTAAATTCAAGAGTTTTTAGGCTTTTTTCGTTTTTTATATGCATATTTGTCATATTTTTTCCTGTTCCAAAAATTTGTACTTTCTTTTTCCCTAAAAATGAGGTATTATAGGGTTAGTATACATCAAAAAACATCTTAAGTCAAAGGTGGTGTTACAGTGGCAACCCCTTTATATAACGAAATAATGACATCTATACGTCAAAGCCTTAATTTTGATTCCCTTGTGCAATCTACAAGGCGCCCGGTACATAGAGATGGCAGCCCCTTGGCTGTAGGCACTTCAGGCGGGGACAATGAGTTTAACGAAATCCTCAGGCAGTTTATTAATAATAATGTAACGGATGATGCTACGCGGACGTCAATAAACAACGCTATTGTACAGGCATCACAAAGATATAATGTTGATCCTAATCTTATTAAAGCGGTTATAACCCATGAAAGCAGCTTTAATGTAAACGCTGTATCCCACGCGGGAGCTATGGGGCTTATGCAGCTTATGCCGGGTACAGCGGATTATCTTGGGGTGGTCAGCCCCTTTGATATTAATGAAAATATTTTGGGGGGTACGAGATATCTCTCTCGTATGCTGGATAGGTTTGACGGGGACTTGAGCTTAGCCTTGGCGGCATATAACGCGGGACCAGGGGCGGTTGATAGGCATGGCGGCATCCCGCCGTATAGAGAGACGCAAAATTACGTACCAAGGGTACTTGATACTTTTGCACGGTTGTCAGGGGATAATCGGTAGATTTTCCCATTTGAATAAATATCCTTTTATTACAAATACTAGAAAAAACTTAAAGGGGTGTTTATATGACTAAATTTACAACAGGGCTTATCGCCGGCGGGCTTTTAGGGGCGGCTGGGATAGCCGTTGCAATGAGTGATAAAAGACAGCGTCGGCATATGCTTAAAGGCGGCAGGAAGGCTATAAAAAGAGCCGGGCATTTGGTTGAAAATGTAACGGATATGTTTTAAGGCGTTTAAAAAGTGGCTTAGCCACTTTTTTTATTGGAAGATAGATTGCTTAGCCCCATAGGTCAAGGTTCGACTCTCCTTGACCTACCCTCGTACCCCTCCAAATAATTGCTTCATCTTAGGTTATGCACTGTTGCCATAACAAAATGAGCTTATGCACCATTGCCACTTGCCAAATTGCCATGTTTATATTAAAATAATCGGATATACTCAACGATTCGAGGTGATTCGCGTGAAAGTATTGGTAACAGGAGGCGCCGGATATGTAGGCAGCTGTATATGCCAGGCCCTTATAAAAAGCGGTCATGTACCTATAATATTGGATTCTCTTCTGGCTGGGCGCAGCTATTTTGTAAGTGATAAAAATTTTTATAAAGCTGATATAGGCGACCTTGGAGTTCTTGCCAAGATATTTGACGAGCATCCGGATATTGAGGTTTTAATACATTATGCTGAGCGCGCTATGGTTGGCAATTCTGTCAAAAATCCGTATGACTACTATATATCCAACGTAACTAAAAGTATTGAGCTGTGCAATTTTATTACCGAAGCAGGCTGTAAAAAGATGATTTACTGCTCCACAGGTGCAATTTATGAGGATGTAGCAGGATATATGGTTAGTGAAAGCTCGCCTATAAAGCCGCGGAGTCCTTTTTCCCGCTCGAAATATATTACTGAGATGGTTTTGGAGGATTTTTGCACAGCCTATGATCTAAGATGCATTACGTTAAGGTATTTTAACCCTATAGGTGCTTCACCTGATATGAGTGCAGGACCTGAGGAAAGTAATTCAGGAAACATAGTTTCAAGGATTTTGGAGTCTGTACACAAAGGGTCGGATTTTGTAATAAATGGAAATGACTGGTCAACAAGGGATGGCACTTGTATAAGGGATTATCTGCATGTTTGGGATTTGGCAATGGCTTATGTTAAAGCAATTGAAAATTTTGACAGAGCTTTTCGCGTCTCCGAATCCAGCGGATATTTACCTATAAATATAGGTTCAGGCAAAGGTGCTACAGTTAAAGAGGTCATAACAGCCTTCGAAAATGTGTCCGGCGACAAGGTGAAAGTGAAAATAGGGGGACGCAGGCCGGGAGACACTTGCGGAGCCTACGCATCAATTAATTTAGCCAGAGATTGTATAGAATGGCGGCCGGAGCTTTCCATGGAGGAGGCAATATTGGATTCCATACGCTGGGAGGATAAACGAAGAGGGCGATAGTTTTACCGTAGGTAATAAACTTCTTTTAGGCACAATCCTTCCGGCGGGGCAGTAATCCCTGCATTTTCACGGTTTTTTGACGCTATAATTTTTAATATATCTTCTGCCTCGGTTTTACCTTGTCCTACGTACACAAGAGTACCTGCCATAATCCGTACCATATTGTATAAAAAGCCATTGCCGTTTACTTCGAAGGATATAATACTGCTATCTTCTTCATAGACTTTTGCGAAATTAATTTTTCGCACAGAGGTTTTAGCACTGCCGCCTGCGGCACAAAATGCGGCAAAATCATGTTCGCCTGCGAAAAACTTAGCCGCTTTCTTCATTTTATCCAAGTCAAGTTTATGATAAATATGCCATGAGATGTCACCGGTCAAAGGATTCCTAAACTCATGGTTATATATTTTGTAAACATAGGTTTTATTTTTGGCATCAAAAATAGGGTGAAAATCCGGCTTAACTATCTTAGCATTGGTTATAGAAATATCCTTAGGCAGATTAGCGTTTATAGCATAAGGCAGTTTATCAGTGGGGATAGTGACTTTATCCACAGTAAAGGTGCATTTTTGCCCAAGTGCGTGAACACCCGCATCTGTCCTTGATGCGCCCATAACTGTAATAGGCTCTTTATATAACTTATAAAGAGCCTGCTCTATTTCTTCCTGTATTGTATTGGCGTTATCCTGCCGCTGCCAGCCGGCGTAATTTGTGCCTTTGTAGGCAATGCTTAGCAAATATTTCATAGTAAAAACCTCGTAAAATATACACAAGCACCAAATAAAATTAAGCTTAAATAAAATATATAATCAATCCTGCCGCGCTTTAGCACTTTCATGCGGGTACGGTTCTCGTCACCTCTATAACAGCGCGATTCCATAGCAAGTGCCAGTTCATCGGCACGGCGAAACGCTGATATAAACAAAGGTACAAGAAGAGGGATGATTGCCTTAGCTTTTTGCACTAAATTGCCGCTTCCGAAATCGGCACCGCGGGATATTTGAGCTTTCATAATCCTGTCTGTCTCTTCCATAAGAGTAGGGATGAAGCGAAGGGCGATAGTCATCATCATAGCTATTTCATGTGCAGGTACGCCGATTTTCTTAAAGGGTTTAAGGGCATGTTCTATGCCGTCTGTAAGCTCGATAGGCGATGTGGTAAGGGTCAAAACCGAGGATGCGATTATTAAAAGCACGAGGCGGCATGCCATCCTTGCCGCGGCAAAAAGCCCTTCCAAAGTGACTCGTAAAAAGCCCAGCTGGAACAATACAGTCTCACCCGGCACAAAAAAAACATTCAAAACCACAGTAAATATTATTATGAAAAACACATTTCTAAGTCCTTTTAGCATAAATTTAACAGGGACTTTGCTCATTAATATTACGCCAAAAAGCCCTAAGGCAGAAACTACATAGCCAAAGGCGTTAGGCGCGCTGAAAAGTATTATAATAAATACAAACAAAGCTAAAAGCTTGGTACGTGGATCCAAGCTGTGTATTTTTGATGAGGCCGGGTAGTATTGGCCTATAGTTATGTTTAAATTCATTTAGCGTATCCTCTCAAAAATCTCTTTGTATGCCGCGTCTATCGTATATATATCCTCGTTAAGCCCTGCTCCTTTTTCATTAAGCAGCCTTATAAGATAATTTATTTGAGGTGCCGCAAGACCGATTTTTTCAAGTTCTTTGGCGTTTTTAAAAATTTCTTCAGGTGTGCCTAAATATTGAAGTCTGCCTTCGGCAAAAACCCCAATCCGCTCGCAAAGGCGCGCAATATCCTCCATACTGTGGGATACGATAATAACTGTGTTGCCAAGTTCTTTGTGGAGTTCTTTTATTTGGACAAATATTTCATCACGCCCTTTAGGATCAAGTCCTGCGGTAGGCTCGTCCATTACAAGTATCTCAGGCTCCATTGCAAGGACGCCGGCTATTGCAACACGCCGCTTTTGCCCGCCGGAAAGCTCAAAGGGGGACTTGTCGAAATACTCCTCTGAAATACCGACAAGAGATAAGGCACGCCTAACTTTTCGGTTAATTTCAGCCTTGTCAAAGCCCATATTTTTAGGACCAAAAGCCACATCCGCAAAAACAGTCATTTCAAAAAGTTGATTTTCAGGGTATTGAAACACAAGCCCAACTTTTTGGCGGACAGAGCGGAGCTTTGCTTTATCCCCATTGATATCTTCGCCCTCTACGATTACCTGTCCCGATGTGGGCTTTATAAGTCCGTTTAAATGCTGTATCAAAGTAGATTTGCCTGAGCCTGTATGACCTATTATACCAAAAAATTCGCCTTTTTTAACTGTGAAGCTTATATCGGTGATGGCTGCTTTTTCAAAAACTGTGCCGGGGCTGTATATATGGCTAACGTCCTTAAGCTCGATTATATCAGTGGTTTGGCGCATATGGGAAGGAGGGTTTTTAGCTGTCTCAGATGGTTTGCTAAAGTCAAGTAAAGGGGCAAGGATTTCAACCCCTTCCTCAAGAGTGATTATATCATCAGGCAGGGTTATACCGTTTTCAATAAGCCTGTGTGTAAGCTCAGTCACCTGGGGCACATCTAAACCGAGGGCTTTAAGCTTTGCAATATTCCTAAAAACTTCCTTAGGTATACCATCCATAACTACATTGCCGTCATTCATGACAATAACGCGGTCGGCTTCCACTGCCTCCTCCATATAATGAGTGATATGTATGACAGTCATACCCTCTTCTTTATTGAGCCTCTTAACAATAGCCATAATCTCCTTACGACCAACAGGGTCAAGCATTGCGGTGGCTTCGTCCAGTACAATAATTTCCGGGCGCATAGCAAGGACGCCGGCGATTGCCACCCGCTGCTTCTGCCCGCCGGATAGGAGGTTTGGTGCCCTTCTCCTAAACTCATCCATTTGTACGGATTTTAGGCATTCATCCACCCGTTTTCTTATCTCATCGGAAGGAATGCCTAAATTTTCGGGACCAAAAGCTATATCTTCCTCCACAATAGTGGCAATAATCTGATTATCAGGATTTTGGAAAACCATCCCCGCAGATTGGCGTATAAGCCAAATATTATCCTCTATGGACGTATCTAAGCCCTTTATAAACACTTTCCCTTCTGTGGGAAGCAAAAGGGCATTCAAATGCCTTGCAAGTGTGGATTTACCTGACCCATTATGCCCCAGCACTGTTACAAATTCGCTTTTTTCTATAGTTAGAGATAGGTCGCTCAGAGCAGGAAAATACTCCTTCTCTTCAGTTTTTTGATTTATTCTCGAATATTTAAAGGTCAAATTCTCTGTTTTTACCATTCTACACCTCGCATACCGATTTATTTTACTATTTTTTTTACATGTATACAAGGGGGTTACGCAAAAAAGGACTGACGCAAAAGCGTCAGCCCCGTTAAAGCATCGCAGATTTTAAATCCGCAGAGGCGGCTTTGCCGCCTCGAGGAAAATCAGCTGCCCGTGCGCCGTGGCGCACAAGCTGATTTTACATACAGTACATCGTTTAAATGAATTTCATGCGTAGCGAGCAATTCATTTAAACGAAAGCGCAGCGAGCATCTATCTCCAGTACATCATATTAATGTTAAGCCCGCCTGTGGCACTGGTTTCAGGCACTTCAAGGTTAACACTAAAAGCCCTTACAACCATAGCTTGGAAAAGAGGTACCATAGGTGTTTGCTCATTTGCGATTCTTGTAGCGTTTTCAAATACGGCAAGCCTTGCGGTTTCATCAACTGTTGCTACTGCTTGGTCGATTAAATCCGTAAGCTCGCGGTGGTTAATACGATTTCTGTTAGAGCCGCCTACAGAGTCACCGTGGAGCATACCAACCATATAAGAAAGGAGGTTGCTTGAGGTAAAGTTAGCAATAGCCGATTCATAATCACCTGATGTTGTTACATCAAGGAAAGTAGCAAGATCCATCCTTACAACATGGGTATCAATGCCAATATCATGAAGATTAGCTTGGATAACCTCGGCCATACGCACCCTGGCGTCGTTAGAAGCGATGATGCCGAAGGAAATAGTCGATGGGTCAACACCGGCTTCCGCAAGCAAAGCCCTTGCACCTTCAGGGTCGAAGCTGTTCATCCCTTCCGTTGAAACGCCTGCAAAGTTTACAGGAACCTGGCTCCAAACAGGGATTGCAAAGCCGTCCATACCAACAGCTACTATGGAATCTTTGTCAATAGCCATATCGAGTGCCTGCCTTACGGCAAGATTAGCAAACATTGGATTTTCGTTATTGAGGTATAAACCGTTATGCTGTGTTCCCATACCCATGAAAAGAGCAACATTAGGATCCTCTTCAAGTCTTGGGATATCAGGAGCCGCAACTTCAACTATGTAGTCAACCTCGCCCATTTCAAGGGCAATAGTCCTTGATGCTCCTTCAGGTATAATTCTCCAAATTACTTCATCAATCCTTGGTGCGCGTGCATCATCAAAATAGTTTGGATGAGCTGAAAAAATCAAAGCGTCTCCAAATCTCCACTCCTGAAAAACATATGGTCCCGACCCTATTGGATCAACGGTAAAATCATGACCTGTATTTATAGCGGAAGCAGGCATGATAAAGTTTGCCTGATGAGTAAGGTCAGAGAAAAGCATTGCATTAGGTGTCTCAGTGTAAATTGTGAAGGTGTAAGTATCAACAACCTCAGCATTTACAATACTTCTTTGGAAAATTGCCGCATCAGGGTAATTTTTAACGTAATGAAGTGAAGTTACAACATCCTCGGCGGTCATATAATCTCCGTTATGGAAATAGATGCCGGAATGAAGAGTAAATTCAAACAATACGTCACTTATAGCTCTCCAGTCTGCAATTAAGTCAGGTACAGGCTCTAAAGTTTCCGTATCGACCCTGAACAAGCCGTTGTGGGTCATAACATTTTTAAAAGATGCCGCCGCCGCGTTATGCCTTGCGGGTGCTATTGAAGGGGTTTCGTTTTCTGTAGCGATTACAAGAGTGCCGGAAGCGGGACCTGTAGGAGCAGCAGCTTCCCCTTGAGGAGTAACAGGTTCGGTTTGAGGGGCTGCCGGAGTACAGGCGGCGAGAACACCTAAAACAAGCGCACTTGCTAAAACAACTGCTAAAATCCTATTCTTTTTCATTTAAAAACCACCTTTCTGATTAGTAGGTTAAAACCTACGCTTAGTATGTTTGTTAAAAAACAGACTACATAGTCAACACAGATGAAAATAATCAAATAAAGCTTGTCTTTTACCCCAAATACATCGTCAGCGGCTCCTATGCCGCTGGAGCGTAGCGAAGATAATCTTCGAATATGCGTCGTCCGCTACCCATTAAAGCAGGCTTTAATGGGTTCCCGCTCGCCGCCGTTTCCCGTTGATCCCATGAAAAATCTGTTTTTGATTTTTCATGAAGGACTTGCCTTGAGGGAAAAATACGGCACTTTATTTTGAGGATTTTCATTTGCGTTGACTATATAGCTGCAAAACCATTATAAATGAGGTTTGTTACAAAACCATTACAAAATGAAAAAGAATTAGTATTTGTGCAAAAAGATGAATAAAACCTTGAATAAGCTCTATCTGTCATACAAAGTAAACAATGCCCCGCTCTCGGTACAATAAAGTGCTTGTACATGACCATCAACCCTGAAAAAGCTGGCATTAACAACCATAACCATATCAGTGCCAGTCAATTTTGATAAGATAAGGGCTGAATTATGCCCATGCCAGCCACCGCCAAGTACTTTTGCTACACTAAAATCCTCTTCATAAGAGAACTTTACTGCTTCATACCAAGGGGCATCTTCATAGGGGGTTTCGGTATATACCGTGCCGAACAGTGTATTATTTACCTTTAACAAACTAGCTATGCCCGTATTTTCTTCCACAAGCATATTTTGGGTACCATCAAGGCGGATACGGTTTAAATTGCCCTGCCGAACATCCCAAGCCCATAAATAATAAACCCAGCCGTCAATAGTTACATAATTGCTATGCCAAAGTGCCCCAAGGCCAAAAATAAATTCTTCCCCAGGATTTTGAGGCTCGGGCGCGGGCATCCCATAAATATCCTCAAGCTGTATTTGCACACCCTGTAAGTTTCGGTCAATTAAAATAAAGTCTGAATAGGGTTCCACCCCATACCAGCCGGAGTTGATAAATAAGGCGGCGTCATTTTCCATAAGCCGCCAGCCTGTGCCGGATTCGAAGTTATCGCTGTTAAACTCGTAAAAAGTATGGCGTGTGCCGTTGTTAAGGTCTAGTGCCTCCAGCCAAACTCTCCTGCCCTCAAAATCACCATGGGAAAAAATAATCGAATTACTTGCCAAATGGAAAAATGGCACACCAAAATATGTGCCGGTGTCTATTAACTCCGCCTCCAAAGTTAAAAGGGAGATGCGGTAAATATCATAATCATGACCGTGCAAATTCCACTCACCATTCCAGCGGCTTATAAATATATAATCATTGTTTAAGCCTAAAATTTCAATTTCCCCTTCTCCCGGCAGCTTAATTTGCTCACCATAGGCTATATTGTTAAAAGGCAGACGGTATAAGATATACTCAGGCTGCTGCGCCTGCCATTCACTACGGGAAAAGAAAAAATGAGCATCTGTCCGCGCCCAAGTAGATGTAAAATTTGCATAAGGGTCAAGGACTGCTATTATACCTTCTTGAATTATCTCTTCTTCGGTTTTTATCTCTGTTATTGGCTCTTCCCTTGTTTCCGGCTCCGGCTCTAATATAATTACGCCTTCTTCGACCTCTTCATATTGCTGATTGCCCCTATTTGATGTACAGCCAGCAAGTACCATGGCAATAATTATAGTTGCTGCCCATAAAATATTTTTTACATTCATAGTCAGTATACCTCCTGCTTTTTAAAAACCTTTAGCAACAGCTTCTATAAACTCATCTAAAACTATTTCCCCATTATTTTCTATATCATCAAAATACTCCATAACTGCTTCTCGTGCCTTTGCTAAAAGCTCTGCATCTCTTACTATATCCCCAATTTTAAGTTCAGGCAGACCGTGTTGCCTTGTACCAAAAAAGTCGCCGGGACCTCTAAGTTTTAAGTCAAGCTCGCTTATTAAAAAACCGTCACCGGTTTTTTCCATTGCCGAAAGCCGCTCTTTAGACATTGCCGACTCCGAGTCGGAAAAGAGTATACAATAAGATTTATCACTGCCGCGCCCCACGCGCCCTCTAAGCTGATGAAGCTGGGAGAGCCCAAACCGCTCCCCATTCTCCACAACCATAACTGTGGCGTTTGGTACATTTACTCCAACCTCTATAACTGTTGTGGATACAAGTAGGTCAATATCACCTTTTACAAAGCTGTCCATAATTTCTTGTTTTTCCGCAGGCTTCATTTTGCCGTGGAGTACGGCTATACTTTGACCTTTTAGGTAAGTGTCTTTTAGCATAGCGGCGTAGTCCAGGACATTTTCTATATCCAGCTTGCCCCCATCTTCAATAGAAGGGCAGATAATATAGGCTTGCCGCCCTTTTTTTATCTGTTCGCTGATAAAGTTGTACACCCGCTTACGATAAGCAGTGGTGAGTGCGAATGTGTCAATCTCCTTACGTCCCGGGGGCAGCTCATCTATTACGGAAATATCCATATCGCCGTATAAAACAAGGGCTAAAGAGCGGGGTATTGGAGTCGCGCTCATAACAAGGACATGAGGTGCTGAGCTTTTTTGGGAAAGTTTAATACGCTGATTTACCCCAAACCGATGCTGTTCGTCCGTTATAACAAGTCCTAAATTGCCAAAAAGAGTTTTATCCTGAATAAGAGCGTGGGTGCCTATAATCATTTGAGCTTGTCCGCTTTGGATGGCGTAATATGCCGCCTTCTTTTCAGCGGCACTTATCCCTCCGGTAATAAGGCAGCATGTAATCCCCGCAGGTTCAAAAAGCCTTGTAAAGCTCTCAAAATGCTGGTTTGCTAAAACCTCCGTAGGTGCCATAATAGCCGCCTGACAGCCGTTTTTTATGGCAAGATAGGCGGCTATAGCAGCGACTATGGTTTTACCTGAGCCAACATCGCCCTGAACAAGGCGATACATGGGATGCCCGGATTTAATATCAGCGATTATCTGCTTAAGGGCAGCTTTTTGGGCATTTGTAAGCTGAAATGGGATGTTAAGCCCATTGTAATCATCATCTATAATTTTTATATGGGTAATTTGCTTCTTAACAGCACCTTTAAGGGCGCGCAGAGCTATTTGGAAGGTAAAAAATTCTTCGAAAATAAGCCGCTCCCGTGCTTTTAGGAAAAAATCGCGGCTTTTTGGGAAATGGATATTGGAAATAGCCTCCCGCCGTGACATAATCTGATATTTTAAGGTGATTTTTTCAGGCAGATTATCTGTAAGCTCATTTAGACATAAGTCCAGTGCGTCTTTAATATAGCCCCGTATAAGCTTTTGGGAAAAGCCGAGTCCTGAAGGATAAACGGGTATAATCCGGCAGGCGTTTAAGGGGTTACCGGATAGTTTTGTAATATCAGGTGATTGCATTTGCAATTTATCAGCCCTTAATATAACCTTGCCGGAGAAATAATAAATCTCGCCTTTTTGCAGTGCATTTTTCATATAGGGCTGGTTAAAATAAAGGGCTTCTATACGCCCGGACTCATCCTCAAGTATAGCTGATGTAACTGCCGTGCGTCCAAAACCGCTATTTTTAGGCGCTAAAGCAACTTTAGCCTTTATTGTGAAGGGTAAATCAGGCAATATATCAGCGATGGGAGTAATTACCGAGCGGTCTTCATAGTCTCTGGGAAGGAAGTTGAGTAAATCCAGTATGCTAAAAACACCTGCACGAGCGAAAGCTTTGGCACGTGCAGGTCCTAGGTTTTTGAGGGTTGTGATGTTGTCGTGTAAGTTCATAGGAGCCTCATAGTATTGGAAGCGCACTTGAAATCGGCTGAGCGCAGGTGAAGCCTGCAAGCGAATTCGTTCCTATCGTAAACCTCGTTAAAATGTGCAGAAGCCGGAGCCGATGACGTATTTTAACGACTATTCCAAGGATAATATATAGTGATAAATCGGCTGATCTCCTGAAAGGCAGGCACTTTCACAGCCGGGATACTTCTCTTCGGCGTATTTAACCAGCTCCATAGCCTCATCTTCCGTTACCGAATCGCCATAGTAAATACTAAGGACATCTCCTGAACCATCCTCAAATAACCTGTCAATAAGGAGTTTAGCGGCATTTGCCACATCTTTATCCACTAAATCAATTTTATCCTCAAGCATGCCTAAAATATCACCGTCTGCAATTTCCATATCATCATAAGAGGACGCCCGGACAGCATAAGTTATCATGCCGGTTTTTACATTGCCAACAGCTTCCTTCATACTCTCCATATTATCATCAGGGCTAAAACCGGGCACAAAGCCTATAAGTGCCGAAATCCCTTGAGGTATAGTCCTTGCAGGCACTATATGGACATTTTTATCGGAAAGTATAGCGGCTTGCTCAGCGGCAAGTATAATATTTTTATTGTTTGGCAGGACGAACACATTGTCGGCATTTAGCTTTGCTATTGCTTCCAAAATATCTTCCGTACTGGGGTTCATGGACTGCCCGCCGGAAACTACAATATCCACCCCAAGGTCTGTAAACATTTGAGAAAGCCCCTTGCCGGAAGCCACGGCGATAAAGGCGTTTTCCTTATGCTCCATTGGTTGATCTTCTGCCTTTTCAGGCTCCGTAATCTTTGAAAAATGCATTGAATTAGTATGCTGGAAATGCATATTCTCTATTTTTATATTATCCAAAGCTCCTACGGTTAAAGCCCGCTCCAAAGCAAGCCCCGGATTATTTGTATGAACATGGACTTTAATAATATTATCATCTACAACTACAACGATAGAATCACCCATGCCGCCTAAATACTTCTTAAGGCTATCCTCGGTGTGAGAGGCGATTTTAGGGGATTCAATAATAAACTCAGTACAATAAGCAAACTTTATATCGGCAACGGGTATAATTTTAGCCTCGCTGCTTAATTGCTGGCTTTTTGCAGGGTCTTTAAGTGGGATATCCCCTTCGATACCATGGGATAAAAAGCCCCCTTCGATTATCTTTAAAAGACCGTAGGCACCGGCATCCACTACATTTGCCTGCTTTAACTCAGGGAGCATATCAATGGTTTTTTCCAAAGCTTCATTTGCATATTTCAAAGCTTCCTGAAGCATATACTCGATATCGTCGCTCTCTTCGGCAAGTTCTTCGCAGTACTGTGCAAAAGCTTTGGATACGGTGAGTATGGTACCTTCCTTAGGCTTCATAACGGCTTTATAAGCGGTTAGCGCCCCTTCCATAAAGCTGTGGGCTAAATCTTTCGCAGTGGCTGTCTCTTTACCTAAAAGCCCTTTGGCAAAGCCCCTAAAAAGCTGTGACAGTATTACACCTGAATTACCTCTGGCACCTCTTAGGGAGCCGTTTGACGCAGCCTTTGCAATTTCGTAAATATTAGGGGTGTTTAGCTTATCCACTTCTTTGGCGGCGGCTATAACGGTTAATGACATATTAATCCCTGTGTCACCGTCAGGTACCGGAAAAACATTTAACGCATCCACATAGTCTTTATTTTTATCAAGCTCATTAGCTCCCGCTATGATAGCTTTTTTGAGCATATATCCGTCAATTTTTATTATTGCCAAGTTCCTATGTCCTCCTCTCTATATAGACCTGTACGCTAACCTCATCCCGCCAGCTTTTCTGCATATTTTCCATTCTGCTGCGTCAACCTTTCCTTGCACAATGAAAAACATACTCGAAAATCTGATAAAAGCAGGTTAGCGGACAGGTCTATTCAACCCTAATGCCATCAACAAAGACTTCAATTTTTTCAACATTAAGACCGGTATATTCAAAAACCTTGTATTTAACAGTATCTGTCAACGAATTAGCTATTGCAGGTATATTTGTACCATATTCTACAATAATATGAAGGCGAATGGTAAGAACATTCTCATTAATACTTAAAACCACACCTCTTGTAAGGGTTTCGATTTTTAAAAGGCGTACAAGCCCGTCTTTGACACTGCGTGCGGCCATACCAACTATACCATAGCAGTCCATGGCGGCAAGCCCGGCTATTCTCGCTATTACTTCATTGTCTATTGTAACCATACCAAGTTCGGTTTTTGTTTTGGACGGCATATAATTCCTCCTTACGATTTTTATCAATTTCACTAATGGATAGTATAACATAATAATACTTATAAAAACAACTTGATAATTTTTGTTGCAAAAGAAAAATGATTCTGATATAATACCATAGTTAGCCACGGGGGAGAATTCCCAATTGTGTTATAAAGGAGGTGCATTGCAAGTGGCAAAATGTGAATTATGTGATAAAACAAGACAAACCGGGCATAAAATAAGCATAACAAGAAGCCAGGTGTCCAGGCGGGCCAATAAAGTTTGGAAATCCAATGTTAAGAAAATAAGGATTAACGATAACGGTACTGCAAGAACAATAAAAATATGCACAAGCTGTTTAAGAAGCGGGAAAGTTACAAGAGCAGTGTAAAGATTAAACACAAGGGCCGGCGCGAAAACGCCTGCTCTTTTTTTGTGGAGATTGCTTCAGTATTTTTATAAATATTATACTGTCTTTTCAGGGTAAATTAATGTATACTTTGTAATATGAAGGTCAGAATCATTACAGCAAAGGAGCCAATAACATGCATAAAAAGTTCAACTATAAAACCATACAAAATTTACAAGACGACATAAACCGCTTAGAGTTAGACCTTGGTACAAGCGAGGACTTAAGCATACTCCTAAAGCCTGTACAGCTTGGGAAACACATTATACCAAACTCCATGGTGGCACATCCAATGGAAGGGGGCGATGCGGACAGCCAAGGGGCACCTACCGACCTAACTTTTAGAAAATACGAAGCCGCCGCCAGAGGGGGTGTTGGGCTTATTTGGCTTGAATCCGTAACAATTAACGAGGAAGGCCGCTCAAACAAAGGGCAGTTGTTTATTAAGGATGAGACTTTGCAAGGCTTTAAAGAGCTTGTACGGCGTATAAATGAAGGGGCTAAAGACTCACCAATTGCCCCTCATAAGCCTATAACGATATTACAGCTAAACCACAGCGGGCGTTACTCCAAGCCTGAAGGACCTCCCGCTTCCAAGCCAATAATCGCAAGCCATATGCCGGAGCTTGATGAGCGGCTTAAAATCGACGATACATATCCAATTGTGAGTGATGAATATTTGGAGGGTCTGACGGGACAGTTTGTAAAAGCCTCTGTACTGGCAAAGGAAGCGGGCTTTAATGGTGTTGATATAAAGGCTTGCCACGGATATTTGCTCCACGAGCTTTTTGCATGTTTTGACAGGGCAGGAAAATACGGCGGCAGTTATGAAAACCGCACAGGTCTGTTTATGGAGATTATTGATAAGGTAAAAGAAGCGGTAAATGATCCTGATTTTATAATATCTGTCAGGATAAATATGTACGATGCCCTTACGGTAAGTAAAGGCTGGGGCACGGACTTGTCAGATTTTTCAAAAATTGATTTGAAGGAGCCTATACGCCTTGTAAAGGAGCTTGCAGCACGGGGTGTTGAACTTGTTAATGTGACCATGGGTAATCCGGCGTTTTTGCCCCATATTAGCCGACCTTATGATATGGGGGTTTATTATCCGGAGGAATCGCCCCTGGAGGGGGTTTACAGGCTCATCCATTACACTCGTGAACTGCAAAGTGCCGTGCCGGAAGCGAAAATAGTAGGAGTAGGCTACAGCTGGCTTAGAGAGCTTTCCCCATATGTTGCCGCATGGGTTTTAAAGACGGGCGGAGCGAGTTTAATAGGCTGGGGGCGGATGTTTATTGCCTACCCTGATTTTGCGAAAGATATTATGGAGAAAGGCAAGCTGCAAAAAAACAAAGTTTGCGTTACATGCAGTAAATGCAGCTTTCTAAGGCGTGACACCGGGCTTTCAGGCTGTGTTATAAGGGATACGGAAGGGTATATGAAATTTTATCAAAAAGCATATGGAAAGGATGAAAGCTAATATGAGCAAATGTGCAATAGTTACAGGGGGCGCAGGGGGCATAGGACTTGGGATTGCGAAGGCTTTGGCTAAAGAAGGCTGCAATATTGTCATAGCTGACATAAGAGCGGATGAGGATGTACATAAGGTAATAAGCGGCCTTGAAAGCCTTGGGGGCAAAGCCCATTATATAAAATCAAATGTGGCATGCCCTAAGGACCGTGAAAAGCTTATAAAAGAAGCGGTGGAAAGGTTCGGGCGTATAGACATTTTGGTAAATAATGCCGGTGTTGCCCCCAAAGTCCGTATGGATTTACTTGAAACCACTGAGGAAAGCTTTGATTTTGTTATGGATATTAACCTTAAAGGTACATTTTTCCTCTCCCAACTGGCGGCCAGGCAAATGATTTCCCAGGAAAACATTGAACTGCCGCGGATTATTAACATCTCCTCTGTTTCGGCTGATACGTCCTCTATAAACCGTGGGGAATACTGTATATCCAAAGCAGCCGCGTCCATGGTTACTATGCTTTTTGCGGACAGGCTTGCAGAGGAAGGCATAAGGGTATTTGAAATACGCCCGGGAGTTATAAAAACCGATATGACCGCTGTTGTAACGGAAAAATATGACAAAATGATAGCCGAAGGTCTGACACCTATCAAACGCTGGGGCTACCCTGAGGATATAGGCGGGATTGTGGCATCCCTTTGCCGCAAGGAATTTGATTTTTGCACAGGTAATGTTATAAATGTTGACGGTGGATTTCATATAAGGAGGCTGTAAATGACAGGGATTGAGATTGATATTACTAAATATAAGATACACTCGTATAATACTGTAATAGTCGGCTCCGGGGCGGCAGCTTTTAACGCCGCAAACAGTTTGTATGAGCTTGGGGTAAAAAATATAGCCGTTGTAACGGAAGGGATGAATAAAGGAACCTCAAGAAACACCGGTTCCGACAAGCAAACCTATTATAAAATGTCTACCAGCGGCGCGGATGGGGACAGCCCTTATAAAATGGCTGAAACCCTCTTTAACGGCGGGGCTATGCACGGTGATATAGCTTTGGTGGAAGCGGCACTGTCCACTATGAGTTTTTATAATTTAAAGCGCATCGGCGTGCCTTTCCCAACAGACCGGTACGCTCAGCATATTGGCTATAAAACGGATCACGACCCATATACAAGAGCAAGTTCAGCGGGACCTTTAACCTCAAAGTACATGACGGAGTGTCTGGAGCGGCAAATTAAACTTAAAGACATAGATATATTTGATAATTACCAAGTTATATCCGTAGTTAAAGACGGGGAGGAAGCCGCAGGGCTTTTAGCAATCAATTTAACTGATATAAACGAAGAGGATTATGGATTTACCCTGTTTAACTCCACAAATGTAATATATTGCACAGGGGGGCCTTCCTGTATTTACTACAGCTCCGTATTTCCCAAAAGCCATTTTGGAGGCACTGGTGCTGCCCTTGAGGCAGGGGTTTCCGGCATAAATTTGACGGAATGGCAGTATGGTATGGCATCAACCAAATTCCGCTGGAATGTATCCGGCACTTATCAGCAGGTGCTTCCCAGGTATGTATCAACTGATGAGAATATGGGGGACGAGCGGGACTTTTTATGTGACTATTTTAAAAGCTTCGGGCAGATGAATGATGCGGTGTTTTTAAAAGGCTACCAATGGCCTTTCGACTCTCGTAAAATGGATGATTTTGCCTCGTCAACTATTGATATACTCGTATATATTGAAACCCAAATTAAGGGGCGGCGGGTGTTTTTAGATTATACTAAAAATCCCTCCTATCCGGGAACGGCTGAAAGTGAACTATTTACCGCTTTATCCAAGGAAAGCTACGACTATCTTGCTAATTCCGACGCATTATTCGGCACGCCGATAGAGCGTCTTATGAAAATGAACCCATTGGCAATTGATTTATATCGCACAAACGGCATTGATATAACTACTGAATATCTTGAGATTGATGTATGCGCCCAGCATAATAACGGCGGGCTTTTAGGGGATATATGGTGGCAAAGTAATGTAGCGGGCTTTTTCCCTGTTGGGGAGGTGTGCGGTACTATGGGGGTTTACCGCCCCGGCGGCTCCGCCCTTAACTCAACCCAAACAGGAGGGGCAAGGGCGGCACTGTATATAAGCAAGCGGCGCAAATCACCACCGAGGAGCTTGGAGGCTTTTATGAAAGCCGCTGAACCCGCCGTTAAAGCCAAGTTAGCACAGGCAAAGAGTGTAAATTTAGGCGATAAGACTAATATTATGGATATACGTATTGAATGCCAGAAAACTATGACTAAATTTGCCGCATTTTTCCGGGCGGCAGATGGGATTAGGGAAATAATGCCTGATTTTAGTGAGAAGATTAAGTCAATTTTTGAAAAATCGCAAATTGTGTCAGTCAGGGAAATAAGCGAAGTTTTCAGAAATTATGATATGCTTATCTGCCAGTATACTTACCTTAGCGCAATGGCTGAATATGCTAAAAAAGGCGGACAAAGCAGGGGATCATATGTAATTATTGAAGATGACGGCGAATACAGCTTTGACAGCGAAAAGCTTAAATTTAAATACTCGATTGATAACAAATTAAGCGGTACTGCTTGTGTGTCTACCTATGATAAAGTCAAAGGTACGGTTAGCCACCGTTGGGATATGGTGCGCCCTATCCCTGCTGATGACAGCTGGTTTGAAAATGTTTGGAGCGATTATAGGAACGATAAATTTTATTATTAGAACCTGTTTAGTAACAGGTTCCGGGGAGGGGTTTTATGAGTAAAATTGTTTGTTTTGGCGAAATTATGTTAAGGCTTGCGCCTCCAGGGTATCAAAGATTTACTCAGGCTGACACCTTTGAGGCGGTATACGGCGGCGGTGAGGCAAATGTTGCCGTATCTCTTGCGAATTTTGGGCTGGAGGCATCTTATATAACGAAAATACCCAATAACCCTATCGGTCAGTCCGCTATAAATGAGCTTAGGCGATATGGTGTCGATACATGTGAAATACTTAGGGGCGGTCAGCGGCTTGGTATATACTTCCTTGAAAAAGGGGCGTCCCAGCGTGCCTCTGTGGTTGTGTATGATAGGAAATATTCCTCAATATCAGAAGTTAAGCTTGGAGAGTTTGATTGGGGTAGGATATTTAAAGGTGCCAAATGGTTCCATTTTACCGGCATAACTCCGGCACTTAGTAAAGCAGCCGCTGATGTGACTATGGAAGCGGCGAAAGCAGCTAAAAAACTTGGTATTACCGTAAGCTGCGACCTTAATTACCGCAAAAACCTTTGGACACCGGATGAAGCAGGTAAAGTAATGAGCGGGCTTATGCCTTATGTGGATTTATGTATCGCCAACGAAGAGGACGCGGAGAAGGTTTTCGGCATAAAAGCCGATGAAACCGAGGTTTCAGAGGGCAAGCTTAGCCATGAGGCGTATAAGCAAGTGGCGAAGAAGCTTAAGGATAAGTTTAGCTTTAAAAAAGTGGCAATAACCTTGCGCGAAAGTATGTCGGCAGATGATAACATTTGGTCAGGTATGCTTTATGATGGTGAAAATTATCATTTTTCACAAAAATACGACATACATATTGTTGATAGAGTTGGGGGCGGGGACTCCTTCGCCGCAGGGCTTATTTACGGCATGATGAGGGATATGACGGATATGGAATCCCTTGAGTTTGCCGTTGCCGCGTCTTGTCTTAAACACTCCATCGAAGGGGACGCAAACCATGTGTCAGCAGCCGAGGTAAAAGCACTTATGGGGGGCGACGCTTCCGGGCGCGTTAAAAGATAGGTCAAGGTTTGACTATTCTTGACCTAAGGGGGATTATTTATGGAAATGACAGATATATTGTTTAACGCGGCAATTGTACCGGTAGTAAAAATTGATGATGCGAAAAATGCTGTGCCCCTGGCGAAAGCCGTTCAGGCAGGAGGATTGCCTTGTATTGAGATAACTTTAAGGACGGAGGAAGGTATAAAAGCCATCAAATACATAGCTGATGCAATGCCGGATTTTTGTGTTGGCGCAGGTACCGTCCTTACAACAGCACAGGTTGATGAAGCACTAAAAGCAGGGGCACGTTTTATTGTCTCTCCCGGTTTTAATCCGGCTGTTGCTGCCCATTGCATAGAGAGAGGCGTCCCTGTTTATCCGGGCTGCACAACTCCATCAGATATGGAAAAAGCTATGGAAATGGGACTGTCCACTGTTAAATTCTTCCCGGCTGAGGCAAGCGGCGGCTTGGATTTTCTTAAAGCAGTTGCGGCACCTTATCCTAAGCTGAAATTTATGCCAACAGGCGGCATAAACGAAAAAAATATCAACAATTACCTTGCTTTTGACAAGATTATCGCTTGCGGCGGCTCATGGATGGTTAAAGATGAGCTGATAGGAAGCGGCAAATTTGATGAGATTACGGCACTTACTAAATCGGCGGTTAAAACTGTAATGGGCTTTAAACTGGCACACATCGGCATTAATACGGAGACCCCTGAGGATGCTCTTAAAACAGCCCGCAAATTTAGCATATTATTTGACCTTGAGGTTAAGGAGGGTGAGGCTTCTGTTTTCGCAGGGGCGGATGTGGAGTGTTTGTGCCAAAAAGGTTTAGGTGAAAAAGGGCATATTGCTTTTTTTACAAACAATATACATAGGGCAATAAGTTATTTAGAGCAATCAGGCTTTGAAATAAGCAGAGAAACTGCTAAAACTGACCCTAAAGGAAAGTTGATAGCCATATACTTAAAAGAAGATATTATGGGTTTTGCAATCCATTTGTTGCAAAAATGATAATGTTTATGTTATACTATGATGATAGCATGTAGCAAACGACTTTCGAAATCGTGATTCGGCAGTGCGCTATAGCAAACGACTTTCGAAATCGTGATTCGGCAGCGCGCTAAAACCTTCGGTTTTACCCAAAAGCACCTACCCCAACTGCTTTTGGGCCGCGCTTGCCCAATCACGTTTCTCAATGTCGTTTGCTATAAAATCTTCGGTTTTGCCCAAAAGCACCTACCCCAACTACTTTTGGGCTGCACTTGCCCAATCATATTTCTCAATGTCGTTTGCTATAGTATACTGAAATCCGAGCAAATATAGAAACAAAAATGTTACTATTTTGTTCGGATAAGTTGTGCAGCTTGTGCAGCACAGCCTAGATGAATTTAAGTATAAATTGGCAAAAAAACTAAAACAAGAGGTGAATTATGAAAAAGAAAGCTATTTTAAGTCTGGCACTTGCAGGTGCTTTATTACTCGGTGCTTGTACACCTGCACAGCAGCAAGCTACTCCTCCGGCAGGCGGCACTCAGACAGAGACAACTACTCCTGAACAGGGCGGCACAACAACTACTACGGAAACGCAGCAGCCTGCGAATTTAGACCGCGGTCTTACAATGGCCGGCATAGCTGAACCGCCAAGTATTGCAATTGCAAGGCATACTACCTTGGTTGGTCATTTTATGAATGTTATGCAAAGTAACGGGCTTTTCAGGACTTATTACGGAACTTCTACTCCGGTTCCCGACTTAGTGCGTGAGTGGAGAGCGGTAACAGACACTATATTTGAGTTTGACCTTCATGAAGGCGTACTCTTCCACAACGGCGAAGAATTAACTGCCGATGACGTTGTAGCGTCTATGTATTATGTTAGGACTACTCCTGATCAAAGAGCGGTTCATCTTAGCGCAGTAGGCTGGGAAGCGGTTGACCGTTACACCGTAAGATTTGATACAGGGGAGCCTCAAGCTCTTTTCTTCTTTGACTTGGCTCACCATGGTAATCATATTATGCCAAGGGCTTTGATTGAAGAAGGCAACGACTTCGATTTAAACCCTGTAGGCACCGGTCCTTTCGTGTTTGATGAATGGAGGCGCGGCGATTCGTTACGCTGGACCAGGTTCGATGAATATTTTGATGTTGATCGTGCCCCAACTCTTGCTTATATACATTGGAGGATTATACCTGAGGGTACCTCGAGAGCTATAGCCCTTGAAGCCGGCGAGGTTGATTATTTGCTGGATGTACCATTCCCTGACATTCCAAGACTTGAAGCGGAGCCGCATCTTACGGTTCAGTCAGTTGCCTCTACTACATTCCAATATCTGACATTAAATAATGACAGATTCCCATTCAACAATATTCATGTAAGGCATGCTATTGACATGGCACTTGACAGAGAAGCGATGCTTATTGCCAGCTTGGACGGTTACGGCGTTGCTATTTCAGGTACTATACCACCAATGATGCCGGGGGCGTCACCTCATAATTTAAGGGAATTTGACCCGCAAGGTGCAAGGGATTTACTTGCGGAGCATAATCTTGACCCTGCAACTTTAGGCTTTGAAATGATAGTCTTTGACGAAATGCAAAGACGCCGCGCGGAAGTTGCACAAGCTAATCTTATGGATATCGGTATCCAAACCACTATCTCTCAGGTAGACTTTGCAACTTGGGGGGACTTAACAATTGGTGATACTTTTGACGCTTCTTTTGCAAACTGGACTTCACTTAACCTTCTTGCGTTTATGAGAAGTTTGCTTACCATAGAATTTATTGATATTAATAATAGGAGCCGCTTCCGCAACGAGGAAGTTTCCGATATAATTGAAACCGCTATGGTAACAGTAGATGAGGCTCAAAGGCTTGCTATGCTTTATGATGCTTCAACAATAACTAATTACTACAGCCCGCATCTTGCAACTAATATGGGCCTTATAATAAGGGCTTTCAATGCAAACCTTCACGCTCCTGAACTTGGCGGAAACGGCTTTATGCATATGAATATGATGCGTTGGATGGACTAGATTTATTATATTAAAACAAACAAAACCGCCATGGTGGGTTATACTCTGCCATGGCGGTTTTTTGATGGTTTTCATCTGCGTTGATTATAACGTCAAAAGACAGCAATTTAATTCAAAAAACACTTGTAAGTTTAGAAAGTATATTGTATACTTATGTCAAAGGAAGCGAAATAGTGTATATCCGTTGTAATATGAGCCGCAGTAGCGGGCGGCACTTTAGTGCCGATTCC
>Ga0131853_10000189_pt1 | contig 107140 bp, 93 predicted proteins | sample TergutLab28metaG_FD_92764 | JGI IMG/M metagenome (GOLD analysis project Ga0131853, IMG submission 92764) | Labiotermes labralis P1 segment gut microbial communities from Petit-Saut dam, French Guiana - Lab288 P1 (version 2) (version 2) | ecosystem: Host-associated > Arthropoda: Insects >...
GCCGATTTTTACTAGGATGTTCGCCGTTTCTTGACTCGCCCGTTCGGGAGAGACAAAGGCTATTATAGATACTATTTATTACTTTGTCAACTACTTTTTTACCTTTTTTTAAAATAATTTTCACAATACCTAAAAACCCTTATTTTTCGCCGTTATCATTATACCCAAAGAGCTTCACTTAATATACTTTGGCCACGCATGTCCGCAATGCATACCATTTTCACCAGCAGCCACGCACGTTCTTCATCTGTCAATTCGTGTATTTTAGTTTCATTTTGGGAGCTAGCAATATTTTCTGCTATTTCATCAATTACATTTACCTTATATTCAGCGGAAGCAATAATGTTTTGCCACGATGTTTTTTTGTGTATGAGTGCACCCATAAACTTTTCGTTAGTCATACCGCCATCTAACAACTTCTTTATTTCAGATAATGAGAAGCCCAATTCCTTAAGGTCAAGCAAAGCATTTAATTGCTGCATCTGGTCGGCAGAGTAATAACGGTATTTTGTTTTTGGGTCAATTTTTACAGGTTTGATAATCCCCATTTTTTCATAAATCCGTATAGCCTTTGCTGATACATTAAAAAATCCTGCTATCTCACCGATACGCATTAAATCATTATCCATTTGCTTCCTCCGCGTTTTCATACATTGTTTCGTTTATGCGGCATATTCCAGCCATGCCTGCCTTTATTGAAACAATGCAATTTATTAGCATGTTGGCCCCTATCAAAATACCCCCGCGATACTGGAAAGCCGCAGTTAAATCGCCAAATGTAAGATACTCCTGTGCAATCCAATTCCCGCTGATTACAAGCAATACTAAATATCCGCTTAATCCAAAAGGCAAAATAGCAATAGCCGCATTAATTGAATTTCTTTTGACTATTTCCATTTTCGCCCGCAACAAATCTAAACTGCTTTTTTCGAATCTCTTCATTAAATAGTCTTGCCCTTCATACAGCAAAGCGACATCGGCACAAGTAATAAATGCGGTCATTTCACCTGTATTTTTTGCTGTGGCTTCAAGCGATTTTTTGTTTAACTCTTGCATAAACCGCACAACAAAATATTGACTTATTAAAAAATGAGGAACAACAAATATTATAACCCATACAAATACAATAGGGTTTATTAACCATAAAAGTATTGACGACAAGATTAAGCTCACGATAGCATTTGCCGCATGAGGGAAGTGCATCGGCTGAGAAAACGGCATTTGAACATCTGTATTTAATCGCGTCAACCACTCGCCCTGCGCAGTGGCTTCAATACGCTCATACGAGAACTTTATGATTTTATCAAAAAGTTTAATTCTTAATTTGCTTTCCATCCTTACAACAAAAGGGGCATATATGCTCCATACAGTTCCATTGTATAAAAAAATGCTTAGACTGGCAATTAAGAAGCCAACGCATACAACAGCTAAACGCCCAGCATCATTTCGTTCAATTGCATTAAAAGCATGCTGCAAAAAAATTGCATTTATAGCAGTCATACAAAAATTAACGGGCGAACGTAATATTAATAAAATAATGAATCGCAAACTGTCACCTGTAAATTTAAGCAATCTATTCATTTCATGAAACATATAACCGCCCCTCTTCAAGCCGCAAGACACGGTCATATTTCGCCAACATTTCAATTTGATGCGAAATGTGTACAACTGTTTTTCCTTTTGTCAGGCTTGCTAACGCACTCATCACGGCTATGCTTGTATCGCCGTCAAGAGCCGAAGTTGGCTCATCCAATAAAACAACTGGCGCATTTTTAGCAATTGCCCTAGCTATGGCTATCCGCTGCGCCTGGCCGCCCGATACCTGGCCGCCCCGTTCACCAACAAACGTATCAATCCCATCTGGCAAAGAATAAATCCAGTCCGAGAGCTGCGCCATATCACACGCGTGACGTATTTGTGTTTCGTCTATGTCATGGCCGCATGATATATTGTCACGTATACTTGCAGGAAAAAGCATTGCATTTTGCATCACCATAGCAACGTTTTTTCGCCTTTCTGGTGATGTATGGGCGTTGCCTATCGCAATACTTCCGCGTTGCACATTGTATAACCCGCTTATTAATTTCAGCAGTGTACTCTTCCCCCCACCGCTCATGCCAACAATTCCAACCGCTTCATTTGATTCTATTAGCAAGTCAATGTTCTTAAGCACTTGTTTTTCTCCATAGGAAAATGACAAATTACTAATTGATATATTCATGCGGGCTACTCCTTTCAGTCAGCGAAATCATCGGCGCAAGCCGCTTCATATTAACCGAGAACTGGCGGAATGAAGCGATGGCCCCCGGCATATTCATCATTACACCCGATACATTGCCGGATAGATTTAAGAATACATACAATGTACCGAATGTTAGTATATCGTTTATAACCATATTTCCGCCAACAAAGAAGATTAGCATAAGTGGTACGCTGCTCAACAACCCAGATAAGGACATTAGGCGCGCTCGTATCCTTTCGGCTCTAACCGTTTGATTTTTCCATTCGCCAACTTCTTTATTGTAATTCGCTACCATCATGGGTGCTGCGTCATAAAGTCGAATAACAGGAAATAAAGTTAGCAAGGTATCGACATATCTATTCATTTGCCCTCTGGCTTGTTGACTGCGCTGGGCAGCATTGCTGATAATTTTGCTTGAATAAAAAACATACACCATAATGATAATAACGGGCAAATTTACCGATAAAGTTAATCGAGTATTTATAAATAATAACCACGTAATTGTAGCGAAAAAGGTTATGCCGCCGTTAATCAGCTGAAATAAATTCCCATTTATGTAATTTGAAACTTCCGCAATCTCATTTTGCAATTTGGACAATTGCTCACCTGCATTCAACCGTTCAATTTCTGACAAAGGTAGTGTTGAAAAATGCCTAGCATACCCCATACGTAAATCATGCGTCATAATTTCACATGCAAAGCCAGAGATATATGTTTTCATAAAATTAGCGGCACACATGGCAAACATTATTAAAATTGCCATGACAATTGTGTTTATCGGCAAAATATTCCCTTCGCTGATTGTATTTATGATACCGCTAAGTTGTGCGTTCCACCATAGCATAACTGCAACGAGAAAAGCACTTGCACAAATAGCTGCAAGAGCTAAAAACCACCGCTTTTTAATCATTTTAACAAGCAAAAACACTCCGCTCACATCCCTTGGTAAGTATCCTAAACTATGTCCCAGGGGCAGAGTCAACTGTTTTTTACCAAGATGGAGGGCGGGGCTGACAATATAGTGCTATTACTCATTTTGTACGCTTTTTTATCAGCGTATTAAAAAAATACACAACCAATCCAATGCCACCACCGATTAAAGCCAGTATTAGCGATAGCGCTATAAATAAAGGCAACGGAAGCGCAATCCCCAGCCATCCAATATTATCGCCTATTACAGCACCTCTTTTAATATATTTATGCTTTTTGTTGACTTCTTCCACCATGGTCTCCTCCTTTTTTGTCAAATCTTCCATGCTTTTTTAACTCTATGGTGAAATATTTTTTGTGGCCATTCCACCAATAATCAAAGGTTAAATCACCTTCACCCTCTGCAAGCGCAAGTTCTTCCGGCACTTCGTTCATTTTGATGACTAGAACCTCGCTCGTTCTGATAATGGCCACCGGGTCGTTTTTGCTTTTTCATTCATTTGTCCCACTTCGGCAAACCGTTTTCAAATTGCCCATCGGGATATGCCTTTTTCACCGCATCAAAAAGCCACTTTTTGCTTTCGTCCGGCAGTAATGGCATGATTGCAGCAAAATCACTATCTGTTTTTGGCTTTACGTTCGGATGTGTGTTTGAAAATCTGTCAGTCTTGTAAAACAATATAATTTCCGGGGCAAGATAGGCTATGCCATCGCGATATAAAATTGCGTTGTCTAGCGAGCGGGTGATTTTCGGGCTATTTTGCAAAACAAAGTCGTCACCCTCTTTCGCATCGAACTCAAATTCTATAAATTCGATTTCATCCTGTACAAGCCATTTACGGGATTTGTATGTGCACACTTCTCCCGGCGAACGGTCAATTTTTTCAAGCACATTTGGTAAGCATTCAGCGCGCACCGCCCAAAAGTTTTTGCAATCGTCCAAATAGCTGTCTGATATGTTTTCAACCTTGTAAAATAGGAGCAGTGTTGCCATCCTGCCTTCTTCCATAAACCTGCCAAAAACAATCCAATCGTTATCCGCAAGGAATTTTAAGACACGATGTTTATCTTCCCTATAAACCACAATGTCAAAATCCCCATGCGGGCGCAATTCCTTATTAGCAAACATATCAAGACCAAAGCCGCCGCATATGGCGTAATCAAAGCCAGCGTTTTTGAATAAGTCGTGGGCTTGCAAAATTATCTTGTTCATAGAACCCTCCTTAATTTTCTGCCATGCTTTTTATAATGCCAAGCGCATAACATCTTCATTTTGGCTTTCATCTTCAAAATCCTTGTCAACCTCGCCTTTCTGCTTGTAAGCATTACTTGCTAAATTTTTTTAATCAACTCTAATATATTTGAATCTAACCTAGTCATTAGTTGCTCCTCCTAACTAATACGTTATTTCGTACCATTCTAAACTAAAAATGATATTAGCAGGCCACTTAGAAAGCAGGAATCATTATAGAAACAACCTCACCATCATTTATCAATGACTCAAACACATATGTCGGTCTGTAAAATCCTTTTGTATCAAAAACATAATCTAACGCTATAGATAAAACTTCAACAGTATGCAATTCCTCATAATGGCTCCAAAATTGAAAGCGCCCCTCTTTTATCCGCCTTAACGCTTCTGTTTCACTAATTATTTCGCGTTCAGCTGCTTCAAAAACAGTGAACATGGCGTTATCAATTTGTCTTATTGTACCATCCTTACGAATCCAAATCCTTAACTGTCCTGTTAGCCATTGTCCCAAACCTGTATCGTCTACAGTAAAAATGTATTGTCCATCGCCATAATTGATAAATTCGGCGTTTGTTGGTATGTCCACTCCAAAATCAGTCAATAATCGGCGCACTTTATCTTCGGATAAGGTTGAATCGGCTTCTGTAGCAGAAGAAAAATCGACATATCTATATGTTCGGGTTTGGAAATTTACTATAAGTACACCACCATTTTTTGAATAGAAAAAAGCAGAATTTGGATAAAAAATGGGCGAGCGCTGGGGGTTCATTGATGTGCCAATTTGTTCAAAAAAGTATTCTGCTAAATCACGCGCCTGCGCTCTGTTGAGTGGGTCAACTTGATATACAGTTGCCATTACCCTGCCCTCCGATAGTTCAATTACACTGGAAACAACTACATTGCTCATGTTTTGCCTGTGCAAATTCAATGGCATATTTCCAAATTCCTGCACGTGATAAACCATAAAAATAGAGATAAAAACAAGAACTGAAATACATAACGGCGAAAGGTACCCTATTATTTTTAGGGGTGAGCGTTCCGTTTTGTTTTTTATGTTCTGCCATGCCATGATAAGCCCATACCCAATCAATGCACCCAATGTATTGGTGATTACATCATCGGTGCTTGCCTGCCCACGCCCAGTCATGAATTGGACGCTCTCTATCAGCACCGATGCGGCAAAGCCAATGCAAACTATTTTCCATAGCCTTTTAAATTTATCCGATAACAGCGGTAGCAGTATACCAAATGGCACAAACATTAAGATATTTAAAATAAGGTTTCTCCAAGCAACAAAACTAAAGTAGTGCCACGCTTCTTTGAACAAGAACAGAGGTTGCAAATACGTTGTGGCTCGAAATACACTTTGCGACCTGCTTAAAAATACAGCCCCGGTTACTATCGTCATATAACAGATAAATATAGCGTATAAGATTACTTTTCTTAATGGGAGCTTTATTTGCTTTGGCCTAAAAATAAAAAAGTGTAGAAAAAGCCATGCCAAGCATAAGATGATAGCTGCAATTATTCCAAGAACCGCATATTCCCTGAACAACCTGAAAATAAAAGAAGAACTCATAAATAACCTACTTATCTAAAATAAAATTGCTTCAAACAAACCAAGTTGAATTTCCATTCTAATCCCCGTCCAATTTTTGTTATACTAATCTTGCTACAAATCCAGGTGTCCCTTCATATTTATTGTGTGGATATATTACCATCATGGAAACATAAGATCAAGATGAATCTTCATTGGTCTGCGTCTCTGGCTTATCTATATCTGCCGTTTTAGGCAGTTTCCTTATGCTTGGGATAAATAGTATTACCTAGCAGATTAAAAAAAACGAAGGTATTTATGGCACAGTTAAAAACTTATTAACCAGGATGGAAGAAATCATCTGTAATTAAATAGTATCATTTTCACAAACATCGTCACATCGAAAAGGTCGTTTTAAGTTGCTTGCAGACCGTACTAAAAGTCGTTTTTAAGTTGCTGCAGACCGTACTAAAGGTCGTTTTAATCCGTATTAAAAGTCGTTTTAATGATTGTTTATATGTCTTTTAAATGGCTTGCGTGCTGGGTTTTTAGCACTTTGGCTTTAATATTTAAAATAATTTGAAGCATCAAAAAAGCCCCTGCAAATTTTTTGCAAGAGCCTTTTATCAGCCGAAGCTGCCATTATCTTATCTCACACCCCGGCAAAGCGGCGCGAAGCTCGGCAATTTGTGCCTCGCTAAGTGGGTTGCCTTCCAGCCATAAACTTGTAAGCCAGGTTAAATCTTTTAGTGGCGTAACATCGGTGATTTGATTGTGCCACAAAAAAAGGTCGGTAAGGTTTGTTAGCCTGTCTAGGTTGATGTGTGAAATATCGTATATATTGTTTTGCTGCAAATCAAGCCTTGTCAAATTGGTTAGGCTGCCAAGTGATGAAAAATCTGTAACATTAGAGGCATGTATGGTCAGGCGTTGCATGTTTCTTAGATTGTAAAAAATTGAAATGTCACTTAGGGCACCTGCACCCCACAATTGAAGCTCCTGCAAATTCACCAGCACCTCTATAGGTGAAAAATCCATTCGGGTTTGCCATGTATCCCCCAGGCCAAGATTGGTAAGTTGCGTAAAATTTCTTAGAACCGAAATGTCGCCGTTGAAGTTAAGATTATCGCCAACACTAAAGCTGACTAAATTAATAAAATCCGCAATAGGCGATAAATCCGCAAACTCATTTCCCCATAAATTCAGATGCGTTATATCAGTAAGTTCGCGCAGCGGCGCAAGGTCGCCCACACTATTGCCCCAAAGACTAAGCTCGACTAAATTGGCAAGACCACTAAGCGGAGTAATGTCACTAATATAATTTACTGCCAAATTAAGATGTGTAACATATGCCGGAATTGCCCCGCTGTGTACCATTTCTGCCAACCGTTCACATGTCATGCCCTGCCCGTTCAAATCAATGTGGACAGACTCATCCAGGACTGCTTGCAGCTCGACACTAGGCATTTGTTCTAAATCATATATACATGCAGTGGTAAAGGCCATCATGCCTACAAGTGCTAGCGATGCCACAATTCTTATGAATTTTTTCATTTTAATCTTCCTCTCTAATTTGTTTGTTATGGCTACTTAGTAAACCTCATAATTAGAGTTAACATTACACAAGGCATGAAAATAATGGATTCAAATTTGATGTGTTCGATTTGATAAAAAATATGCTATAATTCAAGAAAAAAGGAGCCAAAACCATGACAGGACGCGAAAGGGCATTAAACGTTTTCAAGTACAAACCAACCGACATCCCTTGTTTCGACTTGCAAGAGGGTCAAATGTGGGACTCGCTAGGGTATTATTTTCACAAAGAACATGGGCTTACAACCAATGATGATGTAATCGACTTCCTGGGCTGCGACTTCCGCTGGAGCCATCTTTTTGATAAGAACGCGCTACTGCCAAAAACAGAAAGCGAAGTGCATGGACTTTACGGCACAAATTATTCCGATTCCAGCGGCGGGTACTTACTTGGGGATGTGGAAAGTGTAGCCGAGGTAGACCGCTTATTTAACCCTGATCCATATGAGCGTGAGATACCAGACTTTAAGGCAATGCGTAAGGCGCACCCAGACAAGGCTCTCGTTTTCTGCGTCGCGTGGACGCCATTTTTCTCTGGCGCATGCCAACAGTTTGGCATGGAGAAGGCGATGATAACCATGCTTACAGAACCTGAAATTTACCATGCCTTTGCAATAAAGCAGCGGGACTATTTATGTGAATACATTCGACTTGCTATAAAAGCAGGCGCGGCCGAATATTGCGACTTCTTTTGGAGTGGAGACGATTTTGCAAGCGAACTTGGATTGATTTTGTCGCCGGACGACTGGCGGCGTCTATGCAAGCCATATTTAAAAGAAGCGTTTGATATTGCCAAAGCGGCGGGGATGCACACACTATTCCATTCCTGCGGCAGCGTAGTTGACGTTTACCCGGATTTTATTGAAATTGGAATAGACTCACACATTGGCGTACAAACCAGTGCGCGGGGTATGGATATCGAAACACTGGCCCGCGACTTTGGCGGCAAAATTGTAATATTTGGCGGGGTGGACGCGCAAACGACTTTAGTGCAGGGCACCACTGACACTGTAAGGGCAGAAGTGCAAAAAAACATAACCCTCTTTGAAAAACATGGTGGCTATATCGTGTCCAATTCGCATCATGGATTGCCGGACATGCCGGGCGAAAATATTTATGCTATGGCAAAGGCCGCCGGACGGTTTTAAGCGCAGAAGGGAATGATAGCATGGAGAAAAGCAGAGAGAAGCTTTACGCGCTTATGGGTGACTTGCCAGCGCGCAACCTGCCCATAACATCTCGCACCGTAACCATTGACGAAAACAGCGACTTTATTACAGAAAACCTTATACTTTCATTAAACGGAACGGAGGAAGTGCCCGCATACTTTACCCGCCCCAAAAATGGAAATGAGCCGTATCCTGTGATACTATTCTCACACTCCCACGGCGGGCGATATCACATGGGTAAAAACGAGTTGTTGTCGCCGGCACCGTATGGATACCCGGTTTCGTATGCCAAAGCTATGGCCGACCGCGGCATTGCCTGTCTGGCCATTGACCATTGGTGCTTTGGCGAACGCAGCGGCAGGACAGAGACTTCCACTTTCAAGTCCATGCTATGGAAAGGCCAAGTAATGTGGGGCATGATGGTTTACGATTCCCTGCGCGCGGTGGATTATTTGGTGTCTCGTGGCGACGTTGATGCATCACGTATAGGGGCTACCGGCATTTCTATGGGCAGTACAATGTCCATTTGGGTTGCCGCGCTGGATACCCGCATAAAAACATGCGTCGACCTATGCTGCCTAACCGACTATGACGAGTTTGAGCGCGAGGGTAGTTTGGACGCTCACGGCATTTATTACTATGTACCGTCCCTGACAAAACATTTTAGTATGGCAGATATTTGCGCACTTATTGCGCCACGGCCGCACCTTTCCACTGCGGGGATTTACGATAATTTAACCCCTGTACCCGGCCTGGAAAAAATAAAAAAGGCATTGGATGCGGCAGGCGGCTTTATCCTTAAAACTTACCCATGCGGGCATCTTGAAACACGCGCAATGCGCGAAGACGTACTGGCATTTATCGAGCAGACATTATAGGAGGACAATATGGACAATTTAGTTTTTACCACGCCGGAAAGCCTGGGCATTCCATCTGGCGCAATAACGGAATTTTTGAATGGAATCACAGACCATCGGCTTTGCATGCACAGTTTTTTATTGCTGCGCCACGGGAAAGTAGCTGCGGAAGGATACTGGCCGCCATTTGACAAGGATCACAAGCACCGAATGTACTCCATAAGCAAGAGTTTTACATCTATAGCTGTGGGGATGATGATAGATGAGGGCAAAATGTCCTTGGACAGCACCGCTGCGGAATTTTTCCCCGAACATATTCCCACAAACCCACACCCTTACGTGCTTGAAGCCACTGTCCGCGACTTGTTGATGATGGCCACACAAAACGAACACAATTCCTATGACTGGGATTCTACAGATTACACCCAAACATTTTTTAACCACGGCGCACCAAAGCATAAGCCCGGCCAGTTTTTTAATTATGACACCGCTGCCACCACGGTTTTATGCGCCATTGTAGAAAAACTTTCCGGCAAAACTATGCTGGAATATATGATGCCTGTTTTGGCTCAAACAGGCTTTTCTCAAGATGCATACTGCATACAAACGCCGGAAGGCCGCTCTTGGACAGGCTCTGGTATAATGTGTACACCGCGCGACTTGGCTCGTTTTGCACAGCTGTGCATGAACGGCGGCGAATGGAGCGGCAAGCAGCTGCTAAACCGCGACTATGTAACCGAGGCAACGTCATGGCAAATTGATACGTCTGTATCTGCAGACCATATGGAAATGCGCCATGGTTACGGTTATCAAATTTGGCGGTTGCGAAAAGGCGGCTTTGCATTCTATGGGATGGGCAGCCAATATGCATTTTGTATGCCGCAGCATGGCACGATTCTTATACTAACCGGCGATACACAGGGTACGGGTGCTGCCGGTGATGTTCTGTTTAATATGTATTATGACTTGGTAGACAAAATGTCCAGCACCCCATTGCCGGAAGACAGTGCGGCACAAAACAAACTGGCGGAATGTATAAGCAAACTGGCAATTCCGCGCCCTTTGGGCAAAACAGAAACTGCGTTGGCAAAAGAAATATCCGGGAAGAAATTTACCCTGGAAGAAAACGAAGCCGGCATGAAATGGCTGCAGCTGCATATAGAGCCCGACAAATGCCGCCTGCAATACGAAAACGCAAGCGGCCAGCACGAACTGGTTTTTGGCATGAACAAATATGAGCCGCAATTATTTCCCGAGAAATATAATGGCAGGCGCATGAGTGTGCGCGACACGCATTATCAATGCATTGGCGCAGGTGCTTGGCCAGAAGACAAAGCTTTTCTTGGGACAATCTACTCTGTGGACGATCATCTAGGGTCAATAAAAATTCAACTAACATTTACAGGCAGCGAAGTTACCGGCTACATGACAAAAGCCGCCGAAGACTTTTTCCACGGTTATCACGGATTTTTGGTAGGAAAACAAAAATAGGAAGGTGAACACAATGAAAAAGAAAACATATGTACAAGTAGGCCTGGGCGGCCGCGCACGGTTCTTTTACGAGGCTGTGGCATCCACCTACAATGCAACCAGCGAAATGGTTGGCTTCTGTGACTTATCCCAAACCAGAATGAATTATGCTAATAAGCTTCTTACAGAGCGGCATGGGCAAAAAGCAGTACCTACCTATTTGCACACCCAGTTTGACAAAATGCTGGACGACCTTAAACCAGACTATGTTATTGTCACCAGTGTAGACCGCAACCACCACGATTATATTGTGCGCTCGATGGAAAAAGGCTATGACGTTATTACAGAAAAGCCAATGACCATTGACGAGGAAAAAACCCAACTAATCTTGGATACACAAAAACGTACAGGCAAGAGCCTGCGCGTTACGTTCAATTATCGATATTCGCCCCACAACACAAAAATAAGAGAACTTATCCGCGACGGCGTTATAGGCGACGTATTTTCTATTCATTTCGAGTGGCTATTAAATACACAACATGGCGCGGACTATTTCCGCAGATGGCATAGGAACAAAAAAAATAGCGGCGGACTTTTGGTGCATAAGTCTACCCACCATTTCGATTTAGTAAATTTTTGGCTCGGCAGCTACCCGCAGCGCGTGTTCGCTTTTGGCGAGCTAAATTTTTACGGCATGGCAAATGCAGAAAAGCGCGGCGTAACAGATTTCTATTATCGCTGTCGTGGCAGTGAAGCCGCTAAAAACGATCACTTTGCAATTGACTTGGAAAGCAATGAAGAACTCCGCGAAATATACCTAAATGCCGAGGCCGACAGCGGATATATACGCGACAGAAGCGTTTTTTCGGACGATATTTCTATTGAAGATACCATGGGCGTAACCGTAAAATACAAAAGCGGCGCGATACTAACCTACTCCCTAAACGCCTACATGCCCTGGGAAGGCTTTGTCATTGCAATCAATGGCAGCAAAGGGCGCATAGAGGTAAAAGTTGTAGAGCAGTCGTATATCAATGCCGGCGGCGACAAAGCAAACGAGGGCGCACTAAAAACTAAATCTATACAAGTACATCCCATGTTTGGCGCGCCGTACGAAGTGCCTGTCAAAGAAAGCGCAGGCGGCCACGGCGGTGGCGACCCGGTTTTGCTAAACGACATTTTTGGCGTACCGGAAGAAGACCCATTCAAGCGAGCGGCTTCGCATATAGATGGCGCAATGTCAATTTTGACCGGTATTGCGGCAAATAAATCTATTGCGTCGGGTATGCCGGTGGATATTAACGGGTTGGTGAAATTTTAACAAGAGGTTGGTTATCAGTTTGATAACCAACCTCTTGTTATATTATTCCAAACTACCCGCAGGCAGTGTCAGTACACGTTCCAAGAAAAGCGAATATGCTCCAAGTGCGGTTTGAATAAGGCCGGGGAAATTTTCGTTTAAATACGTGAGGTTGTCGTTTAGGGTGTGGAGTACAAGGCCTATGCGCCAACCACCAAAATCGTGTTCGACCGGTACAAAGGCGGGGTGCTCTACCACAGTTATTGCGGCTTCAAGCAGCGCAATTTCGGCCTCAATAATTTGGATAAATTCTTCATTGTCAGCGTCTGCCAGCATTTCTTCCATAAACGCCAAGCTTTCGTCTATGAATTCCATCATCCAAGACAGCTCCATTAACAAATGCTGTAGTACTTCGTAACCGGCTTCAATTGCTGCAAGGGTCTCCGGGTCGTCGCATTCGTTTAACATGGCCAAAAGCAGTTCCAAGTTTTCATGCGTCATAGCACGCTCGGGCCATACAGGCTGCATAGACTCAAAGGCCGGGTGTTCCAATATGGGAAGCATGCTTAGCAAAAATTCGATTTCCTCTTCAATCCAATCTGTAGAACCTATCCATTCCGCATCCGGGTCGTCCAGCTGTGACTCAAGCCAATCTATATGCGAAAGTACAGTTTCCGCAGTCCAGAAAGTCAGTTCTTCCATCAAGCGGTCAAGCATTTCGCGGTCGTATTCAATGGCGGCAAGGGTTTCTTCACAGTCGGTTTCGTCCATGATTGCCAGAATAAGTTCGATTCTTTCTGCTGTCAAAGGACGTTCCCACCCCATAAAATCATGCTCGACAGGCACAAATGCCGGGTGCTGCAATATGACCAAGAAAGACTCTAAAAGGACTATTTGTTCCTTGATAGCATCAATCCAGTCCGCAAATTCAGGGTCTTCAAGCGCAATTTCCCATTCTTCAATTTGCGCGCGTACAGACTCGTATGTGAACCAGGATATCTGCTCTATCAATATATTTAGCATGTCCATGTCGGCTTCAATGGCAGCAAGAGTTTCTTCGTCGTCGCACTCGTCAAGCATTAATACCAGCAGTTCGATACGCTCTGGTGTAAACGGGTTTTCCCATACGTGCCCGGGAGGGAATATTGGCCGTGGGGACAGCGGAAAGTCATCTACCGCAAAAAATACAAGAACCGGTATGCCCAAAGACAAAAACGCCAATTGGTCGCTGGATACATAAATGCCATATTGCGAATGAACAAACTCGAAGCCGAACTCTGCGTTTAGGGCATTACCGACAGCAGCTATCGTATCGGTTACATGGTTGCCAAGCTCGGTATGGTATTCAAAACAATGGTAGCCCACACCGTATTGCAGCACAAACCCATCAAAGATAACATCCACATTTATCATAAGCGCAATGTTATCAATTTCTTCTTCCGACAGCGCATTTACATAGTAGTATGCGCCTATAAGGCCAAGCTCTTCCGCACCAAGGAAAATATACGTAATTGTGTAGTAGTGGTCAAGATTAAGAATGCGGTACGCGCTTTCCAGCAATGTTACAATGCCGGACGCATTGTCGGATATACCGGGGCTGTTGGGGCTGTCATAGTGTGCGCCAACAATAATGCGGCGTTCGCTTACCCCGGGCACAGTCAGTATTACGTTTTGGCTGTGGTCAATAAATGTGTGCTGCAAGAAACATGCCGGGGTGTACATGTTAAGGTGCATCAGCTGCATTAACTCACGCGGCAGTTCCGTTGCGTTTTCATCTAATTCGGCCGCCGCCTGTGCAATATGTGCCATATGCGGGACTATCGGGAATTCTTGAAGGCGCACATTTTCTGCGGGGTGGCCCATTGCTATAAGCTCTGCGGCAATCCATTCCGCTGTGTCGCGTTCGCGCTGGGTGAAGCCTATACGGCTGTACAGGTTTTCTTCGATAAAGTACAAATACCTATAGGCTATTTGGCCGTGGGTATATGTAGCATGTGAATCAATAGCGGGCGGTGGAAATAGCGTTGATAGAATAGCGGCAAGATCCATTAAATACATGTAGGCGATGTCATCGGATAAAATAACAGGACGATGCAGCTCTACAGCGGTATCACCGATGTTAATGGTGGTGTCTCCAACTCTAAACATTGCTACATTTTGACCCAATGTAATAGTAACTTGCTGCAACGGGTCATACCATTCTACCGTTGCGCCCCTGTCTTCAAAGAAATCGCGTACGGCAGAGGGTATTGCAGGTTCTGCGGCAAATGCGGTTAACGGCATGGATAAGAGAATTGCCGCCACGGCTAAGGCGCAGGCCTTTTTAAGTAATTTTTGCATTTTTGTTTCTTCCTCTCTATTTATGAAGGGACTCTGCCCTAAGTCTCGCGCGCCGTCGCGTTTATACACAATTTATCCTACACGCTATCTAGGCATATGTCAATGGTTGTAGTACAATGATTTTGACAAGTTTTGCAACGCTCGCCCTATTTCTTTCAAGCGCGTGTCGCGCTTACCGTAGCGAAGCGGAGGAAGCGGAAGCAGGATTTACTCCTGCTCTGTACGTTTTGCCTTTGGCAAAACGACAAGGCGGCGGGGCTTGGGGCAGCGCCCCATTTAAATAGAAGGAGGCTATTATGCGTATTCTTTACCTGGACATCGACACCTTGCGGCCCGACCATATGGGCTGCTACGGCTACAGCCGAAACACCACCCCAAATCTGGACAAAGTCGCCGAGGAGGGCATTGTCTTTGAAAACTATTACTGCAGCGACGCACCATGTCTGCCATCCCGGGCGGCACTAATATCCGGCCAACTTGGGATTCACACCGGCATGGTTGGGCATGGCGGTACGGCCGCCGACAGGCGCATTCTTGGCGCAGAAAGAAACTTTCAAGACCAATCCGAACGTGACAATTTGTTTTTCACCATGCGGAATGCCGGCCTATACACCGCATCAATAAGCACGTTTGCGGAAAGGCATTCTTCCTGGTGGTTTATGGCCGGCACTAATGAGACGCACAATGTAGGCGGCCACGGCAACGAACGCGGCGACAAAGTTTTGCCGGTAGCACTGGACTGGCTTAACCGCAACAAAGACCGCGACAACTGGTTTTTACATTTGCACATATGGGATCCGCACACGCCATACCGCGCACCGGCGGAATTTGGCAACCCATTTGAGAACGAGCCGCTGCACAAACCATGGATTACAGAAGAAATATTTGCCCAGCATCTTAAAAAAGCCGGCCCGCACTCCCCGCAAGACTTAAACGGTATGCATGGCAATAGCAACCCAAATTTCCCTCGGTATCCCGGTAGTTTAAACAGCTTGGCAGATGTCAAAACCTTTATCGACAACTACGACTGTGGAATCAAATATGCCGACCATTTGCTGGGGCAGGTGCTAGACCGCCTAAAAGAGCAGGGCATTTACGACGAAACCGCAATTATTATTTCGTCCGACCACGGCGAAAACATGGGCGAACTTGGACTGTATGCCGAACATGGCACAGCGGATAATATCACGCACCGCATTCCAATGATTGTAAAATGGCCGGGCGGCGCAAAGGGTAAAGACACAGGACTCCGCTACAATGTGGACTTGCTGCCTACGCTTGCGGCTATGCTAAACTTGCCGGAATCCGACGCGTGGGACGGGCAATGCTACGCAAACGTATTACAAGGTGAGAAAAACAATGGCCGCGAAAGCCTTGTGTTATCCCAGCAGGCGCATGTTTGCCAACGCTCTGCGCGTTTTGGGGATTGGATTTACATCCGCACCATTCGCGACGGCTGGCAGCTTTTCGACGATGAAATGCTGTTTAATTTGAAGGACGACCCGCGCCAGCAATTTAACCTGGCCGATAAGCACCCAGAAATTTGCGCACAAGGTGCAAAAATTATCTTCGACTGGCAAATAGAAAATATGAAAACCGCTTGTTCTGACCGCGACCCAATGTGGACGGTTTATCGCGAGGGCGGCCCGCTTCACGCCCATGACAGAGATTTTGAGACATACATGACCCGTCTTGAAACATCTGGCCGTGTAGATTCTGCAGAAAAACTACGTGTTCGTTACAACCGTCCAAAATGAAACGTTTAACCATAATGATAAAACCCGCATCATCGCTGTGCGATATGCGGTGCAAGTATTGCTTTTACTACGATGTGGCCGCCCAGCGGCATGAGGCCTCTATGGGTATCATGCCGCTGGAAACAGCCTCTGCCATATTAAACAATGTATTTTCTCAGTTGACTGCGGGCGACCATATTACATTCGCGTTCCAGGGCGGCGAGCCAGGGCTTGCAGGGCTTGACTATTTCAAATTTTTTGCGGAAACGGCAAAAAAAATAGCTCCCAAAGGGGTGCGGATTCATTATGCATTTCAAACTAATGGGCTGATGATAGACACTGATTGGGCTGTATTCTTCCGTCAACACAACTTCTTAATAGGCCTTTCCATGGACGGCGACGCTGCTTTGCACAACCAAAACCGCCCGGACGCCGCTGGTAAAGGCACCCATACCCGCGTGCTCGCCGCAAAAAAATTGCTGGACAAGCACAGCGTCCAGTACAATATCCTATGCGTACTTACATCCGAAACTGCGCGCCGCGCGCGCCGTGTGTGGGATTTCATCATGGCCGAAAATATTCGCCACATTCAGTTCATTCCCTGCCTTGAGCCGCTTGACACAAACCAAGAGGCTGCGCCAGCCCTGACACCCGCAAAATTTTATCAATTCTACGCCACCCTTTTCCCGCTTTGGAAAAAGGAAGCCCAAAAAGGCAATGTCATAAACATCCGAATGTTCGAAGACCTTGTCGGCATGTTCCTTGCCGGCCAAAACATAACCTGCGGCATGAGCGGCCGCTGCAGCCCACAAATGGTAGTGGAGGCCGACGGCGGCGTGTACCCCTGCGACTTTTATGTGCTGGACGAATATCGAATAGCAGATTTGTCGCGACAAAATTTAAAGGACGTTTTTGAGGCCGTGGCATCCAGCGACTTTTTAAAAGAAGCGCGCCCACAGCCGGCCCATTGCGCGGGCTGTGCATATGTAAAATGGTGCGGCGGTGGTTGCAAGCGCATGACGCGGGCTGTGTATGGCGAAGGTGAAAATTGCGGGATGCGTGCCTTCCTTGATGAATGCCTGAATGATTTACTGGCTACCGTGCGCGGGTTGCGTTAGGTAAAAAAAGACTTTCGGTTATTTCCCGAAAGTCTAAAGGGGGGGATCGTACGAGAAAGGATTTGAACCCTCGACCTTCTGATCCGTAGTCAGACGCTCTATCCAGCTGAGCTACTCGTACATTTGTTGCGCGACGCATATTATATCACCGCAACATAATAGTTGCAAGCAAAATTTTTTATCGCCTAATATTAAGGCGCCAATCCAAATCCCCACGGTCCAAGGCAAGTAAAAGAGTCTCTGCCGTTGCAAGGTTACTTGCCACAGGAATATTATGCACATCGCAAAGGCGCAGCAACGAGCCTATATCTGGTTCGTAATGCTTTGGCGTCAGTGGGTCGCGCAGGAAAATGACTAAGTCGATATCGTTTAGTGCCACTTGCGCGCTAAGCTGCTGCTCGCCGCCAAGATGGCCTGCAAGATATTTATTTACTTGCAAATTTGCAGAATCTTCCAGCAATTGCCCTGTGGTGCCTGTGGCATAAATCCTATGTTTGCACAGGATATGCCTATAGGCAATACATAGGTTTTCCATCAGCTTTTTTTTGTTGTCATGCGCAATTAATGCAATGTTCATCACTAGCACCTACCTATTCGTCTTCATCATCAAAAATGGATTTTTCGCGGGGGATCTTTACATTTAGAACCACGCCTATTGCCAACATGTGTACCCAAATCATACTACCACCAAAAGACACAAATGGGAAGGGCATACCCGTATTTGGCAAAAAATTTGTTGCAACGGATACATGCACAAATGTTTCAAAAATAATCATTCCTGCGACACCGGTTGCAATTAGGCGGCCTTGTATATCCTGCGCACGTAAGGCAATTAGAATACAACGTGCAATTATCAACACAATAACACCCAGCAAAACAGTAGCGCCAACAAAGCCAAACTGTTCCGCCACCAGGGAAAACACAAAATCGTTGTGGCCATGTATTACATGGGAAACATTAAGGAACCCACGCCCGGTAAGCCCGCCTGCGCTAATTGCCGCCAGCGACTGCTGGGTTTGACGGAATGCATCGCTGCCCATTTGCGGGTCCAGCCAAGTTTCGATACGTTCCCACTGGAATGTATTTAGCACGCTTGGTAAAAAAGTAGGTACTTCACGCTGCAAGTCCAGCCAAATAAAAATAAAAACAGGTGCAAGAAGCCCAATGCCAATAATAAGTGTGCGGTAATACAGCCCGCCAACAAACAGTACAATAAACGAAATAGACAATATTACAAGTGCCGCCGACAACGAAGGTTGACGCTCTACAAAGACTACCGGCACCGCTATAAGCACCAAGATAAGTCCCAGCCACCATATTTTATTAAATGTCTCTTTTTTAATATCTAAAAATTTTGCCAAAAACAAAATCATAAATAGCTTGGAAAATTCTGACGGTTGTAGGGTGACTGGCCCAAGACCGGGTACAGGAACGGGAATCCAGCGGGCCACGCCTGTGCCTTCATCTACGCCTGTCACCATTGCCACAACCAAAAGCACAATCATGAGTACATAAATATATATAAAAAATCTGGTCAGCAGGCGATAGTCAACAAACGAAATTGCAAACATTAGAACAGTGCCGCTAATAACATACACCAATTGGCGCACCCAAATACCCGTGGCCCAGTTTATAGCTGTAGGCCGCCCCGGTGCATTGCCAAAGGAATACACCATAAGCACACCAAAAACACCAACAGCAATAACCGCAAGTACGAGTATATAGTCATATGAACGTAGCGTAATTTTTATTCTATTCACTGGCCTCTTTCCGTTTCCTCATATTCTTAATAGGAATGTTAGCACTTAATATTGACATAGGCTCATTATTGTCAGACATCTCTTGCGATATGTTTATGTCAAGTGCCATATCATCTATGTCAACATATTTCGCAAGCACTGCCATAATATCATTTTTTATCATTTCCAATAAATCTGGCGAGCAATTAACGCGGTCGTGCATTAGCACAAGCTTTAACCTGTCGCGAGCAACGTCCTTCGATTGTGTCTTGCTGCCAAATAGTTCTTTAATCCAACGCATATTAAGCCCTCCCAGCAAAGAATTTTTTGAGCTTTGACATGAACCCGCTGTCGCTGTTCAAGTCCATTAAAGGAACATTTTCGCCCAAAATACGTTTAACAATATCTCTAAATGCTTGTCCTGCTTGAGATTTTTCATCTGCAACGCAGGGCTCTCCTTTGTTGGTAGAAACTACAATTGTCTCGTCGTCAGGTATGATGCCAAGTACGTCAATTGCTAAAAGTTCTGTTACATCTTCAAGAGTCATCATATCGCCGCGCTTTACCATTTCTGGGCGTATACGGTTTAAAATCAATAGTGGATTACGGACTTCTGCCGCTTCCAGCAAGCCAACAATACGGTCTGCGTCACGCACGGCAGAAATTTCTGGCGTGGTGACAACAATGGCTTTGTCCGCACCTGCTACAGCATTTTTAAAGCCTTGCTCTATACCCGCAGGGCAATCTAAGAGCACATAATCAAATTCTTCGCGCAGTTGTTCGCAAAGTTTTTTCATTTGCTCGGGGGTTACAGCATCTTTGTCCCTTGTCTGCGCCGCAGGCAAAAGAAATAGCGATTCATAGCGCCTGTCTCTAATCAAGGCTTGTTTCAAGCGGCATTTGCCCTCTATAACGTCGATAAGGTCATACACAATGCGGTTTTCTAAACCCATTACAACGTCCAAATTTCTAAGGCCAATATCTGCGTCTACCAAAACAACTTTTTTGCCCTGGATGGCAAGACCTGCGCCTACATTGGCAGAGGTAGTGGTTTTGCCCACGCCACCCTTGCCGGATGTTATTACATACACTTCGCTCATACTAAATACTCCCTTTTGTTTATTTTAATGGGGCTCTGCCCCAAACCCCGCCGTTCCGCTGGGCCAAGCCCAGCTACACTTCCTTCGGTGAGCGCGACGGCGCGCGCATTCACTATAATGGGGCTCTGCCATTACAGCGGCCCTACAAAAACCTGGCCTTCTTTTACATATGCGATTGACGGTATTGGCGGTTCGTTTTTCTTTTTTGGTGCAGATGGTATAGATGTAATAATATTTGCAATGCGCAACTGAGTAGGCTGCAGAGCCAATGCGGATACAAAGCTTGAAGTATCGCCGCCAGCACCCGCATGTGCCATGCCTTTGAGTGCACCCAGCACAATAACATTGCCGCTAGCCACAATTTCGCTGCCAGGGTTTACATCCCCCAAAACCACTACCGAACCATTGAATTTTAGAGATTGCCCAGACCGTAATCCCCCATGATGATAAGCTGTTTCGCTCTTTTTATAATTAATTGCCTGCCTGTCGGCAACTTTTATTGCCTTTGGTTCGTCTGTTACTGGATCGGCAAAACGCTCTTTTGCAGGACGTGGTGGCGGCAAAGTTGGAAAAACAGGTGCCTCGTAATCTACCAGAGTTACGTCCATTGTAGTTTCCGACGTGATAATGTTCAGTAAAGACTGTTCTTCTACATCTGAAAGTTTGCGCCCCTGAAACGATACATTGGCACTGGCCCCTTCAAAAAACTGCTTTGCATCTGACACTTTTTTACGTAAATCTTCAGCGATTGCTTCAAAATCCACGTTTTCGTCCAGCAATATGTTTATACTGTCGCCCATGCTTTTTATTGTGATGGACATCTAACATTTTCCTCCCCATTGTATGACATCTTTCATTATATACGCTCATTCCCTTCCTACCTCATTAAATTATTAAGCGGCTCTGGGTGCTGTGGCTCGTTGTCAAGCCAAAGCGCAATGCCTATTATTTCGCGCGAAATACGCGCACTAATTTGAGTATACGCAGCGGTAGTCCCAAACGGGATAAACACAAAAGTTGCAATTTGCGGGTCCCCATGCGGGGCAAACGCACCAAATGTAGAATGCGAGAGCCTTTGTGGCTGGCCATGTTCCGCGGTGCCTGTTTTACCAGCAACAATTATGGGGAAGTCGCGAAATACTCCAACTGCTGTCCCGCCTACCCCAGGCTGTGTTGCAAGGCGCATTCCTTCAATTATTGCGTCCCATGTAGAATCGGCAACGTCCATTCCGTGCTCCATTGCCGTAGGCGTTGTAAGGCCGGTTATATTGCCATTTGCGTCCTTCGTATGCCCAACAAGGAACAGTTGATAGTTAACGCCCCTGTTAGCAATGGCTGCCATGCCGCGCACCATTTGCGCTGCGGTTGTGTCTACATAGCCCTGGCCTATGGAGGCTTGAGCCGTATCCCCGTCAAACCAATTTAGCGAGCTTGCGGGTGCAAACGGGTTTCTGGAAAGTATTTGATGTCGTTTAAACTCTGGTGATGCAATTATATTGCCATCATATCCTGCGGCGCGCAACCCAATAGGATGGTCGCCAATTTCAACACCAGTAGCTTCGTTTAGCCCAAACATTGTCATGTATTGGTTAAAAATTTCGATACCTTGAGCGGTAGTGCGCCCCGTAGTTGCCCGCGCGTTACCCAAACGAAATGCCGCCTCTGCAAAAAAATAGTTACAGCTTACGGCAACTGCCTGGGTCACGTTTATAGTACCGTGCCCGCCCGAATGCCAACATCTAAGCCACGTTTCACCCGTGGCTGGGAACCGCACCCTGTCTGTAATGCGGGTTGTAGTACCTATTGCTCCAGCCTCCAACGCAGCAACCCCGGTAAACATTTTGAAGGTACTGCCCGGTGCGTTGGTTTCCCTAAATGGGCGGTTTATCATCGGATGCGTGGGGTCGAGACTATTGATGCGTATAAAATACTCGTTGTCAAAATTGTTTACAAGCCTATTGTTGTCGTAGGATGGGTATGTTACCGCCGCCAGCACCGCACCAGTGTGTACACATGTAATTACAAGCGAACCTGTTGCAGGGTCTATATTCAGCAGTTGCGGCGTAAGTTCTTGCTCGCGTATTTTTTCGATTAAAACATCCCGCGCGCTAGAAGGCTGGCGAATCAGGCGTTCGGCAATTGTGCCGTCCAGGTCGGTAATTTGCTCTGTCCCTATAAGGGTTAGCAGCATTTTTGCGGAACTAATGCGCCTGCGCTCTATGCCGTCGGTAATTATGCTTTGTATGCGTGCGCGGTTTTCCAAGGTAGTAGCGGTGGTAGCGGTCACTTCCGGGAAGCGGGCCAAAATATAGAGCTGCATAGCATGGGCATGGTTATCGGCGTCAACTTCCAACACCCTGCGGATATCTAGGTTATTGGCGTTTACAAAAGAAGTAAAAACTTGCTCGACAGTAACAGCTTGTTGGTGACCCCGGCTAAGGTTTAGCCGCCCTATAACCGCTTCGCTTAACGCGCGCTCCAACTCGTAAAATGCGGCCATTTGTAACTCCAAGTCAATTGTCAAGAAAATTCTGTCGCCAGACATGGGTTCATAGATGCGTTCAGGTGTGGAGATCCTGCGCCCTGCGCTGTTGACTTCAAAACGCTCGCGCCCCTGAGTTCCGCGTAGGGAATGTTCCATCGACAACTCCAGCCCTGCGCGGCCAAACAGGCAGTCCTGAGTGTAGCCTAAGTGATAGTTTTCGGCATATTGTTGCGCGGTTATGGGCCGCAAATAGCCAATCATATGGGACACATACCGCCCCGCTGGGTACACCCGCGTTGTTTCGATATCCACAAAAAGCCCGGCAAACAAGTTGCGCTTTTCACCTATTACCGCAATGGTTGCAGGCGAAATATCCCTGGCAAACAAAATTGGCGTAGGCTCATAGGTACCAAAGCCCAGAAAACGCCGTTCAAAAATTTTGGCTCGGAAGTTCATTATGCGGCGCGCGTCCTCGTTACTAAGTTCCGGGTCTATGTTAAACCGGGTGTCACGCAAAAAATCCCATGCCTCTTGCGCTGTGGCGGTTTCGTAATTTGGGATATACATTTCGCGCATCCAATGACGCTGACGGTGGCGTATTTGCTCTTCTGTCGCTCCGCGAATCGTAAACTCGAAAGGTTCTTCCTTTGATATAGGGAAACTGTCAACATAGTAGTCGCCATTTTGCTCGAATATGAGTGCCAGCTCCAACAGGGCCTCGTTGGTGATGGGGATGCTTGGGTCCATTTTTGCAACAAAGGTTATTACATTTTGCGCAAGCGGGCGCCCATGTCTGTCATATATTGTACCGCGCAGTGCGGGTAAATCGCGATAAACATAGCCGGTACGCGGCGGCGGCGCACGAAAAGTTTCGCCGCTTACAATTTGCAAATGGAAGAGTTGCACAAGCAATATATAAAATAACACGCCCGTGACTACCAATAGCCATAAGATGCGATGCGAAAAGAATGCGTATAATGCACGGAAAATATCAAGCAAAAGTTCTTTGATTTCATGTCTCATGGCTTATTTTACCCCTCCTTTGGTTAATCATCTTCATTTTTGCCAAGAAAAAAGCTTAAATTTTTCTCGCGCCTCTCCAACCGCAAATTAATAAAATGCAAAAATGCATATATCGGGACGGAAAGCGATGCCGTATATATCGTCTTTGGTAAAATTATTGTACGGGCATAATGAAAAAAATTAACCTGGCCTGTAAATAAAACAGTTGCAATATACAGCGCGAATTGGTGCGCAAGACTTGCAAGAACTACAATGAAGAATGGCAAAAAATAATTATCCTTAAAAAAATTTTTAAACGGCTTGCCACAAACATAGCCTATAACAAAACCCAGCATGGCAAAAATGCCTATAAACATACCGCTGGCCGCATCTTGCACAAAACCCACAAACATGCCAAACAAAGCACCTTCTATTTCCCGGCGCAGTATGGCGTAGCTAACAATAAGCACCAGCGCGGTGTCCGGGATAACGCCCAATATCGTAATTTCCGGAAACAGTGTAGACTGTAGCACAAAGTTTACAAAAACCAGCACCACTAAAGTGATAATTCTTAACACAACAACCTCCGGGCCGTTAATCCTCTAATATAAATTGGTGAATATCACGTGTGGCAATGGGGTCACCCAAAACCTCTATAACAATGGACACCACAGTTATGTTATCCAAATCGGCCACAGGGCTGATTATTGCATGACGCGTATGCCCGTCTGGGTTAGGGTGTACGCTTACAACAGTACCAACCAAAATACCCGGCGGGAAAATGGAACTGTGTATCGATGTTTGGATTTGATCGCCAGGCATTATTTGTGCTACGGCTTCTATGCGGTCCATTCGCATAAGTCCCTGTTGCATAAGGACAATGTCGCCGCTAATCATACCAATATCCCCGGTACGTACACTCATTACCGATGCAGAAAAGTCGCTGTCTATAACAGATACAAATTGCGAACGCGTATCCATTGCCTGCCGAATTACGCCAATCAACCCGCCGTTGCCAAGCACAGGCATGTTAACATATACGCCATGGCTGGTTCCCCTGTCCAAAAAGAAGCGATGATACCAGTCGTTGGGGTTAGCCCCAATTACGCGGGCTCCAAGCGTTTCAAGGTCTGCATAACGCTGATTTATCTCAAGAAGTGCAGTCAAGTCGGCATTTTCTTCGCCGGCAATGCGCAATCTGTGGTTTTCGATAAGCAAGTTGTTTATCTCTTCCTGTAGCCTGCTGTTTTCCGCCAAAAGCTGCTGGTTGTTTGATATGGCAGAAACATGCCCCTGTACCCAAGATATTGTTGCACTGGACGCACGCTGCATTGGTGTGATAACCAACGATATACCACGCTGTGCAAAAGTTGGTGCAATTGTTGGCCTAATAGTAAGTACAATAGCCAATATGCACAGGGCAATGCCTGAAAGAAGAAATATGCGCTTATGCCTTTCAAAGAATTCGACCATTAATTCGCCATCCTTTTCAAACCCTATCGCCAGCCGCGTTTTTTTCTGCCGTGGGTTATAAGTACCTTTTTCAGTTGGGAATAATGTTCTATCACAAGTCCTGTTCCCAAGGCTACACAGTTCAGCGGCTCATTCGCCTGCCAAACAGGTATGCCTGTCTCGCGGGAAATTAGTACATCCAAGCCTTTTATCATTGCGCCGCCGCCTGCCAATACAATTCCAACTTCCATAATATCGCTTGCAAGCTCTGGCGGGGTTTTTTCCAATGCAAACTTTATTGCATCTACGATTTTGTCAATAAGTTCGGCCAAAGCGCGCTGGCAATCTACCTCGGAAAAAGTTATAGTACGCGGGAAACCGGACACTAAATCGCGTCCGCTAACTTCCATTGTAGCGAGCGGATTTGGGTCATATGCACAGCCCACCCTTATTTTTATTTCTTCCGCAGTGCGTTCGCCAATTGCCAAGTTGTATTCGCGCCGTACAAAGCTTATCAGCTGGCTGTCAAGTTCATCGCCCGCAAGGTGAAGCGACTTGCTTGTAACAACACCACATAGCGAAATTACTGCAATTTCCGTTGTGCCACCGCCAATATCTACAATCATACTACCTGTAGGCTCGGATACCGGAAGGCCCGCACCTATTGCGGCCGCCATTGGTTCTTCGATAAGGGCCACACTGCGCGCTGCCACCCCGGCAGAAGTAATTGCTTCTTCTATCGCACGCTTTTCTACCTCTGTAACCCCAGACGGTACACAAACAATCACGTGCGGCTTACGAAAAAAGAAGCGAGACGAACATGCCTTTTTGATAAAGTATTTTAGCATATCACGAGTCGTATCAAAATCTGCAATTACACCATCTTTAAGCGGGCGAATTGCCATGATATTACCCGGGGTACGTCCTATCATTTGTTTTGCGTCATCCCCAACGGCCATAATTTTTTTGCTAATAACATTTATGGCAACAACGGATGGTTCGCTTAATACAATACCTGCCCCTTTAGCAAAAACTAAAGTGTTGGCGGTTCCTAAGTCAATGCCTAAGTAATTTGTAAACATAAACGCCTACTTTCATATTATATGCCCCCCAAATCTTCTTTTAAGTATATCCAGCAACTTTGCATTTGAACCTATTCAATTAATATAGTATCCCACATAATTGCATTTTTTTCAAATCAGTTTGCTATTTTTAGCAAAAAAATTTTGTCGTCTTGTATATTCAACTTTTTACGCATCTTACATAATTTGAAATATAGGCTTATATACAAGGAAAATTATCTATGTACAGACCAAAATCACTGCAACCTGGCGACACCGTGGCGTTATTGGCCCCGTCCGGCATATGCAACCCTGTGAAGCTGGAAATCAGCATTCGCACATTACAAAACATGGGCTTGCAAGTACAGGTCATGGAAAGTTGCCACGCATCTCGTGATTATCTTGCAGGGCCAGATACCCTGCGCCTTCGCGATCTGCATACCGCCTTTGCAGACAAAAAAGTAAAAGGCATATTAGCAGCGCGCGGCGGCTACGGTGCAGCGCGGCTTTTGCCATACCTGGATTATAAAATGATATCCCAAAACCCTAAAGTATTTGTAGGCTTTAGCGATATAACGGCTTTGCATATAGTGCTAAACCAATTTTGCGGGCTGGTGACATTTCACGGGCCAATGCCGGCATCGTGTTTTGCAGACGCACATCAACAAACACTTGCATCGCTCAAAAATATGATTATGGAGGGGGCCGGGGGGGTATTGTCCTTACGCAGTCTCTACCCCGGCACAGCAACAGGCATACTAACCGGCGGCAACCTAAGCGTAATCGCTTCCACTTTGGGCACGCCATATGAAATAGAAACCCGGGGGGGCGTCCTGTTCCTTGAGGAAATTCAGGAGGCGCCCTACCGGGTCGATAGACTGCTTCTGCAATTAAAATTGGCCGGCAAACTTAGCGACGCAGCTGCCATAATCTTTGGTGACTTTTCGCCAGAAAATCTTGGCAGCCTTCGTGTAGCAATTGAGGAACTTGTTATCCCAGAAAAAAAACCAACCTTATGGGGGCTTCCCTGCGGGCATAGCCAACCAAATATCACACTGCCACTTGGGGCGTCGGTAACGGTCAGGGCTTAGCCTACTCGTTTATGACAGGTGCATCCTCTTCCTTGTTCTTCTTGCTGAATAATGACCCCAGATTAAACTTTTCCAGTATGCCGGGAATCATGTCTATAATTTTGTTAACACTTTCTTGATTTTTGACATTTACCAATTGTACAGAACCATTGTTAATAATAATAACGGCAGATGGCGTCATTTTGGCGCCCATTCCACCTGCGCCGCCATCTTTGGCTTTGCCTTTTGGCTCTTCCTCTTTTTCTTTTGTCGCGCTTACGCCTGTTGCCATGCCGAACGACACATCCACAAGCGGGATTAGCGTTATGTCACCCATAACAACAGGGTCACCAATTACCGTTTTTGTGGAAACAAAGTCCTCCATTTTGGAGAATAGCATTTTTAAATTTTCGCTGGCTGTACTGTTCATTTTAATTGTCCTCTCTAAAGTTAATTATATCCTTTATTAATTTGCGCATTGGTTTTTTGCATACTAAGTTTAATATCGGTAATACTACGCGTATCGCACTAACACTGCCTTTCACATAAATGTCCAGCATCACCACTGTATTTGGCGTATCAAAATTACCGCTTAGTTGAATATGCTTGCGAATATTTAGAAACTCCGCAACTACGCCATATGCCGCAAATAAGAAGCCTGTTTGCGAGGGATCTGCAAAGCCCACCTCGCCACAAATATTAAACTTTTTTGGCTTCAAAACTTTCCATTGCTTTTTGAACATTTTTTTAACCAAATCGATAATGGTTTTGCGGTTTGGATATGTCAATACCATACTTATATTGTCTTTAATGCCTTTGAGTCTTTCAATTATGGTGCGCTTCGGCTTATCAGGCGTTTTGGTTTTGGCCGCTTTTTTAGCCTTTTTTGACTCTTTGGCTAATTTACGCTTGTTGGGTGTTTTCAAATTTGCTTGTTGTTGTTTTTTCTTCCGAAGAGGGATGCCAAAAATACGAACTTTGGTAGCACCTTCGCCATTTAGATATTCATGGGTTATGCGAACAAGCCCAAACAGATATGTGGCACGCACATGTACAGTATTTTGGTCGCCTCTGCCGGTGCTTGCATCAATTTTGTAACGCACTGGTATGGCCATGAAAATAATAGCCAACAAAACAAACGGCAATGCGACCAACGCCAAAATTCCAAATAATATCCACTTTACAATACGCCAAATCATGACTGATTAAACCATGTCCGTGGCATATAGCGCAAATACAATGTGGCCGCAATAATTATTATTAGCGATGATGCCAAAATTAATGCCGCAATAAAAATGGATATATGAGTAAAGAAATAAATCGGCACCATGTTTATCAATAAATCTACTCTGGGGTCCAGAATCCAGTAATCGTTGTTAAAAAATATCCGATGAAAAATATCAAATGCCCGTTCAAAATTTATTGCTATAACCACCGCCAACAATGCGGCAAGCAGTAAAAACCCAGCCAAAACTTCTCTGCAGCAGCGGGAGAGTACAAATAAAATTTTATATTTAAATAACACCATGCCAAATATCAGGCCAAGCATTAAAAAAAACGCCACATTGCGTATCATAAACGCAATATCGTACAAGTGTAATACGTCTACCATGTGCTTAATTTCTATTTCACTGAAGAACCAGCGTTCTTCCCCGGCTACTACCGCGCGTATATCTGCAATGGAATCGCGACGGTTACGCATGTAGTCAAGCAGCTCGACTGTTACACGCATTAGTTCGTCTGTTTCCATTTGAACAGTGTCGGCCACATCAAGCCTTTGGTATTGCCAGCGGTAAAACGGCATAAAAAATGTAGGAAAAATTATGCTCTGGCTAACAATTATCAACAACAAACATAGCGCGATGCTGTAGCCCATAACCCAACGCATATGGCACCACCTTTACAGAAAATGTTACGTTTATTATATACGATTATTGTTGGAATACAATCGCAAGTTCGTCAAGCTTAACCGTTTTTTGTGCGCCAGTTGCCATTTCTTTGACAGTAGCTTCCCCAGACGCAATTTCATTGCCGCCAAGTATGGTGGTGTATTTTGCTTTAATTTTGTCGGCATATTTCATTTGGGCCTTTACACTGCGGCCAACAATGTCAGTTTCTACACATAGTCCTTGATTGCGCAGGGCAAATGCCAATTCCTGCGACTTGATAAAGCCAGCCTCTTCGGCGTGGCCAATATAAATATCCGGAATGGCAACTATACCTTCTTGACCCTGCGCCTCCAGCAACCGCACTAATCTTTCGATACCCATGCCAAAACCGACCGCGGGTGTAGGTGCACCGCCTATTTGCGAAATTAGCCCATCATAACGGCCGCCACCTATTACGGTAAGCCCGTCGCCGCCAATGAACTCAAATACCGTACGCGTATAGTAGTCAAGCCCGCGCACAACTTTTGGGTCTACTACAAAGGGGATGCCAAAGCCAGTTAGTAAGTTTTGCAAACCCTTGAAATGGTTAAGACACTCGTCGTCTAACGAATCAAGCACAATGGGCGCGTTTATAAGCAGCTCTTTGCAATTTGGGGTTTTGCAGTCCAAAATGCGCAACGGGTTTTTAACAGAACGGTCGCGGCACAGCCCGCACAACGAGTCCATGCGTTCTTGGATATAGGCGTGTAATTTTTGGTGATAGACTTTGCGGCAATCTGGGCAGCCAATGCTGTTTATATGCACGGTAACATCGGCTATGTCAAGCTCACGCAGTAGTGTAAAGCCCAATGATATAACTTCGGCTTCCACTGCATAACTTGCAGAACCAAAAGCCTCTATCCCAAATTGGGAATGCTGACGATACCTGCCCGCCTGGGGGTTCTCATAACGGAAGTTTTGGCCAATATACCACAGTTTTGTAGGCTGGGGCTGGTTGTGCAAACCACGCTCGATATACGCGCGTGCTACACCGGCGGTTTGTTCTGGCCGTAGCGATAAACTGCGCCCGCCTTTGTCATTGAAGGTATACATTTCTTTTTGTACAATATCAGTGGTATCCCCCACACCACGCAAAAACAAATCCGTAGATTCAATTGTTGGTGTACGAATTTCTTGAAAGTTATATTTTTTGACTATATCGCGAACGGTAGCCTCTACTTTATGCCAGATACGCATTTCGTCGCCATATACATCACGGGTACCTTTTGGTGCTTGAATCATGGTTATTTGTTCCTCTCTACATATATCTCTGGATTTTTAACATTAAACTCGCGGTAGATTTTATTGTTTGTCAAATCTACAAATTTGCTTACCGCCCCTGCGCCAATACCAAGAACTGTTTGTGTTTCGGCCATCATGCCCACGTTGTACAGGCATTCGTGTCCGGGCTTGCTGTAGCCTACGTTCTCAAACATGCCAACCATGTTTTTTTGGCGATACAAGTAATATGGTTCCAAACCCGCATTACGGCAGGCCGCGCTTGCGATACCCAGCATCGTTTCCGTGGTTTTGGCGTCAGGAAGCGAGTATCTTTCAAGTGCCGCGTTAAGCCGCGACGCCCGTTTTATCGCTAGGGTATGCACCGTGATATTTTCGGGGGAAAGTTTTACGATGCCTTCCATTGTACGATGCATATCATCCGGTGTTTCGCCGGGCAGGCCAGCAATAATGTCTGTGTTTATGCACTTGAAGCCCGCGTCACGGGCCATATCAAACGCACGGAAGAAATCTGCCGCTGTGTGTTTACGGCCTATGATTTGCAAGGTACTGTCATTTAATGTTTGTGGGTTTACTGCAATCCTGTTTACGCCGTAACGGCGCAGAATGCCCAATTTGCTTTTTGTAAATGTATCTGGACGGCCTGCTTCTACAGAAAACTCTAAGCCTTTGGAAGGAAATTCTGTATAAACTGTCTCAAGCAATTGTTCCAATAATTTATCAGATAAAGCCGTTGGCGTTCCGCCGCCTATATATATGGAGGAAACTTTGCCGCCAAGTTCGCGTAAGCGTTGTACTGTGGCGGGGAACTCTTGTATCAGCTTTGTGATGTACTGTTCTTCTATATCTTTTGCCGCGGGCTTGTGGTCTACGTTGAATGAACAGTAGGCACAACGGGTCGGGCAAAAGGGGATACTGATGTATATGCCAATGGGAGTGGGGAGTTGCGAGGCGTAGATGCGCCGCGTCAGTTCAATTTCAGCTTCCGCAACTTTCAGTGCAAGGTGGGCCTTTTCTTCTGTACAGCAAAACGGGTCGGCCATAAGTGCAATTATTTTCTCGTGACTATAGCTGTTTTCCAACCATTCGCGCACCATTTTTGTCGGGCGAATACCAGTTAGTGCGCCCCATGGTGTATACGCGCCAATCGTATTTTGCAGTGCGTGGTACACGGCAAGCATCAACGCCCTGCGCGATGAAAGATGTAACGGCAGTTCGCAAAAATAGGTATTATGCCGCGCTATACCATTGCCGTCTTTTATAATTATCGCGCTTACGAAGTTTTCGAATACATATGTTTCAACAATATAGCCTGACGGATATTGTGCGGGCGGTGTGGATGCATATACAAAACAGTTCCCCGGGGAAAAAAGCTGGGCCACTGTTTGGACTTCGTTTACATAATTGTGGTTTATCAAATAGCAGGTCACAGCCACCATTATGAATGTATCCTTCTTATCTCGCGTGCGAGGGTTGCGTTTTGCAGGCGGTTGATAATATAGTTAAGATGCTCAGTATCGTAAATTTCCATGCCAAGTGTAAGGACGGCATCTGCGCCTACTACGTTTGCGGTAAGCGCGGTTACGCGTACGCTCTCGTCTTTTAATACGTCGTTTACAGAATATAAAATGCTGTTATTGTCCGGGCATGTAATGCGCAGGCTCACATGATATTTTTGCTTTTCTGTCTCGGGAATGTCCCACTGTGCGTCGATAATACGCTTGCGGTCAAGCTCGCTCATATGCAGTACATTTATGCAGTCGGTACAATGTACCGTCATACCACGCCCGCGGGTTACAAAGCCAAGAATTTCATCACCAGGCAGCGGGTTGCAGCATTTAGAAAAACTGACCGCCGTATCACCTACACCTTTTACCAGGACGCCGCTTTTTTTAGCCTTATTGCCAGCCTTAGATTTTATGCTAAGCAGGCTTTCAATAAGCTCTTCGTCGCTGGGCAATGGCTGAACTTTTTCATACTCGCGATATAAATGGTTTGTAATTTGTTTTTCTTTTATGCCGCCGGTTGCAACCATAAGGTATAGCTGATCCATACCCTTACAGTTAAAGCGCGCTAGTACGTCTTTTTCGCGTCCATCTGCCAAAAGCTCGTCCAGTGTGGCTTTTACTTCGTTTTGACCGCGTTCACCGGTCGCACGTTCTAAGGCTTCACGGCCACGCTGCAAGTTGTCTTCGCGGTTTTCTTTGTTAAACCACTGGGTTATTTTTGTGCGGGCCTGGTTGGTTTTTACTTTTTGCAGCCAAACCCGGCTTGGGCCTTTGGAATTTTGACTCGTTACAATTTCCACAATGTCGCCGCTGGCAAGCGGTGCGTCAATTGGCATGATTTTGCCATTTACGCGCGCGCCAATCATACGGTTGCCCACAGCAGAGTGGATTGCATACGCAAAATCTATCGCGCAGGAACCGGCAATCAAGTTTATAGGCTCACCTTGGGGGGTGAAGCATGAGATATGGCTTTGGAACGCGCTAAGGTCAAGCCTTAGTGCGGATAGAAATTCGTCATTGTCAGAAATTTCCCGCTGCCAGTCCATAATTTCTTGCAGCCATTTATCTTTTGCGGCCTGGCCGCTTTCTTTGTATCGCCAGTGCGCGGCAATACCAAACTCTGCAACCTCGTGCATTTCATAGGAGCGAATTTGCACCTCGAAGGGCTCGCCTGGGCCAACAAGAGTTGTGTGAAGTGACTGGTATCCGTTGGGCTTACGCCCTGCGATATAGTCTTTAATCCGCCCTGGCACAATTGGAAAAAGCCCATTTACACAGCCTAAAGCGGCATAGCAACCGGCAATGTCATCTACTAAAACGCGCACGGCGTATAGGTCATTAATTTCATCAAGAGTCCTGTTTTTAGATATCATTTTTTTATGAACACTGTAAAGCCGTTTTGCACGACCCTCTACAGTGGCCTTGATACCATGCTTTTCCAATGCGGCGCGTATTTCTATAATTAATTGCTCGGTCAATTCCACACGCTCGGTCATTTTTAGCTCTACTTTTTTGGATAAACTGTTGTACAAAGCACGGTCGCTGTATCTAAATGCAAGGTCTTCCAGTTCATATCTGAGTTTTGCAACGCCCAGGCGGTGTGCAAGCGGTGCATAAATGTCAAGGGTTTCCCGCGCGGTTGCAATTTGTTTTTCTTCAGACATTGCGTCTATCGTGCGCATGTTATGCAGCCGATCTGCAATTTTTATCAGCAAGACACGTACGTCTTCCGACATATGAAAAAACATTTTGCGGTAATTCTCGGCCTGTACGTCTGTTTTTGACTGATACTGCACTTTTGCTATCTTTGTAACGCCCGCCACAAGCAGGGCAACGTCGGGGCCAAACTGTTCTGTAATTTCTTCTTCTGTAACGGGGGTGTCTTCAACTACATCATGCAAAATTGCGGCGATAATAGACTCGAAATCGGCCCTGAGTTCTGCCAAAGTAAACGCCACTTCCAACGGGTGAATGATATATGGCTCGCCAGATTTGCGAAACTGCTCTTTGTGTGCGTCGTCCGCAAGCCTAAAGGCGGCATCCACCATGTCTAAAGAGGCCGTTGGCCTGTACTCCTTAATTTGCGCTATTAACTTGTCGTACGTAGCCTTTACTAATGCGTCGTTCATGATATCGCCTCCTTTGCATTTGTACTATTTAAGATTTTGACATTATACCACGATAAATCCAATTTTATAACCCCTGGGAACAAGCAAAATTTCCGCGCCATTTTTGTAGCTAAAAAAAATTGGCGGGCTCCGAATTTGAATTTCGCGAAGAGCGAGAAGAGTTTGACGAAAAACCATTTTTTCTGCACCCACAAATACGACATCGCCTACACCGCCATTTTCCACGTCGCCGCTACCCGTATGGCGGCTGGTAATATTAATTGACAAGGGACTTTGATTGCGGTATTATTAATTTGTAAAAAACACACGATTTTTCGGTTATTACCGCATAGAACATTTGGCGAAGCAAATTTTGCTTCGTCTCAGAGTGTCAAAAAAGCCAGCATAGCATACGCGAGCTGGTTTTTTTGATATCATAGAAGCACTAATGCCAAGTCAAAATCTACTGTGGCCAGCGCAGATTTACCTTGTTTTGGCATTAAGCAAAAATAATACTACGACGTAATATGTCTTAACAACCGCGCCTGCAATACATAGTATAACCCTTGCGTACTGCTAACAGGTGTGGTTAGGGTCAAAATTTGGTCATACTCGGTAACGTCCAGCCTGGTATTGTACAGCCCCGCCAATGTAAATGTCTCGACCATATCGCCCCAATACTCCAGCGGATGGTTCACCATAGCAAAAGGGAAATCCATTGGTGCTATATAGAACGAGAATACTTCCCATTCGTATTCCGCATATTGCGTATTAAATGTGACTACTGGGTGCTGCAAAAAGAAATCGTACTCGAAGTATTTGCTTAGAATGCGTTGCATGTCGCTGCCGGGCGGGCCATGTATTACCCAGTTTAGGGCGTCGCCCATAAGGATGTCTACCTGATGGCAAACGAATACCCAATCGCTTGGCAGGTTTTCGTTGTGCTCGCTTTGCAGCACATATTCGTCAAGGTCTGTTCCTTCAATAAACAAGTGGCCTACGATGTTATTTTTGCCAAAAGACTCCCACAGTTCTAAAAACTGCGGGCGTGGTTCCAAAACCGGGCGCGGGATTATGAATGGCTCGTTTGCTTGCGAAACCAGCACATATTCATCCGATGTGGAATCGAAAGCATTAACCTCCACCAATGCGGGAGTAACTTCGTCCAAGAAGTATGTTGTATACCAGTGGCGCACTCCTGTGCCAATTGCAAGTATACACAAAACAGACAGACATATCGCTGTCAGTTTTGGGATTTTTAGAGTTTCATTGAATGGGGTAGTTACTTCACCTGATGCGAGGGACTGCTCCAATTTGCGCACGCGTTCCTCTAAGTCCTCAATTGTCAAAGTCGGCTTATCACTCATGTCAATCCCCTATCTAACGCTATATATTTGTTCAATTAAGTCCGGCATAGTGGTTGCCGGCATATAGTTTATAAATAGCAAATCGATATTTTCAAATCCCATCATCACATCCGCAATACTGCCAACAAATTGGCGCGGGTCAATCATCACAATATTTTCGTAATGGGGGGCAATCCAGGGTACAAGTGCGTTGGCGAAAGAGTCTTTGACAACCATTAATGTGCGCCCGTTTCTGTTAGAAGACGTGAAATGTAAAAATGCTCTGTCCCCGCCCAGGAATATCCGATAACAAGCCTGTGATAAATCTACCGGGATAGTGATAAGGTCGATAGAAAAGCTTGTCCCGTCGTTTATCCTGTGGAAGTGCAGCGTATCCGGGTGGTTAAGAGCGGCCCTGTTGCGCGTACCAACCGCCAGTGAGCCCACGAAGCCGTCAATTTCGTATTCGATATAATTGTCGATACCAATAGGTGTGATGCCTGCCGCTTCCGCAAATGCCAAATACGCAAAGTACGCGCCAAGCGATGTCCAGTGATGATCCAGCCTAAAGAAGATATAATGCTCTGCATTGTCGGCAAGAATGCCATGGGCGTCCACAGTTATTATGCGCGGGTCAAGCAAGGCGTTTACAAATTCGATTGTATTAAGCTGGGAAGAGTTAACTGCCGCGTAACGTGGCCCCATAAACTCTACTTTAACCGGCGCAAGCATAGAGAACATGCGTATGTCGCCCGGCAAATTGGCCGCGTGGGCATTAAGCACTTGTGCATAGCGGGCGGCATGGGTCTGGTTCTCGCGGTATCGCAAATAGAAAATAGCATTTTCATTAAACATATGGTCTATGCTAAACGGCTGGCTCAAATTCACCGGCCTGCCAACTAAATTGTGGCTGGAGGTTTCTGTTTCCAAAAGTGGGGCCAGGCCAATGCCCAAATCGTTGGCGGCAAAGTCTACCATCATTGCGCCGCCGGGCAGTGCAATACCATAGGAATGCGCCGCAATATCCGTAAAAGTAAGCCATGTTGTGCGCATGGCAGTGTTGTCCAGCAAATACGATTCCAAGTTGGCAAAAAAGCCGCCGTGTACTACGTTGTAGGTAGAAAATTGCGGACGGCGTTCCATTGCGCGGTTCTCAAAGGCCTCTGCCTGTGGGTCTGGCGGCAGGACAAGGACAAAAGCCGCGAAAATGACCAAACTTATTATGAATAAGCAGATGTTTAATTTGTATTGCATAATGCAAACACCCCTAAAACCTAAAATAAATGAACGGGCTAAATGTCTGGCCAATCATTAAAACAAAGCTTACTAATATAACCGCAAGGTTAAAAACAGGCTGCGCAATGGGCGTTTTCGATTGCACATATTGCAGAAGCCGCATGGGCGCACGGGTACTAAATATCGCCAGCACAGGCAGTATCCATAGGTTGGCAAGCAACAATTCGGTTGCGCGGTAGTCTGTAAGCAAGCCGCCTGCGCCAAAGAATCCGCCTATTGCCGTACACAACTGCCCCAAATCTGTATAATAAAATATTAACCACCCAAACAGTACTATAAACAGGCAGTACATACGCGAAAACGCGCCCGGGATTTTTTGCAATAGCTGGCGCAGCACGTATTTCTCAAACAATAAAATTATTCCAAAGTACATACCCCAGATTACAAAATTGATAGACGCACCATGCCATAGGCCGGTTATCGTCCACACGAACAGGATGTTAAATGCTGCCCGCTTGCGGTTGCCACCCAAGGGAATATATAAATATTTTCTAAAAAACATCCCAAGCGATATATGCCACCGCCGCCAAAATTCTGTGATAGATTTCGATTCATATGGGTAATCAAAATTCTCTTTAATATCAAAGCCAATAATTTTGCCAAGCCCAATAGCCATGTCCGAATATCCAGAAAAGTCAAAGTATATTTGGAACATAAACATAATTACTCCAAGCCAAATGGCCTGTGTAGATGCGCCATACGTGCCCAATAGTTCGCTGGACACAGCGCCCGCGTGGTCTGCAAAAATAACCTTTTTACCAAGTCCCATCACAAAGCGGGAAACGCCTTCGCTTACCTTTGCAAGGCTTGTACTGCGTTCGGTCAGCATTTTTTCGATATCCGCGTAGCGTATAATTGGCCCGGCAATAAGCGGCGGGAACATAGCCACATATGTCAAAAATGTAATTGGGTTGCGCTGGGCTTTAATTCTGCCGCGGTATAGGTCAATGGAGTACGACATTGTTTGGAAAGTATAAAAAGAAATACCGATGGGAAGCACTGGTGCGAATGTGATATTTATTCCCACTAAGCCAAGCAAAAATTCCGAATATTTGAAAATTACCAAAAGCCCCAGGCTGCAGCACATGGATATTACAAGCAATACTTTTGCTTGCCACTTGCCATGATACTTTTCCATAAACAGGCCTATCAAACAGTCACTTGAGGCAGAGAATATTAAAAGAACTACCCATATAGGTTCCCCCGCGGCGTAAAACAGCAAGGAAAATATGAGCAGCACAAGGTTGCGAGTTTTAAGATGTTTTTCTGGTACGCAAAAATATACTAACAGAAATATGGGTAAAAACAGTACGATAAAAGTCAAACTGGAAAAGATCATAAATGAGATATTCCTTCCGACTACTCGTTTGTGTGTATTATCGGTTTCCAGCTATATACCGTCTCTGTAAATAACTCGCCTTGTATGCGGACAGCGTCGGCCGAAGATATACTTGCCGTATGGTCAAAATGCCACCATTCCGAGGCCAGCGGCGTAAACGCGCTGCCCGCTCCGGCAATAGCCTGGTGCAATGCGGCTATGCCGTCCAGTCTTGCGTTTTGGGTAAGGTTTACGCTGCCATTTGTTAGCTGCGCCATGGTACTGCTTCTTGGTAAATCAAAAATGGCGGCCCATTGGCTAAGTTCGTGCATTCTGGATGGCATTATATGCGGCCGTTGTTCAAGTATATGTCTGTAAATGAAATCGCCCACACGGCGGTATTCATAATCGCGAACGGTGCCTATGCTAATATCAATGGCTGCGCCGCGCTGGTGGTTGGATACGCCAGTGGATATAAACCAGCCAAGGCTCCATCCACTGCCTTCAATATTGGTGCGCACTGCATAACTTTCTGACATAAGTTCCCGCATTCCAGCTACAACCGTAGCCTGTGCTGCACGCGGGCGGAAAGCTTCGTATAAAATAATTGTATTGCCGTTTTCAAGTGCGGTTTGCTGCGCCTGAAACAAGCTAAGTGCCAATGGGTATTTTGCCGGCACAATATACATTTCGCGCCCAAAGCGCGGGTTGTACGCCCAAGCATTGTACAGTTGCAAGCTTGAAACACCGGGAATATCATATCCAGAAGACCTGAAAATAGAGCTGCGAGCATTTACAATATTGTATACAATTGAGGGGATAACATCTGGCAAGTTTATAAAACAAGCGCGTACATCTACCCAGCCTGTTATAGTATTGCCAATTTGTACATGCCACCAGTTGCCCGACTCGCTTAAAATTGTAAAGCCGTCTCCAGAGTTAAGGCTCATTATAGTGGCGGCATTATTGGCGGGGCTTTCGCGCAGGGAAGTGTTCACAGCTGCCCAGCCGGTAGCACCGTATATAGGAAGCTCTAGCCGGCCGTTAAGTTGCCTGTGATAGCTGATGCCGCCAAATGCGGCAATAACATGATCTGTTTCCGGGTCTGTAATTATTTCGTCTAATGTGCCAGTTACTACAATCGTGTCGCTGTCGGGGTATGAACGAGTTGGTATGGGGTCGTACGTATTGGCAACTTCGTCCGCAGGCCTGACAAAGCCATCTCTCCTTCGTTCTTGGTTAGAACTCATTATACTTAAGATGTACCAAAGAATGCCCCCGCCGGCAATCATTGCAACCAGAACAAAAATTATAACTTTAGTGGTGTCGCTTTTGCCCTTATTAACATACCTCAAGGCAGCTTCATTACTATTACGTTTAAACATTTACTGCATCCCCCTTGCTACACTTCCTTCGGGAAGCGGCGCAGCCGCTTTTTCCCCGGTGCTAATTAAAATTCACAACCCCTGTTTCTACATTCCAGTTGCCGGTGGTGCCGGTTGCGGCGGCAATAAATTCTATCGGTACAAAAACACTGTCATTAATAATGCGCGCGGGCACAGGCAGGTTTACAGAGCGGCCGTGTACAAACGCCACTGGTCTATCAATAAAAAGAGTTATTGGCCCGTCACTATTTTCGGCAGTTGCTATGCGATACTCTGCATTCCAGCTAAATTCAAAACCAAGAGGGCGCATAATCGCATACATAGGAATCAATAACTGGCCACTGTCAACTACCGGGGCCGTGTTTAATGTAATCAGCCTGCCATTGTGGAACACGCGTACACGTGTGACGCGCTCTGCCTGGCGGCGGGCAAGCTCATTAAAGCCAAATTCCAGCAGTTCGCGGCTTTGGCTCATTCTCTCGTTGTTGTTGGCGGTATTCATTACAACGGCAATAACTCGCCTGCCATCGCGATATGCTGTGGTGGAATGGTTCCAGCCCGCGGCACGGATGGTACCGGTTTTAAAGCCATCTGCCCCGGCAAAGTAATGCGAATTAAGCAGTAGATTAGTGTTGTTATATGTTGTGTCGTTAAAGTGCATGTATTGCATTCTTGTAATGCGTAAAATATCTGGATATCTGAATATAAATTCGCGAATAAGCAGCGCAATTGAATATGCATTGGAAAGATGCGCGAACGCGCCGTGCGAGTTTGAGAAGCTGGAATGCATACCAAGTTCTGCGGCTGTGGTATTCATGCGTTCCACAAAAGCGGCTTCTGTACCGCTAATATGCTCTGCAATAACTAAAGCGGCCGCATTGCCCGACGGCAACATAACCAATTGCAGCAATGTGTCAAGTGAAATATACGCGTCTTGTGTAAGCGGCACAAAAGTACCTTCTATTCGCCTGTCATTAGAGAACATGGCGGCATTGGCACTAACCTGTATTTGCGTTTGCAAGGTCAGGTTGCCGGCTTCAATTTCCTGATACGCTATAAATGCAGTCATTATTTTTGTCATGCTTGCCGGTATCCAGCGTTGTTCCATATTCCTGTTATACAAAATTTCGCCTGTGTGGAAGCACATTACAACGGCAATTGGTGCCGAAATGTCAGGTGATTGCGTAGCGGCCCTTGCCGTTGCCGGGAAAGAAGATAGTATAAATACCACTGTCAATAAACAGGCAATAAACTTCTTCATCGTATAAACCACCCCTTGCAAAAATATATTACAGAGAATATCACTACCTTTATATCATGTCAATCCAATCGCGTATACAGCCACGCGCAAATTCCGGCAGTCAACGGCACGGTCAGTAACAGCCCAAAGCTGCCTATCAATGCCCTAAGCAATTCTACAAGCACCAGTTCCCAATTAAACAACGATAAAAACGACACGTCGCTTGTTGCAATAAGCAAAATCATAGCAAGGGAGCTCCCAATATATGCAAGTATCAGCGTGTTTAGCATAGTACCCACAATGTCGCGGCCTATGTTTATTCCAGACTTGAAAATATTTTTTGAGCCAAAACTGCCGCCCGCTTCTTTTACTTCCCACAAAGATGAGGCTATGGACAATGCCACATCCATAACGGCGCCCAAAATTCCTATTGTGACACCTGCAAAAATAACCGCCCTAAGGTCAAGCGGGTGCTCTATTGTAGCATTTGCAAGAATACCGTGTTCGCGGTCCAAATAACCAGACAAAATCATGACAGCATCCATAACCCGCATAAGGACACCGGCCACAAGCACCCCGCCCAAACAACCCAAAATAGCGGCAATGGACTTTTTGTTGGCACCCACAACAGTTAGCATTGTGGCTACCACGGCGTAGACGCTAATTACAATTGTGACAACATAAATATTCCTGCCAGCTAAAATAGCCGGTATAAATATCAAAAATATTGCCCCGCCAATAAACCCAAGCGAAATAATCGCATTAATACCCTTTGCGCCGCCAAACAAAATCATTAGGACTAAAAATATTGCACCCAAGATAAATATATAGTGCAGCCTTTCAAAACCCGTGAAATAATATTCGGTAAAGAAGTCGCTGTTGACCAATATTACTCTGTTTCCAACTTGCACTTCTCTATTGTCTTCCAGCATCTGATAAAATATATTTTGTGTCGCGCTAACCATGTCTCCGCGCCGTGGCCCGCGGGAAATACGTGCATCAAATGTAATGGTAACAGCACCCCAATATTGGTCGCCAGTGCGCTCAATATCTGTTATTTCTGTTACTCTTGCCGCCATCCATTCTTCATCACTTTGTTGGCCGCGCACATTTTCGCCCTGCGTAACAATGCGGTTGCCTACAAAAAGGAACGCAAAAGAAAAAATTAGAACTGCCAGATAAATAATATGTTTTCTCTTCATGCTTATTGCTCATCTTCCAGCTTTTCTATAAGCGTCTTTAGCGTGGCATATGAATTAAAATTTTCTGGTATTAGTTCCTCTGCGGGGATGGCAATGCCCATACGGTCATCAATTTCCGCAACCAGAGTTATTATGTCAAAGGAATCTATAACTTTGTCATCGATTAGAGTGGTGTGAGTTAAATAGTCAACCTCGGGGTGAAGTTCTTGCAAAATATTTAATAATATGTCCAAATTAATCTACCTTTCGCTGTTTTCTTGTTTCACGCTCGTTGCGATAGCGTTGCAGCAGGCCTTGGCGGTCAAACTTGCCGCCGGGTGTAAGGGGCATTTCGTCCAGTTCGTAAATGGCATGCGGCATCATGTATCGTGGCAGGTTAGCCTTTAAATACGCAAGTACATTTGCCTTTTCGATGCTCTGTGTCAAATAATACAACACTATTTTACTTTCTGTGTTATCAAAAACGGCACAGGCCATTTCAATACCGCTAAGTTTTGCGGCAAGCCATTCTATTTCTGCAAGTTCTATACGGTGGCCCATGTGTTTAATCTGGTGGTCTTTTCGTGATACGAAGTACAGCTCGCCATTTGTGCCGATGTAGCCCAGGTCGCCGGTTTTGTAAATGCGGTCTGGGAAGGCGGACTGAGGATTTTGCATAAATGCTGCCTGTGTGCGCTCTATATCACCAAAGTAGCCTAGGCTTAGCCCCGCACCGCGTATGCAAATTTCGCCGGGCTGGCCTTGTGGCGGGGTTTTGCCGTTGTCGTCCAGCAGCACAACCTCTGTATTTGGGAACGGACGCCCTATGGGGATGGCTTCGTCCAGTGCAAATGCGCGGTCCGCATTATAGTAGGTGGACATTCCTGTGGCTTCTGTTGGGCCGTACAGGTGAATAAATTTTGTGCCGGGCAATGCTTCGCGCCAGCGGTTAAAATGTTTAATAGGGAATACTTCGCTGCCAAAAGCAATTGTGTGCAGTGTATGCGGTATGTTTTTATCCAATGCGCCCAGCCCTGCCACCAGCCCCAATGCCGACGCTACCCAGCAAATTGTATTTATGCCATGTTGGTTAATGTATTCGATAAGTTTTACTGGGAACATGAACAGTGATTTTGGCACCAGATATGTTGTTGCGCCAAATTTTAGCGTGGGGTAAAGTTCTTTTAAACATGCGTCCAAATATAGCGGCGACTGGTTGCCGAAAACGGTATCGGGGCCAACGCCCAGCACGGTAGAAAGGTTTTCGATATAATCTATGACCGAGCGGTGGCTTGCAACAACCCCTTTTGGGATGCCGGTAGAGCCGGATGTAAATACTACATATAAAGGGTCTGCTTCCGTTGTGCGACGGCGTATGCCTGCAAGTGCGCTTTTATCTATAGGATGCGTCGCTATTTCTTCAAAATTTACAATTGGGTATGGCAATTCCCATTCTCTTGCCAGTGCCGTGGTTGCGTCGTCGCAAATTATCAGCGGCGTATTGCATGTCTCTAATATTTGCTTTATGCGGAAAGCCGGCATTTCTGCATCCATTGGTACATAGTAATTGCCGCCATAGGCAACGCCAAAAAATGCGGAAACCATTTGCGGACTTTTTTCCATAAAAACAGCAATTGGCTGGCGGAATATGCCGCGCGTGCTTAAAAAACTGCCGATGCTTTGCCCTATTTGCGACAGCTCGCCAAAATTTAACTGCGAATTCTCGCTGACAAAAGCCGGTTTGTTTGGGTTTGCCGGGCTGTGTTCCAAATATTCTAATACATTAATCATATAATTCGTGCCTCCTGCGTTACCGTACAATTTGTGGATATAGCGTAGGGTCGTATGTGTAGTAATTTCTCATGTTAAATTCGCGGCGTACGCGCTCGGTAAATATTTCTGCTTGGGTGGATGTAAACATGAAACGATCAATTTGCACACGGGAAGGGGTAGTGTCGAAATGGTGCCAGCCCAAGCCGTCTGGGTTTATAAGATTCCAACGGTGGGCGGAAGGTTCGCCCGGAATGCGGTCTATTCGCATATTTGGTATGCCGGCCTGTGTAAGCATGACCTCTGACAGGGCATAGAAAACGAAACAGTTGCCGCGGCGGTGCTGCAAGCCCTGAAATGCACCTTCGTATACAGACTCGTATCCTATTGCGGACAAAAAACCTACATTGTTAGAAATCCAGTTGAAAATAGCGCGCGCCTGCTGCACTTGGGTCATATCATCGCGCAGGATCCCGGCCAGCACAGTATCTGCCCTGCCACGTACAACTTCTGGGTCTACGCCAATAATGCGTACTTCTATTTCAACCTGGGCACGTAAGCCCCAGGCATCTTCCACCCAGTATGTTGCAGTGTAAATGCCGTTTTCATTGGTGTTTACCGTACTGCTGTCTACATTAAACCTAATCTCGCGCCCAAACGCGTCGTACGCGCTAACACCCTGGCGAAACATTATTGCATTGCCGCGCATAGACTCTATATTTTGTGCACCAACAATGGTTGGGGGTATATCATTGTCCAAAATAGTTATAGTGGGTTCAAAAATTGCATAGTTGCCCCAGTAGTCTTTGACAATAACGGGCAAAACATGCTGACCTATAGGTAAATTGTCTGGCGGGGTTACAAAGTCCAGCAATATAATTGGCGATGCGTCATACACATTTTCTAAAAAATCTGAAGCTATAAGCACGTCACCCTTTGGCACTATGCGGTTTACAACAGTGGCGGTTGGGGGCGTGGTGTCAACTACGTTTATGGCAGAGCGCACGGTAGCGCCGTTTAGCACAATGTGTACATCTGATTCCCCTATAGGAGGCTGAAGCGATGGCTCTTGTAAAAATTGCAAATCTACATTTATATTTTGGATAATCTCTGCATTTTTTATAAAGTCTAGCGGAACAAAATTGCGTGGTGACTGCGCAATTTCAAGCTCTATATAATCCACCGGCTCAATCACATACAGTACACCTGTGGTGCGTTGGCTGCGCGAGCCGTTGCTTAGCCTTAGTGCAACATCGTGCCTACCGGGCATAAAATTTCTGGTATCTGCAAATTCGGCAGCAATAATGCGCGTACCCGGTACCAAAAAATCGCTTGGGCTGACGCTTACCCCGGCAAAGGTTACTACAGGCTGCAGGTTGTAATCGAATGACATAAGCCTAGGCCACAATAATATGCCGCCGCCCAAAAATGCGAGCAGAACTATGACGAGTACAATGAATTTTTTGTACATAAAAATCTCCTAATTCATTATTAGTCCATAGGTAATCGCCACAACCATGTTATCTTCAATAAGAAACTGCAGCGTTGTTACACCCTTTGTGAATGTAAACATGCCAAATTCTTGCTGGTAGTCGTTGCCGTATGCGGCCAAAACGCTGTCCAAACTGTTGCCCAGATAAATACCGTTTTGGGTCATAATACTGTCGTCGCGGATGCTTACCGTATGGATAAAATCGCCGCTGTCAAGCGGGTATGTGTGGATTTGCAAGCCGGGGAGGCTAAAAATGCGGTCTATGCCATCAAAGGCACAGCTTGGTGCTTCAAAGACGCCCAGCGGTTCACCCATACTGTCTAATACTTCCTGTATGTTTTGATCCATGCGGATTGTAAAGTTGCCCACAGTTAATGCGAAGGCCGTGGATTCACTTGTTGGTTGTGTGGTTTCAGCAGGCGGCTGTGTTGTGGGTGCTGTTTGAGCCGGTGGTGTAGGCTCGTATGGTGTTGATACGCTGCTGGTTTCGTTTGTACATGCCGCAAGGAGGAGAGCCCCTAGCGCCATTAGTAGTATTATTTTTTTCATAAAAATCACCATTTCTATTCCGCTAAAAAGTTTTGAATGCGGTCATATTTTTCAATCTCCGCCAATTGGCGGGCTATTATTCTATGGTAAAGCTCTGAAAGTTCGCCCCACACGGCAGCGGTTTCTGGGTTGCTTCGGTGGTCTGGCAAATCAAACTCCTGCTGCAAAATAGGGCCAAAGAAACGCGCTACTTTTTCCGCGCCAAACACGTTTAAGTGTAGGCCGCCGTTGAAGGTGTCGGCCTGCCAGTCCAGACCAATGTCATCCATGTATTCTAAGAAGTTGATATAGAGTAGCCCATGTTCCGCGGCAAAGTCAACAATTTGTTGATTCCACTGGCGGGGCCAGTATGGGAACAGCGTGGGGGCTTTTACTAAAACAAGCTGGATATCGTTGGCTTGCGTAAGCTGCACCATGCGCTCCAGGTAATACCATGCATTGTCGCCAAAGCTGTAGTCCCCGCGGCGCAATGGGTCGGGCAGGAAGCCAACCGGCACAACATCTGTCCGCACCATAAAGCCGTTTACTGACACACGCGGGCGGCGGAAGAAATATCTGAAATCTTCGCCGGATATTTCGCGCCAGCGGTCTTTGTATCGGAACAGCGGAAAGATATGCGAAAGCCAGTCTTCCTCTGGTGTGCGCGATGCGGTAATGGCTCTAAACCTGGCGGGGGAATTGCGCATCCCGTCCAAAGTAAGCCGGTTATATGGCTCGGACTGCGGCTCGTTATACTGCATGGCCAGCACGTTAAACACGACTACTTGCGGTGTCTCGAAGCGCAGAGTATCCTGCAAAAGATAATACGACTGCCAAATTAGCTGCTGCGGGCTGCCCCGCAAAAATGACGTAATGCCAAACTCATCCCAAAGTGTAATGGGCGAGAATCCGGCGTAAATTTCGCAATCGCCGATGAAAATAACGTCGTGCGCTTTTGCAGAGTTATAATATTCGCGTATCAGGTTACCCTCTAAAATGGAAGACGCGTATTTTGGCACCAGCAAACGCTGCAGCCCCCAAAATACAAGTACGAAAGCGGCAACGGCTACTACAATTCTTATAAATCTTTTTGTGCGTGGTCGCAATCTGCCGCCCTCCTTAGTCCTTAAAACTGGTTATAAATAAACTGGTGCGCATCATAGCCCAAGCCATACGCGCCCAGGATTATTATTATAAATAATATCAGCCCAATTGCGGCATATCGCAATGGCCAGCAGAAAGCCGCCATTTTATCGCGGAAATCGGTGCCGGTGCGTTCCAAGTAGCTTACCCAAAACACAACAAGAAGCCCCAATCCGGCGGCAAAGTAATCTGCGGTGTATAAACTAAGTTCGGAAACGCCGCGCGCCATAAAATCTGCCGCGCCAAAGTTTGTAAATACCGAGCCCATCATGCGTAAGGAGGTAAACACGTTCCCATATATAACAAACGAGCGTATGACATTCAAAATCATAAATGTACGCAAAATTTGAAAGCCTTTAAACGCCCAATTCCCTTGCGCCTGGGGAAACCGCGCGTGAAAGCGGTTGTATATTGGATTTAGTTCCAGCGAGGCCATAATAACGATGCCGAATGCGACGCCCCAGGTAATAAAACCCCAAGATGCGTCGTGCCACAGCCCGGTAATAAACCATACCCACAGCAGCGAAACATGAATTGGCAGGCGTTTGCCAACTTCGTCGCCAAAAACGCGCCGTGCCCACTTAGACAGCCGCAGCATTCCCTTGCCAACAGACATGGGGTAGAACACATAGTCCCTAAACCAGCTGTACATTGTAATATGCCAACGCTGCCAAAATTCCTGAATATTGCGGGCATAGTACGGGCGCTTAAAGTTTTCGGGCAGGCGAATGCCAAAAATTTCTGCAACGCCAATAGTTATATCAATGCCGCCGGAAAAGTCCATATACAAGATAATTGCGTAAAGCGTAATGCTTAGTAAGTAGTATGCGCCGCGGAAGTTGTCCGGGTTACTTGTTAGTACGGTAAGTGCAGGCCACAGACGGTCTGCAACAACAAGTTTCTTGAAAAAGCCCCACAAAATACGCTGCGACCCGCGGGAGAAACTACTCCATTGTATGGACATGCCGCTATAAAGTTCCTGTGAAAGCTCTGCAAAGCGGCTTATTGGCCCCTGTATTACCTGCGGGAAGAACGATACAAACAACGCCAATTTAAGCGGGTTGCGTGTGATGGATGCTTTTTCGCGCTGGACATCTACTACATAGGCAACGGTTTGAAATGTGTAAAACGAAATGCCCATCGGCAGTGCAATGCGCATAAAACCTATACGTGCCTGCAAGCCAAATGCCTCTATAAGGCTGTTGGTATTGGCAATCACAAAGTCTGTATATTTAACCATTACCAAAATGCCCAAAATTATAACAAGACACAGAACAGTCCATTTTTTTGTGAGTGATTTAAAGTGTGCGCGTATTTCGCGCTTTTGGTCGCGGTCGGTAGCTGCGGCAACAAGTGTGTCGCGCTTATGGCGTAGACTGTGGACGCGCATTGTACAAAAATACGTGACCAAAATAGTGCTGCAAATATATGCCAAAAAATGCGGGCCTGCAAAGCCGTAAAAGACCATAGAGCCCACAAGAAGTATAAACCACCTATATTTCTGCGGAAAAAGGCCGTATATCAATACAACTACAGCCAAAAACACCAGAAAATTTACTGTGGTGAAAAGCATTTTTACAAATCAACTCCAGACATTAGACTTTGCCATTATAACACAAAATCCTGTTTGAGTCGACGAAAAAAAAGTTCCAAGTGGTTACTCCTACTGCACTTCGTCAAGGATATTATTAATCGCACTAGGAATCATTGCATCACGAAAACTCACTTCTAAAATCAATTACCATGCGTAGAGCTTGTTTTAATAACTCGGCAAAGGCAATGGCACTTTCTTCTGTAAAATCAAAATGCAGATGTTCGTGACTGTCATCTTGGAACTCGAAGGGATGGAGTGTCAAATACACAAGTCCAAAATCAACCATATACTCAAACTCTACAACAGGGCCTGCCAGCGTACCTAGTGGGTCGTCTGTATGCTCCATTATTATTTCGTTTCTGGCAACGGCAAATGATATGCGTAGTGAATCTTGAGTTATATGCGCGCTTCCTTCAATGGCTTCGTTTTCTAAGCCAGCAATGGCAAAGCCGCTACCTGCGAAGTAAATCCAAGGAGGCGAATCTTCATTGCCTGGGTGGACAGCTATGTGGTATCCACCTATTCCATGCACGAGATAGTTACCAATTTCCCGCTTCACAAAAGGAATAGGAGCAATCGAATCATCCCAAGTTGCAAAATGACTATCGTCAAACACATTTAGGAAAAACAGCGGGTATGGGTAGCCAGCCATACTTTCCCGTATCAGCATGCGGTGGTGGTTGCCCGCGCTATCAGTAAATGTTACGCCCATGCGTGGAATAAGATAATGAATAAGGCTTGCATTTATCATCATAAGGCTGTTTGGAGCGACCCATCCTACTTTGTCTAGCTCATGACGTACATAAAAGAACATTGAATCGCCTGTATCTTCAAAACCTAATGCAACAACACGAAAATCGAATAGTTCCTCCTCGGCCCATAAAAGTATTGTGTGATATTGAAGCTGGCTATGCCCCCACCAACGCTCCACATATGGATTTGGACTTGCGAAATCGCCACGCTCACTAAATGTAAGCCCCCATCTTGCTCCGAATCCATCCAGAAAGGCAGTGTCTACCTCGTTCCATTCTCGAATATTGAGCGGTGGGGTTTGGGTACGTAAATTAGGGCGTGGGGACAATGATTCGGCTGATAGCTCTTGTTGTTGCAAGAAAGTATGCAAAGCCCCCTCAAGCCCATATGATGTTTCTTCCATATACCAAGGAATACTTCCGAGAAGGCTTATATGATCACCATCTACCGTAAAAGCAAGAAGTGTTCGGGCATTATTCCATGTCGTGTGCTGTCCAACCCATCCATCTTCATCAGGGAAAAATGTACCCCATCTTAAATACCCATCCTCAAGGTCATTAGTTAAAATCATAAAGTCAAGCCGCCATAACTCAATAGGCTGTGGCAAAATATTGTTAAACGAGGCTTCTCTTTCAAGGATGTTTATGCGAATTTCAAGTATATTCGCAGGGCGGACATAGAAATAGTCCTCATCTACGCCATGCGGGAAAACACCAACATTAAGTTCTTGTATCAAGTTATCAATATATTGATAGGCGAAGTCTTGCACTGTATAGGGGGCATCGTTGCCAAAAATACTACCCAAGTCAGGTTCAATTTCATTACCAGAAGCACTTCTTGCCGCGCCTAAAGCACAAGCAGTGAGAGCAACTGCCAAGAAAACAAGGGTTGACGCTATAATTGCCAGCTTTGTGTGTTTTTTGCTTTTCATAATAGCTCTCAACCTTTCTTTAATAGCTCTTTTTTCAGCACACATCGTTGTAGAAAGCACAGGCAATGGAATTTTTTTGTCGCTTGCAACAGAAATCAGCGTTTCACCGTAGTTTTGCCTGTTATTTACATCCATGTTGCGGATAGCGGCTTCATCACAAGCAAGTTCGCAGGCACGGTCTATTTCTCTACGCACAACCCAAACAAAAGGATTAAACCAATGCACAGCGCAAGCAAAAAGCGATAGCCATTTCACGGCTACATCGAAACGTCTCATATGGATCAGCTCGTGGAGCAAAATGCCGTGTAGTTGCTCATCTGAATATTCACGGTCGGGAAGCACGATAGTTGGCCGAAGTACCCCGATAAGCATTGGAGTTGATGCAATTGTACTTTTTATCAACCTCGGTAAGCGTTTACCCTTGGAAAGTCCCTCAAGTATATCCCGTTCAGATTGTCGTGGTTCGACATGCCCACGGCGTAGTTTTACAATAAATCGAGTATACCCAATCAAGCTATAAATGAATACGAACGCAACGACCCATAAATAGACTTGCATAAACAATGTGCTGCCCCGAACCCACAAGCTTGGGATAGGTGGCGATGCTGTTGCCATCACAGGCTCTGCGCCTTCACGAGGGTAATGTGTCATTCGTGCGGGTTGTTCAGATGTTGCGGGCGCAAAGAAACGAAGTTCATCGCTCCATGTTCTATAAAAACGCTCTGTTTCTTCGGTTATGGATACTATATTTTGCTCAATCATATTATGGATAGGTGCAATGTTTGGTGCGGTATCGGGCAATGCGACGAACCGTGAAATAGGTATCAGTAATGAAAAAAGCACCACAAACCAAAAATAATACTGCGCCGATTTTGGCAGACGATGGCGAATAATCGGCTTGATTAGAAACAGCAACAAACATAACAGACCGCCTGTAATCGTCATGATTATGACAGTGCGAACAAGTTCACTCAAAAAAGTTGGAATCACCGATTAGCGCTCCCCTCTACCTTAAAAAATGCTTTTAACTCATCAATATCGTTTTCGTTAAGCTGACCACTTCGACACAATGCCGCTGCAAGATTTTTTGCACTTCCGTCAAATAGCTTATCCACAAAGGTCTGTCCTTCGGTTTGTATATGTTCCTCTTGGGTAATATTAGGTGTGTACAACGTTACATATTTATTTTGGGCGGTAATGACACCTTTATCACGCAAGCGTAGCACAAGCGTTTGAATTGTAGATTTTTTCCAATTAATTTTTTCTTCAAGTTCCGCCCTTATCTCGGCAAAAGGCATTGGCCGCCCCTCGCGCCATAAAATACGCATAACCTCAAGTTCAGAATCCGAAATTTTTGCAAACATAAAAAATCTCCCGTCTACCCGTGTAGTCTATTGTACTACGCGTGTAGTCCAAGTGTCAAGACTTTTTTTTGCAAACAAAAACGCCATTGGACTCAGTTTGTTCGCCAATAACGTTTTTTCGATAAAGCTGTTGTGATCTACACAAACACTTCAAATACCTGATTCGCCAAATCCATGCCCAATGGAGTTAAGTGTACTCTTCCATTTTGGCGGGCTAGTAGCCCTTTTGCTATCAAATCTGCAACTTGCGTAGCGTAAATTTGCGGGATGTCCTTTTCAAAGATGCCTTCTGTCAGCCGTAGGCCAAGAATCATGGTTTCGGACAGCTTATCTGCTTCAGATAGATGCTCTATGTCTTTTGGGGGGTGTCCTGCCAGGTATTCGTTCATATTTTCGGTATTGCGACGGCGGGTTTTGCCGTCAAACGAATGCGCTCCAAGCCCAAACGCCATATATGATACACGCCGCCAGCAATCTATGTTATGCCGGCTCTCGAAGCCGGGTTTCGCGAAATTAGATATTTCATAATGGATATAGCCCGCATCCGCCAAAAGTTCGCGGGCAAGGTGATACATTTTGCGGTCATTTTCGTCGCTGGGCAGTGTAACTGCGCCGGATTCTAATGCGTCCCTCAGGGGGGTGTTTTCTGCCGGGGTTAGGCTGTATGCGGAGATATGTTCTGGTGAAAGGGCGATTACTGTCTGTAATGTATCCTGCCAACATGCCAAAGTTTGCCCCGGCAGCGCAAACATCAGGTCAACATTTATATTGCCAAAACCAAGCTGCTGCGCGGCATGGAAATTTTCCAAAAAGTCTTCCATTGAGTGTATGCGGTTAATTGCTTTTAGCAAATGAGGGTGTGTAGTTTGCAGCCCTATGCTTAGGCGGTTTACACCATGGACTTTTAGCACGGATAAATATTCGCGGGATAGGGTGCCGGGGTTTGCTTCTATAGTTATTTCTGCACCCGAGTCTAATGGAAATGCCCGCACAGCATCCAAAATTTTGCACAATAAATGGGAAGGCAATGCCGTGGGCGTGCCTCCCCCAATGTAAATGGTGGATATGGGTGTTGCAATTTTAGCATTCTGTATTTCAAGCAAAAGTGAGTTTACATACGATTCCATAGAATTGCATGCTTCAAAGGACAAAAAATCGCAGTAGTCACATTTCTGCAAGCAGAACGGAATGTGAATGTAAATGCCCGCCACAATCAAAACCTCCTACCTCACGTTACTGATTATAAGCTCTGCGCATGACGATATAAATCCCTCTGTGTCCAACATGCTAATATATTTGGGTTCGCCTTTAAACTTATGCTGATTCTCTGGGGCATCAAACCAGTTTTGCGACACATAAATGAACCATAGGTGATAGCATGTTCAAATTCTCTCATGTCGTTCCCATAGTATAACTTTTATTTTGTCCAGTCCACTATTTTAAGTCCGCCAATGTTCTTAAAATCCTTGAGATTGTTTGTAACAAGGGTGGAATCATGTGTTAAACAATAGGCGGCTATAAGCATATCTAATTCTCCTACGGTGAAACCTTGGCGGTATAAACTTTCGTAGATTGTTTCGGCTCGTTTCCATGATGGTACGTCCATTTTCGCAATTTTACAATTTTGCAAGAGCATATCGTAATTTGCTTTCTTTCTCGTAGCAGTCACAAGGCGAAACCCCCTGCACATTTCATAATCTACAGCTTGTGGGATTACTATGTCATAATTTGCTGCAACAGCATTTCTGAAATTTTTAATCACATTAGGTTCGTTTCGCAAGTATCTTATGATAATATTCGTGTCCAATGCAAAAACCATAACGCCCACCTCTAATCTGCTAAATCAAGTGGGGGACGCATTTCTTTTGACCGCTCAAATAGCCAATCTGGCAACTCTTCATCGGCGGAAAGAGCTACAGCCGCCTCCAAGCGACCAAGCCATTCCATGCGTAGATTCGGGTTGGTTTCTGTTTGCGTCGGCACATCAAGCACTGTTAATACAGCCCTAAATCGCCCAGTAAGGCGAATAGGTATCTCTCTTGGATAAAACTGCCCATTCTCTACATAACCTTCATAAGCCTGTGCTTGCATATTTGTGCTCCTTTCAGACTTAATCCTCATCCAACTTCAACACATTCATAAACGCCTGCTGCGGCACTTCTACAGAGCCTATGCTGCGCATGCGTTTTTTACCTTCCTTTTGCTTCTCAAGCAGCTTTTTCTTACGGGTAATGTCGCCGCCGTAGCATTTTGCGGTAACGTCTTTGCGCATTGCGCCAATGGTTTCGCGGGCAACAACCTTGCTGCCAATTGCCGCCTGGATGGGGACTTCAAATTGGTGGCGTGGTATTTCTTTCTTTAGCTTCTCTACAATTTTGCGGCCGCGCTCTTGAGCCGTTTTAGAGAATACAATAAAGGAAAGCGCGTCCACAAGCTCGTGATGCACTAAAATGTCAAGTTTAACAAGGTCGCTGCGCTCGTAACCTATAAGCTCGTAGTCAAATGACGCGTAGCCGCGGCTGCGGGACTTTAACGTGTCAAAAAAGTCATAGATAATCTCGTTAAGCGGCAGGTTGTAGGTTAGTATTGCGCGGCTTTCGTCGATATATTCCATACCAACATATACGCCGCGGCGTTCCTGACACAGCTCCATTATTGGGCCAATAAAAGATGCAGGCAGTAAAATTTCCGCTTTTACAATTGGTTCTTCCGTAAAATTTATGCGGGAAGGGTCGGGCCAGTCTGCAGGGTTGGATAGGTCTATTATTGTACTATCTGTCAAATGAACTTTGTAAATTACGCTTGGCGCGGTGGTTATGAGGTCTAAATTGTATTCGCGCTCCAGGCGTTCTTGGATTATTTCAAGATGCAAAAGACCCAAGAAGCCGCAGCGGAACCCAAAGCCCAGCGCGATAGATGTTTCCGGCTCGAAATGCAATGCTGCATCGTTTAGGCGCAGTTTTTCAAGTGCGTCGCGCAGGTCGGTATATTTCGCGCCGTCTGCCGGGAAAATACCGCAGTAAACCATGGGGTTAACTTGTTTGTACCCGGGGAATGGCTCCTGTGTGGGGTTGCCGTGCTCGGTAACGGTGTCGCCAATGGCGGTGTCTGCCACATTTTTTATACTGGCGGTAAAGTATCCAACTTCCCCCGCGGTTAAAACGCCGGACGAAATATATTTGCCCGGCCCAAAATAGCCGGTGTCAACAACGCCAAAGGTCTTGCCCGTCGCCATCATGTGCACGTCCATGCCTTTTTTAAGCTCGCCATCTATAACGCGCACAAAAACGATAACGCCTTTGTATGCGTCAAAAACAGAGTCGAAAATAAGAGCCTTTAGCGGTGCGCTTGGGTTGCCCACAGGCGGCGGGATAGACTTTACAATGGCCCTAAACACCTGGTCGATATTTAGTGACGTTTTTGCAGAAATAAGTGGGGCCTCGCTTGCATCAAGCCCGATAATTGTTTCGATATCGTCTTTCACCTTTTCCGGGTCTGCTGCTAATAGGTCAATTTTATTTATTACCGGCACAACTTCCAAGTCGCTGCCCATTGCCAAGTACACGTTAGCCAGGGTTTGTGCCTCTATGCCTTGCGCGGCGTCAACTACAAGCAGCGCACCTTCGCATGCGGCCAAAGAACGGCTTACTTCATAGTTAAAGTCCACATGGCCAGGGGTGTCTATCAAGTTTAAAATATACTCCTGCCCGTCTTCGGCAGTATGAACAAGGCGTACAGACTGCGCCTTAATTGTAATGCCACGTTCACGTTCTAAATCCATGTTGTCCAGCACTTGGCTTTGCATTTCGCGCTGTGTTAGTACCCCAGCCAGCTCTATAAGCCTGTCCGCAAGTGTGGATTTGCCGTGGTCGATATGGGCAATTATGCAAAAATTTCGTATGCGGTTCATTTTTAAGCTTGTTTCAGTCATTAAAATTCTCCTTGTAAACTGCTATATATCTAAGATACTATCTCACTTTTTGGCATTTTCGTCAATAATGGAATGGCTTTTGCGCAAAAAAATAATTCATAATGACATTATAAAAATGTATAAATGGACTAAAGTAAAAAATAAGCATTGACATTTTTGTCTATTTTGAATAGTATACATTACAAATCGGTGACAAACTGCTCTTTCTGCTATGTGGTTTGCTAATTTTAGCCAGTACAAGTGAGGATTGGTTCTATGAACATTAATGTTAAGACTGGACAACTAAGAGCGTTTGTTTTATCTGCAATAAGTGTTTTGGCTATACTGACTACACTGTTCTTTCCATGGGTTCGAGTTGCCGGGCTGTCTACATACACTGCAGGTACGCAAGTGTTTAGGGAGGGGTATTTGTACTTCTCCATAATTAACTTTATTGGTTTGCGGAACTATGCGAACAACGCAGTAGAAATTGTGAGCATTGCTGCTATGAGTGCCAGATTGCCAGCCCTTTACGCAATAATGGCGGCGGTTATACTCAGTTCACTTACGTATTTGTGGCTATTGTTTAATAAAAATCGCAAGTCTGCATTTTTTGGTTTCTTTACATTTCTGGCTTTTATCGGTATGACATTGTTTTTCTTAGACACAGTCGCCACTGCCAATTTGGAATCCGCCCATGCAGGGCCGGGCCTTTTTGCGGCCAATTTCCTTTCTATAACACCTTTTGCATATGTGCCAATTTTCTTTTGCATATTTGTAGCGGCTATAATTTTGCCCTATGCGGTAGTTACAATTTCGGAAGAATATGAATTTAAGCTGGAGCAGAAGGCAACAAAGCGCAGGGCATATAAAGGCGCACCACTTTCGAAGCGGCTTAAACCAGTACTGCGCGACATATTGCGTGACCGGTGGCTATATATTTTGTTAATCCCGTTTATTACCTATTACGTACTGTTTTTCTGGCGGCCGTATACAGGCCTTCGTATTGCGTTTATGAACTTTATGCCGCTATGGGGTTTTGAAAACAGCCCATGGGTAGGGTTCGATAACTTTGTTACATTTTTCACCGGCCCATTTTTCTGGCGTGTTTTCCGCAACACTTTGCTTGTAAACGTGTATCAGCTTCTTTGGGCTTTTCCTGTTCCGATTATTCTAGCTGTACTATTTAATGAGGTGCGCAATAGGAAATTTCGTACGCTGGCCCAAACAATTTCTTATCTGCCTTTCTTTATTTCGTCTATGGTAATTGCAGGTTTGGTAAGTAATATGCTTTCACCTACAACCGGGGTAATTAACACCATCATAGGCTGGTTTGGAGTAGAGCCTATTCACTTTATGGTGCAATCCCGCTTTTATCGGACAATCTTTATCAGCCAGGGAATTTGGGCAGGCATGGGTTTTGGTTCCATCATTTATTATTCCGCAATTGTTGGCATAGATACCGAAATGTTTGAGGCCGCCGCCATAGATGGTGCTGGCAGGCTAAAGCAAATAAGACATATTATGTTCCCATGTTTGCTGCCTACTATTTCTATTATGCTAATTTTAGCTGTCGGCGGTATAGTCGGTTCTGCTACAGAAATGCATTTACTGTTGCAGCAGCCTGCTACATTTGAAGTATCTGATGTTGTTGGTACCTATATTTTCCGGCTTAGTATGGTTGGTGCTTTCCCGCAATTTTCTTTGGCAACTTCTGTAGGCATGTTTGAAGGTGTGCTGGCATGTATTCTTGTTCTTTCTGCAAACAAGATATCCAAGCGTGTTAGCGAAACCAGCATTATATAGGAGGGCAGACAATGAGACGTTCACGAGGCGAGAGAATTTTTAGTATTTTTAATATCTTTATAATGTGTGTGATAATTTTTATCACATTGTACCCCTTCTGGTATGTAATTATGGCGTCCTTCTCTAACCCGGTTGATGTTGCGCGGGGGTTGGTAGTATTTACACCGTCCGGCTTTAACCTTACGTCCATACGGCATGTACTTGCTATGGAAGAAGTTTGGCGTGGGTATCTTAATACAATTTTCTATGCTGTTGCGGGTACTGCTATAACTATGACACTTACCGTACTGGGCGCATACCCGCTGTCCAGAAGACGGCTGCGTGGGCGTAAGCTGTTTATGATTTTTATTCTTATAACTATGTGGTTTGGTGCCGGTATGGTTCCCCATTTCTTAAACTTTCAAAGCATACCCGGTATGATGAACGGACGTTTTACAATGTTATTTGTATTTGCCATCAGCACTTTTCACGTAATATTGCTACGCACATTTTTTGAAAATGTGCCTGACTCCATGGAAGAGTCCGCTAAAATGGATGGTGCAAATGATATAACCGTTCTGACTCGCATATTTATGCCACTGTCTATACCCGCGCTTGCGGCAATTACGCTGTTCTCGTTTGTAGGCCGCTGGAATGCATGGTTTTGGGCTCAGTTATTGTTGCGCAACCCAAATTATATACCGCTGCAAGTAGTTTTGCGTCGCATGATTGTAGAGGCCTCGTTTACCGCTACTGAAACAGCTGACTTTAGTATGTTTGAGCTTACAGAACAAACCGTAATTTATGCCACAATTGTAGTAGCTGTAATCCCTATGTTGGTAGTTTATCCATTTGTCCAAAAGTTTTTTGTACGGGGCATAATGGTAGGAGCCATCAAGGGTTAAGCATAAAATAAATCTCGCAAAAATTAAGAAGCGACTTCGTCGCTTCCCGCTGTAGCAGCGGGGCTTGGGGCAGAGCCCCATTTTATTAAAAGGAGGAAACTTTCATGAAAAGATTTACAACGTTTGCATTGGTATGCGTATTTGCATTACTGATGCTTTCACTGGCGGCTTGCCGCAACAACGATGAAACACCACAGGCAACCACGCCACCACCTGCAGGTACAACACCACCACCGGCTACACCATCTGGGACAACACCGCCGGTTGCTACTGCCCCAGAGGGCGCACCAGCACTAACCGTTGGCGGCATCGCACTTTACGAAGGCGTAACCCAACACTTTGCAGTTCCAGAAATGACAGATTTCACATTATTCTCCGCATTTGGCGGTGACGGCGGGCCAAGAGGCGAATATCCTTTCTGGCAAGAAATTGCACGCCTTACAAACATGCAAATGACCAACATCGCAAACCCCAACATTGCTGACCCAGCAGAGGCTCTTAACCAAATGCTTCTAAGCGGCGAATTGGCAGATGTCATTTATGTTCACCGTAACGAAGTTCCGGCTCTATCTTTGCAAGGCGCGTTTATTCCGTTAAACGACCTAATTGCGGAGCATGCCCCAAACATCCAAAGATACTTTGATTTAATGCCAGACGTGCGCGTAGCGTCTACAAATCCTAACGGCAATATTTACGCTATAATTGGCACTCTAAATCCTATATGGGGCGACGGTATTGGAACCTACAACATCCCTACACAAATGTGGTTTATCCGTCAAGACTGGTTAGACAACCTTGGGCTAGAAATTCCCACAACGTTTGACGAATACGTTGAAGTAATGCGTGCGTTTAGACATAATGACCCTACCGGCGAAGGTATTAGCACAATCCCATACTTCACACGCGGCTCAAATATTATAGGTATGTATGCATTGTTTGGCGTACCTGGCGAGTGGGCAGACTGGGGCCCTTGCCCATACAACCCGGATGAAATTGTATTTGGACGTACACATGAAAGATATCGCACTGCCCTGCGCTACTTGGCCGAATGGTATCAAGAAGGCCTGTTTGACCCAGAAATCTTTACACGCGGCGGCAACGCACGTCAAGAACTGTTTGCAAGCAACCAAGGCGGTATGACATTTGACTGGTTCGAGTCTACATCTGCTATGAACGTACACCCAGACGTTCTTGCTGCAGTGCCTGATTTTAACCTTGTTCCTATGCTTCCTGTTTATAACTATCATGGAGTGCGGGAAAACCTTTATGCACAAGCTAATCCAGGTCACTTTGCATGGGGCATATCGCCACAAGCTGCTGACCCTGTAGCACTCATTAGATGGATGGACTTCTTCTTTAGCGAATCAGGTGGTTTCATATTCACACATGGCGTTTATGGTCAATCCTTCACCCTTGAAAATGGTGTTGCCGCGCCAACAGCAGAAGCTTTAGAATTTACCGGCGGTATACCAAACTATCTGCGTTCTATCGGCCTATTTGCTATTGGTGGCAGGTCTCCATTAGACCTTACCGCACTACGTGCACGCCCATATGGCGAAGTTGCTTATACGGCACGCCGCTTATATACCGATGCCGACATAGTTAGGGATCCGTTTATAGGGCAGCCACCGCGTACAGCGGAAGAAGAAGCAATTTGGGCTACACACATGGCTGATATTCATACTCATACCCGCGAGTTTGAGCAGCAAGTTATCTTTGGCCAAATTGATGTAGATGAAGGTTGGGCAGCATACCTTGCAACATTGGATGCACTTGGTTTGCAAGAAATTTATGCAATTCAAAGAGCAGCACATGCCCGCGCAATGGGACGTTAATTCGATTTTGTAATAGAATAAATGAATTGGGGAGGTTGGTTATCATTATGATAATCAACCTCTTTTTTCTGCAAAAAGTACAAATTGAATCTTATATGTGCAACTGGTAGATTCTTGATATTATGGCGCAGATATGGCTATACTTTGTTACATTTAAAAAGACAAGGAGCCTGCCCTATGAAAAACACGGCGTTGGAATTTTTGAAAGATTATATTTATTTCATTTTGGGTGGGTTGTGCATTGTTATAATTGGTGTTATTTACATAGTTTTGCGCTTACAGCCCGGGCGGCAAATTTTGCCCCAGGATATTGTTTATGTCCCGTCTGCTATTGTAGAGCCCGTGCCTGTTGCGGAGTATCCCCCTGTCCAGGGAACAAGTGAACCAACAGAAGAGGCGGCAGAAGAGGTTAGCACCATAATAGTGCATATCGTTGGGGAAGTGCAAAGCCCCGGCGTGTTCGAGCTGCCTTATGGCTCGCGGGTGGATGATATTTTGCAAATGGCTGGCGGCGGCACCATTTATGCAGATTTGTCACGCATTAACCTGGCGGCATTTTTGCGCGACGCAATGCAAATAATAATCCCCGCTTTTGGCGAGGATTTAGAATATTTATTTGTATATGACGAAACTTATGCTGCGGCGCAGGCATACGGCGTAACCGGAGCCGGTTTGGTAAACATCAACACCGCATCGCTTACCGAATTGCAAACCCTGCCAAGAGTTGGTCCGGCAATGGCGCAGCGTATAATTGATTTTAGGGAGACACATGGTAATTTTGTTACCGTGGACGAATTAATAAACGTGCCGGGTATTGGCGATGCTACGCTTGCCGGCTTGCGCGAGATGGTGACGGTAGGAAGGTAATTACAGCAATTGGCTTGGGTGTTTTACAAAAAAGTCCACTTTAGGCTCTAAAAATTTAAATTTGTGCGACTCGTTCACATAAAAACCTAGCGGCTGATAGATGTTTGCCCAATCCCACAGGCTGTCGCATACGCCCAGATACTCTTGCAAACGCTCTGTCCCTTCTGGGGCAAACGGATGCAGAAGCACGGCGGCGGTTTTTACCGCGTCAAATGCCTCTATTAATGCGGCGGCGCGCAGTTCGTTATCTTCATTTGCTTTTGCATCCTTCATTTTTGCATCAAAAATTTTGTTTGCGTCACGCAGATATTTGTCCAAAAGGTCTATTGCTTTAGAAAATTCGAAGCGGTACATAGCAAATTCGTAGTCGTCAATTAACTTGACGGTGGCTTCGTTTAAGGAAGAAGTTTGCGGCAGGGTGGAGTCAAAATATTGTTGCAAGCTGTAAAAGCACGAACGCGCCAGGCGGTTAAATACGTTGGTCAGCAAGTTACCTTCTGCCAAAGTTGGGTCAAATCCTTCGATATCGCCCAATTCTTTGGGAACTTCTTGGCCTTCGAACATTTTTTTGAACACAGCTTTTGGCAAAAATTTTACGCTATTATTGTGCACTGCCATATGCCCAAAGTGCATACGCAATTGTTCTGCGGTATAATGTTCCAGTAATTCTGCTGCGCTTATAGGGCGGATTTTCCCGCTGCTGCTGGCTTTACTGTTGCCAAATAGTAAATGACGGCTGGGGATAACCACTGGCAGGTTTGCCTGTTTGTTACGCCCTGCGTTTTCATTTAATGCCATAAATAAGCCCATACCGGCAATGTCGTAAAAGTAGATATTATCCTCGCCAACAAATTGATACACTTGCGAATCGTCGCTAAACCACCAGTCCGCCCAGTTTTGGCCGGGACGATTGATGTCCAGATATGTTTGTACAAAGGACATTGGTGCCCAAAGTGACTCCGGCCATACCCAAAAAGTTTGGCTTGTAACCCCATCCCTCTCTGGTACGGGGATGCCCCACTTCACATTGCCTGTAAGGCGGAACGGGGTAAGCGTGGTGCCTGTGCGGAAGCGTATACCATGCTCGCGCAAAGTTTCACAGGCAGCCTCACGGTTTTTTAAGACTTTAAAGGTTAGAGTTGCGGAATTTTTACTTTCATTTATATCTGCTAAATGGGAAGGCATTTTTTTGCAGGCTTCCTGCAGATTTTCTATATCGTCAAACTTGGAAATTAAAATGGCCGGATCTTTTAGAAAATCTTCTAAATATGAAAGGTGAAAGCGGCGGCTTATGCCGCGCTCTTTAAGCAGGCTGTGCCGCTCCTTTAAGTCGTCTGCAAAACATTCCAAATCGAAGTACCAGTTTTTGTTGGGGCGCAGGGTTGGGGTTTTGCCTGTTGTTACGGATTTTGGGTTTATCAGCTCTTTTGGGTCGTATTGGTGTCCCAAAGCACATTCGTCGGCGTAGCCTTTTTCAGATTGACAGCCATTTACAGGGCATTGGCCTTCCACTTGGCGGCCATTTAGAAATGTTTCGTTTTCTTCGTCATAAAAAAGCTGAATTTCTTCCAGCCTTAAATAGCCTTGCTTGTACCAAGTGTCAAACACCCATTCCGACATTTGCACATGGTTGCTGCCAGCCGGCGGAAGAGAAGATGCGGCAAATAAACTCATGCTGCTTCCGTATTCTTCATACGTTTGTTTTTGCGACTTGTGGTATTTGCCTACAAAATCCTGTATTGTGCCAGAAAAACCGTCCGCCAATGCGTTCTGGTATTTTACTTCTATCCCTGCGCCGTAGCAGTCTGTGCCGCTTACATATATCACATTGTCTTTGCCAATACGGTCACGCAAGAAACGGGCGTATATATCCGCCACTATAAACGGCGCGCCCAAATGCCCGATATGCAGTTCTTTGTCGCCGTAAGGCATCCCGCCGGTTATGACTGCACGTTTCGGGAATTTTGGCTTAGGCCGGGATGGTTTGTTTGGGTTCATTGTTGTACCTCTTTCATAGTATTTTGCTGTGCTTCCCATGCGGCGGGCAGCGCGTTTTCCATTCGCGCAAGCACAGCCTTTGTCTGCGGTTTATTGTGTCCGCATATGCAAATGTCGAAATCGTAACCCTTGTATGTCTCAATCATCTGTCGAAATGTTTCCAAGTTTGTATCTATCCACGGGACTATCTCGTCTTCTGTATCGCCGATGTTATCCCCTGCGTACAGCACTTTATCCACCGCGTCGTATACGCTAATGCAGTCCTGCGAATGCCCGGGCGTGTGGAAAATGGTAATGCCATCGTCCGGGAAGTGCAGCTTGTCTTCAAATGTCAGGTTGGGCGGGCATCTGCGAACTTGGCCCGTAAGTTGATCGGACAGTTGCTGCAAAGCTTCGTCCCATTTTTCCCCGGCGGGAATCATGTCCCGACATGACGTATGGGCGATTATGGGGCTGCCGCTAAAAACATGATTGCCAAAAATATGATCCCAGTGGCAGTGGGTGTTTACTACTATTGCAGGCTTGTTGCTGCCCGCTAGATACTCCAAAACAGGCAAGATATCGCCGCTGCCTGCCCCGGTATCTATAACATAGTTGTTATTTTCGCCAAGTATAACCCCAATTATTAAATCGTATTCCTTTGTCATTGGGCGGCTAAACATGATATTACGGGCGGTTATTTTTGTGGGGGTCATAGTCCTGCCAGCTCCGTTTCAACTTTTGCCAGCATGGTAGTAAAGTTTTCGCGTTTTTCGCGCTCGGCAGCAATTAGATTGTCTGGGGCTTTTGACATGAAGCCTTCATTGGACAGCTTGCCGTCTATTCGGGAAATTTCTTGTTCAAGCTTTTGTTTTTCTTTGGTTAGGCGGGCTTTTTCCTTTGCGGAATCTACAAGTGAATCCATTGGAAGGTAGATTGTTGCGCCGGATACTACCACCGAAACTGCGCCCGCCGGGGCAACGGAACTTGCACAAACAACTTCTACAGTTGCCGCACCGGACAGTGCACCCAGGAATGCCTTACTGTTTTCGAAAAGTTCGTTGGCATTTGTGTCCACGGGTTGAACAATTACTGCAATTTTTTGCGACGGCGGCACCTGCTTATCTGTGCGGATGGCACGAATGGCGCGTACGGCCTCTTTTACACGTTCGATGTCTTTTTCTGCGGCTGGGTTGTGCAAGGATATATCGTATTCCGGCCATTGGGAAAGCATTATCGTATTTTCATCTCCAATGGGGCTCTGCCCCAAGCCCCGCCGCTCCGACGGGCAAAGCCCGCCTACGCTTCCTTCGGGAAGCGGCGCAGCCGCTTTTTCTTGCAGCGCAAGGAATAAATCTTCTGTTATAAATGGCGTAATAGGATGCAGGAGTTTTACGATGGTAATTAGCACATGCCGCAGTGTGGATTGTGCGGCAGCGCGGCTTGCTTTTGCTTCTGTATCGCCGTCTTTTGCGTACAGGCGCGGTTTTACTATTTCTACATACCAGTCGCAGAATTCGTCCCAGGCGAAGTCCACTATTTTTTGGGTGGCCAAGCCTATCTCATGCTCTTCCAGTTTTTCTGTCACGTCTTTTACAAGGCTATTTAGGTGGGAGAGAATCCAGAGGTCTTCCGTTTGCAGGGCGCAACCCTCGTCATTCCGGGCTTGACCCGGAATCTTCATGCTACAAGTTTCTAAACTAGGTTTATCGCTTTTCGTACATCTTAAACTTGGGTTACAGTCGTTCTCGTGAAGATTGCGGGTCATGCCCGCAATGACAGGCTGGTTCGTAGCGGCAGATTGTTCACTGTCCTCCAAATTCATAAGCACAAAGCGTGTTGCATTCCAAAGTTTATTCAAGAAATTGCGGGCAGGGTCAAGCCTTTCATAGAAGAAACGCTTGTCGCTGTCTATCGCATTGCCGATTATCGTCATCAGACGAAGTACATCTGCCCCATAGCTTTCGATTATTTCCAATGGGTCTACGCCGTTGCCCAGGGATTTAGACATTTTGCGCCCCTGGTCGTCCAGCACTATTCCGCTTATTACAACGTCCGTAAACGGGGCTTCGCCCATATACTCAATGCCCATAAACATCATGCGTACAACCCATGTGAATATAATTTCGCGAGCTGTAACAAGTACATCGCCGGGGTAGAAATAGTCAAGCTCGGGCGTTTTTTCTGGCCAGCCCAAAGTAGAAAACGGCCATAGCGCGGACGAGAACCATGTATCAAGAACGTCTTCGTCCTGTTTCAAGCTTGTGTCGCCGCAGGTAGAGCAAGCCGCGGGGGCCTGTTTGCTGACGGTGATATGCCCCTGTGGGCAATAATACGCCGGAATGCGATGCCCCCACCACAATTGGCGGGAGATACACCAGTCGCGGATATTATCCAGCCAATGTTTATAAATTTTGCCGTAACGGTCGCGGTTAAAGCGTAATTTGCCGCTTGTAAACGCTTCCAGTGCAGGTTTCGCAAGCTCGTCCATTTTTACAAACCACTGCAGTTTTAATAATGGCTCAATAATTGTGCCGCAACGGTCATGCTCGCCTACGGAATTGGATAAATCCACAGTTCTTACAAATAGGCCAAGCTCTGTCATTTCCGCGATTATTTTTTTGCGCGCGTCTTCACGGGTTAGGCCATTGTAATGCGCGCCGTTTTCGTTTATGGTTCCGTCGTCATTCATTATATTGACGCGGGGCAGGTTGTGCCGCTCGCCTACTTCAAAGTCGTTGGGGTCGTGGGCGGGGGTTATTTTTACAACGCCTGTGCCGTATTCCGGGTCTACATAGCTGTCGGCAACGATGGGGATTTTACGGTTTACAAAAGGAACAATCGCAAATTTGCCGACTAAATGCACAAAACGTTCGTCTTCCGGGTTTACAGCAATGGCGGTATCGCCCAGCATTGTCTCTGGGCGGGTGGTGGCGAAGGATATGAAGTCAGCGGGCGTTGCGCCCTCGTCATGACTTTTCTGGATTGCTTCGTCGCTATGCTCCTCGCAATGACTGGCAATCTGGTATTTAAAATGATAGAGCAACGCTTCTTTATCCTCATGTTCAACTTCCGCGTCAGAAATACTTGTTTGGCACTTTACACACCAGTTAACAAGTCTTTCGCCCTTGTAGATTTTTCCGCTGTTGTATAAGCGCACGAAAACTTCCAGTACGGCGTCAGACAGGCCTTCGTCCATAGTAAAGCGCAGCTTATCCCAATCGGCAGAAAAGCCCAATGTTTTTAGCTGATGCACTATTGTGCCGCCATAGAGTTCGTACCATTCCCACATTTTTTCCAAAAATGCTTCGCGCCCCAAGGATTCCTTTGTTATTCCCTGTTTTGCAAGGGCGTTAACCACTACCACTTCGGTTGCAATGGCAGCGTGGTCGGTACCGGGTAGCCACAGGGCTTCGTAGCCCTGCATTCTCTTGAATCGGATAAGCATATCTTGGACACTATATGTTGATGCATGTCCCATGTGTAACTGGCTTGTGATATTGGGCGGTGGCATCATTATTGTATATGGCTTTTTGTTGGGGTTGGGCACGGCTTTAAAATAGCCGTTTTGCATCCAGCGGGCGTAAATTTCGCCCTCGCGGGACTTATCATAGGTTTTTGGAAGTTCTGTCATCTTGTCACGACCTTTATGTTTGATACCTTTAATATAAACAAGCCGAGTGCTTACGTCAACTATAAAACATGCAAATTCCCATTGGGGATGATATAATAGGAAAAAATTATGCAAGCAGGGAGATCACAAATGACAGACAGAATCAAATTTGCAAACTTGCCAATATCCGACGAGGTAAAGCGTGCCGCGGCAGAAATGGGCTTTGAAGAAGCGACACATATACAGGCGCAAAGCATTCCGCTTATAATGGAAGGGCTTGACGTAATAGGGCATTCGCAAACAGGTACGGGCAAAACGGCCGCCTTTGGCATCCCTATTATCGAAATGCTTTCACGCGAGCCAAGCGGCGCAACAAAGGCACTAATCCTATGCCCAACCCGCGAGCTAGCGATACAGGGCTGCGAAGAGCTGCGCAAGTTTGCAAAATACAAGCACGGTATTAGTGTCATACCAATTTACGGCGGCCAGCATATAGACAGGCAAATATTATCGTTAAAAAAAGGTGCTACCATAGTAATTGGCACACCGGGGCGTATTATGGACCACATGCGCCGCCGCACGTTAAAGCTGGGCGAGCTGTCCATGATAATCTTGGACGAGGCCGACGAAATGCTTAACATGGGCTTTCGCGAGGACATTGAAACGATTTTGCAAGATGTGCCGGATGTCAGGCAGACTATTTTATTTTCTGCAACCATGCCGCCGGAAATTATGCAGATAACGCATAAATATCAAAACGACCCCAAAGTCGTAAAAATGGTCAACAAAGAACTTACAGTCCCAAGTATCCGCCAATTTTACTACGAAGTACCCGGTGACAAAAAAATAGAGGCCCTTGCGCGCCTGTTGGACTACTATAACCCTAAACGTTCGCTGGTGTTTTGCAATACGAAGCGCATGGTGGACGAGCTTACGGACGAATTGCAGTTTCGCGGTTACGCCCCAGACGGTCTGCATGGTGATATGAAGCAGCAAGCGCGGGATTTAGTAATGAGTTCGTTCAAAAAAGGTAAAGTGGATATCCTTATTGCAACGGACGTTGCCGCACGCGGCATCGACGTGGACGATATTGACGCGGTATTTAACTTTGACCTTCCGCAGGACAGCGAATACTATATACACCGCATTGGCCGCACAGGCCGGGCGGGTAAATCTGGCACGTCGTATACATTTGTAACTGGCAGGCGGCAAATTTACGCGCTAAAAGATATAGAAATGCATATCAAAACAAAGATTGACCTCAAAAGCGTCCCATCCAGCGGCGAGGTCAACGAAGTGCGCAGCGACAAGCTTATCAAAAATATCATGAATGTATTGGAAGAAAGCAGTGCGTATCGCAAGTACGAGCATTTGGCGGACAAGCTGATGGAAATGGGCTTTACATCCGTACAGGTTGCCTGTGCCGCGCTAAGCCTTTTGTCCGAGCATTCCATTGACGATACGCAGTTTGACGATATGATTTTGCAGCAGAAGGCCGAGAAAACTAAAAAGGCAAACAAGAAAGCACCCGCAGAAAAGCCCGGTAAAAAAGGTAAATCTGAAAATGCGAATATAAAAGTCACCGGCGGTATGGTCAGCTTTGTTTTAAGCGTTGGCCTAAACGACAGGGTAAGCGCAAAACATATAATGACTGCACTTACAGCCGAAGCTGGGCTGCCAAGCAAGGCCATTGGTAAAATTGTAGTACACAACACCCACGCTATTGTGGATGTCGCGGGCAGTTATGCGGATATCGCGGTTAAAAAAATGCGCGGGTATGTTGTTAATGGCAAGGCCGTGTCGATGAAGTTGAAGCGGGCAAAGAAGAAAAAGTAGGAGGTATCAATGAGCGCATATTTCATAGATAGGAGTGTGACACCATCATGAAACCTAACATTTTATTAATTGTAACCGACCAAATGCGCTGCGACAGCATGGGCATAGCCGGGAACCCGGTAATAGAAACTCCACATTTGGACAACATGGCGGCAAGGGGCGCATACTTTGAAAACGCCTATTCCGCCGCGCCGTCATGCATACCTGCCAGAGCGGCACTGTTTACCGGCATGTCTCAGTCGTCCCATGGGCGGGTGGGGTATCAAGACCGTGTACCATGGGAATATGAAAATTATTTGGCCGGCGTTTTGGCCAATGGCGGGTACCACACCCAATGCGTTGGGAAGATGCATGTTCACCCGCCGCGCTCTTTGTGTGGTTTTCATAACATATCATTGCACGACGGCTACCTTCATGCATACAGGGACATGGAAGCCGCCGCTGGTGAAAACCAATACTTAAATGACGACTATCTGTACTGGCTAAAGAGCAAAATAGGGATACAGGCAGATGCCATAGATACGGGGCTAGAATGCAACTCGTGGGTAGCGCGGCCATGGATATACGACGAACATTTGCATCCCACAAACTGGGTTGTTACAGAGTCTATAGATTTTTTGCGCAAAAAGGATCCGACTAAACCCTTCTTCTTAACAATGTCATTTGTGCGCCCTCATTCCCCGCTAGACCCACCGCAGTATTATTTTGATATGTATCAAGGCAAGGCCTGTGCCCCCTTGATGGGCGACTGGGCCGAAATGGAAGACATAAACAATGAGGGGTTAATCTACAATACTCTTAGAGGCAAAGTAGACGATAAGCAGTTGCAACGCGCCAGGGCCGCTTACTATGGTTGTATTACACATATTGACCACCAAATTGGGCGATTTATGCGGGCTATGTTTGACTACAATGCTTTGCAGAATACAATTATTTTATTCACATCCGACCACGGCGATTTATTGGGCGACCATAATTTATTCAGAAAATCCCTGCCTTATAAGGGAAGCGCGGGCGTACCTTTTATAGTGTATGACCCGGGCAACCATTTGGGAATAGAGCCCGGCACACGTGTAAGCGAAGTCGTTGAATTAAGGGACATAATGCCCACATTGCTTGACATAGCCGGTGTTGGTATACCAGAAACAGTAGAAGGTAAAAGCGTGTTGCCCCTTATAAAAGGCGATGGCAAAGAGTGGCGGGAATATATCCACGGCGGGCATACCCAAGGCATGGACACAAATCAATTTATTGTAACAAAAAAAGACAAGTATATTTGGTTTGCCAAAACCGGCAGGGAGCAATACTTTAATCTGGAAAATGACCCGGACGAACTATGTAACTTAATTGGCAGCGACAATTATCAGGAACGCATAGCGTACCTGTGGAAGCTGCTTGTCAAAGAGCTTGAGGGCAGGGAAGACGGATATTCGGACGGCGTTAATCTAATCACAAAACACACAGAGATGAGCGTCTTGCCAAAAATATTAAAGCAGGAGGTTTTGATATGATGATAACAGCAACCCCAGAAAGCGTTGGCGTACCGCAAACAGCCATAGACGCGTTTTTGCACGACTTGCACCAAAGCCGCTTTAATATGCACAGCGTATTAATAATGCGCCATGGCAAATTAATAGCGGAAGCATACCAACCGCCATATGACAAAGACCGCAGGCATCTCATGTTCTCGGTAAGCAAAACATTTGCCGCCCTTGCGGTAGGCTTGCTTGTAGACGAGGGGCGGCTGTATTTGAATGACAAAGTGGTAAAATTCTTCCCGGAATACTGCCCCGACCCTGTGCATCCACTGCTTGCCGCCGCCACAATTTACGACATGTTAACCATGCAAGACCCACATGACCGCCCAACACATGGCTGGGGTATTAAAGCCAACTGGCTGGAAAGCTGGTTTCTTGCACCGCCCTGCCACCCGCCGGGCACTGTGTTCCAATACAACACAACAAGCACCAACATTGTTGCCGCAATAGTGGAACGGATCACAGGCATGAAAATGATTGACTATATGTACCCGCGCCTGTTAACGCCCATCGGCTTCTCGGAAGGCTGTTTTTGTGGGCAATCGCCGGATGGCGACTCTGCCGCCGGTTCTTCCGTGCAATGTACCCCGCGTGACATGGCAAAGCTTGTCCAGTTTGTAATAAACGGCGGCGAATGGGATGGCAAGCAGCTTATTAGCCGCGAGTTTATATTAAAGCTGCGTTCTAGGCAGGCGGATACCAACTTGATGGGTATCCCTGTGGAAGGCACGTTTGGGTATGGATTTTTTACATGGCACTTGCGGCATGGGGGCTTTGCTTTTTTTGGTATACATGGGCAGTTTGGCATTGGCTTCCCGGATACAGGGTTGGCTATTGTTACAACAGGCAACACAACAGACAATTATGCTACAGAAGGTGACACCTTACTTTCTCAGTTTTTGGACCGTGTGTTTAAACATTTCGGCCCTGTCATTGCGCCATCATCTGCCACTGCGTCGTCCCATCCTATCGCCCAATTAACCCTACCCCACATCCTCTCCCCTGGGGAAGCGTCCTCTCCAACAGCCGCAAAAATAGCGGGCCGCACATACAAACTACACCCAAACCAATCCGGCTGGCAAACAGTTAAATTCGAATTTTCGCCAACCGAAGGCAAGCTATTCTACACAAACCGCCGGGGCAATAAATTCCTAAGTTTTGGCCTTGGCCACGCCATACCATTCATGTTTCAAGAAAAGCCGGGAGTACACCCCACAAATGACCCATACGACACATATGTAAGCGCCGCATGGACAAACGAACGCACTTTGGTAATTAACCTGCACAATATCACCACAGGATTTATGCAGCTGTGCGCAGTGTTTGACGAGGATACAGTTACTATTTTAATCAAGCCAACAGAAGGTTATTGTAACGATTACGGAGGTTATATGTATGGACAGCAGGTTTAATTTTGACTACAAACATGTCACACAGGCCTTTACCGTCCCGGTTTACGAAAATGCGCTGGCCTGTGCCCAAGATGTAAGCAAATTTGTACTGGAGGGTACGGCAAATCTAGACTTCCCAAACGGTAAGATGCGGCTGTCATCGGTACTTGACCCGTCACTTGGGCAAAAAGCTAACTATGTATTTTGGTGCGACAAAGAGTTCCCGGCGGATGTATTAATTGAGTGGGAATTTACGCCTCTTGCTGCGTCAGGGCTTTGTATAATGTTCTTTTCGGCCAGCAATAGTGTGGGGGGCAGTGTATTTGACGCAAACCCGCGCACCGGGCAATATGAGCAATACTATGACGGGGATATCAACGCCTTCCACGTTTCTTATTATCGTACAAATGCATTGCGTATGCCAGATGGCGAAGGGCTTAGGCTTTGCAACCTGCGAAAAAGCAAAGGATTTTACATGGCTGCGCAAGGAGGCGACCCAATACCCGAGCTGGAGTTGTGCATCAAGCCATACCCGCCGTTTTTAATAAGTATTGTTAAGCGTGGCTCTATGGTGAACTTTTATATCGAGCGTATTCTTGTTTTTGCGTATCACGATGATGGCGTAACGCATGGCCCATTGTTGGGCGGGGGGCGAGTTGGTTTCCGCCAAATGTCCCCTATGGTTGGTGAGTACTCAAATTTAACTGTTAGGACTGTATGTTAATAAGTTTTTTTCTGCTTAGCAAATAAGCCTAAGTTCATAAATTGCTTGGCTTGCCTTAGTTTTATTTAGGAACATTTCCTCTGTTTCAATCATCATAAAAGTATCTATGCTTTCAAGTTGTTCTCTAAAAATCTCACGGGCATTTTCTATTTGGCTGGTTACATCGTGTCTAAAAAAATAATTACCAGCAGGGATAGCTATACAATTTTTATGTGTAAAATTTTTAGGTATTTCTCCAAATCCATAATATTCAATTCCAGCAGGCGAATACCTGCATAGATGCCCCGCATCCGCCACAGGAATAATATCATCCAGATTATCAACATCAGCTATATGGTTTATGCTTTTGCCATACAACTCATGTGCCATCTCTAAAACTACGCTTATAGGGTATCTCTCTTTTATTGTCTGCCCATATAGTTTTGCATAATATGTTTTTTCTTCGAATTTTCTTTGGTATATCTGCCCAATCTCATACTGTTTTCCAAGTTACATTTTTTGCAATACTTTACCCAAGCCACCAATCGCCAGTTTCAATAATTTTGTTTTTTCTCTAAAGTTTCTATGCTTTGCTCAGCAAAACTTTTTAGAGCAGTCATATCATCTGCCTCAACTACACTGGCAATTTCTTTTAGAGGAATGCCAAAGTCAACGCAGTTCATTATCAGGGCGATGAAGTGAGATTGATTATAAGAATAGTAACGATACTCCGAATCGGGGTCGGTATAAGCTGGCTTGAGTATATTTTTCCGCTCGTAGTAATGCAATGCTCGTATGCTTATCGGCGGTATTATAGCAGACCGTTTCAAAAAACACAGGATTATGTTTTGGCTTGATGTTTCCATAACGGCTGTAATCGTAGGGTATATGCTGATAAGCGGCTTATTTACCGAATAGTGCCTTTAGTGATTGTAAAACTGCTGGCTTTTAACGCAATCCAATCCGTTTATATGGCTACTGCGGCTTCAAGTATTCCGGTTCTTGTCCCGTCCAACAAGCTGATTAGCGGTAATGCAGTTATTATGGTTATCAATACGCTGTCCATGTCTGGTGGTATGGCTATTGCGGGTATTATGTATGATAGGTTTGGGCTTTTTCCCATTCTTATCGGATGTGCCGTTTGCTTTACTATTACTGCTATTGCGGATTTATTCATACGTATTCCATATAAGAAGCAAGAAACTTCAATAGCAATGGGATTAGTATTCTTATTTGATGTTACAAATATGGTGGCTTATATTGTTTTGACAGCTGCCGTGGTTGCATTCCTCATTTCTGCAAAAATATTAAGCATTGCAATAATTACATTTGTTCAACAAGAAACCCCAATCGAACTTATAGGAAAAGTTATGTCTGTTGGTATGATAGCTCCTTTTATAGGGCAAGCAATAGGGTATCCGCTTCTGGGATTGCTTTTCCATCAATTTTCCGCATCGCCTTGGATTGTTATTTTTGGTGCTGTATTCGCGGTAATCATTATGTCTGTGTACAAATACCGCCAATTCAAAAATATTGGGAGGACTGGAAATGGCAACGTATAATCAAATTAAAAGTTATATCAAAGACCGATATGGATACACACCGAGAAGTACATGGATTGCTCATGCAAAGGAAATATGTGGACTTAATCCAAAGACGGCAGCGACCCGGCGTTTGGCTGACGAAAGAATAAACCCCTGCCCACAAGACAAGCAAGATGATTGCTAACAGTCAAAAGCAGAATAAAATCTGCGTAAGTAAGCGAATATATATAATGCGAGGGCATGATGAAAATAAATAGAAAAACTATGTTTAAGGTTTTACTTATGGTTATGGCGATATTTGTTTCTGGCGTTCTTTCTGGTTGCTCGTATCGAAACACACAACGCACAACGGACACAGTTTCAATTTTATTTGTAGGCAATAGCCATACACGCACTGGTTATATTCCAAGCCAACTTCAAGTACTTGCGAGGCTACATGGCATTAAAATGGCATATGTTGATGTTTCAATAAACTATGTGAGCTTATATAGTGAAATCCTGCGAGAAAACGCCATAAAAGAAATGCAAAACAGAAGGTTTGACTATGTTGTCATACAGGCGAGAAGTCAGGCTCCAGTAAATGATATTGATGGATTTTTTGATGACATTAGGTTTTTCAGTGAACTAATAAGGGAAAACGGGGCGATACCAGTGCTGTATAGTCCAGCATGGGATAATGAAAATGGGCAGCCTAGCAGAGAATGGGCAGCCCTTACGATACAGGCACATGAACTAGCGGCATATGAAAACGATATCATTTTAATAAATGCAGGTGATGCTTGGGTCTACGCATTTAGAACTACACCATACTTTTCATTGTTTGCAAGAGATGAAGCACACGCAAATCATGCGGGGGCTTTTTTGACTGCCAGTGTATTTATGGCTACATTGTTTGATTTGCAAGTTGAGAATATTACCACAGGCAACATAATTGACAATGTGCCTATGTTGAATATTTTAACATTTTTAGGTATTGTGCTTACCATCGGATTCGTAATTTATCGACTTACTAAAAAACAGCCTCTACACTTGATAGAAGCATTTGTGATAATGATTTCATTTGCGGCACTCCAATTTATGGCTTTTTCCCCTCATGTATTTAGATTTACAGAGGGGGGCAATCGACTCATTCTGTTATATACAATAATATTTGGACTCGCGTTTGTGGCTCTTTGTTCCATCTATTATCTTGTACGGACTAAATTTATAAAAAAACAATCATGGAATATAGCAAGAAAATATGTCTTCTGTATTCTTGCTTGTGTGGTTATCTACGGTTTAACCTTTATTCCGATTTTAGAATTGCGAATACCTCTGTATAGGGGCGAAAATGCCATTAACCTTGCCCAAGCCGCTTGGAATTTTGTTAATTCACGCTAAATAAGCACTTGGAGCGCAACAACAAAACATGCAAATATCTTGATTACTCAGATTAGTTACAGTACAATGTCGAAGTAGTATTTTTAAATGCGAAAGCAGAATAAAATCTGCGTAAATAGGCGAATTTATATTTGAACGTCAAACAATAGGAGCGCAAAAATGCCAAAAAAATTAAAACACAAAAGTCCTGCTCCGGGGAAAATGGTAAACGTGAATGGTCGAGAAATGCACGTGTTCGCCAAGGGAGAGGGTGCGTATACTTACATTTTTTTATCAGGTAGCGGTACACGCTACCCCACAACAGACTTTGAACCTTTGTGGTCGCTATTAGTTGAGGACAGCAAAGTTGCTGTAGTTGAAAAAGCGGGTTATGGATGGAGTGATATTTCAGATAACGCATCTCGTGACATTGATAACTTACTTCAAGAAAGTCGAGAAGCTCTACGACAAGCAGAAATATATCCGCCGTATATCATTGTCCCTCATTCTGCCTCTGGATTGGAAGCCTTGTATTGGGCGCAAACATATCCCAATGAAGTGGTTGCCATCATTGGGATTGACATGGTTTTTCCTGAATATTATGACCATGCCAAATTCCCTATGTTGCTGATTCGTTTCATATCGTTTTTAGGTGGGATTACACCCGATATGTTTAACGAGGCTAAGTGTATAAAAGAAAATGCTCTAGAAGTGAAAGGTAGACCTCTCCCGTTAGATACACCTATACTTTCTTTCGTTTCAGACGGCAAATTCGCTCGGGCGGCGAAAATTAACTGGTCAGATATGCACGAAGCACATATAGCAAAGTTTAAGATAGGAAAACACAAGCAATTTGAATGCGGGCATTATGTCCATAAGTTTAAGGCAGAGGAAATGACAGAAGAAATCAAGCTGTTTATAAGTAGATTATAAGAATTTACAGCGTGGCAACGAAAAAACGCAAATATCTTGATTAGTGAGATTAGTTGCATCAATGGCCCTTGAAGGGTAATAATCAAAAACTAACAAATGCAATCTGATAATATGTAGAGCCGATAACCTGTAATCAATCACGTTATCGGCTTTTTGCATCTCTCTTTTTTTAACAGCAAAAGAGAGGCTTGCCTGTATTTGCTATACAAAAAAAAATAAATTTCTGCTATAATGTTTTTTTGAAGGGGGGAGATGAACATGGAAAAACGTATTAACAAAACCACGTTTTTGCTACTAGCGTTCTTTTTGGGCGGCTTTGGTGTAGACAGGTTCATGAGAGGCCAAATTGGACTTGGCGTACTTAAACTGCTTACCGGCGGTGGCTTTGGCATTTGGTCTATAGTCGACTTTGTTGTTGCCATTACAAAAGTTGGCAGCTACAGCGAAGAATTCGTTTTTAACAACGGAAACTGGGCATAAAATTGCTATGAAATGCATGGAAAACACCAAGTTGGTTAAAATAAGCTTGGTGTTTTTTCATTTTTTTAAAAGGCAACGCATTGCCCAAATTTGTAATATTATACGACATTAGCGGTTATACTAATATCTCCTGGGGCAAGTGGGTTCATGCACTCACTTTGCAACAAAAATAAAAATTTAAGGAGAATCAGAATGAAAGCAATAATAAAAAAAATGTGGGTCGCTCCTTTAGCACTTATATTAGTTTTTGGAATGACTGTATTGGCAGCCGCATCAACGGCACCCAACATATCTGTAAACGGTACGTATGTGCAACTTGGTGCAGAGCCTATAGTTAAAAATGGGACAACCCTACTGCCCATTAGGTTTGTAGCAGAAGCTATGGGTGCAAATGTATACTGGAATGCTCAAACTTCAGAAGCAACTATTTCAAACAATTATGCAACTATTGTTTTATCCATTGGTAGCAGCGATATGGCTGTAACCAAAGCTGGCGCTACAAACACAGTAAAGTTAGAGATTGCACCTCAAATTATTAACGACAGAACATTTGTTGTTGCCAATGCCATTGTAGAAGCTTTGGGTGCTACCGTTAACTCTACGGAATCAACTATAAGCATTAAATTTGCAGGCGATGTTGTTGTGCCCTATGCCCCTCCTGCTGAAGCAGAAGCCCCTGCAGCACCTGACACAGGTAATATTATGAATGTTATTGATTTCTATAGAGACTTGATGGAAATGCAAGTGGAAGTGTCCAACGCTTTAAGTTTTTCTGCTGACTTAACCAACTTGATGGAAAGATTAGATGCTTTGGGCGAAATTACAGACCTTATTTTTGATACCGATTACCAAAGCATAGATTCTATGAGGGTTAAAGCCAATGGGCTTGCAAATATAGCTGCACGTTTTGGTATTAACGTAGACGCATTTGCGCATCTGCTGTAGCCAAATATGTAATGTAAATACAATAGCCGCAAAGGAAGTTAAACACGTGCTTCCATTGCGGCTATTATAGCAAATATTATTCAATAATGTACGGTTTCAAAAGCGGTAAAACTCTTTCTTCTCCACTGTGAATTTGGAGAGTTAATGGTTTGCCCAAGTCCAGACTGAAAATACCCATGATAGATTTTGCATCTACCACATAACGGTCACTTACCAGATCAAAATCGCCATCCAGTGGTGATACAGTGTTGACAAAGCCCTTTACTTTTTCTACGGTGTTGAGGGAAATTGTTACGGTTGTCATAAATAGACCTCCTTATTAGTATGGGCGCGGCCCACTTTTTTACATATTTTAGCTACTATTTAGCCGGTTGTCAATATTGCATTCCCACAACAAACATGATACAGTTCCATAAGAGGGAGTTGTTTTCATATGACAGAAGTTGTAAGTAAAAACCGGCGTGCGGTGTTTTACATAGCTGTATCGTTTTTTTGGTTTTCGCTGTACGCATATGTGCCATACGTAACGCCGTATGGTGAATATTTGGGTGCAGACATGCGCTTGCTTGGGCTTATTGCCGGGGCATATGGCTTTACACAAATGCTAATTCGTATACCGCTGGGGTTGTTGTCCGATAAACTGCGCAGGCGCAAAATTTTTGTACAGCTGGGGCTTTTGCTTGCGGCAGTTGGCGCATTTTTGGCTTTCTTTTTCCCCAGCCCGCACATGCTACTTATTATGCGCGGCATTGGCGGCTTTGCGGCGGCGGCATGGGTTACATTTACGGTTTTGGGGGCAAGTTATTACAAATCCGAAGAAACTGCCAAATCTATGGGATATCTTAGCTCTGCAAATGCGTTTGGGCGGATGATAGCGTTGCTAACCGGCGGGCTTATTGCGCAGTGGTTGGGTATTTCATATGCATTTTTGCTGGGTGGAATCGCCGGCATTGTGGGCTTAGTAATTAGTTTTGGCGTTGCAGAAAAACGCCCGGAAATAAAAAATAATGAAGTGGCTCCACGCACACCTTTAAAAGAACTGGCGGCTGTAGCACGCAACAAACAGCTATTGTGCTGCTCGATTTTGGGCATTTTAGCTATGTACATTAGTTTTGCAACAACATTTGGGTTTACGCCAATTGCCGCCACAATGCTGGATGCATCGCAATTTCAACTTGGACTTTTGGGCGTGCTGTCCACTGCGCCTGCTATATTTATCTCACCGTTGGCGGGCAATATCATGCCCAAAAAACTGGGCGCGGCCGCCACGCTTGCAATCGGCTTTGTGCTGGCTGGGGCGGGCACGGCTTTGGTTGCGATAAGTCATTCGCTATGGAGTTTATTTGCGGTGCAAATTGTTGGCAGCATTGGCGGCGCAATTGCCGGTACATTGCTTCTTGGGCTTTGTATTCGTGATATCCCGGCAGAAAGACGCGCCACGGCAATGGGCTTTTTCCAGGCAGTATACGGCATTGGCATGTTTCTGGGGCCGTTTGCAACCGGTTATATAAGCCACGGCTTTGGGCTTATGGCGGCATTCCTGTTTACCGGGGCAATTGGGCTTTTGGGGGCCATGTTGGCGATTGTTTTTGCTAAAAAGGGCGTGCTAAGGTATTAGCAAAAAAAAAGTCCATTTCCACTTGGAATGATGGACTTATATGACACTCTGACTCGTCTGCGCATAGACATGCCTTTATTTGACGTTTACCATATTGGAACATACGCGCTTGACTTATATCTTGCTAACTCTTCTCTTTCTTCACCATGGCCTTGGTCGCAGCAAGGTACATTATGCCAGCACCGCCAGCGAGAGTGGCTCCATTTCCAATTATAGATACAACTAATACATCATCAAATTCAAAAACAAACCTGCCAATGAGTCCGATTGCAACACCGCCTAAAATACCGATAATCATAATCAATATAAAAGTGCGCCTTATTTTCTTATCCATGTTTTCCTCCTGTTCAATAGGTCATATCAATGTTTTCAGTGAGAGTGATACAACTCGATGGAGTTGCAAACATTATGCATAAAGAACCTTTTTTGCGTATACGTTTTATTGACATAAATATTTAATCGTTATAAACCTCGTCAATATAACCATTGTCAAAAAAATACCGAACAGCCATATGCAAAACAGTTGGTATCACTTTGTGTGATGAACTAAGTATAGCACCTATAACTTCAAAATCACTTTATTGCAGTAATTAATATGCTTTTGGGTAGTAACTCACTTTTCTTGTAAATTTTAATATAAAGTCACTCATGGGGGCATTCTCCCCTTATCCTGTTATATCTACTGACACATGTCCCAAATATACCACAGGATTTTACATTTTGGAGAGTGACCTGACAAAATTGAATAGATGCCATAAAACAGGGCAACACTCCCATTATGACTGGAGGTTGCCCTGTGAAGAAAAAAGCTGTATTATTCCTTGCCATTTTGCTAACTTTAGCCGCATGTGTAACAGACCAACCCGCCACGATTACGGGTGTGCCGCCAAGCCGTTCTGTTGCAAGAAGTGCCGCGTCATATAATTCTGCCGCTGCGGAGGATGAGAGCTTGCCTGTGCCAATATCCGTGTTGCATTATGCGGAAAACGCAATTCGCGGTATTTTTGAACCGGAAGAGGGCATATATCTTGGTGCATGGCTTATGCCGGATTATCCTAAACGCGATTTTAATGGGCGGGCAGGGCAGGAACAGGCCGTCTTTGTACATGAAATAGACTTGTGCGAGGATATACCGGCTACTTGGCTTTTGCAATGTATCGCAACCCGCGCCGCGCCGTTTTTTGTGGTTAACCCTCCCCTTGATACAGAGGCCCCAATTGGCGATATGCTTATGGTTTTGGCGCAGCGGCTTGGGGCGTTTAACCTGCCTATGTTTATTGCGTTTTACCCGCCCGGTCACGGGCTAATGCCTGCCGAGTATTCTGTTATATTTAGGTATGCGCGGGCGGTTTTTTTGCGTTATGCGCCGCAAGCGGCTTTTGTTTGGATTGCGCCCAATGTTATGTCTACCATCCGCAACCCGTTCTTCCCGGGTAGTGATGCTGTGGATTGGGTTGCGGTTGCACTGCTTGCAGAACGCGACGATAATGGCAAAGTCATAGACGTTTTTGAAACTTTCGCGCCGTTTTACCATACGTTTGAGGCGCATCATCCAATTATGATACTGCCGCTGGGCGTCAGCCATTTTTCGCATCAAGCACATTCCTATCATATTTTGTGCGCGGCGGCGGAAATAGACCGTGTATATCAAGCCTTACAGGGCTTCCCGCGGGTTGGGCTTGCGGTTTACGGCGATGCCTTTGGCTTTGTGCGTTCCGTGCGGGATGATTTTGCTATTTCTGTAGAACCTGCGTTAATGCTGGCCTATAGCAAGGCGATTGCAAACAGGTATTTTATCCCCGCACTGCAAACGGAAGCATCAACCGGACGGTGGGTGCGTTCGCCTTATATGGGATACTCTTGGAAAGGTGATGTTTTTGTAGATGTTCAAACTTTTGAAGAATTATCGCTGCCTTTGCCGCAAGGCGCAGCCGTAGAAATTAATGGCCGTAGTTTTGCAAATGTCAAAAACATAGGAAATATTTCATATTGCCCGCTTCGTAACATTGTCTTAATCGGTGGCATGTGATATACTCACGTGAAAGGAGGCTATATTGTGAAAAATCATATTGTAGTTGACAGCGGTTGCGACGTTAGCAAAGAGCTTATCGACAACGAGAACTGCACATTATCACATGTACCGTTAAACATGCAAATTGGAAACACCGTTTACTTAGATGACGACAATTTAGACAAGGATGCGTATATCGCGCACATGGAATCAAGCAGCGAGGCCGTAAAGACTTCCGCACCATCTCCGGGTTTGTTTTTCGAACAGTTTAAAAAAGGCGAAAATGTGTTTGCCGTAACAATTTCCAGTAAGTTAAGTGCAACTTATCAGTCTGCCATTACAGCCAAAGATATGTATTTAGATGAATATGGGAAGAAATTTATCCACGTATTTGATAGTATGTCTGCCGCTATTGGCGGTGGCGTAGTTGCTATGAAAATTTCCGAACTGATTAATAAAAGTGTCGGCAATACAGAGATTGTCGAACAGGTTAACCAATATATCAAAAGCATGAAGACCTATTTTATTATCGATAAATTCGACAATTTGGTTAAGACTGGCCGTGTAAAACCATATGTAGCCAAAATTGCATCAATGTTAAACATAAAACCTATTTGCGGCTCAGACAACGGCGAAATCAAAATGATGGATAAAGCCCGCGGACACAAAAAGGCCGTTGTGCGGTTGGTTAACATCATCAAAGAGAGTACGCCGGATATCGAAAACCGCATAATTGGCATATCTCACATTAAGGCACTTGACAGGGCTTTGGCATTAAAAGAAGAACTCATGAAACACCTAAATGTAAAGGATATTATCATTCAGGAATGCAGAGGCGTTACTTCAACTTACGGCTATACCGGTGGGGTTGTAGTGGCATTGTAATCGTATTCCGGGTTGGCAATAAGCAGTTCGTCCACATTGCGCAAACCATAAAACAATAAAAACTCCTCTGAAGTTCCAAATAGTAGTGGGCGGCCCGGTGCATCCAGGCGGCCCATTTCCATTATAAGGCCGTGTTCCAGCAGCTTATTTACGGCATAGTCGGAATTGACGCCCCTTATGTCTTCTATCGTGCCGCGGGTAACGGGCTGCTTGAAAGCAATTACCGCAAGGGTTTCCAGCATAGTTTGCGAAAGCACATTGCGGGACTTTTTCTGCAATAAACGTTGAATCTCTGGGTAATATTCGGGGTTTGTACATAGGCGATACGCGCCGTCCACTTCCCGCAGTTGAATACCACCTTCGTTTTTTACATAAGTTTCCGCCATGCGGATAAGTAGATTGCGGGTAAGGGGAATGTCGCAGCCCAGGGCTTCGGCCAGTTTTTCCAGCGGGACGCTTTCTGGGCTTGCAAACAGCATGGCTTCAAGCATTTTTTCGTGTCTGGTTATGAACATGCTAGTGTACCTCCACGTCTATGTCGGCAAAGGATTCTTGCTGGGTCAGGCGGATTTCATTTTTGTGTACCATTTCCAGCAGCGCAAGGAATGTAACTACCATTTCATTTTTACTACGGCAGTTTTCGAACAAAAACCGCAAACTAAGCCGCCCATAGGCGCGAAGTTCACGGTGTACAAATACGATTTTTTCTTCTACGGTAAAATTGTCGCGCGGCAGCTCGCCAAAGTAGGCGCGCACTGTATCGGAGCGCTCTTCTTTACGGGATAACACGTCCGCAAAAATTTCCATCAAGTATGACAAAGGAACCATATCCGACTCGTATGGTTGGCTTTTTGCGTCTTTATTTATCTGTGTCAAAATTTCATTATCGCCGGTGCCGGTCAAGCGTTCGCCCATGGGGACGCGCTTGTTAAGCTCTTCTGCCAGGGCTTGCGCATGCTTATATAACAGCAGTTTTTGAACCAAAGCCTCGCGCGGGTCTTCCGGCTCTTCGTCCTGCTTTGTTTTGGGGCGCGGCAGCAGCATTTGAGACTTTATTTCCAAAAGCGTGGCCGCCATTACTAAAAACTCGCTTAAGCGCCCCATGTCTGGCGGCATATTTGCCACTTCCTGCAGATACTGGGTAGTAAGCTGCGCAATGGGGATATCATAAATATTAATTTCGTGCCGGCGTATCAATGTTAGCAAAAGGTCGATTGGGCCTTGGTATGCGGAAAGATTTACTTCCATTGCTAGGCCCGTACTTCCGCCTCAAACTTCTTTTGCAAGTTTGCAAGTATCGTATCCAAGCTCTTTTGCACGTCTGGCACGGTAAGCGTGCGGTCATTGGCACGGAATTTTAACGAATACGCCATAGACTTTTTGCCGTCGCCAATTTGCGCGCCCTGATACACGTCAAATAGTTTTACTTCGCTTAAATACTGGCCGCCTTTTTCACGGATGGCAGCTTCAAGGTCTGCGGCTGGCACGGCAGAGTTTACGGTGAATGCAATGTCACGTGACAGAGCTGGGTATACTGCCGGGTTGGAAAATTTGAATTTATATGCTTCGGCAATTTCATGCAAAACGCCCATTTCCAGCACGGCTACATATACACGAGTACCAATTTCGTAATTTTTGGCCACGGTTGGGTGGAGTTCGCCCATGAAGCCCAGCATGGTTGCAGGGTCGCGTGGGTTGGGCGAGGTTTTTACGGATACCGTTGCGGTGCGCCCCGGGTGCATAAATGGGGATGTTGTTAATGGCTCAAAAACATTGGGGCGGTTGGTGACAGTGGAAAGCAGTGCTTCCACATCGCCCTTCATAGACAGGAAGTCTACGCCGTCGCCATAGGCTACCATGGTCAAGTGCGCATGTTCAGAAAATGGGGCTCTGCCCTCTCGCAAGCCTTGCTTGCTGGCCGGGTGGCTCGTGCTTACGCACGCCTGCTTCGCAGGAGGGGTACCCCAATCCCCGCCCTTTGTTCCTTCGGGAAGCGGCGCAGCCGCTTTTTCATATATGTCGGCAATTTCGAACAGGGCTACATTTTCGTTGCCCTTGTTGTAATTGCGGGCAATGCTTTCCAGCAGGCCGCCAAGGGTAACGGTACGCATAATGCTAAAATCTTCGCCCAGCGGGTTTTTTAGTGTTATTGCGTTGCGGTAATCATGCCCAGACGGGATGTTTAACTTGTCATATACCTTTGGGCTTTCGAATGGGTAGGTTAGTGCTTCGTAGTAACCAAGCGCGGTAACGGCGTGTTTGAATTTGTCTTGCCGACGGCGGCGCGGGTTTTTTCCTGCTTTATTTGTAGGCAATGGTGTGCCGCTTAGTAATTGTTGGTAGCGGGATGCAATATTGTTTAGCCCATAGAAACGCGCAACTTCTTCGGCAAGGTCGGCTTCAGCGGTTATATCTGCGCGGAAGGTTGGGATTGTGGCGTCTATATAAGTTTCGTGCATTTTTGTTGCTATGCCAACGCGTTGCAGATACTCGCAAATTTGTACCGGGCCAAGCCCGTCTGCGCCGGCCTCGATACCAAGTAATGCGCAAATACCGCATGGTTTAAACTGTACGGTTCTTTCTGCACGTGGGGTTGGGTAGCTGTCTACCATGCCGGGCACAACATCGCCGCAGCCAAGCAATTGCACCAGTTCCATTGCGCGGTTCACACTTGTTAGTGCCTGGTTTGGGTCTTGGCCTTTTTCATAGCGGGCAGATGCATCTGTACGCATACCAAGCGCGCGGGATGTTTGGCGGATATTTGCGGATTCGAAATTTGCGGATTCAAACAAAATTGTAGTGGTTGTATCCAAAATTTTAGAGTTTTCGCCGCCCATTACGCCGGCGATGCCTATTGGCTTTTCGTGGTCGGCTATTAGCAGGGTAGTATCGGTAAGTTGGCGTTCTTCGCCGTCCAGTGTCATGAATTTTTCGCCTGCTTTTGCAGTACGCACTACTATGCCGTGTTTGCCGTCTTTTTGAGCCACGGCAGAAATATCGAACGCGTGTAGGGGCTGGCCATATTCCAGCATTACATAGTTTGTAATGTCTACGATGTTGTTTATTGGCCTTACCCCCGCGGTGGAAAGACGGCGGCGCAGCCATTGCGGCGACGGGCCTATTTTTACATTTTTTATTACCCGGGCAATATAGCGCGGGCAGCGGGTAGGGTCCTTGATTTCTACGGTAACAATGTCACTTGCTGCGCCAATGCCATTCTGCGCTTGACCCGGCTCTTTTACTGATATCTCTGGCAAGGCAAACGTTTTGCCATATACGGCGGCGGCTTCCCGCGCCATACCCATTACAGAATTAGTGTCTGGACGGTTAGACAAAATATCAAACTCGACAACTTCTTCGCAAAGCTGCATAATTGGGCGAACATCCGCGCCAAGCGTCTGCGGCTCTTGGAAAACATATATGCCTTCTGGGGATGCCTCTGGGTAATCTGCCACGGTGTAGCCCAGCTCGTCGATAGAGCATAGCATGCCGTTTGAGTCCAGCCCGCGCATTTTACCTTTTTTGATTTTTAGGCCATTGGCCAAAGTGGAACCATGCACCGCCACGGGGATGTAATCGCCCACTTTTAGATTATCGGCGCCTGTTACAATTTGCAGAACTTCCGTACCAACGTCAGTTTGTGTAACCCATAGCTTGTCCGCGTCCGGGTGGCGTTCCAATGATACAATTTTGCCCACGACTACGTTTGTAATGTCTTCGCCAAGTACGGTCAGGCTTTCTACCGCATTGCCGGCAGCTGTCATTTTTTCAAGCAAATTTGGGGTTGCATCTTCTATTTTAGCGGCTTCTTTAAGCCAGGATAGGGGAATGTTCATTTATAATTAGCTCCAATCAGTTTATATGTGCAACCTTCGCAGAAATAATCTGCCGTAAGCCCAAGCTCATGTCGCAGATATGCGGCCAACGATTCCATGCCGGGCTCCTCGGTTACGCGGTGGTTAACGCGCACTATGGGGAAGCTTGCGTCTACCGCACATGCCATACCCGCCCAGTACCATGTACTGTCATCACACAAAACACCCAAGTCACAGCCAAGTCGCATGTAGTCGTTTGGGCTGCCCAGGCAACCTGTGCCTATACCTATGCGGCTTACAATGCGGTTTTCGTCACCTACAAATTGCACAAGAGGTTCGCCAAGTGCGGCGGTTTTTGCAGCAATGGTGCGAGCCCATTCGTGCGCAGGTTTTGCCTGCACATCGAAACAGAGAACATAACCGTCACGAGCAATTTGCGGCGTACCGCTTAGCCCAAGAAAATTTGCCCAGGCATAGGGGATGCCAACTTCGGGGAAGCGATCCCAAGTGTCATGTATCCGCAGGACGGTGATGCCAGATGCTAATAAGTCTAATTTCTCCTGCGGGACAACGAGGTTTGGGTTATCTTTGAAGTGAAGCTCCCGCTCTTGTTGGTCGGAATAGCCCCAGTACGTTGGCTCGTGGGTAATAAGCAGGTCGTAGCCTTCGTCCACAGCTTTGCGGATAGAGGCCAGCGTACTTTGCCACGTAACAAGAATGCGTTTTACCTCGCGGTTGCCATCGCCTACGATAATGTTGTCCCAAGTTTTATCCCAATCTGGTACCCACGGGGAACGCTCCAGAAAATGCTGACGGATTTGGTTTGCGGTCATGTTGGTCCTCCTAAAACTGCGCTAAAAACTGCACATCATTATCAAAAAATGGCTTTAATGCGGGGATACCGTACAATGCGCTTGTCATGCGCGTAGGGCCTAGCCCAAAGGCATAACCACCATATATAGAAGAGTCTATTCCCGACATTTCAAGCACTTTTGGGTGAACCATGCCGCATCCCCAAAGCTCTACCCAGCCGCTTGATTTACACACGCTGCAGTTGCCGCGAGACTTGTCCGCATTACATGCATAGCAAGAAATATCAACTTCTGCACTGGGTTCTGTAAATGGGAAAAAGCTTGGACGTAAACGGATTTTTGCTTCGGCTCCAAAAACATGGCGCACAATAATGTCAAGCATTCCTTTTAAATCGCCAAAGTTTATGCCCTTGTCTATAACAAGCCCTTCCATTTGGTGGAATACAGGGGTATGGGTTGCATCGGGTTCGTCACGTCTGGCGCATATGCCGGGTGCAATTATACGAATTGGCGGCTTATGTGTCTCCATTACGCGTACTTGCATTGGTGATGTGTGGCAGCGCAAAATATTGGTTTCGTCAATATAAAATGTATCGCTTTCATCGCGGGAAGGGTGGTTTTGCGGTGTGTTTAGCGCGTCAAAGTTATGATATACCGTTTCAATAAAATTGCCCTCGACAATATCAAAACCAAGGCTGACGAACAAGTCTTCAAGGCCTGTCATAAAATTTGTAATTGGGTGCAGCTTGCCCATTGGCTTGCGGCGCCCGGGCAGGGTAACATCCATAGCCTCGACAACTAGTGCGGCAGATTGGGCTTGCGACTCCAGCGTAATACGCGTCGCATCCAGGCTTTCTTGAAGCTGGTCGCGTACTTCGTTGGCGGTTTTACCCATCTCTTTACGCTCGTCTGGCGGCAGGGTACCCAAATTTTTTAAGATTGCGGTTAGCTCGCCTTTTTTACCCAGAGTTTTAATGCGCAAGGCCTCAAGCTCGGTAAGGTCTTTTGCAAGCGAAATAGCTTGTAGTGTTTCAGTTTGCAGCTCCGTAAGTTTTTCCAGCATAGTGAACTTCCTTTCGGTAGTATGTCTATGCATTATATCATAGAAAAAAAAACCATACAAATTTTGATGCTTCCTTTTTGCAAAGAAATAGGCGTATAACCCTTGTGGTTATATGGGAATTAAAGCATAATAAGAACAGACAGATTATAACCGAAGGGGCGTTATTATGGACGCATCTATGCGCAGGGACAGAATATTTGAGATAATTAACAAAGATAGTGCGCCTGTAAGTGCCTCTGCACTGGCTAAAGAATTGAGTGTAAGCCGCCAAGTTATAGTTGGGGATGTTGCAATATTACGTGCACAGGGGCATGAAATAATAGCGACAGCAAGAGGTTATATGATTCCAGACTTTAGGGCGTCAAACCAGTATGTTGGTAAAATTGCTTGCTGTCACAATGCCGATAATACCAAGGCAGAACTATATGCAATAGTAGATTTAGGGGCGACTGTTGTAAATGTAATAGTTGAACACGAGATGTATGGCGAAATAACAGGGCAGCTTAATATTAAAACCCGTGAAGATGTAGATATTTTTGTTGAGCAAGTGAAGTCATCTGAGGCTAAGTTATTGTCGGTGCTGACACTGGGGGTGCACTTGCATACAATTGCTTGCCGTGATAAAGCACATTTTGAACAGGTATATTGCGCTTTAAAGAGTGCTGGCTTTTTGGTTCAAAATTAAATATATTAGAAGTCAATCATTGACACAAATAAATCTTTCTCATATACTTTACATATGTCATGACATATGCGGAGTGTGGAGGAGAGGCAAATGAAAAAAGTAACAGTTAGAGAATACTTGGCAATGATATTTGATGGAATGGCCAAAGGACTTTTTGCATCTTTGATAGTTGGTACTATAATTTCACAAATAGGTAGTTTGCTTGGGAATATTGACAATACGTTTATCGGACATATCGCGCTTGGAATAGAGCAGATTGGGCGTGCCGCACAGCTAATGATGGGGCCTGCCATTGGTGCAGGGGTTGCAATGAAGCGTGTTGTAGGGGTAGATTCCAAATCGACTCTAAAGTCTTTCACTTTGCTTGCTGCGGTTTCGGCAGGTGCGCTTGGGGCAGGGACGCTTAGGTTTGCTGATGGGGGCATTGCGGTGGCATCCATTGTTGTTGGTGACCCGCATGGCGCATTGCTATCCGTACTTATAGCTGTAGAGCTTATACGACGAATTGAAGGCAAAACTAAATTCGATTTACTAATAATACCAGCACTTGTTATTGCAATTAGTGGGACTATTGGGTTAATGGTCACGCCCATTATTACCCAGGCCATGGGGCGGTTTGGCGAGTTTGTAGTGCGGATTACAGAGTTGCACACTTTCCCGATGAGTATCCTTATTGCGGTGATTATTGGCCTGACCTTGACTTTGCCAATTATTTCTTCCGCCGCGCTGTGCATCGCCATTGGTATTGGCATCCCGCCAGAGGGCGTGACCGAAATAGGCACACTTGCGGCTGGTGCCGCGCTTGCAGGTGCTTCGGCGCAAATGGTCGGTTTTGCAGTAAGTTCTTTCCGCGAAAACGGTACCGGAGGGCTAATAGCGCAGGGCATTGGCACATCTATGATTCAAATGCCTAATATAATTAAGAATCCGTGGGTTTGGCTTCCGCCCATTGTGGCAAGTGCGGTCTCTGGGCCTATTGCCGCTGTGGTGCTGGGTATGAGGACAACTTCCGTTGGCGCAGGAATGGGGACGTCCGGCCTTGTTGGCCCGTTCCAAACAATTTATGCAATGGGAATGAGTGGGTTTGTGCCTATGATTCTTGCATGTGTGGTTGTGCCCGCAGCAATCGCAGTAGTGCTTTCCGAGCTTATGCGAAAAAAGAGGCTAATAAAAGAAGGGGACTTGAAACTTTAGACCAATAAAATGTGAATATTTGCATTTGATTCCGACAAAAAGTTACTGTAGAATGGTGACGAAAAGTAGCGAAAATATACTTATGTAGGAATTGAATGAAAAGAACATTCAGAAAACTAGTCGCCGCACTAATGATTATTATCCTATCTGTTTCAATGGTAACACCGGTGTTTGCATCACCATCTTCAAATCGTGCAACAACAGCAGACCTGGAGGTAATTGTTAGAGGGTATGTAGAGCGTCATGTTCAGCAATTCTTGGGTGATGGTAGTGCCTTAGACAGCACTGTGGCGGCGTTTGAAGCGTTTGTTGCAGAGTTGGCATTGACGGCTATCCGCGATGTACTATTGGACGCAGAAGGTTTGGTTAATTTTACAGGGCCTGTAATAAGCGGCCTGCTAAACGATGCAGTTAATTCGGCCTTAGCCCAAGTTAGCTCCAATATCCCGGATGCGGATCTTTCCAGAGCGGTAGACCTTGCATTAACGGCACTATTTGAAAGCAGCATTATAGAAACAATTTTGTCTATTGAAATTGTCAATGATATTTTAGAAAGAACTGTGGAGTATGCCGTAGCGGATGCTGTTGAGTATGCTATGGGGCAGCTTACGTTTATCCCGGGGGAAGCAGATACTGCCATTTTAAGCAGAAGATATGCAAACGAAATTACAGGCTTTAATGTTGTGCCATTCCCGCTAACCAATGCATTCCTCAACACAAGCTTGGCAAACCAGGGCTTGTTGTTGGGGCATTCCTTAGATCTTGTAAACCCGTTTTGGGCAATAGAAGTACATTCGCATAGTTTCCTTAATTTACAAAGAACATATAGGGTTACGGGCTGGCAAAGGGCGGTTAACACCAACTCGCTCGAAGTTTTGGTAAACCTGATACCGGGTGTTAGCCTTAATGTTTCAGACTTTTTGTCAATAGAAAACTATGTACTTGCCCGCCTTGCTGTGGATGTTGCAAGCGGCACATATGATGGCATAACCAATTTTGATGTTGATGGCTTTATGGCCGCGCTGCCTGGCATTGTTATTGCTGCCGCACAGCGCGCAGTAGTTGATGTTATAACAGAAAGAATCGAAGCTGCCATAGACTATGTTCTTATGGTAATTGAAGCAGAACTTAACAATGCTGCAGACATGCTTCAGTTTGAAGTTGATCAAATTATTGCGATTGTCCGTAACTCTGTACGGGATGCCGTAAATGCAGTAATACCAATATACACATCTGTTCAAGGCACAATTGATACTGTCGCGTTAAAGATAAATACTTCTGTCAGTTGGTATTTTGACATACAAGCTCAAATCCGTGACATTATTACTAGAATCGAAAATGTAGATTTAAGGCCTAGCCCCGCTAGCCCCAACAGGCCGTGGTCACGCTGGTTTTAAAGCATAGTGGAGGTTGGTGCTCAAAATGGGCACCAACCTCCACTACTGTCTCATTTAATTACTTATTTTGACTATACTCATCGTCCCCTGGGATCCGTTAAATACAAGATTGGGCAGGGTGATATGACCGGTACTATATGGCTTTAATGCTATTGTTTCTGTGGTATCAGGCAGCACCAGTGTAATAAAGGTTCCACTGACAGTATTGCCGTCCTGTAGTACCATGCCTGTCATCATTGGAGTAGAATCGGAATAATAGCGTATATCTGTCACCCCGGTAGAGCTTAATACGTCTACAGTCCATGTCACTAAGAACACACCAGAATGCAATGTGATGGTTCCATCAGCATTATTAACAATTACGCCATCATCCTTAAATGTTCTTGTATGAAATGGGATTGCAGTACCTGCTTCAACCGTTGGTGTATCCCCCGGTACCTGTACATAGCCGGCCCAAAAGGTACTGCCGCATACGCCGGACGGGCCAGTTGGTCCTTGTGGGCCAGTATTACCAGTTGCACCTGCCGGCCCCTGTATCCCCTGTGGGCCAGTTGCGCCTGTCGGCCCCTGTGGCCCTGCGTCGCCAGTTAACCCTGCCGGCCCTTGCGGCCCGGATGGCCCCTGGGGACCCGGCGGGCCTGGTGGCCCAGGAATTGGATGGGGGCAACCTTGGCTAGAGTTAAATGAATTGCTATACATAAGCCAGCATAAGTTGGCCCACGTACAGTTTTCGTGTTTTTTAGACATTTTAATCACCTTTTTATAGGAATGCTAGAGCTATTTGTTAAAAATTAGCGCTCTACTCCTATGATATGGCAAGTCCCATATTAGTGTGATTAAATATTTACGTGTCCGCTATTTGACAAGATTTTTTGCTTCTTTCACCGTTAAGTGCCGCCACTTGCCTTTGGGTAATGCCCCCAGCTCTAACCCGCCAACTTCTACTCGCTTTAGAGTCAGCACTTTATGGCCAACCGCTTCGCACATTTTGCGTACTTGACGGTTACGCCCTTCGTGTATGGTTATAATCACTTTTGAATTTGCAGATTTTTTGTCGTTTTTAATCAGCTTAATTTGTGCCGTGGCGGTTTTTTTACCGTCAATAACAATGCCCTGGCGAAGTTTTTGCAGACTTTCCGCAGCAGGAATGCCCTTTACCACCGCAATATATGTTTTGCTTATTTCATATTTTGGGTGCGTTAATTTTTGCGCCCATTCGCCGTCGTTGGTCATAAGAAGCAGGCCGCTGGTATCAAAGTCCAGCCTGCCAACGGGGTATAGTCGCATTTTATTAGGCACGAGGTCCATTACCGTGCCACGACCAAAGGGGTCTGTTACGGTTGTAACGACCCCTTCCGGTTTATGAAGCATGATATATATTTTCTCCTGCACAATTTCTACTATTTTGCCGTCCAGTTCAACAAGGTCGTTTTGCGGGTTGGCCTTTGCGCCAAGCTCGGTTACTTTTATGCCATTTACCCAAACGCGGCCTTCGGCAATCATTTCTTCGGCTTTCCTGCGGGATGCAACACCCGACATGGACAGCCATTTTTGCAGACGGATGTCCATTATTTCTTTGTTTTCTTAGGCGTGCCGGGCAAAATCCAGTTTAACAACACACCGGCTATGATAGCTACGGCTATATTCATCCTGTCCAAGCGTACTGCCTGGCTTGCAATGTTTATAACAATTGGCGCGCCAAATCTCATGCCAATACCGATTACCAGCATTACAGACACGATTATCAAATTTTTCTCGATATCCAGGTCTACATGTTTTTTGATTGTCCTCATGCCGATGGAGGCTATCATACCGTACAGCATAAACGATGCCCCGCCAATTATGGCGATTGGGATGGAGTTAATAACCTCTGCAAACATGGGAGAAAGCCCCAAAATAATGGCAAAACCTGCACCAATGGCTACTACCACGGAAGAGAATACTTTTGTGATAATTAGCAGGCCAACGTTTTCCGAATAAGTTGTGTTCATAGGAGTACCAAATGCGGCTACCAGCATAGACTGGATACCGTCCGCAAACAGTGTGCGCGACAGGCCGGGCTTGCCCCTTAACAAGTCTTCGCCCATTTCGTCACCGGCAATGCCGTTGTCTACGATATTTTCTGCAGCTGTAGCCAAGCTAAATGGTATTAGCATCAGTATGGGAACCAACGCAAACCGTGGTCCTATAAACGGCGGTAAGCCCAGCACGTTTGCGTCAGACACTCTGGCAAAATATACTAACTCGCTGCCATCTCTTGCCGTGGCACCTGCCAGTTGCATTATAACCGCGATAATATACGCGCCACCCAACCCTATAAGGATAGGGAAAGCACCAACTCGCCTACCCTTGCCGGCAATCATCACCGCTATGATAATAACCAGCGTCAAAGGCCCAAGTATCCAGTTTGTAGAGAATTGGTTGATTGCGTGCGGTGCAAGAATAACACCGATAAGCACTACTGTAGGCCCTGTTACTACGGATGGCAGGGCTTTCATAAACCTGTCTGCCCCTACTAGCTTAACAATTACCGACAGCAGCAGATATACCGCGCCTGCCACAATAACGCCACCCAATGCATAGGCCAAGCGGTCGTCGGGGGTGTACGCGTCGCCAGCAAAGGGACCGTACAGCGGGTCTATAACCGCCATGATACCAATCATAAACGCAAAACTGCTGCCCATCATCAGCGGTGACTTACCCTTGGTAAGTATCAGGAAAATTATCGTCCCTACACCCATACCAAACAGGGTTGTCTGGGGGCTCATGCCCAGGTTAAGCGGCACCAGAATTGTAGCACCAAACATTACCAGCATTGCCTGCAAACCTTTGATAATCAGCGACAGTACACTTTCGTTCCTATGGGCAGTTTGGGCCACGCTGTTTACATCCCAATAACGCGCCCATAGCCCTTTTTTGTCCTTTTCCATGCCAATCCTCCAGTTATTTATTTGTGTGTAGCCAAATGGTAAAAAAAAACCGGGCAAGCGATATAAATAAAATATCACTAACTCGGTTTAGGTCTATATTGTTTTAACCATCGGCTCAACATTTTACACTGCTCCCCTGTGCTTTCATAATGAGTTGCACAAACGAACGAAGTTTAGCATGGATTTGGGTTGATGTAAATAGTTTTTTTTACAACAACCCACTCCGCACCGTCTGCACATCCTTCACCAAATTCCCTACAATTGTTTCTACTTGGTCGTGTTTAAACATTTGCTCGTATATGATTGCGTTGTTTATGGCAAAAAACTGGTCTGTAGGGTGGTCGTGCAAAAATGGGCTTATGTTTTTTATCTTTTCTGATTTTGTGGCAATGCTTCCCGTGGACATTTCTTCGCTAAAGAAATAAGTAATTTCTTCGTTGTAAAACAGGGGCAGGGTGGCAACGTATAATCCATATTTTAAATATTGCATTGGAATTTGCGTAAATGTGTCGGCTTCGTCTATGCGGTAATTTAACCGATAGTCTTTGCCTGGCAGGCCGCGATAAACAAAGGGCTGAAATTTTTCTATAAATGGGAATCGTGCAAATTTCTTTTCTTTGAACACATGAAAAAGAATGCCTTCGCGCTCTAATGTATCTATTGCATCGGCCAAAATTTCTTCGGATTTATGTGTGGTGATATTGTATTGCAAATAACAGCTTGCAAGGCCCCAGATAAGTTCATCATTGCGGAATTGCTCTAAAATTTCCAAGACATCATATTCCGGGCAAACGGCATTTACAAGTAGCTGATACGTTGCAAATTCTATAAACTGTGCTATCAGTTCACTTGCGCCGCCAGAACGATGCAGCTCTACAAATGCCCGCTGCGAATGAGTATCCCAGCGAGCCATCCACAGCGCGGTTTCCAAAATGAGCGTGTATAGCCGGGGACAGGGGGACGGTTCATTGTCTCTTAATTCTATCCATTCACTATAACTTGCCGGGTAATGGTCAAGCACCAATGTCAGCAATTCATCGTGAAAGTAGCCGTCTAGTAAAAGGTTATACGCCGCCTCTGCAAGCGGGGCATGGTCAATAGGCTTGGCAAGCAACTCAAGAATTATTTCAAACAAAACATCGCTTGCTATAAATGAATGCTTTTTTGATAGCAACCGCATTGCGCGTTCTGCTTCGCCGGTTTGCATGTACACGTTCAAAATTTGCCATGCAAAGTCATTTGTCAAAGCCTCTTCGTCAATTTCGCCATAGTATTCCAAGGCTTTGTCAAAGTTTGACGCATTATAATAAAGCTGGCCCAAACCTGCCAAAATACGCGTTTTAAATGGTTTCGAAATTGCCCTTTCCGCAAGCATGGCTTCCAAAACGGGGATTGCGGAGTCAGTCATGGATTCCATACCCAAGTAGTGGTTTGTCAAAAAGGTAAGCAAATAAAAGCGTCTGTCACCCTTGTCAAAAAAATGTTGATACAATTCCGGGCCCGCGCCTGGTATCATTCTACGGATTATTAAATTTTCGTCCAAAATGGCACGCCGCCCTGCGCCTAGGCAGATGTATGAAATGTCGTGTCCGCTGGCTTCTATTGTAATCGAGCTTGCATCCGACATGTCACAAACTATCATTCCGCGTTTTTCCGGCTCGGTAATATAAACATATCGCGCGGCGGAATTTTCGCTTGGCACAACTTCAAACTTTGTAAGTTCGAGGGAAAGTATTTCTTCCGCGCATTCTGCATTTATGCCCGTTACGCCCAATACTCTGCACCTTAGCCAAAAATAGTAGTATAGGCTGTTAACTTCGCGGCCGGTTATTCCTGCCTCTATACAATCGGCCGCAAGCTGCAGTATGTGGCTTTGGCGGGCAAGCACTAATTCCTCAAAAGCAGGCGAGGTTAGCATCAAATTGTATACATAAATTGCGCGGCCAGCTTCCATTTTTGCAGTTTCAAAAAACTGTGTCAGTACATATTGATTTATATGCGTCGCTTTGTTTGCGTGCGCGGCATGAACAATTGCTTCAATTAGGCCGGGTACAACAATTTGCTTGCTCTCGGCATCTGTATAGTACTTGTACGCGGCAAGGCTCATGTCTTTGTTTGCAATGCGGTTGGCGCAAATTACTTGCAAAAGCGGCGGGTAATTGCTTAGTTTATAAAGATGCTCGCCCGCTTCCGGGTTTAAAGTAGCCGCGTTAAAAAGCGCGTCCTGATGCAATAATGCCAGGCTTGCAATGTCCATACCTCGTTGGGCGGCATATATCAATACGGCCAAAATCGCGCCTCCTTCGGGCTTATGTGGTGTTTTGCGATAAAGCCTATGCAGCCCTTCGTACATAAAAATACTGTTTGACCCATTGCGGAAAGCCTCCCGCAAATAGCTGTACGCATCTTCAAATTCGTCGGACGCAAGGTGGAGCAGCCCCTGCATAATCAAATAATCCGGGGATGGCTCTGCATTCTTAATATGGTTGGTTAACATTTTCCAATATTTTTTTGCCGAGCGCGTTCGGTTTTGGTTTATTTCCAAGTACGCATACAGGAAGCACATTACCGCATATTGGCGCGGTGCATTTGTACGTAAAAAAGACTTGTAGCCCATAGCTTTGTCCAGCATTTCGTTGGCAGAGTCATAATGCCCGGCCTCAATGGCTATAAAAATTGTTAGTGCGTATAACCCAACATGCAATGGGTTGCGCCTATGCGTCGTTAATGTTGTATGGTTGGCCCGCTGCAGCAATGTACGTGCATATGTTTCAGAAAAAGAAAAGCGTGAGGCCTGCCAATATCGTAACGCAAGCTTGATTGCAGTTGAAGCATTGTCTTTGACTGCAAAACGCTCTTCCAAACGGGAAATTTGTTTGTCTAAGCTTAGCAAAATAAGGCCTCCTTTACCACTCACCAACGGTAAGCGGGATAATTTCCTTATGCATATGTCCATCTATAGTTGCTCTTGTTTCCAAGATGGTTTTCATATACGGTGTTTTGCGAAAGAACAGCTGCGCCGACAAAAACGCGGAAAGTCTAATTGTAAAGGGGATTTCTGCATACTCGCCAACAATATAACTTCTGGCAGAAAAGCGCACATAACTATCCCGGCAAAAAATTTCAACCTTAATATCCATGCCCGTATTATTTATGATTTCTAATACGCCCTTGTCGTCGTATCGTAACGAGGTGCGGTTTATGCGCGCAATTACCGGCGATATTTTGCGATACACAATTTCCGTTGTTTCTGTGCCAATTTCCACTGCTTCCCGCGCATAAGATGCAGCTATTTTACTTGGGTCGATACTAAAACCTACGGTAGCGGTAAGGTTCTCGTCAAAATCGCTTTGGATAAGCCTGCTTGCGTAGCATGTTAACCATGGCGAATTGCCCCGCACAGTTATTGGCGATTCTACATAGCCCGCATCCGATTTTTGTACTTTTATGCTTCCGTGAATAACTTCGCTGTCGCCTGGCTTTTGTGTAAATTCCAAACAGGCGCTGCTAACAGAAAGGCTCGTTTTTCCCTTTAACCCAGACAAAATAAAAAAATTATCCATTGCGCGCTCGCGGTTAAAGTCCTTGTGCAATGACTCATACACTTCCATGTATTCATAACCAATGCCAAGCAAAAGCATATAAAATTCGCTGTCTACAAACAGCCACCTTGCCTGTGCCGGGTTAGTTTTTGAGTATTCAAAAAAATCTTGCAAATTGGCAATTGTAAGCCCCTCTGTCGTAGCAATTGACATTTTTGCAAGCCGAGCGGTAACAGGAATTTCTATTTCCCCGCCATTGCTGGATACAATCACATGGCCCTGTATGCTTTCGCCCGTTGCAAGCCCTGCATCAGACGCGCTAAATGTGTACGTTATTGTTTGGCGGTTGCCTTCCCATTCGCTTGGGTCAAATGTTAGCCCAGGGCAGCGGGAAAGAACTTTGCCATTCAAATTGCCGCCGCCTGTATTGCGAATTACAAAACTGCTGTTATAGTTGTCTTTCGTTTCGATATTGAGTGCGTCTACACTAATACTTACTGCAGGCAATGGGTGCTCGAAACGGTCTGGACTGCTCATTGACCATCACCACTACGAATTTCCCTTGCATTCGCAACGCGTTCGATACCGCTTTTTAGCGCGTCGTTAACCGCCTGAGCCGACGTTTGCGCATGAAGGTTAATAAATGTGCCAAGACTGTCACCCAATTGCCCGGTTAATCCCTGCAAGGATTCTTCGTAGCTATGCAAGCTGGACTCAAGTGTTTGCTGGTTGCGTTCGATATATTTTGCCTGCTGCGTAAGTGCCTCTTGCTGTTTGGCAAAATGATCTACCGACTCTTTTATTGCGTCAATAGCGCTAACCAATGCAACAAGCTGCGACGACAACGCGCTGCTGTGCCCCTGCATATGCGTTGCCAAAAGCTCTGACGAAGATTGCAGCCGCCCGCCCGCATGCGCCAGCCTCTCGGATGACTCGTTCATAGAAGTTTGCAGGCGTGTAGCTTCGCCAAGTGCTTTTTCCCAATCAGAAAGAGTGGTGGTAAGCGTGGCATTCATATTAATTAATTTTTCGTCCATAGCGGCAGCAACAGCTGGGCCAATGGTGGTGGTCGCTTCCGTCATGCTGGCCGATACCTTTGACATGACCGCTTCCATGTTATCCGAAGTTTTTGTTATTACCGCAGCCATTACATGGCCTATGTTTTCCATCGTTTCTTTATATGTTACCGCCTGTTTTTCCATAACTTCGACAAGTTCGTTTTTTAGCCTAAGAATGACGCCACTAGAATCGGACGCAAAAAAACGGCTTATTTCCCGCTCGATATAAAGATGCATTTCGTCCGCAAGCTGCTGCTTGGCGGCCCGCGCGTTAAAAAACGCGGCAAAAATGCGAGTCAACACAAATGCAATTACAGCAACCGAGCCATACATAAATGCCTGCTCGCTAAAGGCCAGCGCCAAAACCAGCCCCGCCCAAAGGAACCCCGCATCCAAGCCTTCTATAAATGGCAGAATGGCCTCGTACCGCCAGCCAAGCAAGCTCATGCCCGAAATCGCGCGCTGTACAATATGCGCAGTTGGCGCAACTGACGCGGCCCGTTCTGCCGTGCGAATATACTCCGACACAACTTTGCGCAGCAGCCTATTTTTTAGACCCGCAACATCGCCCTTTGCTTTAACTTCCTTGCGCGCATCCAACCCGAACGCAAATAGCGCACCGCGAAAATGCAAATGCGCAACAACCCGCAACACTATAGAAATCACAACTAACGCCAAAAAAACCACCATAATAATTATGTGATTGTCTTGCCGGTTCAAATTATTAAATATATTTTCGAAAAAAGTAATCATGGTTATTCCGTCCCTATCCTATAAAGCACAATAATTATGCCCTATTATACACTCCGGGACAGGTTTGGTAAATTATTTTATGTATTTACAAGCTATTCTACGCAAATTCCTTGACATGCTCCCTTATTTATGATAAATTCTTGCCTGTCGCTAATGTAGCTCAGCCGATAGAGCAATTGATTCGTAATCAATAGGTCGCGGGTTTGAGTCCCGCCATTAGCTTGTCATAATGGGCTGTCGCCAAGCGGTAAGGCACAGGACTTTGACTCCTGCACTCGAAGGTTCGAATCCTTCCAGCTCAGTTATTAGGAACAAATGCGAACCATCCCAAATACTTCTTTGTCGGCGAGGTATTTGCAGTGATGTTTTCAGTAAAACAGTTTGGTAGCATATAAGCTGCTAAGCTGTTTTTTTTGTAAGCATTTATTGATAAACTATTATAAAATTCTTAGAAGTATGTGGACACATTTTAGTGATATAGATATAATGCAAGGCAGTTGTTGAGCGCCAAAAAGGTTATGCTTTGAAAACCTAAGTAACAGCTAATGTACTAATCTTAAGGAAGTATAAAGGAGCAAATTCGCATGTATAGAAAAATGAAAGATAAAATTGCCATGGTTACTAACTTATTTTTGGTTTTTATCATGTTCTTCTCATTATTTTTAGAATCGTCCGTTATTTTTGCCGATACAAACTCAGTAGAACGATTTACTACAACTCCAATGATTGTAACATCTGCTGAATATACCGTTGCACTCAAAAGTGATGGCACTGTTTGGGTATGGGGATATGGCAGGGGTAGACTCTTCGATGATGGAGTTACTTCCTTTCGATATGATCCCGTACAAGTACAAGGACTTCATAATGTTACTGAAATTGCCGTGTTAAGAAATCGCACGATAGCCTTCAGAGACGATGGTACGGTTTGGGCTTTTAGTGGTAGTACCGCTCCTATACAAGATGAACATCTTAACGATGTAATAGCTATAGACGCAGGTAATAATCTTACAGTAGCGCTCAGAGAGTGCGGTACTGTTTGGACATGGGGAAGAGATTTTTTTGGTTTACGGAGAGATGGTACACTGGAAAGGCGGAACAATCCTGTACAGGTCTACGGATTAGATAACATAGTAGCAATTGCCGCTGGTAGCTTTGATTACGCAATAGCATTAAGAGTAGATGGAACCGTTTGGGCTTGGGGAGCTAACGCTTGGGGGCAACTGGGTGACGGTACTACATTTCATAGAACTACTCCCGTGCAAATTCAAAATTTGAATAATGTAGTGGCAATTGCTACTGGAGCGGACCACACTGTAGCCCTTAAAGAGGACGGCACGGTTTGGGCTTGGGGTAATAATTCCTTGGGACAGTTGGGTGATGGCACCAATTATAGTAAAAACAGCCCCATACAAGTTCATAATCTGAGCAATATAACATCGATTGCCGCAGGCGTTAATCATACAATAGCACTTAGAGGAGATGGTACCGTCTGGGCTTGGGGATCGAACTTTTTTTACCAATTAGGAGATGGTACCAATTCTGATAGTAACATCACTGTGCAAGTTCAAAATCTCACTGGTATAATGTCGATTACGGCAGAAGCCGGGCATAACTTAGCTCGCGCAGAAGATGGTACTGTTTGGGGTTGGGGGCATAATGGATTTTGGCAATTGGGTCGCACTCCATATCTGTACCGTGGTGCTGCAGTGCCTTTTAGAGTAATCGGTAGCGGAACAGAATACTTAAATCTTGGCATAAGCACAGCTTCTAGGGAATTGCCAATCATACCAGATGTACCGACATCTCCGGACACAGGCATATCACAACATTTTCAACAAGCTATAACGGCATTTTTATATCCTTTTACAACTCTATTTACAGGTGTTGCAAGCGTTTGGGGTAACTCAATAATCTTTAGTGTAGGTAGTGAACCTGCAATTATGTTGGATTCTATCGCAGATGTTCCGTATATCTACTGGTGTGGTGAAAATCAAGCCTTCTTCGATATTTATGGAAACAATATATATGATACCGTCTATATTGATGGTGCTTGGGTAGCATCCGATTTTATGTTATATGACCCTGAGGGTAGTGGATTGCCTGTTATAATAATACGATCGGATCAATTTGCATTTAACGGACGTAAGCCATATGCTATATACAGTTTTATAAATGGTAGATACCAGTATGTTGGTACAATTGTCAGCGCAGAATGGGATTATTCCAAAGATGGGGATACTGGATTCTATAGAGATTCAGAAGGAAGGGTTCTCTTTTTTCATAGACCTTTAGCCGACCAAGGTACAATCATTGCATATTCTATGATATTTACTGAGGCATATCTGTACAAAGATTATATAGGCAGCTGGAATCCATGGAATGGTGAAGCCTCTGTTGTAAATTTTGCTCAGCTAACTCCTATTCTACGCCTAACTGATCTTGAAGAAATAATTCGCACATCTGTGCTTACAGGGGATGTTGCATTGCCAACATTTTTAGGCTACTCCATTGAAGCTTCTGTAAACAGACCTGTACTTATTTTTGACGAGGGTGAAACTTTTTTAGTATCGTATAATCTCGTGCGTAATTATGCTAATGGCAAAAGAATATTTGTAGATTTTGACTGGACGAATTTTTCGGTTATCATTAGTGATAATGACGTTATATCAGCAGTTTCTTTTGATTCATATGCAGATGGTGACTTAATTGTGACTGCATTATCCGAAGGCTTATCAGAGATTGCTGTAATAGGTGCGGATACGGAATTAACAATAAACATTGAGGTTATGCGTCGTACGACAAATAGTTATCGCATAGACAATGTCCCTAGTTTTTACGCATTTAGAGATACATGGCGAGCCAGAGAAATACAAACAAATTTCCATGCTAATGGGCTTTACACAAATAATTTTTCTTACATTGCTGTAGGCGGCGGATATCGTGTACGATTTAACGTCTTCAACAGTCTTCATATGCACGGAGCCGTAGATATTTTTGATAGCGATGGACGATGGATTGAAAGTCGTAGAATAGATAGGTTTTCTCATATTTCTAGTATATGGGAAGCAGGGGTAGCAATGTGGGATTTGATTGGCTATACAATTGATGGTGCTGCTTTATGTTACACTGCACCATCGTATTCTCAAAGAACATCAATAGACATATTTGTGCCTGCTGGTGGGCATTTCACGATTTCAAATAATTGGGAGAACTCCCCCGGAACCCTTTTGTATAATGCAGTTGATTTCATTATTCTGGGTGCAACCTCAACGATAACTATTTTACTTGGTAGCTTTAGTCCTGGTTCTGTTTCAGACAGTTTCGTTGATAATCTCTTAAGTATTGATAAATTTGCCGAAGAATTTCTAAAAGAATATGCAAAAATAGCGGCAAGGACACAAGCCGACAATATGAGGGATTTACGCGGGGCAATGACAAGTATAGCGGAGGAGATTGAAATAATCTTAGACTTATCTGGGCTTGATTGGGACATAGCTCTCCGTGTTGCGTTAGGTGTCACGGAAAATGCATTTATGAATGCTACTGGGCCGGCCGGATTTAGTCTGAGAGCGTTATTTGGGATCACTCAAACAACGGATCGCTTATTACAAGTAAACCAGCTTACCACAAGTAATCGTGCCGCTTTCGTAACCATTCACACAACTGCAAGGGGTATGTTCATAGCTCAAGGAGTTACGGCAATACCAAGTGAAGGTGCCGTAGATCCGGATGCTGTTTTGCGCGTTTTTAGAATAACCAGTAATAAGCCCCTATCATTTTTTTCGCAATTTCAATATATGGATTATTATGAGATATTTGATATCAGCTTTGTCAAAAATGGAAACGAGAGAATAGGCATTGATGGTCTTGTTACTGTCATGCTTCCAATCCCACAAAATTTCAACAGAAACTCGTTGCATGTCTACCACGAAATGCCTAGCGGAGTATGGATTAGATTAAGTACCAGAATAGAAGGGCAGCATATTATTTTTGAAACAGATAGCTTTAGTCGGTTTGCGATTATTGATATACCTATCTCACACAGGTTTAGCATAGCTATGGTCATAGGCATATCATCAATTCTTTTAATTGTGCTAGCTGTAATTTTATTGCTATATCGTCATAAAAAAAGAGGCACTATCCCACCAACCATATAAATACCGTGTCCAGATAATAGGTACGATAAAAGCATCGCTTACAAGCAGACGGCATCGCCCGGCTTAACGCCCAACTCATTTTTGAGTTGGGCGGGAGGGTAATAGGGTTCACCCTATCAAGCCGCAAGTTGGAAAGATGACCACATTTCCATTGCTTGCGAATTGGGTTATGGATGTCCAAAACCCCTGCTTGCAAAACGGAAATCGCCTTTTATGCACTGTGCATCAAAAGTCGCGAGCAGTGCATGGTTGACTCCACGCCTCCCATGCTCACTCGCTGGGCACAGCCCAGACCCATTGATCGTCGCTGCGTTGCAGCGACAGCTACGCGGCCTTGCCGCTAACTTAGTTCAAGACATTTGGGCTGACGCACCAATATAATGCATGAGATAAATTGCACAATCAAAAGTAGCGAGTTGCTACTTTGAAAAACCACCAACAGGAAAAAAATATATTTACAATAGTGGGGCGGCCATCATCTGACCGCCCCTTAGCATTGCCGCTAGGCAACTCGTTCTGGTTTCGCCTCCTCTGTTGGTGGTTTTGCCTTGCCCTGCTCCGCCTGCCATTTGGCAAACTCTGCCTTGCCTTCCTCGCTCTCGAAGTAGGCAACCATTGCTGGATACAGACACCGGGCCAACGATTCTATTGCATCGCTGGGCGGGTTGTATTTTTCACGTTTAGCCATTTGTCGTTGACCCCTTTTCTAAAATATTATTTTGGTAAAAACAAATTAGCGACCACCTGTCAAGTCCTTCGACCAACGATGCTCGCTTCTCTATTATCATACACGAATATTTGTTCTTGTCAAATAATTCGCACAACCCCATAATTGAGTTGACATAAATTTATTTATTGATTGACAGGCAATGTGATGAGTGCTAGAATTGCGTAGCAATTCCACTGGACAACTATTCTATTAGGGAAGGATGATACCATCATGGCAACAGTAGGTGAACGGCTACGAGGGCTACGAGAAAGTATAGGTCTATCGCAAGCTAAACTTGCAGAAATGTCTGGCTCGAATCAATCAGCAACAAACCGATATGAGCATAACCAAGCCGAGGCCCCGTATAAAATTTTGCTATGGTATGCAGACTATTTTGATGTATCAATGGATTATATTTTTGGTCGCACGGAGCAGCCAGAGGGTAAGCTATATAATCATCAGCCAGATGTACTTAAAAAGAAAATTTCCCAAGGCGATGAATTTAAGGAGTTTATTGAAGCCTGCTTCGACCCTCGATCTCCGATGCACTCTAAACTAAAGGAAATGATGTTTAAGTTAGCAGAGGGTGATGAATAATGAGCAATCGCAAAAAAGATACAGTGCACTGCCAACGCCCTGATGGAAAAATTCACGCTGTAATTTACGCAAGATATAGTTCGGACGGCCAACGTGAGGAAAGCATCGAGGGGCAGCTACGTGAGTGCAAAGAATTTGCAGAACATCAAAATATGGTGATAATCGATACGTATATTGACCGTGCCGCATCTGCCAGAACAGATGACCGCCTCCAATTTCAAAAAATGATAACCGACAGCGCACAGAAGCAATTCGATGTGGTTCTGGTCTGGAAATTGGATCGCTTTGCCCGGAACAGAACTGACTCCGCTATGTACAGGGCAATCCTAAAACGCAATGGTGTAAAACTTGTATCTGCTAAAGAAAATATATCCGAAGGGCCAGAAGGCATTATTCTCGAATCATTGCTCGAAGGAATCAACGAATATTATTCTGCGGAGTTAAGCGTCAAAGTGAAGCGTGGACAGATGGAGAATGCACTAAAAGGCAAGGTAAACGGCGGATTGAAACCATTTGGCTATAGAATTAATGCTGACCAATATTATGAAATCGACCCTGTAACCGCCCCTATAGTCCTTGAGATATTCACACGCTACGCCGATGGACAGACAGTAAAGGAAATTATCGAGGATATGAATATCCGTGGCGTATTTACCAATAGCAATTTCAAATACACACATAAAAGTAGCATTCACAACATACTAAAAAATCGTCGCTACATGGGTGAGTATAGATACGGCAGTACGATAATCCCCGATGCCATGCCAAGAATTGTGCCACAGGAAATTTTTGATAAAGTCCAACAGCGCATGGAGAAAAATAAACACAAGCCAGCCGCAAAAAAGGCCGAGGAAGAATATATCCTTACAACAAAATTGTTCTGCGGCAGGTGCGGAGTAATGATGGTTGGCACGAGTGGCACTAGCAGGACAGGAAAAGTTCATCATTACTACAAATGCGGTAATGCAATTTACAGAAAAACATGCAACAAAAAGGCTGTTAAGAAAGCAGTGATAGAGCGGGATGTAGTAACGCTTACCCGAAATTATGTACTTGTTGATGAGGTTATAAGCAGGTTGGCAAATGCTATTGTGGAGTTGCAGAAACAGGAAAATACAACCATTCCATTTTTACAAAAACAACTGGATGATATAGAAAAACGCATTGGCAACTTAATAACCTCTATTGAGGAAGGTATAGCAACAGCATCTGTAAAACAGCGGCTTGGCGACCTTGAAGAAAAAAAGGCCGACCTCGAAATATCCCTTGCTCGTGAAAAAATCGTTAAGCCCACACTAACAAGAGAGCAAATCATATTCTGGATAAGCAAATTCAAAGACGGCGATGTTGATGACCTTATGTACAGACAAGCAATTGTGGATATTTTCGTCAATTCTATATTCATGTATGATGACAAGCTGGTGGTAGGATTCAACTGGAAAGACGGCACAAAAACCGTGACGTTGGCAGAATTAGAAGCCGCTACCGAAGATATAACCGACGACGGAACGCCTAATTCAAGCGGATTTTATGGTTCATATTTGGACGATAGCCCCCAGTTTCCGGAAACCCAGCAAACATCACGTTTGCTGGGTTTTTACATTCTGTCGGTTTAGTGTAAAAATGGTGTTTTCTAATATTTTTCTAATATCCTTCTAATATGGGTTGATGCCGTCATTGATGTTTAGCGGTGTCTAGCTGTTCAGTGCGTTGGCAATTCCATTTATCATTGCTTTTTTTGCGGAGCTTTCGACATGGGCGTATATATTCATGGTAGTGCCGATATCGCCGTGTCCTAGCCAAACTTGGATATCTTTCATGTTATAGCCAAGGCTTAGAAGTAGCGTTGCACATGAGTGCCCATACAGTATAATAACGCTAAACCCAAAAACCCAGTAAACATGCGGGGTGCAGGGCATAGCGTTATTTATTTTCACTCTAATTCCAATCAAATCGGGGCAGTATTTTAAGTCGTAAATTCCCTAATGTTTCATTTACGCTAAAATCCCTCTGCCCCCAAAGGAGGAAAAGTATGAGCAAGGTTTTAGCAATCACAAACCGCAAGGGTGGAACAGGAAAGACCATGACGAGCGTGAGTTTAGCGGCATCTTTGGCACGGCAGGGCAAGAAAGTTTTGATTATTGATGCCGACAGCCAACACTCCGCAACAGTAAGCCTCGGTGTTAAAGAGCCGGACAAGCTGGAGGTTTCGTTAGCCACAATCATGCAGAGCATTATCAAAGAGCAAGAGCTAGACCCGCTTGATGGGATTATCTCACACTCAGAGGGAATATCACTTATGCCCTCAAACAACGGACTGGCAGGGATGGAAATTGTCCTTGCTCCAATAATGGGTAGAGAAACGGTGTTAAGGCGTAAGCGTCAAATATAGCCGCGTGTGTACAGACACGAGTTGAAAGCGTATACTCTATCAGGCCTAATAAATAGCTGTACCATAATCAGCAACACAGCTAAGAAACGTCCTTTTTCCAATCTTTTTGTATGAAGCCAGAACCCATCCCCATCCCATTCTAAAATTTTTAGTATATCCCTTTGACCGTTACAAAACACAAACAGGGCATCGTCGAACGGATTGAGCTTGATGCTTTCGCTCACAATCGCACTCAGTGAACTGCTGTTTTTCCGCATATCTGTTGCGCCACACGCCAAATATATCTTTTTTCGCTCCCTTAACATACCGCCACCAGCTTTCCGA